>Ga0272444_10004101_pt1 | contig 12931 bp, 5 predicted proteins | sample SSMForm13_FD_201033 | JGI IMG/M metagenome (GOLD analysis project Ga0272444, IMG submission 201033) | Marine sediment archaeal communities from Little Sippewissett salt marsh, Falmouth, MA, United States - SSM-Form-13 | ecosystem: Environmental > Aquatic > Marine > Wetlands > Sediment ...
ACATAATATTGTGTATCAATTCAAATGGTTAAAATGCTACATAGTGGTATTAATTGATGGGGTAAATCGATAGAAAAGGGGTTGGGTTATCTGCCAATCTATCAGCCGGAATCAAGTCTGACTTTTTTGCATATATCATAAAAAGAAAACGGGTAAAACCTCAGAAAAATAGATTTGGCCGGGTTAAAAAACGATATCACCGATGAAAAATCTTGGGGTCTGTCACGATCCTATATATTGTGGTCGTCCTTTCCTCCTTATTCCGATTTTTCGTTCAAGATTGCGCACCTAAACCTTGTATTGACAACGCTCCAATATTATTGAAGATTTTGTTTCGAACATTCAATCGGTATCAGGTAAATTTTATTGATGATTTATTTCCGAAATAGCAAGCTCGATTATTCAAATTCATATAGGAAAAATCTCAAGAGAACAAGTCAGGTTTTTGAATTGGCTATCTGATTGAGTTGGTGACGGGACACCAAATGAATTCCGTTTTAAACGGGATGAGGAAGGCAGGGTAACCCGGATGTTTTATCATTTATTGGTGGAAGCCGGCTGATAGCTGCACAGGGGTTCTTCGGTCAGATAATCTCCGGTGGCTTCATAGGCCCTGGCCCTGCAGCCCCCGCAAACCTTTCTGTATTCACAGTCGTGACATTTTCCCTTGAGATTATCATAATTGCGTAAGGATAAAAATACATCCGAATGGTTCCAGATATCCGCGAAAGATGTTTGGGTAATGTCACCGCAATTTACCTGAAGAAATCCGCAGGGCTGAACAATGCCCCGGTAGGAAATAAAACAAAAACCGGTCCCTCCCAGGCACCCCCGGGTAACGGCATCCATGCCGTGGGTTTTAAAGGTCACCGACTTTCCCTCTTGTTTTGCTCTTTGTCTAAGGATGCGGTAATAATGGGGAGCGCAGGTGGCTTTGAGCTGTAAAGAGGTCTTTTCCCTTTGGTCATAAAACCAGTTTAATGTGCGCTCGTATTCCTCTGCGGTGATTTCCTGGTCCACAATATATTTGCCACGACCCGTGGGAACCAATAGAAAGATGTGGTGAGCCACCGCACCCAAGTTTATGGCCAGTTCCTGGATTTTTGGGATTTCGCTGAGATTGGTTTTGGTAATGGTGGTATTTATTTGAAATTCGATGCCCGCATCTTTGACCAATTTTATTCCGCGAAGCGCACCTTCAAAGGCGCCTTCCACGCCTCTGAAGCGGTCATGGCTTTCACTGGTGGCACCGTCCAGGCTGACGCTGATCCGTTGAATACCGGCATCCGCCATTTGCCGGGTGGTTTTTTCCGTGATGAGTGTGCCGTTTGGTGCCATGACCATTCTGAGCCCTTTGTCGGTACCGTATCTGGCGATATCAAAGATGTCCGGTCGCAACAGGGGTTCTCCGCCGGTCAAAATGACGATGGGTTCTCCCACTTCCGCGATTTGATCCAGAAGGTGAAAAGACGCCCGGGTATCCAGTTCTCCGGTGAATGGGCCGTGTTCGGCGGATGCGCGGCAGTGCACACAGGCAAGGTTGCAGTTGCGCGTGGTTTCCCAGGCAACCAGGCGCAGTGCGGCGCCTTTGTTTTTGTCTTTGGGATGAGAGTGTTCTGATGAGGTATTATTTGTGTTTTTCATAAGCTTGTAATGAAATATCAAGGTCAGGCGTTTAATATAATAACATCGACAACATTTTGTCAATAATTGCACTGTCCAAATTCAGGGCAAACGGATTTGAATCACCATATGTGGAGAACGCTCCACGACGGCGTGTATCTCTTTCCAACCGACTGAAACTCGGGCTTAAGCACCCGTAAGCCCGAGCCGTGCCGGAGTTATTGAGAAAAATTCGTCGCTAAATTATCTCTTTGATTTTTTAAGTCATAATTTCATTCGGCTCGGACTAACGCGTGCTAAATCCCTTCAAACAGTCAGTCGGTTTCCAAGAGAAACACGCCATCGCTCCGCTGTACCGAAATCATATTAAGTTTGCAATTTCGACGGATACTGAATTGCGGTTTCCATCTTCTATGCTTGTAGTAATTGGGCAGCTTCGATGGCAAAATAGGTCAAAATCATATCGGCCCCGGCGCGCTTGATGGCCGTGAGAGACTCCATCATAACTTTTTTCCCGTCTATCCACCCCATTTTGTCGGCCGCTTTTATCATGGCATACTCACCGCTGACGTTATAGGCCGCCAAAGGAAGATCTATTTCTTCTCGGATGCGGCAGACAATGTCAAGATAGGGAAGGGCCGGTTTTACCATGATGATATCCGCGCCTTCTTCGATATCCATGCTGACTTCCCGAATGGCCTCCAGGGAGTTGGCAGGATCCATCTGGTATGTCCGGCGATCTCCGAATTTGGGGGCGGAGTCTGCGGCGTCACGGAACGGTCCGTAAAATGCGGAACAATATTTGGCGGCATATGACATGATGGGGATATGACCCAAATCGTTTTCATCCAGAATATTTCGAATTTCGGCCACACGGCCGTCCATCATATCGGACGGGGCAACCATATCCGCACCGGCCTTTGCATGGGACAGTGCGGTTCGTGCCAGAAGATCCAGGGTGGCATCATTGTCTATAATCTGACCGTCAACAAACCCGCAATGGCCGTGATCCGTGTACTGGCACAGACACACATCAGTGATCACGTTAAGGTCCGGCACCTTGTCTTTCAGAGCATGTGTGGCTTTTTGAACAATGCCGTCTTTGGCATAAGCTCGGGTTGCCAGTGGATCTTTCTTATCCGGTATTCCAAAAAGCATGATTGCCGGGATTCCCAGTTCGTATGCCTTTTTTGATGTTTTAACCAAATGGTCTATGGATAACTGGAAGTGCCCGGGCATGGAATCGATTGGATTTTTAATCCCTTTTCCATCAATGGCAAAAAGGGGGAGTATCAGGTCATCCACCGAGAGTCTGGTTTCACGAATCATCCGGCGAAACGCATCATTTTGCCGCAACCGTCTGGGTCTGTATTCGGGAAAAAGCATAACCGCTCCTATTTTTTGTGATAAATATCCAAGAGACCTTTGTAAAGCGTTCAATTTTGTTCAAGTTCAAGGAAGGCGAAGATTTTAACCGCAGGAATACGATTAGGTATTTTGAGGATTAAAATCTGAGCCTGACGCAGAAATTGGGCAAAAGGGGATGCTTTGCAAAGGTCTCATGCTATTTCTTCATCTGTTAAATAACACGCCGGATCCGGCGCCCAGATATCACCAGTTACCGCTTCGGATCGTACCCTGAAATTGCCGGCGCAGATGTCCAGCCATCTGCAGGTGGCACATCTTCCTTTGGCGTGCTTTTTTTTCTCCTTAAGTTTTTTCATGAGCGGCTCCGAAGTGTCGGTCCAGATTTCAGAAAAGGGCCGATCTTTGACATTGCCGAAACTGTAATGACGCCAGAATTGATCGGCATGTACCTCTCCATCCCAGCTGATGCAACCGAAACCTATGCCGGAACTGTTTCCCTCATTCATTTGAAGAAGTTCAAGAACCTCCCGGGCCCGCTCCGGATTTTCCTTAAGCAGCCTCAGATAAAGGTACGGCCCATCCGCGTGATTGTCCACGGTTAACACCTCTTTATTGAGCCCCTTATCATGTAATTTTTTTGTTAGATGCATAATAAGTTCTACGGCTTTTCGGGATTCCTCATGGGACAGATCTTCATTTACGAGTTCTGTTCCGCGACCCGCATACACCAGATGATAAAAGCATGCTCTCGGAATATCCATCTCTTCAAGAAGCTTAAAAATTTTTGGGATTTCAGCCACATTCGATTTGTTGATTGTAAAACGGAGCCCAACTTTTATCCCTGCTTTTTTACAGTTTTCAATTCCTTGCAAAGCAGCCCTGAAAGCTCCCTTCACGCCTCTGAACCGGTCATTAATTTCTTCCATGCCATCAAGACTTATGCCCACATATGACAGACCGATTTTTTTAAGCGTTTGGGCTTTTTCAGGGGTTATCAGGGTCCCGTTTGTGGAGATAACCGCTCTCATCCCCTTTTTCACGGCATATTCCGCAAGTTCAGGAAGATCTTTTCGGGTCAGAGGTTCCCCCCCGGAAAACAAAATAACAGGAACCCCAAATGTTGCAAGATCATCTAACAGAATTTTGCCTTCCGTGGTTGAAAGCTCACTGTCAAAAGAAATGTTTTTTGCATGGGCATAACAGTGAACGCATTTTAAATTGCATCGCTGGGTAATATTCCAGACGATTACCGGCCGTTTATCGCTGGAAAACTGCAAAAGGTGGGAAGGTAATTTTGAGGACATTCGCCCATAACGAAGGGCATCGGACGGCTCAACGGTTCCACAATAAAGTTTTGATATTCCGATCATAGTGATAATTGGGGTTCAGGTTTCAGGGGTCATACGTCGGGCAACAATCCATAGCTCAGTTCATCTTTATAGAGTTTGCTTATAAACGTCTCGGGATTCAAAAGAGCGCTTCTTGTGATAAAAAAACGGTTTTTTCCGGTTTTTTCCCGAATCAGGTTGAGACCGTGTCTAAAATCGTCTTTCAGCTGTTCATAATAATCTTCAACAGTAATATTTTTGTTTTCAAATTGTTCAATAATAAAATCAATGGCATTATCTTCCAGAACAATGTTAATGTCATTGTTTTTATAAAAGATCAATTCTATTTTTTTAATGTCATCATAATATGATTTGATCTTGTTGATTACCTTTTCGATATCCATTGTATGATTGGAGTAATAAGAGGCCACAACTTCAATGCGAGAAGGGGTTAACGTAAGACCGTATTTTTCCGCCAGGTTTTTCTTATTTGAGTACAAGTACGTTATGATATATTCTTTTTCTTCACGAGCAAGTTTTTCAAATGTTTCATGTAATTTGCTGCGGTTTGATAACACCATCATGTCTTCGAGCGATTTTTCGGGATCTTGGATCACGGAAACCGTTACCGGAAATTTTTTAATATCACTCGACGGCAATTTTTTTTCAAACAAAAGAAGTGCTCCTTCCACGGCGCTAACCAAGCCTCTGGCACCGGTGTTTTCATTGAAGGCTTTTTCAGCAAGAATATCAAGGGCCTTCTTCTCAAATTTTACGTCAATATCATATGCTGCAAAATCGAGTTTTTTACCGAGAATGATGGGGTTGCTGGGATTTTTCAAGATTTCAAAAAGATCCTCTTGGGTCAACTTCTCAAAAATAGCTCTTACCGGAAGACGGCCGACAAATTCGGTTTCAAATCCGAATTCTATCAAATCTTCGGCTTTAACCTTTTGAAGGATGGCACTATCCTCCCGGTGATTTTTAATTTTTGCTCCAAAACCGATTTCCTGGTCGGCAATCCGTTTTTTAACAATCCGGGCCAGATCGCCAAAAGCGCCGCTCATAATGAACAATATATTACTGGTGTTGACCGCACGTTTTTCCCGTTTGCCGGTTTTACGAAAACGTTCGATCTCCTGAATCATCGAAATAGGATCATGTGGCACCTTTAAATCGACTTCGGTTTCTTCCATGGGTTTCAGAAGCGCGCGCTGAACCCCTGACCGTGATACATCAACACCGATAATACTCCGGTTTGACGCAATTTTATCGATTTCATCGATATAGATTATACCGTATTGAGCCAGTTCAATATCACCGTCAGCTTCTCGTACAAGATCCCGGACAAGATCTTCTACATCACCGCCCACATAACCGGTCTCGCTGAATTTGGTTGCGTCTCCCTTTACAAAAGGAACTTGGATTTTTTTCGCGATCAGTTTTATAATATATGTTTTTCCAACTCCGGTCGGGCCGAACATGAGTATGTTGTTTTTGATGTGGCCGACCATATCACTCATGTCATCACAATAGGTTTCGGTGCGTTTTATCCGGTTGAAATGAGTACATATTTTTGTGCCCAGAATTGCTTTGGCATCATCCTGTTTCACGATATACTGATCAAGATAGGAGATAAGCTCTTCGGGTTTTAAGTCGAAATCAATTTTTGTTTTTTTTTTGGCAGGCTTTTCTACCTTTTCGGAGCTGACTTCATGGGGGACAACCAGCGGAGATACCATTTTAACACTGCCGCCGAATTTCTTTGCAAGAAAATCGCCGATTTCTTTTTCAATTTCTTTTGGATTAGGTATTTTTTCATTATGTTCTTTCATAATTTAAAATTATAATCACCCCTTATAAAAATGCAAGAGGGAAATTGTTTATACGTTATCCCTTGAACAAAAAAAGGCAGGGCCAATCAAATGCCCTGCCTTTCCTTAATGGCCTTGAATTGCTTTTTTGTTTGATTACAGACATTTTATTGTTTTTTTTATATAACTATTGTACGAAAATCAGAAATCTTAGTTAGTGCCCATCCATAAATCAATAATGGGCAGAACTTATGTTCCCAATGCAGAGATTGCGGAAAAGGGCCATTTCTGGATGGAAACCAGTGAATCGCTCACTGATGATCAACGGTTGAGTAAATCATAACATCGAAAAAAGGAAATAAAAACAAAATGATTGATGAACATGTGTGTTTAAAAAATCTGCAGAGAATCCTATCTGAATATTCCGATGATCAGAATATAAAAAATTTATCCATAAATGAATTGCAACCCATATACCAAGAGATTGCCGACAATATCTTTCGGATTTCTATTTCTAATGTCCACAAATTCAAAAACATGCTCTGGAATTTTGACAACCTGAAGTCTGAGATCAGATCAAAATTCCAAAAGGAATTTTTCGATAACTGGTATGTAGCTTATGAAAATTCGATTAAAATTGAACCTCCGGAAGATCGCCCGGAAACAGAAAAACAGGATCTCATCGTTATAACTGAAGATGAAGTAAGCACGGAAATCGCAACGCAGGATATTACCCCTCCAACAAAACATTCTGATAAAAGACAAAGACAGAAACCTGTGCAAAGTGGCCCTGATTTAACGGGCTCCATCCCGAGCGGTCACATTTACAAAAGAGACTGGTTTGACAAGCTTCTTGACACGGTAGCTTCCGTTATGGGCTATTTCTCAGGGTTCATGGGTCATTAATGCGTTACAGGCTTCAATTATGAAAAAAAGAACACCCATCGCTGTCGTGGGAATGGCCTGTCTATTCCCCGGGGCTCCGGATCTGAATACGTTCTGGCAAAACATCGTTAACAAGGTTGATGCAACGGTTGAGGTGCCCCGGGACAGATGGATCGTTGAACCTGATTCTATGTATAATTCCGATCCCATGCCGGACAAATCTTTTTCAAAGCGATCCTGTCTTATACATGATTTTAAATTTGATCCCAAAGGAATTGATCTTGACGAGGAACTGTTAAAAGAACTGGATCCCTTGCATCAAATGGTGCTGAGTACGGGCCGGGAAGCATTATCAAGCTGTGTGACCCCGTCAATTGATAAAAAGAATATCGGGACCGTTCTTGCTGCGATTGCATTGCCCACGGACGCTTCCTCTTCAATCACAAGAAAGATACTGGGAACATCCTTTGAAGAAAAACTTTTTGGCCGTATGGCTCCGGATATAAAGATACGGCTTTCCAGGGAGGAATGCCTGGCCGGCCGGGTAACCAGCCTGCCCGGAGCCATACTTGCAGAAGGACTCGGCCTGGGCGGCGGAAGTCATACCCTGGATGCCGCCTGTGCCTCATCCCTGTATGCCGTTAAATTTGCCTGCGATGAATTATGTTCTTTTCGTGCAGACGCCATGCTGGCCGGGGGCGTCTCAAGACCGGAATCTCTTTACACTCAGGTGGGTTTCAGCCAGCTCCGGGCCTTATCCCCTTCAGGCCGTTGTGCCCCGTTTGACCAAAGTGCAGACGGTCTGGTGGTGGGAGAAGGTGTTGGCATGCTTGTCTTAAAAAGGCTGGATGACGCCCTGCGGGATCAAGACCATATTTATGCGTTAATAAAAGGTATCGGGCTTTCCAATGACATGCGGGGCAATCTTTTGGCGCCGGACAGTGGGGGGCAGGTCCGGGCCATGCGCAGCGCTTATGCAGACGCGGGCTGGTCTCCTCAAGACATCGATCTCATCGAATGCCATGGCGCCGGCACACCGGTGGGAGATGCCGTGGAACTTGAGAGCTTGAGAACGCTCTGGGGTGAATCCGGCTGGTCAAATCAACAGTGCGCCATCGGTTCCGTCAAATCTATGATCGGCCATCTATTAACCGGTGCAGGCGCCGCCGGGATGATCAAAACCCTTCTGGCATTAAAAAACAAAACCTTGCCGCCATCACTCAATTTCAGTAAGCCCTCGACGAAAAGCCCCCTTCATAACAGTCCGTTTCGAGTGCAAACCCAGGCGGAACAATGGATCCGGAAAGAGAAAGACACTCCCCGGCGAGCTGCTGTCAGTGCATTCGGATTCGGAGGAATAAACAGCCATCTGCTTTTTGAAGAATGGGATCCTAAAATTGAAAATTGCCCATTGAAAATCGCCGATTATCATGCTTCAACCTCCAATCATCAATCATCAATCCAAAAGCCCCCTGTAGCCATTATTGGCATGGCATCTGCTTTCGGCTCCTTAACATCTCTGAAAGAGTTTCAGGAAATCATTTTCAGAGGAGAATCCATCATCACAAAAAGGCCTGAAGACCGGTGGAACGGGTGTGACAGTATCGCCGAGGGCATTCTTGACGGACAGGGAGCCTGGGGGGGATACATGAATGAACTCTCGCTTAATCTCAGAGAATTTCGAATGCCTCCCAATGAAATCCCGGATATCCTTCTCCAGCATCTTTTAATGCTCAAAGTTTCCGCCGACGCCATGAAAGATGCAGGCCTTCCCCTTAGACAAGAACGAACGGACATGGGGGCCTACATCGGCATCGAATTTGACTTTGAAGCCACGGATTTTCACCTTCGATGGCACCTTAAAAATTTAGTTAAAAAGTGGAAAAAAGCAAACCTGCCGGGATTAACTCTTGATGATGAGAAAGAAACCGGCATTTGGCTGGAATCGTTACGGGATGCATTTCGACCGCCCCTTACCGCCACCCGAACCCTGGGCGCCCTTGGCGGAGTTATCGCCAGCAGGATCGCCAGAGAATTTCGCTTCGGAGGTCCGAGCTATGTGGTGTCCAATGAAGCGGCCTCCGGTCTGAAGGCCCTTGAAATCGGGGTGCGATCCCTTCAGCAAAAGGAAACCAACGCCGTTCTTGTGGGAGCGGTTGATCTTTGCGGCGATGTTCGCAGTGTGATCACATCCAATCAGATAAGACCGTTTACCCGGAGTCACAGAATCAGTCCCTTTGACCGGTCGGCGGATGGATCGCTTCCCGGCGAAGGCGCTGCGGCGCTGGTACTCAAAAGGCTTGACCGGGCAATAAGGGATGGCGACAGGATATATTCTGTTATCAAGGGAATTGGAAAAGCCGGCCGGGGGGGTATTAAAACCCATACGCCGTCAAAAAACGCTTATATTCTTTCTCTGAAACGATGCGTTGAGGATGCCGGCATTTCACCGTCTTTAATAAGCTTTTTTGAAACTCACGGCAGCGGAAATCCTTTGGAAGACCGGGTCGAATCACAAGCCCTTAACGAGTTTTTTGCGGGCCGTAAGGAACCGTGCGTCCTGGGATCCGTAAAACCCAACATCGGTCATGCCGGAGCTGCCTCCGGTCTGGCCTCATTAGTTAAAACCAGCCTGTGTCTGTACCAGGAGATCATTCCCCCCTTAAATAACTTTATCAAACCCGGCCATCAATCCTGGAAAACCGGCGCATTTCATATGCCCGCTTTTCCGCAATACTGGCTCAGAGACAGAAAAGACGGTCCCCGCAGGGCATGCACCGGGGCCATGACAACAGACGGCAACTGCATGCATGTAATCCTAGAAAGCGTTGAAAACGAATCCGTTGAACGGATACCTGAAAAGGTAACCAGGGAAAGAAAAAGACCCTTAGGTGCCAAGGGGCCGGGCCTTTTTGTGATTGAAGGAGACAGTAAAAATACATTGATCCAGGGTCTTGATGCCCTTCATATTCATATCAAAGATTCATCGAGCCGACCCTACCCGGCCTCTGTATGGTCAGAAAAAGATTTGGCAACAGATCGAAAGATCGAACGTATGGCCCGATCTTGGTATCTTAAAAACAGATGGGATAAAAATAAAAAATTTGCCGTATCCATGGTTGCAGACAGTATCTTTGAACTGGAGAAATATATCAGAGACGCTAAAACCACGATTTTGTCCGATACACCCAAACGCATGAACGGTCCGGGGGGTATCGGTTATTCTCCCCATCCTTTGGGTATGACCGGTGACATCGCCTTTGTCTTTCCCGGGTCGGGAAATCATTATGTGGGTATGGGCAGAGGCGTGGGGGTGCTGTGGCCGGAAATTCTTCGCGAAATGGATGCCGTAACCCATCAATTAAAGCGCCAGATTATCCCGGACTGTTATGTGCCGTGGAGAACATCATGGGAACCGGGCTGGGAAAAAGCGGCCCATGACACCATCATTTCAAATCCGTTGCATATGATCTTCGGACAAGTGGTTTACGGCGGGGTTATGGCCAATCTTATAAGAAATTTCGGTATAACCCCCCATGCGGCCATCGGATACAGCCTTGGAGAATCCGCAGCACTTTTTGCCATGGGCGCATGGCCGGATCGGGACAACATGTTAAAACGGATGCTTGCCACCGACCTGTTTTCTACCGAACTTGCCGGACCCTGCCATGCGGCACGCAAAGCATGGGGAATCCCCATGGATGAAGATATAAACTGGTGCGCTGCGGTTGTAAATCGCCCGGCTGAGCGTGTACGCACGGTTATCGACAAATGGTCTTTTGCAAAACTTTTGATCGTTAATACGCCTGATCAATGTGTGATCGGCGGCAGACAAAATCATGTAAAGGCCGCTATCGAGGAACTTGGCTGTGATGCCGTTTTTCTCGAGGGGGTGGTTACGGTTCACTGTGATGCCGCGGCTCCGGTGGCAGATGCTTACAAAGAGCTTCACATGTTTCCAACCACCCCTCCAAAAGACATCCGGTTTTACAGCTGTGCACTTGCTCGCTCCTACACTCCCACCGATGAAAGCGCTGCAACTTCAATTCTCGATCAAGCCATTTCCGGTTTTAACTTCACAACATTGATAGAGCAGGCTTATCAAGACGGTGTCCGTATCTTCCTTGAGATGGGACCCCATGCGTCCTGCACCGGTATGATAAACCGGATCCTCGATAAAAAGCCTCACCTTGCAGTTTCCGCATGCTTCCGGGGTGAAGACGACCATCTTTCCGTGCTTAAATTTCTGGGAACTTTGATTGCAGAAAGGGTGTGGGTGGATCTTGGAAAACTATACGGGATCTATGCATATGCCCCGACGATCGGTGAAATTACAGAGGAGAAATCAGATCTTCAGATAAAGCTGATTGTGGGTGGAAAAACACCGTGTCCGTCTATGCCCGATACAGAGAAGAGAGGACAGGTTTCGGATGCCAGGTATCAGGTGTCGGGGGAAAGAGAAGAGGTTTCGGGTGTCAGGTGTCAGGTGTCAGGCGACAGAAGAAAAAGGTCAGAGGAAAGCATTCCTGTAGAAGTGGAATCTTTGATTCCTTCCGACTCTCATCCCGGGCCGGGCATCGAAGATCCTGTGTCCGGTATAAAATATCAAGAGATAATGAACGCCATTGCAGAGAGCAATACCGCCACGGCCGATGCTCATAAGACCTTTCTTGATTTTTCAAATGAGTTAACCCGAGGCTTTGAAAAAACGTTCGACGCACAGACACGTCTCATGGAGACCCTGATTTCAGACACCGGCTTTCCGGCCGGAGAACCGGAATTAGAAAACAGAGAACAAATAGAAAAAATAAAAGAATCGGCAGCGCCGGCTTTCAGCCGTGACATGTGCATGGAGTTTGCCACCGGCTCGATTGCCCGTGTGCTGGGGCCGGAGTTTGCAGTGGTGGATACTTACAACGTAAGGGTCAGACTGCCGGATGAACCCCTGATGCTTGTGGACCGGATCATTTCGGTGGAAGGAGAAAAAAGATCTTTGGGCTCCGGCCGAGTGGTTACGGAACATGATGTACTCCCCGACGCATGGTATTTAGACGGCGGTCATGCTCCGGTCTGCATATCGGTGGAAGCCGGGCAGGCCGACCTTTTTTTGTGCTCGTACCTGGGCATCGATCATGCGGTCAAAGGAAAAAGGAGTTACCGGCTTCTGGATGCCATCGTTAAATTCCACCGAGGACTTCCCCGGCCGGGGGATGTTATTCGCTATGAGATCGATATTGACCATTTCGTGCGCCAGGGGGGTACATACCTTTTCTTTTTCCGGTTTGAAGGCTTTATCGGAAACAGCCGTCTCATCAGCATGCATAACGGATGTGCCGGTTTCTTTACCCATGAAGAAGTGCGAAATTCAGGGGGAATTATTTTAACCGAAGAAGATACCTGCCCCAAAGCGGGTAAAAAGCCGTGGGACTGGAAAGACCTTGTTCCTGTTACCACGGAAAGCTACACGGATGAGGCGGTAGAAGCGCTGAGACGCGGCGATCTTGCAGGAAGTTTCGGCCCTTTTTTCCGTGGAATAAAACTTGCGGAATCACTCAGGTTGCCCGGCGGGAGGATGAAACTGATACACCGGATTCTGCTGCTAGATCCCGAGGGCGGGCGTTATGGGCTGGGCCTGATCCGGGCAGAAGCCGACATAAATCCGGATAATTGGTTTCTGACCTGCCATTTCATGGATGATATGGTTATGCCGGGAACCCTCATGTATGAATGTTGTGCCCATACCCTCCGGGTGTTTATTCAGCGTATGGGATGGGTAACGGCAAAGCCCGGGGTCTGCTATGAACCGGTTGTCGGGGTTGAGAGCGTACTCAAATGCCGCGGGCCGGTCACTCCGGAAACCCGTCATGTTTGGTATGAAGTGGAAATAAAGGAACTCGGGTACGCCCCGGAACC
>Ga0272444_10004102_pt1 | contig 12927 bp, 6 predicted proteins | sample SSMForm13_FD_201033 | JGI IMG/M metagenome (GOLD analysis project Ga0272444, IMG submission 201033) | Marine sediment archaeal communities from Little Sippewissett salt marsh, Falmouth, MA, United States - SSM-Form-13 | ecosystem: Environmental > Aquatic > Marine > Wetlands > Sediment ...
ACCATGGACAGCGCGTGAGAGACCGTCTGCCAAGGCTCCTGCTCGGATCCATCACCGCCGTCGTCGCCGTATTCAGCATTAACGTAGAATACGGATGGTTGCGTTGTCTCAAATGTGAACGGCGCGAAGCTCGCATCGTTGATGAAGTCAAACGTCCCCGGATTCGTGAGAACCGCGGCGAAGGAGTATTGGCCCTGCTCATTGACGGGCGGTGTCTCGCATGGCAGCTCAAACGCCCAGAATGGAGTGCGATCCAGGTCAAACGATGGAGGAATGTAGATCTCGGGAATCCAAGGTTCAATGGAATGGCTCCAACCCTCATATTGGCAGGACCAGATGTTCCCATCCGGCAAGATCAGTCCCACGTAAACAGCGACCGGAATTACCTCATCGTCGTTCTGGGCGGAGAGACTTACCGCGATCGTATCGCCGGATTGATATGTGTCAGCATCGGTGTAGATGGTGATCGACGGCATCCCGAGAGCGGTGATCGAGGTTGAGGTCAGGACCCACATTAGCAGAACCACAAGATGTGTTCTCATCTTCCTCTTCCTTGTTCATCCTCGGCTGGTAGCGGATAGTGATAGCCAATGTCAACCTGGCCGCTGTCCGGATCCCCATCCGCCTGCGTAGTTCGTTCCGACAACCGGGCCGCTAAAGCAGACTTACTCCCCGCGTCAATGCACGGGCTCTCTGGGTGGAGATAGTAGTCGCCAAAGGGCCCGATGACGAACATCGGGTTGTCGTGGATATTTCCCACACCAGCGTCGTCGTCCTCTATGCAGCAGTGGGTTCCAGTGCAATCGTAAAGCTCATCACCATTGCCCCATAAGATGCAGTCAATGATAGTATGGAACGTCTCACCCTCGGAGAAAATCCCGCCGCCATGCTTCGCGGAGTTGGCGACCATCGTGCAGTTGTGGATCTCGCACGGGGAGAGCCACGCGCAATAGAAAGCGCCTCCCTCGTTGGCCCAGTTGCCGAAGATCAGGCAGTTCCGAATTGATGCCCCCCAAGTCGTATCAAAGAACACTCCGCCGCCTTGCTCGGCCGTGTTATTCACTATAATGTTGTCGGAGAATTCGCCAGAATCAAAATCATCGACGTACGCGCCTCCACCACAATGGGCTGTGTTGGCTGATACTGTGTTGCGATGTGCCTTGCCGTAAAAAGTGTAGTCTATGTGCAAGCCCCCACCGTATTCGGCCATGTTGCCTTCAATCTCGTTCTCGCTGATAATTGCACCGGAGTAACAACAATAGATGCCGCTGCCCACATTGCGCGCGATGAAGTTGCCCAAGATTGTCGGCGATGCTTGGTAATAGCAATGGATTCCTTCGCCCTCGTTGTCCGAAATAAGGTTGTCCGTGATGGTAGGCGAGCTGCCACGGTAGCAGTATATCCCCCCGCCATCACTCCTGGCCGTGTTCCCTGAGATGATGTTCTCAAAGATCGCCGGGGAGCTCTCGTGAATGCAGTAGATGCCTCCGCCGCTACCGCGGCTGTCGTTGCCCGAAATGGAGTTCATCAAGATGTTGGGTGAGCTATGGAGGCAGTATATTCCGCCGCCATCGGATTTGCTCTCGTTATTTGAGATCTCATTATCGGATATCTCTGGAGAACACATCTTGCAGTATATCCCGCCACCGTATCGGTCGGATAGATTGTCTGTGAGGGCGTTTCCTACTAGCGTTGCGGGAGATTCCAGACAGGCAATGCCGCCTCCGGCCTCTGCAGCGACGTTTCCGGTTATGATATTCCCTCTGACCTCAACCTCACTCTTGTGACAGAGGATGCCGCCTGCAACGTTACCAGGCTCGTCCGCGCCATCGGCATTCCCTCCCGTTATTGTTAATCCTTGTATCCGGCAGCCCACGACTTCTTCGCAGATGATGACATGATGGGCGGCTCCCTCGGCATCAACTACCGCACTCTCTGGAGCCTCCCCAGCAAGGGCGAGCCAGCTCCTCATTTGCAGTGGAAACACCTCGCCATTCGTGGATGGGGAATAGACGCCGGCAGCGACAGATACCACGCCCGGCTCGGATTCAGTGCCGCGGGCCAGCTCGATGGCGTGACCTATCGTTCTTAACGGATGCGCCTCCGAGCCGTCGCTGGAGTCATCTCCGGTCTCCGGATTGACCAAGACGCGCAGGATTGGGTGCCGCTCTACCGTCAACGATGAGTAGTCAGGCGTGGACCAGAGGCCGTCGTTGTCCTTCGCCCGAAATCGAATCTCGTGGACACCGGGGGAGAGGTCCAGCGAGAAGAGCATGAGCTCGGTGCCCACTCCAAGCACACCATCTATGTCTGAAGACCATTCGTAGGACTCTATTATGCCGTCCTGATCGTCTGCCAGCCCGACGAAGTGGATGATGTCCTGACCTCGCACGGCTGGATTGGGGGAGATCTCCTCGATTATTGCCGTGGGGATTTCACCGTCCGGGATCGAGAAATGCGCGCCGATATCGACGACACTTGTGTCAGCGACCCCGTCTGCCTGGGTGGTCATATCAGATAGCCCAGCCTCTTCGGCGGACTCGCTTCCCGCATCGACGCAGGCACTTCTGGAATCGATATAATAAGACCCGTATGGCCCTGACATGAATTTCGGATCATCGTGGATATTGGCCTCGCCCTCATCCGGGTCTTCGATACAGCAGTATGAGGCCGAGCAGCCCTTCAGGTCATCGCCATTGCCCCAAATGATGCAGTTCGTGATCTCGGGCCTGCTGCTGCCTTCGTCCGCAAACACGCCACCGCAGTGCTTCGCTGAATTACCGACGACGGTGTTGAACTGTATCACAGGATTACAGTCCTCGAACCACATCGCTCCACCTTGATATGAGGCTGTGTTATCTACTATCAGGTTGCATAGCACCAGAGGAACGCAGCGGGGGAATCGACAGGCTATGCCGCCTCCGCTGCCGGCTGAGTTGCTGGCGATGGTATTCCCGAAGATCAGCGGATGATCCCCTCCGCTATTGCAGATGTTTATCCCGCCGCCATATCCACCAGAGTTGCCAGTGATGATGTTGTCGCGAACCGTTACAGGACCGTCGCCAAAGCAACAGATGCCGGAACCAAGATTGTCCGCGATCAAGTTGTCCGCGATGACCAGTGGGGAATCACCGCACATCACGCCTTCGCCCGACCCCTCCGAGTATGGGGCCGATAGGTTAGCGGAGATGACGTTGCCAGAAATCGTGCATAAGTAACCATCATTGCAGTAGATCCCGGCGCCACTCCAATCAACGGTGTTGCTAGAAATCACGCTATCGAGGATCTTCGTGGATGAATTGCGACTGCAATAGACGCCGCCTCCTCTATGTGCACTGTTAGCGTTTATCTTGCAGCCGATCACGGAAAACGAGCCGCCATTGCTGTAGATTCCCCCGCCGTCATAGCAGTCTCCCGCAGAGTTGTCCGAGATCGTACTCCAGAAGGCCCTCAGCGACGACTCTCGGCAAGCAATCCCTCCGCCTGAGCCCGTCGCCGTGTTGTCAGCTATCACGCAGTCTTGTATCTGGAGCACACTACGGAGGCAGAAAACGCCCGCGCCTTCGAAATCGCTCGAGAGGAATCCGTCCGCGTTGCCTCCCTTAATCGTGAGCCCCTCTATCGTCGCGCCAGTGACCTCGCTGCAGTAAATGACATGGTAAGCCTCTTCCTCGGCGTCGAGAATCGTGCTCTGCGAGGCATCGCCAATAAGGCTGATCCAGCTCTCCATCCTCAGCGGGAAGGTCTCTCCATTTGTCGAGGCTGAGTAGATCCCATGTGCGATAGAAACCACTCCGGGCTCGGATCCGTTGCCCAGCGCAAGCGCGATGGCGTGAGTGATAGTCTTGACCGGCCTGCTTTCGGATCCATCATTCGAGTCGTCGCCCGTTGCGCCGTCCACGTAGATGTACCGCATTGGATACGGGAGAACGACTAGATCACTGTAATCTGGTTCAGACCAGGCTCCGTCATTGCCTCTTGCCCTGTATCCAATCGAGTGGGTTCCCGGTCGGAGCTTAAGGGCAATCACACAGAGCTCGCTCATACTGCCCAGTACCCCGTCGAGATCAGAGAACCACTCGTGCTCCTCGATTGAACCATCAGGGTCAACAGCGTGGCCAACGAGGTGGACAATGTCCACGCCTCTGACAGCCGGATTCGGTTCAATAAGGTCTATCTCCGATGTAGGGCAGAAGCTTGCCGGGATTTCGTAATGCACGCCAATGTCCACAAGGCCAGTGTCAGGTGTCCCGTCAACTTGCGTCGTCATCTCCGACATTCCGGCTTCCCCAGCGGACCGCCCGCCGGCATCGATGCATGGGCTAGAAGGATCGAGATAGTAGTCGCCAAAAGGCCCCGGCAGGAATCGGGGATCATCGTGGATGTTGCCCTCGCCCTCATCGGGATTCTGAATGCAGCTGTAGGTTGCCTCGCAACCGTCAAGATCATCCAAATTGTCCCACAAAACGCATCCGGTGATCGTGGGTGGACTTCCCATAGAACATATACCCCCGCCTCCCACATGCGCTCGATTACGCACAAAGACATTGTGGACTATCTCAAGCGGTTCGCCGTACCGGCTGCAAAGCCCTCCTCCATAATCTGCGGAGTTGTCAGTTATGCTGTTGAATTTGATCGCAGCCCAGCTAAAGGCGCACTCTAACCCTCCGCCAGAGTACGCCTCGTTTCCGGCGATGACGTTGCCTGAGATTATCGATGAGCCGGCGATGGCGAGTATCCCGCCGCCAAAACCTCGGGTCCCATTGCCGGCGACTATGTTGCCGAAGATCCTTGACGAGCAGCGGTCGCAGCAGATGCCCCCTCCAATCGCGTCATAATAGTACTCGGGGGCAGTTGCCGCATTCCCGCTTATCGTATTGCCGGATATAGTCGGCGAGCAGCAACAACAGCAGATGCCCCCTCCCTTTCCCTGTCCCCAGTAAGTGAGGGCAGTTGCCGCATTCCCGCTTATCGTATTGCCTCGGATCGTGGGGCTGCCGTGCGAGCAGTATATGGCCCCACCTCGATTCGCTGAGTTACTTGACATCCTATTGCCTTCGATGAGCGGCGAGCCATCACGAGAATAGACTGCCCCGCCATAAACGGCCTCGTTAGCCGAGATTATGTTGTCCTGAATGACTATAGAGCTCTCGACGCAGCATATTCCCGCTCCGTCCAAATCCTTCGTGGCGCCGGATGATTCATCACTTAAGCCGCCGGTTATCGTGAAGCCCGAGATCACCAGATCATCCACGCCTTGGCAGAAAATGACATTGACTGCCGCGCTCTCAGCATTCAGGATTGTGGTCTCTCTATCCTCGCCTCGCAGCGAGACCCAGCTCTTCATGTTGAGCGGGAACGCCTCGCTGTTTGTGCTCGAGGAATAAACGCCGGCAGCAACGTGGACCGTCGCCGGAGTCTCTTCGGAGCCGTCAACTGAATGCAAGGCGTGCGTTATCGTCTTCCAGGGCGTGCCGAATGATCCGTCGTTCGAGTTATCACCCAATTCGGCGTCAACGTAATGATGCGACCCAACCGAGGCGAGAACTGTGAACGGCGCCAAGCTCGCCGTGGATACCCAGTCAAACGTCTTCGGATATGTGAGAACCGTGGCGAAGGTATAGTTCCCCACTTCCTCGATCGGCGGCATGGAGCAGGGCAGGTCGAACCACCAAAAAGGCGTCCGCTCCATCACGAAGCCGGATGGGACGAAGGTGTCAGGTATCCACGGTTCAAGCCCCTCGCTCCAGCCATCGAACTGTGTCGTGTACACCTCTCCGTCCGGCATCATAAGGCCGACATATACCGCGACCGACATCCCCTGGCCGTCGTTCTGGGCGGACAGACTTACCTCGATCGTATCGCCGGATTGATAGGTGTCAGCATCGGTGTAGATCGTGATTGTCGGCTGGGCGGTTGTTGCCATCGGCAGCAACCCAGAAGCCGCAAGGATGACGCATACGACAGTAGCCGTTTTCATGTCTCTCTCCCCCTAGCAATTGGTGTAGCGCTCGTCCACCGCCTGTGAGCGAAGCGCAGCGCACAACTGAGACAGATCAGGACATAGATGATACAGAGTTAAAGCGGGGACTGCAATCAGAAGACCGTGCCTGGCCGTTTGGGGAGTTCGCCGCGAGGCGAAACCAAGAATGGGAGGGGCCAGCGCCCATGCAGATTCCCGTGATTGAAGAGCTTGGACTTCGGACTTACCGTTTGACATGGTAGCGCCTTTTGGCTAGGTTGTGGCTGCTTGTTTGGCTTTCTATTGCTGACGTTTTGTGGAGGAGGGGCTTTGCCTTTTGAATCGACTAGGCTAAACCTGCTTCAGCCTTACTTATTCGCTCGACTCGACGCCAAGAAGACCGAGGCGCTTGCCTCGGGCGTTGACGTAATCGATTTCGGCGTTGGAGACCCCGATCTGCCCAGCCCCAACGAGGCAGTTACAGCGCTTTGCGAGGCCGCGTCTCGTGGTGAGCATCATCGATATCCGCCGTATCGTGGGACGCACGAGTTCCGCGAGGCGTGCGCAGACTGGCTCGACAAGAGGCACGGCGTCCATGCCGACCCAGAGACCGAGGTTCTGGCGCTGATCGGCTCGAAGGAAGGGCTCGCGCACCTGTGCCTCGGCATCGTTAATGCCGGTGACGTTGTGTTGTGTCCTGATCCCGGGTATCCCGTCTATCATTCGTCGGCGGTTCTCGCTGGTGGTGAGGTGTTCAAGTTTCCGCTGGAGGAGCGGCTTAGGTATTTCCCTGACCTGTCGGCCATACCACAGCGCATCGCCGAGAGCGCGAGCCTCATGTTTCTGAACTACCCCAACAACCCCACAGGCGCGTGCGCCACCGGCGCGATGTTCAACGATGTTGTGGGTTATGCGAGGTCGAATAACTTAGCGATATGCCACGACGCGGCATACATAGATACCGTGTTAGATAAGCCTGAGCAGCCCTCCATGTTGGCAACCTGCAGAGACAAGTCCAATATAATCGAGCTGTTCTCGTTCTCTAAGACATTCAACATGACGGGATGGCGGATAGCTTTCGCGGCGGGGGACAAGAAGCTGATCGCCGCCCTGGGCAAAGTGAAGACGAACCTGGATTCGGGCGCGTTCGTCCCGATTCAGATGGCAGCCGTTGAAGCGATGAAGCGCTGCGAGAAGTTCCCGGCCGGAATCTGCGCTTTTTATCGGGAGCGGCGGGATATACTCGTGCCTGTGCTCAATAAGGTCGGGATAGAGGCCCAGCCGCCTCGTGCGACATTCTACGTTTGGGGCAAGGTCCCGGGCGATCTGGGGTCAGCGGCGTTTGCTGAACAGCTTCTCTCACAATGTGCGATACTGGTGGCGCCGGGCGTCGCTTTCGGCAAATACGGTGAGGGGTTCGTTCGCTTCTCGCTCACGCTGCCGACCGAACGCGTCCAAGAGGCTGCCAGAAGGCTTTCGAGTACACATTTCTAAGGAGAACATAATGGAGCCCAAAGCCATAATGATAATAGGCGCGGGCATTCTTCAGCTGCCTGCGATTCGGCTCGCAAAGGAGATGGACCTGATCACAATGGTCTCGGACATGAACCCGCTGGCGATAGGGATGAAGTATGCTGACATCCCGGTGGTGGTAAGCACGCGTGACATCGAGGGCACGGTCCGCGCTGCCAGGAGTTACGCCACACATCGCAAGATCGATGGCGTTATTACTGTGGGGACTGATGCTTCGAGAACGGTTGCTGCGGTGGCCAACGCGCTTGGTCTTCCGGGGAACAAGTTCGAGGACGCTGAGGCATCGACGAACAAGATCAAGATGCGTCGGCGTTTTGCAGAGCATAACGTTCCTTCTCCCAATTTTCGGGGTGTGTGGACGCTTCAAGAGGCGTATCGCGCTGCGGAGGAGCTCGGCTCTTGGCCGCTAGTTATGAAGCCCTCGGACAACATGGGCGCACGGGGGGTCATGCGCGTTGATGCGAACGAGAACATCCCCGAGGCGTTTCACAGGGCGAAAGAGGCCTCACCTTCGGGCGAGCTGATCATCGAGGAGTTCATGGACGGCCCGGAGCTTTCTATCGACGCTCTTGTCTGGAACGGGGACGTGACATTCGTAGGTATCGCCGACAGGATCATAGGGTTTTCTCCATTCTTCGTCGAAATCGGCCATACAATGCCGAGCGAATTACCTCAAGACACGCTGGCCGAGGCCTGTGACGTGATGAGGCGTGGAATTAAGGCTCTTGGACTGACGATAGGCGCAGCAAAGGGCGACATAAAGCTGACATCGAGGGGCGTTATGATCGGCGAGCTTGCGTCGAGGCTCTCTGGAGGCTTCATGTCAAGCCACACGTTCCCGCTCTCCTCTGGCGTCAGCAGCATCAAGGCAGTGATTGAGATCGCCCTTGGGATGCCGCCGACCGACATCGAGCCGAAGTTCAGCAGGGTCGCTGCGGAGCGCGCGGTATTCTGCCAGTCGGGTCAGGTCCGGAGCATAACGGGAATCGATGCGGCCCAGAAGGCTGATGGTGTGGCGGACGTGGTCGCCCAGATACGCCCCGGGGACTACGTGCATACGCCTACGTGCAACCTGGATAAGCCAATGAACATCATCACCGTCGCCGATACCCGTGATGAGGCCGTGCGCCTCAACGATCAGGCCCGCGAGCTGATTTCAATCGAGATCGGCAAGCCGGTCAAGTTGACGCACAAGATTCTACGCGACAACGCCAGAAAGCTCTTTGGGTTAGTGTGCAGAGTGTGTGACGTATGCGATGGTGAAGACTGCCCGGCGGGCGTGCCCGGCATGGGGGCTGTGGGTACGGGCGCATCGTTCAAGGCGAACATCGAAGCGCTAAAGGAATACAAGATCAACGTGCGCTCGATACACAACGTGAAGAAGGCCGACACATCCTGCGAGCTCTTCGGAACCGCTCTTTCCTGCCCTGTTCTCGCGGCGCCGATTACCGGCACGAATCTCAATATGGGAGGCGCACTGACTGAGGAGGAATACGCGAAGGTCATTGTGAGCGGCTGCAAGAAGGCCGGGACGATAGGCGTCGTTGGGGACGGCGCTTTGCCGAAGATGTATCACGCAGGCCTCTCCGCGATCGCGGAATGTGGGGGCTTCGGCATCCCGATTTTCAAGCCGCGCGCGGACTTTGACGCCATCAAAGAGCGGCTCGAGGCGGCGGCGCGAGTTGACTGCATCGCGGTTGGGGTGGACGTTGACGCCGCGGCGTTTCTAACGATGGACCTGATGCAACAGGCCGTAGAGACGAAATCTGTAGAACAGCTGAGAGACATCATCAACATGACGGACCAGCCGTTCATCGTCAAAGGCGTCATGACGGTCTGGGACGCGGTCGCGGCGGTTGAGGCAGGCGCAGCTGCCATTATCGTGTCTAATCATGGTGGCCGAGTGCTCGATAACATGCCGGGCTCGCTCCACGTTTTGTCCGACATCGTGTCGGTCGTCAAGAAGAAGATATCCATTCTCGTTGACGGTGGTATAAGGTCAGGGGCAGACGTACTGAAGTGCATCGCTCTGGGGGCAGACGCTGTCCTAATCGGCCGGCCAATCTCTGTGGCAGCGTTTGGAGCAGGAATAGAGGGCGTGGAATTCTACATGAACGACATCAGAAAAGAGCTCGAGAACTCGATGATCCTCACTGGCTGTTCCAGTATCGAGGAGATAACTCCTGATGTGGTCGTGAGGGTCTGAGATCACGGGTTGCGCAGCTGGGGGATTGTCTTGTGGCGGCTGGATCGCGGCTGCAAGTAAAAAGGGCGGATCGTGAGCCGCACCTACGTAAGCGGATTCCAAATCACGCAGCGTCAAATGAGTTTGGAGCAACGGTTGCCGAATGACTGAGAAGCTGGGGTTCAGGTCAGTCTCATTTGCGCGGTTGGAGCTCAATCAAAAGGCAAAAAAGCCACCCGACAAGAGAGCCATCATAAGGAACGTCTCATTCAATGTTAAGATCGGCGAGCTCTTCGTAATTGCTGGGCCTTCGGGGTCTGGAAAAAGCACCTTGTTGAGGCTGGCAAACCGCTTGCTGATCCCCACGACGGGGGCCATCCATCTCGACGGTCAGGATATATCCGAGCTCGAGGTTACGGCACTTAGGCGCAGAGTCGGCCTGGTTCAGCAGTCCCCGGCCCTGTTCACCGGCACAGTCCTTGAGAACGCCCTTTACGGTCCGAGGCTTGCCACCGATGGGCGAACCCTAGCCGGCGACGTCAGCGAGAGAGAGTTCGCGACAAAATGTCTGCTTCTGGCCGGGCTTGACGACAGCTTCTTGTCGCGAAAAGCCGATGAGCTCTCCGAAGGCGAGATGCAGCGCGCCGCGATTGCCAGAGTGCTCGCTAACCAACCTGAGGCGCTCCTGCTGGACGAGCCAACCACTTCGCTTGACCCAACCTCGACGCTGACCGTTGAGAAGCACATCCAACATCTAAAGGAGGTTCAGGAGATCGCGATTCTCTTCGTGACGCACGATGTGGAGCAGGCCAGGCGCATCGGTGATCGAGGGGTTCTCCTGGTCAATGGTCAGGTCGTCGATGGAGGTCCGCTTCCCGAGCTGCTTACCGATCCGACGAACGAGACCACACGTGCATTCGTTGATGGCAGGCTCTAATCCGAGTGGGGCCGCCCCAAACACGGGTAAGAGAGCTTCAGAGCGGGGAAAGACGACGTCACCCGATGGGTCATCAGGCATTCATAGGCAGGGAATCCGTCGCGGAATAAGCAAAGACCGCGAGGAATAATGGGGCGTTGCTGCAGAACCGGCTAGGGTCTGCTTTCTCCGCCTTACGAAATCCATTGTCACGATTCACTTGACGGCGAGTATTGGCCCGGGGCGCAGGACCACATGTCGAGGCGTGGGGACCTTCACCCAGTTTAGTCTCATGGCCGCGCATTGGGGCGGACCGGTGTTAATGCCTGAGCTGGCTCGAGTAGGTCCTGACCAGAGTAGTCATCCCCTTACACTCATGCGTTGTTGGGCCGAAGAACCGCTTGAGAGTGCGGATGTTGTCGTATGTGTTCTTGTCGATCAGTATTTCACCGGGGGAGGCCAGGTCTTGGAGCCGTGAGGCGAGGTTGACGTGGTGGCCTATGACAGTGATCGTTTTTCTCTCTCTTGTACCGAGTATGCCGACGGCGACCGGGCCGGAAGCGATACCGATGCCGATCTTGAGCGCAGGAAGCAATCGTGCCTTTCTCTCATCATATAGCTTGTTCGTCCCGTCCATCATGCTCAACGCGGCCTTCACTGCCCTAAACTGATGAGATGCTGAGGCTGAAAGGAGGCCAAGAACGGCCATGACTTGGTCACCGATAATCGAGTTGAGCGAGCTCGCCTCGTCTAGAATGGGTTGCATCATACTGCGCAGATAGGCATTGAGAGTTCTGAAGACAACCTGCGGGTGTTGAACCTCGCTGAAAGCGGTAAAGCCACGAATATCCGCGAACAAAATGGTCAGATTCCGTCGCTCACCACCCTTCTTGACCTTCAGTTTTCCCTTCTCCAGGCTCTCAATGAGATCCTGACCGACAAACTGTTCCAGCATTCTCGCCTGCTTCTCGCCCATAAGGCTCAGCTCTAGCGAGCGCTGCTGAATCTCTCCCCGAGCCGCCTCAAACTCGCTCGCCTCGAGCAGAAGTACCCAATCACCCTCATCGCCGGGGAATATGTGGATGTCCATTGAACCTCGCGCCTCAGATTTCACACAAGGCAGTAAGAGCGGTTCACCATCCAGAGGGATCAGGCCGGTCAAGTAGTCCACATGCTGCTCAATCTGCGCGCCCTTGTGCAGATGGTCCAAGCCGTATGCTAGTAGATTACCACCGAATTGAACGATTCGTCCGTCATTGGAGACAAGAAGATAGGCGGGAGACCGTCTTTTGGTTGTCTCAATTGTCTGGGAGTAGATGTAGTCCTGTATTGGGACTGGCAGCTCTTTCATTTACTCTTGAGTATCATTGTGGCAAGGGCGGAAAAGGCCTCCTCAACACCCTCACCTGTCTTTGCGCTGGACCTGAGAACCGGTGAATTCACGGTTTTGCATTTCTGAAGATCTTCATGTTTAAGGTCCCATTCATCAATAAGGTCCGTTTTGTTAACAACCATCACATGGGGAACTTCGCCAATGGCGGAGTCAATCCTGTCACGAATCTCATTAGCCTTGCCAAGAGTAGCCCGACGCGTGCCATCAACGACAAGAAGGTAGCCCGACATGCCTCGCAAGTAGGCCATCGGAATCTGATTAAATTCGTGCTCGCCGGCTACATCCCAAAGCATCATCTGCACCTCTTGACCTGATACTTCGACGGTCTTCTTGTCGATCTTGACCCCAACGGTTGAGAGGTACTTGTCAGAGAACATCCCTTTAACGAACCGGCGAACTAGACTTGTCTTTCCGACCGCAAAGGAGCCCAACATGCATATCTTCTTCTTGATCACGGCGACCTGACCAGCGAATGCGACAGATCAATGAGTTCTACGTCAAAAGTCACGCTGCGGTTGAAATCCTTGTCCTCCTCCGTGGCCTCGTTCCGGACGGGCTGCGACGATCCGACCCCGCTTGCACTGAGGGATCCCTCGGGCAATCCTCTCAGAACCAACTGTGAAAGCACCGATTGAGCTCTCTCTTGGCTCAGTTTGAGATTGGCTGACTCCTTGCCGCTCGAATCCGTATGCCCAATGATGCGAATGAGCACTTCCCGGTCACAAATACGTGCAAGACTCAGAAGCTCGCTAATGTCCTTTGATGCAGCCTCAATCGCCTCTTCCTGCCCTGCCGCATACTGGACCGTTCCAAGCACGAAGCGGATCAAATGGCTCTTAATTCGTCCGGTGGCCGACTGGAGCCTTAGAAGGTCCTCGTCCCTAATCTCGCCGTCCTGGTAGAAATCAACACCAGGAATCGCCTGGGCCATGTTTCTC
>Ga0272444_10004103_pt1 | contig 12926 bp, 8 predicted proteins | sample SSMForm13_FD_201033 | JGI IMG/M metagenome (GOLD analysis project Ga0272444, IMG submission 201033) | Marine sediment archaeal communities from Little Sippewissett salt marsh, Falmouth, MA, United States - SSM-Form-13 | ecosystem: Environmental > Aquatic > Marine > Wetlands > Sediment ...
CGGCCAGTGCCAGTTGTGCCAGCGGCGACGTCGACTACCATCACTGCGTGGCCCGGCGAGCCGCCTCGAATAAACACATCACCGATGGCTACGTTGCGGATGTCAGCCTTGCGGAGTTCTTTCGCCAGCGAAAGCGTGCCGGCATACATGAACACGGAGGTGAGGTAGCGGGCCAGGTCGGCGTGGGCGACCCCGGCGGCGCCCGTGCGACGCCAGGTCACATGACGGCCGCTGACGGACGGTCGATAGCCACGGGACCATCTGGAGAATTCGGCGAGGTCGCCGCTGGTGAATTGGAAGCGGATCTCATCTCGCCGCCGGTGGGCGTACAGGTACTCGGCCCGCAGACGGATGATGGAATCGGCACACTGCTGAAGGTTTCGCGGGGGGACGTCCAGATCGACTACGGCGATGTGGGCGCTCTGGTTGGACTTCTCGCGACCGTCGAAAAGCCGAACCGCCGGCCTGCCCGGCCTCAGCGGCAGCCAGCGGAGCCATCGGGCGAAGCTGCCAGGCTGGGTCTGGACTCGCCGCATCCCCACCGGCGATGGGATCCGGTTGCGGATCGCCTGGGCGGGGTCGTATGTCGCAAGCCATGGGTATGCGGCGACTGTCGGAGGTGGCTCGTCTGGATCGGCAGGCCGGGCTGGCGTGACGACCGGGGAGTTCGGCGACTGCGATGACAACTGCGGCGCGACCGGAGTTTGCGTGCCAACCGCATTTTCTTGGTCGGACCATGGTCTGCCTGCCAGATACAATGCTGCCGAGGCAATGGTGACAAGCGCCCCGACCGTAATGATTCTCGCTCGCCCGGTCACGCGTTTATTGCCCCCCGGCTGCCTTGCGGATGCCGTCGTGGTGGCGGGACATGTAGTAGAAGGACTTGGTCTGGCTCTTCTCGCCGAGGCAGAACTGGAACTCGATCCGATAGCCGCCCCTGGGCCACTTGGGGCCTTCGAGGCGCAGGGCGTTTACGACCGTCGCGATGCTCTGGCCGGGCTTGAGGGTTGTCGGGCCTGCCTTCCCGCTGACACCCTTGGCCCCGGGGCATGCATAGGCCTTGCCCTGGCAGAGGATGACCAGGCTCTCTTCCCACAGGACCCGCCCGTCCTGGCTGAGCAGGGCTGGCACGACTATCGGCTTGTCGGTCGGGTTGGCGATGGTTATCTCGTACTCGCCGTCCCCGTCGGGGTTGGTCCATTTGATGGCCTTGGGCGGCGGGACCGGCTGGGCCGTCAGCGTGATGCTCTTGCCTGCCAGCAGCGCGGGTCTGCGGGTCTTCGAGCACGTCACCGAAGCATCGAGCCCCTTGCCGCTGGCGTTCCACGGCTTGCCCGGCAGGGACGCCCAGGGCGATACCAGCTTTCCGTTCCGGAACGTCCATCCCAGCGGAAGCGAGCACGCCATCGTTGCGGCTGCGAGATTATCCTTGGTCTGCTCCTCGACGCGCAGCACCTTCATACCCCCCCTGCCGGTCGCGGTGGCGACCACGCACATCTTGCCCTCTGGGAACTGCGGAGGCTTGATCTGCCGGGCCACATTTGAGCACACGATTTCCGTGCCATCGACCCGGCCACGAAGGAGCTTGTCCAGGACGAACGTGAGTCTATGGGTATACATCGGCGGGTAGGACCTGCCCACCGGCCCGGCAGAGACGGACTTCAGCCGCCCGGTGAAAACGCACTCCGCGCCGGCCCACTTGGCGACGTCCTCGGGCTCGATGGCGGGCCTGGCTGCGGGCTCGGTGCCCCGGGCGGTGGGGACAACCAAGCAAACCACGCAAAGCGAAACTGCGCACAACAAAGCCATAAGCTTGCTCGCCATGGGCAACTCCTTACGCGAATCATCCCTGTTACTATGTCAGTCTGACAGCTTCTTGATGATGTGTTTGGCACTCGAGCCGCTTCATGCGATTCTGAACTCCGCCAGCTTTCGCACGCCAGGAATGTGGCCACCGGTGAGTTCCTCATACAGATCCTTCAGGTTCTCCTGAAGCTCTCTTCGACAGACTCGCCCTGGGTCATGTGGTTGGGATACTCTCCCAAGTATCCCAACCACATGTCACCGTCCTGCCAGTGAATGCAACGCACCGTTGTCATGGACTAATGTTAGCCCTTGCCCGTATGTGTTTCAATCCATTCTCAGCCGACCTCATCCTTCTCATCGCTGGGCAGTTCCGGCAGGTTGATGTAGTGGGCGGCCTTGACGAAATCTATTTTGCGGATTTCATCCATGAGACACTCCGGCGGGGCCTGGTCGAGATTGATGCCCACCAGCGCCGTTTTCGGCTTCAGCTTCCGGCTGAACGTCATGTCGGCGATGTTGATGTCGTTGCCACCGAACAGCGTACCATAACGGCCTACAACGCCTGGCTTGTCCTCGTTGAGGATTATGACGATGGGCCCCTCGGGCTTGAGTTCCATGCGATAGCCATCGATGGCGATAACTCGCGGGAATCGGTTGCCGAAGATCGTGCCGACTGCCGTGCGCTTGGCCTGGTCGGTTTCGACGGTCACTTCCATAAGGTTGGCAAACTCGCGCACCTTCTCGGAGGTGATCTGTTCGACCTCCAGGCCCCGCTGCCTGGCCAGGACGGGCGCGTTGATGACGTTGACGGTCATCTCCATGCGCGAAGAGACAAGCCCGACCAGCAGGTAAGTCGTAATCGGCGCAACGTTCATCTGGCCGATCGCGCCGCGATAGATGACCTCCACCTTCTTGAGCGCTCCGGGCGTGATGGCCGACAGAATCGTGCCCATTCGGCCTGCCAGTTCCGTATAGGGCCGAAGCACTGGCGGAAGCGTCTGGTCGAAGCCGGGCGCGTTTATCGCGTTGCGGACCTCGCCGCCGCGAAGGGCCTCGACGAGTTGCTCTGCCGCGTCGATGGCGACCTGCTCCTGGGCCTCTTCAGTCGAGGCCCCCAGGTGAGGTACGCACAGGACATTGGGCTGCTGGATGAGTTCCAGTTCCGCCTCGCTTGTCGGCGGTTCGGCGAGGTATACATCCAGCGCCGCCCCGGCGACGCGCTCTTCCTTAATCGCCGCCAGCAATGCAGCCGGGTCGATGATCCCGCCGCGGGCGGCGTTTATAAGCCGAACCGACGGCTTCATCGCGGCGAACTGGACCTCGCCGATCATCCCGAGCGTCTCTGCACTCTTGGGGACGTGTACGGATATGTAATCCGAGCGTTTGCACAACTCGATGAGGTCCTTGACCATCTCGACGTCGCCGGAATCCCCGCCGGCAAAGAACGGGTCGTAACCGATTACCCGCATATCCAGCCCGGCAGCCCTGGCCGCCAAGGCCCGGCCGATCCGGCCCATGCCTACAACGCCGAGCGTCTTGCCCGCGACCTGCGTGCCCTGGAAAACCTTGCGATCCCACTTGCCGGACTTCAGCGATGCGCTGGCAGGCGAAATCTTCCGCGACAGCGCCATCATCAAAGTAAGCGCAAGCTCCGCCGTCGATACCGTGTTACCGCCCGGCGTGTTCATCACGATCACGCCCTTGGCCGTCGCCACCGGAATGTCAATATTGTCCACGCCGACGCCGGCCCGGGCGATGACCTTCAGCCGACCAGGGTTTTCCAGTACCGCAGCCGTGACCTTCGCGCCGCTGCGAATGATCATCCCGTCGTAATTCTTGACAGTTTGCGCAAGCTCCTCCGGCGACAGGCCTAGCTTGTTGTCGATCTCGACGTCTTCCTGGCTCTTAAGCCAATCGATACCTACTGCGCTGAGCTTGTCAGCAATCAGTACCTTGTACATTGTCGTGTCTCCCCTTCATGCCCAATCCCGCAGAACTCGCGTTGCCACGGCAACGCCCTTGCCAATTTCCACTTCCACGCCAAGGTCAGCCAGCGTGTACTCGATGGCGGCGATCAGGCCGATGGTCTCGATGGGATCAACGTAGCCCATGTGGCTGGTGCGGAAGCACTTGCCCTTCAACTCGTTCTGGCCACCCGCAACGCTGATGCCGTACTTGTCCTTGAGAATTTTTCGGAAGGCATCATCCACGCCCGGCGGATACAGAATGCCAGAAACCGAGTCGCTGGGCCGCTGCGAAAACACCTTCATGCCGAGCGCCTCGCAGGCATCACGCGTCGCCTTGGCCAGCAAGGCCGCACGCGACCACACCTTCTCGATGCCGATGGCGTTGATCATCTCCACCGCAACCTGCATGCCGCGGATCAGGCTGACTGCTGGCGTGTAGGGAGTGTCGTTCTTGGCCACCGACTTGCGGTAGGCCTTAAGGTCCAGGTAGAAGCACGGCGCCTTGATGGTGTCGATAACCTTCCACGCCTTCTCGCTTACCGCCAGCGTCGCAAGCCCCGGCGGAAGCATCAGTGCCTTCTGGCTGCCGGTGGCTACGATGTCGATCTTCCATTCATCCGTCCGCAGCGGAAGCACTCCGGCCCCGGTTATGCAGTCGGCGATGAGGATCGCATCCGTCCCGGCCACGACCTTGCCGATGGCCTCCAGGTCGCACGCCGTCGCAGTCGATGTTTCACTGTGAACTACCACCACCGTGCCGTACTCGCCTGTGGCAAGTTTTTCCTGGACTGTTTCCGGCGTCAGGGCCGTGCCCCACTCCAGGACCACTTCATCCACGTCCAAACCGTATATCTTGGCGACCTTCACCCAGCGCTCGCCGAACTTGCCGCCGTTGGCGACTAAGACCTTTTTGTCCCGACGGCACGCGCATGCAATGGCCGCCTCCATCCCAGCCGTGCCGCTGCCGGCAAGGGTCAGGACGTCATTTTCGGTCATCAACATCTTCTTGAGCCCGGCGTTCACCTCCCCGAACATCGCCTGGAATCGCGGCGTGCGGTGGTGGAACATCGGCTTGGCCATCTCGTTGAGAACCTCCGGCGAAACGTCCGTCGGACCGGGTGTGAACAGGCGAGGTTTGATCATGAGAACTCCCAATGCAGCGTTAAGCGACAGGCACAAGCCAACAGAGCCGCGGGCCCTTCCCACGGTTGTCGCACTGTCGCAATATAACAATTCCATGCCGGACCGGCACCTTACCCCATGCCCGACCGAACTACGAAGCCAAGATTCTATCCGGGCAGCCCCTCTTGTCAATCGGCATTTGCTCAGCCTGGATGAAACATAAAGATAACAACCGATAGTTCAGACCCAACATATTCCCCAGCGTCATCGCCTTCAGACTGTTACGATCGTAAGGCGAAGCGTGAGCCTGTATAGCCTCGGCCAACCCGCTTGGACGGCAATCAAGCAGCGGGCACGATTATTCGGCCTGCAGCGCAGACACCGCACACTCGCAGATCTACTCGCGCCAATCCCTCACGCGGCAACTCTTCCAGTCGATTCGCGCCTTAACGATCAGCGAAAAGGACTTCAATGTGGCTCTTGACATTCTTCCCGGAGGATGCGGAAACTCGAACATAGTGCCCTGTTTGCTTGAAAGAGACCTTTCCTGTATTACTCTTTACCGCGACAGCCTTGTATTGTGACCCCTCAGGAATGGCAATCGTGATGTTCATGGTTTCGCCACCAACCACGTCAGCCGTCACTCTCAATGTTGCATTGGTGCAGTCCCAACTCGTTTTACTCAGTTCCATCATCCCACACATGACGTGTCGATTCGTGCCTAGAATCTGCGGGTGGTCTTCGACCTCCTTAACTGAATACACCCGTGCGACTCCACTCAACAGGTCGGCCGACAGAATCTCCGTGCCGGAAAGAATGCCTAAAGGTTTTTGATCCCAGAAATCGAACACGTAATATTCTCTGCTTTCATCCAAACCCAACGAACCCGTATCGGCTTGAAGCCCGGACACAGGCGCCGAGATTGTCCTGAGCGTGGGCGTCTTTCTTCGGCCGCTGGGGAAATCATTGTTGACGAGAATAACCTGTTTCCACTTGTTGCTGACATCGTACACATACACTTCCGGATGCTTTTTATTCAGCAGGAAATCAACGGGCCGGAAAGCCTTTCCATTGGGCAGAACCGGATAGAACCGGGTAATATCATAGATCATGTCTTTTGTGAGTTTTCCAAAACTTGTTCCCAACTCAATTCTTCCCGACAGCAACCCAATCAAGGTTAGAAAAGTACGCCTGTGCGTCTGGCTCAACTCGACGCCATTTTGGTGAAAACTCTTGCCATCGGGATAGTATCTGAACACAACGCCTTGTTTGTACCATCTGAGTCCTATCCGTGATGACATTTCCGGTTCAAAATGACTCGCGTCAGGCCAAACCCGCTGAAGATCAACAACACCAGCGTTACAGTCGGTGCATGGCACGTCTGCCAGTTTGAATCCCATGATCCTCTCATGGATATATGCATCTTTCCCCAGCCCCGCCCTGCATAGTTCAAACACTTTTCGATAGGCCGACACGGTTGTATAGCACTTGTCGTCGAACCCGCCATCTTTGGCCCAAGCGGATTCGGGATAGTCAAACTTTATTCCAACCACTCCGTCCTTTTTCAAACGTCGCCACATCGTCAATAAATACTTCTGGAACTCCGGATTCGTGAAGTCATATCGTATGAATGCTCTGGCATGGAGATGGTCTTCATAAAGGAGTGAAATGTCATCATTCAACATCCAATCGGGATGTGCCAATGCAAAGTCATTGCTAGGCATGGATCCCTGGATATAGGTGAACACTTTTCCTCCCATGCTGTTTATCTCTGCTGCAAACTTCGAAAATGTCTCATATGGTTTTTGCAAAGATCCATATTTTGCCCAATGCTCATCATCCCACCATCCCTGTTGTGTGTCACCATCCGACGAGTAGCAGTAATAATCAGGCTCCAGCCGCAGTGCAACAGGTGTATACTTTGTGATACGGGCCTTTCTGGCGATCTTCATCTGCTCCACAAGGGCTGGGGAATTATTAGTCGGCGTGCCGTCGCCATAGCCTTTCATCGACGCCATCCATCCACACAATGTCGGAAAATCATAGGCATTCGGATGTGCGTTATTTGCCGTAGCCAGCGCTTTACCAAAGCGTTCGAGTGATTCGAACGGGTCCGAGGTAATGATATCGACAAAATAAGTGTCTTTTGATTTCCACAACTCACCTGGCTTTACTCGTTTTCCCTGTGGATCATGGATTGTCAGCGTAACAAAGGACTCCTTCTTGGGCAGAGAGGTTGTTTTTGCATCTCGCAAGCGTCGCCCTTTGGCTTTGTCATGAAAGTCAACTGTACGCATGAATTCTGCGTACGCTAATCCCCCAGCTACAAAAGTCATGCGTTTATTGGCCGATAAGGCATCTTTGTACGTCAGCATTGCGCTATTGTGGGCTGCGAGTTCCCACGTTGGTTCCACCCAATTAGCTTCAGCTCCGGCTCCCCCGCGCAATACTTTTGGCTCAATGACTTTTTGATTCGTAAACAATATGCCATTCAGCAAGACCTCCGCAGTTCGAACACGGATAGTGTATTCCTTATTGTTTTTAACTCCCCATCCAATAACGAAAAACGGCCTTGTCTGATAAACGGTGATATCAAGAAATCTCGATGGATCATAGCTGTCCTTGGGCAGATACCAAACGCGTAGGGTTTCACCTGTGCCAAGTTCATCAACGATATGTCCCAGTCGCTCTGCTTTGTAAGTGTATCGTGGTTCGAGCCATCCGCCTTGCCCGATCCTGTACCAGGCATCTTTGAAGACTTTTGTCCTGTCTGACTTAGCTGTGCCGGAATAGGTGCCATTGGAAAGATCGAATTCAATAGCAATAAAACTATTTTCGATGCTTGCGCGTCCGCCGGCAACTTTGGTGTGAACGGGAGGCTGGGCAGACGCGCAATTGCAGATCACTGCGAACGCCATGACAAAAACGAGTACAGTGGTTATGTTAATCATGCTGGTATTTCTCCACATCAATTGCCGCATTGTGAAACAGGATAAAAAGACAAGACACCAACTCTTGAATGATCTTTCGACCTGGATGGCTCGATAGAGAGCCCGGTCGTGATCCGGTATGCTCTCTCTTGCGTCTGAAAACCGCGAGTTGACAGATCCAGACAAAGCTTAGCAGCCCGTTCAGCAAGCCATCTGTGCTGCGGACAACCTGGATTCCTGCGCGTCTGCGTCAGTATTAGAAGTATCGATCCCGATGTTCTTCGGAAACTGCGTATTCTTCCTTGGTACTCAAAATTCCGGCTCGTTCTCGCGACAAGCTCCATTTCTAAATGCACTGCCAGTCAGAGCGTCACGCACGTCTCCCCATGCCAGGACTCTACTCCACAAACAAGGCTGTTCCGATTCGCAGCATGGTCGCGCCTTCTTCCACGGCGACCTGGTAGTCATTACTCATCCCCATTGAGAGGTGACGAAAGTCTTCGCCGCCGATTTTGTCGTTGCGCATTTCGTCGTACAGTTCTCGGAGCCTGACGAACGAGGGCCGAGCCGCCTCCGGGTCGTCCGCGAGCGGGGCCATGGTCATGAGTCCAACCAGTTTCAGGTTATCGAGCGTGCAGATGAGCTCTCCCAGATGAGTAGCAGCGCCTACGGCAACGCCGAACTTCTGATCTTCGTGCGAACAATTTATCTGGAGCATCACGCTCACGCGCCGATCCATCTTCTCGGCCCGCGCGTTGACTTCCTCAGCCAGTCGCAACGAGTCGATGGAGTGAATCATCTCGGCGCACTCAAGGGCAGGTTTGACCTTGTTTCGCTGAAGGTGCCCGATCATGTGCCATCGCACAGTCGGGGCCGGCTTGTGCCGTCGCCGAGACAGGTGCCCGGCCAGTTCCTTGCTGCGGGTGATCAGTTGCTGAACGCGGTTCTCACCGAGCTCCGTCATGCCCAGATCGACCAGCCAGGAGATGGGCGCCAGTTCCACGCTCTTGGTAACGGCGACTATGGAAACATCCTCAGGGCATCGATTGGCCTTGGCGCAGGCCTCACCGATATTCTGCTGGATGCGTTGCAGGTTCCGCTTGATTTTTGCCTTGGTTATCGCCATGGGTCGCAACATACCATCTGCCCCACCGGCCTGCAAGCGCATGACTGAGACACTCTTGACGTTCGTTCGGTTCGGCGCATACCAGGCCGCCCCCCGGCCAGGTCAGCCACCGCCGCCGCGGAAATCCCTGGCCTTGCCGCCGGAAGTCCCGGCCAGTCTCTTCATGGAGTCGATGACCTCGGAGTCGCTATCGATCGCGATCGTGTGAATGACCGTGCCCTGGGCCTTCGCCTTTTCGGCCAGGCTCATCGCGTTATCGACAGGCTTTCGTGTGAATAGAATGATGGTCTTGGGTTTCTTTTCCATTGCAGTCTGGAGCGACCGTGGAATATCGCTGGCACCCATCGGCAGGACTGACTGAAGGAAAGTCTTAAGCGTCTCAATGCCCGTCTTGTCACCGGGGAGATAGTCCGGCGATAGCAATCGATCCTCGGCCTCGGTGGAGACCAGCACGTTATACTTTTGGCCGCCAAGCGTTTCAACCGAACGCATCGTCACCAGCCGAGCGCTGTCGAATGCCGACCGCATGCCCGATCCCCCGTCCAGCAGGTAGATGACCGGCGTGACGATCTCGATATCCACCACGCCCGGACCGGACTTGGTTATCTGGTTAATGGTCGGCCTCTGGTCCGGCGGAGGCGGTACGTCCCCGTTCTGGCGACTCGGCGGCAGGAAGAACATAGCCGCCGCTATACCTCCGCCAACCATGAGTACCAGGAGCACCAGGAGTATAATCGTGATGATGCCCTGTATTTTCACGGGCCGGGCCATCGGAACATGCTCGGCATCTGGGGATACGTTGGCCGAAGGCCCCGCAGAATGAATCACAGGCTTGGAGGCCTGGCCAGGTGCGGCAGGACGACTCGAAGGTGCGTCGGGACGCGTAGTGGCATCCTTGGCGCCAGTGCCTGATGCCTCATCGACATAAACCAGTGCCTTGCAATAAGGACAGCGACACATCCCGCCTGCAAATGCCTCGTCAATCGAGATCTTCTTTCTGCAATCCTTGCATCGAATCCTGATCGCCATCACATGCCCTTCTGCCGGCCACTCCGCCGGTCCGGTAATAATCGTCAACTGTCTATACCCACCCCGTGGCCGCGCAATACCGCGCCCAGCCAACAAACTTCATTGTAAGACACTAGCCAATGGCTGGCAATGCTTGGCAGCAGGTATGGCTAATGGAAAAGCAGCCCCCTTTGCTTAAGCGAATGTTTTTCCCCGCCTTGGTTACTCGGCCAGCGGGAGCATGCATGCCTCGCGGAGCACGCCTACAAATTCAGATCGCCGGCCCATGGGGTCATCTCCCAGGGAAGCCTCGGCGGCGTCGAGCATTCCCGCAGCCGTACAGGTGCCTTTGTATGGCGAGTTTCGCAGGATCATCCCGAAGCCAGCGACCGTGGCGGCAAAGCGAAAGTCCTCTGAGGCATCTTCGAAACGCCGCGCCGCGCCACCAGGAGCGCGCAAGGCCAACTTCCGAAGTCGAGCCTCCCCCGGCAGCCTGTACTCGGCACGAACCGTGCATGCCGAGGCAGATTTGGCATTGTCGGCTGGCGCGAGTTCGTACAGGACAGTCAACGACCGCCCGGCTGCGATGAGCCCCCCCAACCCGGCGTCGGGTCCGGACAGCGGACCGTCAAAGCCGATCAATCGCCATTTCGCCACCGCAGCGGGGTTGAAGACTACGCGAACTCGGGCATCTTTGGCGATGATTTCCGGGGGGGCTGCCCATTGGTCGGCCTGGCCAGGCCGTGCCTGAACAACCACGCGAAGCAGCACACGGTCTTTGGCCCACGGACATTGGGCCAGGTCCGTGCGGACCGTCAATGGCTTGGTCTGATCGGTGGCAGGCGGGGTGTAATTGTACGAAAAGTGGTTGATCATCTCCTCTATCCGTACAGACGAAGGCTCGGGGAGGCGACTTTCCTCAAAGATCAAATGGTGAATATGTCGGTACGAGGCATCATCAACGTTGAGCCCGAATGTCGAACCAGGCAATTCCGCGGCAGGGCAAAATGGATTGTCGTTGAAGGACTCTGACTGGCCCGGCTCGGCCTGTGTGCCGTCAGGTCGCAACGTGGCTGAGCCGACCGACGCATGCCATGGATCGAAAAAACCCCGGTCATCGACTTGTGTCGGTGTACTCATAGGTGTCGGACCCAGCGGACTCGGCGTTGGCGCCGGAGCGGGAACGACACTCGCGACAACTGGTCCCGTCGGCCCGGACGAGGGAAGCAACGCCCAAATACCCATCACCCCAGCCAGCAGCAAAAGTACCGCAGCCGCCGCCACACCCAGCCAGCGTTGGCGATCCGGCGAATATGAACCAATCGTGGCACGATCGATTTCTTCTGCCCGTTGGACCAGCGCCGCCCGCTGCAGGTTCGACAGCCGCCCCATCGGCTCGGCTGTGAGTTGTGCCTCCAACTCGCCGGCCTGGGCGCAGATGGCTTCTACCTCCGCCAGCAGCGACTCGTCGGAGCCGATGGCAGTCCGGACCTCGGCAGCCTCGGCGGGATCCAGTTCCCCCAACGCGTAGGCAGTCAGAATCGGATTGTCTCTGGTAAGCTTCATTGCCTCTCTCCCGGCCGGCCAGGCTGGCGTGGAACACCGAACCTTTTGCGAAGCCGCTGCATCCCCGTGTGAATCAGGAAGCCGACATTCGTGACCGATAGGCCCGTAACGCCCGCGATCTGCTTGTAGGAAAGCGAGTTTTGAAATCTCAGCCGCAACACTTCCTGCTGGTTTGCCGGCAGGGCCGTTAGCGCGTCGGTCACCCGCACGGCCTGCTCGCGTCCGCTCACCACAGCTTCGGGTGCCGGCTCGCAACTCGGTCGGGTCCGCTCGGTATACTCGTTGAGCGGATTCATCCGACGCTCTTTGCGGCAGATGTCCAGGCACCGGTTCCGACAGACGGTGTAAAGCCATGAAACTAAATGCCCGCTATCAAAGCTGCGATCAGACTCCAGCAGCCGCATGAAAGTCTCCTGGACAACGTCGCGGGCCCGGTCGGCGTCGCCGAGAATACGCTCGGCGTATCGCAGCAGCGGGCCTTCGTGCTTGTCCATGACCTCCTGCAACCAGGCCGCGACATTATCGCCAGGTACTGCCGTCATTCATTTCCCCGCTGCCACGTCTGCCTTGTTGTCATCCTCATCACGATTTGGAACCACCTTTCTTAGAGAATAATCGGCGAATTCCGTGAAAAACACTCGCCGGGATTCTTCGCCGGTGCACACCGGAACAGAAGGCAGGTCCAGTATCCCTTTTGCAGATGATACCCAACCAAACCGAGCAAGGCAGTATTAGCCAGGTCCTCGTTGGGGCTGTTTCTTGCGGAAGATGGTCCGGTCCAGGATCCCCAAAGCATCGAAGCTGCCGCGGACGGTAAGCCAGATAGCCAGGAAAACAGTGATGGCTGTGCCGGAAAAGATCGCGATCATGATGGCAATCTGGTACTTGATCGCAGTCAGCGGATCCGCCCCGGCCAGGATCACGCCCGTCATCATCCCCGGCAGCGCCACCAGCCCGATGGTTGCCATCGACGCAACCGTCGGTAGCAGTGCAGCCTGAAGGGCATCTCGAAAATACGGGTGCAACGCCTCATGCAGCCGGGCGCCCTGGGCTAAACTCTGGTGGTATGCCTTCTCGTTCTTGACAATGGATTCGTAAAAACTCCTCAGGCCGATAATATCTGCCCGAAGGCAGTTTCCTAAAACCATGCCTCCCAAAGGAATAACGTACTGTGCGTCGAGCCAGTTCGCTCGCTGGAGAATCGGACCGACGAACACGAGCACCGGAATGGCAGTTCCAGCCAACAAGGCCCCGAAAACCGGCAATGCGAACCGCCGAATACTCAGCTTGCAGTTGCGGATGATCGAGCCATCCGCCACGCCAACCATGACCGCCACCCACGTCAGATTCAGCCAGGGATTGTTCAAGCGAAAGACGACCTGAAGGTAGAAGCCCACGAAC
>Ga0272444_10004104_pt1 | contig 12925 bp, 9 predicted proteins | sample SSMForm13_FD_201033 | JGI IMG/M metagenome (GOLD analysis project Ga0272444, IMG submission 201033) | Marine sediment archaeal communities from Little Sippewissett salt marsh, Falmouth, MA, United States - SSM-Form-13 | ecosystem: Environmental > Aquatic > Marine > Wetlands > Sediment ...
GAGGGATTTGAACGCGGCGGTTATCGGAAGCATCAGCATGAAGGAGGCCATACGGCGTGCCGGTATCGAACCCGGTATGCTCGACGATGTACGATTCGGCAACTGTGTGGAACCCGCCGATGCCCTAAACGTGGCCCGGGTCGCGGCCCTGATGGCCGGCATACCCGACCATGTGACGGCAGTGACCATCAACCGGGTCTGCACATCCGCCATGGAAGCGGTTATTTCCGGAATGGCCATGATTCAGGCCGGGCTGGCCGATATTATCCTGGCCGGTGGAACGGAACACATGTCAGGCGTCGCCTACACGGTTCCCGGGGCCCGCTGGGGGTGCAGGCTCCAGGATCATGTGTTTGTGGACGCATTGATTCATGCCCTCCATTGCGGTTCCCACTTGCTCCCCCATCCCGAAGAAGGGCCTCTCAAGGAAGGGATGCCTTTAGAGCTTTTCAAGGGAAAGCCCTATATCATGGGGCATACGGCCGAATTCGTGGCCCAGCTGCATAATATCAGTCGGGAAGAAATGGACGAAGTCGCCCTTCGCAGTCATAACAGTGCGGAACGGGCGACCCTGGAGGGCGATTTCAAGGATGAAATCGTAGCCATCGAGGTGCCGCGGCGGAAGAAGCCGCCGCTCGTCTTTGACAAGGACGAGCATTTCCGGCCCGGTCTGACCATGGAGGACCTGGTCAAACTGCCACCGGCCTTTATCCCCAAAACGGGGAAGGTAACGGCCGGTAACTCGTCAGGCATCAACGATGGATCCAGCGCCATGGTCATCATGTCCGCGGATAAGGCAAAGGAACTCGGTATAGAGCCTCTGGCAAGAATACGGGCCACGGGCCGCGGGGCCTGTCACCCATCGGTCATGGGCCTGAGCCCCGTTCCCGCCGTCAGAAACCTGCTCGACAGGCATCCGGATCTCAAACTGGAGGATTTCGAACTCATTGAACTCAACGAGGCGTTCGCCGCCCAGTACTTGGGCTGTGAAAAGGAGCTGGGTCTCAACCGGGAGATCACCAATGTGAACGGCTCCGGTATCGGATTGGGTCATCCGGTGGGATCGACCGGCGTGCGTATCATGGTCACCCTTCTTTATGCCATGCGAAAGAAAGGAAAGAACCTGGGCCTGGCCACCCTTTGCGGTGGCGGCGGTGTGTCCATGGCCTGCAGCCTCGAGATCATATAAGCCCAAGGTAGACGTTTGCAGGCTTCGGTCCTGCACAACGCGGGGTCGGGTTTCGGTTGTCAGCCCCTGGAAGCATGGGTGCTGAGTTCTGAAACCCGCCTCTGAACATCTCCAAGTCCTGAATCCCCGTCCATCCCACTGCATCCTTTCACCATCTTGAGGCACCCTCTTTGAAACAGGCGCTTTTCACCCTGAGGGTGCGCAGCATTATGCTTTCTTCACTGCTTTGGATTTCCCTGATAACTGTTGAATGGTTGTCTTCTATCTGTTGTCACGGGATAGGCAAGTGTGAAAGGGAAATGTGGAACTTCAGGAGGTGCTGAAAGGCATTCTCCTCGCCTCGCCTCATACGGACATAATCTATTTCCGATAGCTGTGGTCCCTTCGGTTGAGCATGTCCGCATGAGTCAAGACATGCATGATCCACAGCTAATGCATCTGCGGTAGAGAAGTCACCGATGGAGAAGGGCCAGAAACTCCTCCCAGTTGGAAATCGAAGGGATGTCGGGACCTGGAATCTTGGATGGGTCGTGTTCGGCACCGGGGGGGAGGGGGCTTCCCGCGTCACGGGCATAGGTAAACCAGACCGGCTGAATACCGGCATTGAGCGCCCCCTGGATGTCGGCTTCAGGATCGTCACCCACATAGAGGAGTTCGGAACGGTTTCCGCCCATGGCATGGATCAGCTTATCAAACACCGTGGGGTGAGGCTTCCGGTAACCGATCTCCCCGGATATGAGCACGACCTCGAAGAAACGGCTGAGATCGAGATGGTGCACGATCTTAATGGCGGCCGGGGCGTGGGTGAAGTTGGACAGGAGGCCCAGGCGATAGGTCCCCTTGAGGGTTTTGAGCATGGGGATGGTATCGGGGACCGGATGACAGAAATCGAGAAAGGCAGAGAAATAGGACTCGATGGCCGAGGATATTCGCGAATCTTCGGGTTCGACGGCGTATCCGAGATGCTGAAGGGCCGCACTGATCCAGAACCGGTTGTGCGTCTCGATGCCATCCTTGTTGGCCCGCGTAATGCATTTTATGGCCGCATCCCGGTAGGCCTTTTTAAAAGGTTCAAAGTCGGGATGAAGCCCGTTTTTCGCCAGGCCCCCCATCAATCGCATCAGGGCCTCTTCAAGCGCCCCTTTTTCCGCAATGATCAGGGTGTTGAAAAGATCGAATCCGATCGCCTTGATATGGTCCATATGGTATTCCCCGGTCTCCGAGCCGGAGGCCGCTATTTAGGAAGAAGCTTAAAGCTGAAAGCCCAAAGGGAAAGACCTTGTCAGTTATCGGTTAATAGCTGTCAGGTCATAACAGGCGTAACTCCACAAACTCAAGCAACCCAATGAACTCAACGAACCCTATCGATTATCCAGTATCCCCGCCTCAAAAACAGGCGGGATTTCCGCTACGCTACAACCCGTAACCAGTCTATCGCATGGGCAGGCCCAATTCTGCGCAGCGGTGGGCCTTTTTTGGCGGCGTTTTCTCACATAGCGTTAGCTGCTTTTCGTCCACAGGGGCGGGTGTGAGTCTCCAGCCGGTGAGGCTGTAGACATCATTCTTCTTGACCAAGAGCCAGTCTTTCTCTTCCCGCGCCTTCATCCTGAACAGGGCAAAGCCTCCCCTTAGGATGCCGCCCCGCAGCTCCACTACCAGTTTGCCCGCCTCTACGGCACGCACCGGGTCGTCGCTTTCAAGTAACTGATACGTGCCTCTGTCCCATAAAAGGACCGCCCCGGCCCCATACTGGCCCGAGGGGATGATGCCCTCGAAGTCAGCGTATGCCAGGGAATGATCGTCCACCATGACCGCGAGACGTTTAACCGAAGGATCCATGGATGGCCCTTTGGGGATGGCCCAGGACTTGAGCACCCCGGCCATTTCCAGGCGAAAATCATAGTGAAGCAGACGCGCGTGATGTTCCTGCACCACGAAACGGGCTTTTTTACGGGTCATGAAGGTCCTTGACAGATGACGTCGGTGTTATGCATTTATTGAAGCAGGATGACAGCGACAGTGGCCGGGAGCATATTCACAAACCCGGCCCTGTGTCAACCCGAAACACGCTATTGCGTATCCAGCCCATTTTCACTATACTCGGTCACGGTCATTTTCAGTGGGATTTTCAACACGCTCGGTGCGTTTTCTGTTTGCCGGTCCCGAACCGAGACCTTTGCCTTACCCGGATCTATGAGGGCACCAGTGAGATTCAGCGGCTGGTGATTGCGCGACAACTGCTAAAGGAAAAATAGCGTATGGTACAGCGGGGGTCAGGAAATGGTCAGGATGGGGTCTTGAAGTGCTAACATACTGAAAGGAAAAGGAGAATATGGGTATCAACAATGTATTTGTTATGGGCAGCGGACTCATGGGTGCAGGTATCGGCCAGGTGTGCGCCCAGGCAGGTATGGGTGTGACACTCTGCGATGTGTCTGATGCGGTCTTGGACAAGGCTATGAAAGGGATCTCCTGGTCCGTGGGCAAATTCCTGGAAAAGGGGAAGATAGCGGGATCCCTGAACGACATTATGGGACGAATTTCAACCGCTACATCCGTGGAAAAGGCAGCGGAGGCAGACCTGGTCATGGAGGCCGTGTTTGAGAAGCTGGATGTGAAGCGGGAGGTGTTTGAAAGACTGGGCCCAATTCTCAAGGAAGACACCCTGGTGGCCACCAATACGAGTGCCATCCCGATTACCGAACTGGCCGGCACGATTTCCCGGCCGGAACGATTTCTGGGTCTCCATTTCTTCAGCCCTGTGCCGATGATGGCTGCGGTGGAGGTGATCCGGGGTATGGCCACCAGCGATGAGACCTTTGCTGCGGGCCGTCAATTTGTGGTGGATCTGGGCAAGGAACCCATCCTAGTTCACCGGGACGTGGCCGGGTTTGTCATCAACCGGATCAATTTTCCCTCGGCCATGGAGGCCATGCGGCTGGTGGAGGCCGGGGTAACATCCGTGGAAGACGTGGACAAGGGGCTTCGCCTGGCGGCCGGACGGCGCATGGGCATCTTCGAAACCGGGGATATGGTGGGTCTGGATATCACCTACGGGGCCATGATGGCCATCTATCAAGAGACCGGCGATCCCAACTGGTATCCGCCGCTCCTCCTGAGGCGAAAGGTCAAGGCCGGTCATCTGGGCCGGAAGACCGGCAGGGGGTGGTACGAATACGACCCGGACGGAAAGCGGCTGGGACCGGCAAGAAACGCATGATTACCAACGGATCTTGCCATAATTTTCAAGTAGAAAGGACTCGACATGAAGGAAGCCGTCATTCTGGGTGCAGCCCGTACGCCTGTGGGCCGGTTCGGGGGCACGCTCAAGGCAGTGACCGATCGCACGATTGCGGCTCTGGTCCTGAAGGAGGCCATCCAGCGGGCCGGTATCGGTCCGGATCAGCTGGAGGAGGTTATTTTTTCTCAGCAATATCGTACCGGTGTGCTTCCACCCAACATGGCCCGGCCCATAGCCATCGATGCAGGCATTCCCATCGAGGTCCCGGAGTATACGGTGGCCAAAGCCTGCGGCGGCTCCCTCAAGACGGTGTTTTTAGCGGCCCAGGCCGTTAAGGCGGGAGACGCGGATCTCCTGGCCGCCGGCGGTGTGGAACATATGTCCAATGCGGCGTACCTGATCCCCACGGGCCGCTGGGGGGCACGCCTCGGTCATGCCCAACTCATGGACCAGCTGGTCCTGTTCGATCCCATCAGCGGCAACACCATGGGCGAGACCGCCGAGAACGTGGCCGAGCGCTGGAACGTGGGTAGAGAAGACCAGGACCAGTTTGCGCTGGAGAGTCAGCAGAAGGCGGCCAGGGCACTGGAACAGGGGCGGTTCGACCACGAGATCGTACCGGTCCCCATCCCGCAGAAAAAGGGGGAACCCGTACTCTTTACTACGGATGAGCATCCGCGGCCCGACACCAATCTGGAAGGCCTGGCCAGGCTCAAGCCGGTCTTCCGCAAAGGCGGTTCGGTCACGGCGGGGAACAGCAGCGGCATGAACGACGGGGCCGCCTGCATGATCGTGGCCAGCCGCGAAAGGGCACAGGAACTGGGACTCAAGCCGCTCGTCTCCATTGTGGGATACGCCGCGGTGGGTGTCGAGCCGGCGGTTATGGGTATCGGCCCCATTTATGCCACCCGGAAGGTACTGGAAAAGACGGGCCTGACCCTGGACGACATCGACTTGATAGAACTGAACGAGGCCTTTGCCTCCCAGAGCCTGGCCTGTATCCGCGACCTGGGGCTGGATCCTCAAAAGGTGAACGTCAACGGTGGGGCCATCGCCCTGGGGCACCCCATCAGCGCCACGGGCGGCGTGATCCTGACCAAGCTGATCTACGAGATGCGACGCCGCGGGAGCCGATACGGACTGGCCACCATGTGTTTGGGCGGAGGACAGGGGGTGGCCCTGGTCATCCAGAACGAAGACAGCTGATCGAGCCGGGAGGCCTCCATGAACCTTGCCCACCTGCTCACGGACAGTGCAGCCCGTCGACCGGACCATCCGGCCGTTATATACAGCGGGCAACAGATCGCCTACGGAGAACTGAATCGTCGATCGGATGCCCTGGCATGGGGACTGAAAGAAAGGGGCCTGGGGCCTGGGGATATCACCGTTCTGATGATGCCAAATTCCATTGACTGGATTACGGCCTACTATACCATTGCCAAGATCGGGGCCATTGTCCTGCCGGTGAATTTCCTTTACCGTACCGAGGAACTGACCCATATCTTTCGGGACTCAAGGGCCCGGGCCTTTATCGGCACGCCCCAACATCTGAAATATGCCGGCCCGCTTGTCTTAGAATCGAGTCAATTTCATCTGAAGGTGACGGCCGGGGGAGAGACCCCCGAGGGGTTTGAATCCTCAGAAGGCCTTTTCCTGGATCGGGGTCCCTTCCCGGTTTACGCGTCCGAGGGCTCAGACACCTTCGCCATAATCTATACAAGCGGCACCACCGGTCCAGCCAAGGGGGCCATGCTGACCCATCACAGCCTGGGCAGCAATGCGCGGACCGTGGCGGACATGCGGTACACCGAACCCCACGACATCTGTCTCGGCGTGCTTCCCCTCTTTCACATCTACGGTCAGACCAGTACCCTCAACGCAAGCATCTACCTGGGTCTGACCCTAAGCCTCTGGGAACATTTCGAGGCTGAAGCGGTCTTTTCAGCCATCCAGGAAACAGAAAGCACTATTTTGATCGCAGTGCCCACCGTGTTCAACCGGCTGGCCGAAATGGCGGCGCGGACGCCGCCTGTCCGATCATCCCTCAGGTTTTGTGTCTCAGGCGGCGCATCGCTCCCCGTGGAAGTTTTGCGTCGATTTGAAAAGGCGTTTCAGGTGACCCTCTATGAGGGCTACGGCCTGACCGAGTGCTCCCCGGTCTGTGTGGAGAATCCTTATGGACGTGCCACCAGGCCCGGATCCATCGGGGTGCCCATTCCCGGCTTCCAGGCCCGCATCGTGGATGAGCATGATGCCGATGTCGCGTCGGGAGTGGTGGGGGAACTGATTGTTCAGGGCCCGGGGGTCATGAAGGGATATTTGAACCAGCCGGAGGCTACGGCGAAGGCCCTTCGAGGCGGCTGGCTTCACACCGGGGATCTGGCCCGGCAGGATGAGGATGGCTATGTCTATGTTGTGGACCGCAAAAAGGAGCTGATCATTCGAGGGGGCTACAACGTCTATCCGCGGGAGATCGAGGAAGTGCTTTACGGTCACCCGGCCGTACTGGAGTGCGCAGTGATCGGTGTACCCCATGACGATCTCGGGGAAGAGGTGGCTGCTGTGATTGTGCTTCGTGAAGGCCTCTTCGCGACAGCCGATGTAATACGCGAGTATGTCAGGGAAAGGGTCGCCCCCTACAAGTATCCTCGAATCGTCCAGTTCGTAGAGGAACTGCCCAAGACCCAAACCGGCAAGATACTCAAGCGCCGGATTCGGCTACCTCGCCAACCCGGTGACAAGGGAGGACTGAAGACAAAATAGATGCAAATCTTCCCCGATTCAACAAACAGAACTCGGTGCCGGCGGCCGTTTCTGCTTGAGATATAAGTGACTTCGTCAAATATAATCAGTGACGGAAAAAGGTTCGCAACATGCGCGAAAGCAAAACCATTGTCACGCTGGCCGTGACCGGATCCATCGGAGACAAATCCAAGCATCCTGACTTGCCGGTGACCCCGAAAGAAATCGCTGAAAGCGCCGTGGAGGCTTGCACAGCCGGCGCGTCCGTGGTTCATATCCATGTGAGGGACCCTGAGACCGCGGCGCCGTCCATGGCCTTTGAGCTGTACGAAGAGACAGTCCAGCGCATCCGCGGGGCATCGGATATGCTCATCAATCTGACCACGGGCGCCGGGGCCCGCATCGTGCCTGACGATGCAGAACCCATAAGCCTGGCCCCCGGAACCATGTGGTGGGGTCCGGAGAAGCGGACCGAGCATGTGGTGCGGCTGAAGCCGGAGATCTGCTCTCTGGATGTGGGTTCCATGAACTTCGGGCCGCGGGTTTTTGCCAATGTCCTCCCCCACATCGAAGCGATGGCGGCGCGTATCAAAGAGGCGGGGGTCCGGCCTGAGCTGGAGGTATTTGACATGGGACATATCCATATTGCCCGGCACCTGATCGAAAAAGGGCTGGTAAATGGACCTCCCGTTTTTCAGCTCTGTCTGGGGATCCAGTGGGGAATGCCTGCCACCTCAAAACACATGCTCATGATGCGGGAGGAGCTACCCAAAGATGCCATTTGGGGGGGATTTGGTGTCGGACCGGCCAGTTTCCCCATGGTTGCCCAGTCCGCCCTTATCGGGGGCAATGTGCGGGTCGGCTTCGAAGACAACTTCTACTTGGGTCCCGGTACGCCAGCCAAAAGTAACGCTGAGCTAGTGGAAAAGGCAGTGACCATCCTGCGGGCACTGGGCAGGGAACCGGCATCGCCGAGTGAAGCGCGGGACATGCTCTGTCTTGAATGAATGGATGCTGGTGCAAGCAAAGCGAAAATTCCGTCTTCAACGGGTCTGCATGCGGTTCGTGGAGTTTGTTGGGTTGCTTGGGTGTGTTGAGTTGCACGTGCTATGATCTAACAACCATTAATCGATAATTGACAGTGTCTTTCCCTTTGAGAGCTTTTGAACTTCTCTGGATAAGGTGTGTTCATGAAGACCACACGGGCCATGGTCCTCACCGGACCGGGTAGTCTGGAACTGCGGGAATTCCCTCTGCCCGAGACGGGCGAGGATGACGGGCTTCTGAAACTGGAATTGATCGGCGTATGCGGATCGGATCCGGGGATCTACAACGGGAAGACCCGGGGGGCCCCGAGACCGTTTCCGATTATCCTGGGGCACGAGATTGTGGGTCGTGTCGAAAGAATGGGGGCACGGGCCCGAAAGCGGCACGGCGTCGAGGAAGGCGACCGGGTGATCATCGAGTACGCCTTTGGATGCGGCGAGTGCAAGGCCTGCCTGGCTGGCAGATACCCCCTTTGCGAGAAATTTTATTCCTACGGCTCCATGATTTCGTGCAAGGAACCGCCCCATCTGTTCGGGGCCTATGCCGATTATCTCTATATTCACCCGAGGGCCATGGTACACAAGATTAATGACCGTATGTCACCGGAGACAGCGGTCATGATCTGTGCGGTGCTGGGCAATGCCGTCCGCTGGCTCAGGACCATCGGGAATGTCTCCATCGGCCAGAGCGTGGCCATTGTAGGGCCGGGTCAACAGGGCCTGGCCGCGGTTATTGTTGCCAAGGCATCGGGAGCAGGGCCTGTGTTCGTGGTGGGCCTCTCAAAGGACAAAGACCGGCTCGAAATGGCGCGTCGATTTGGGGCCGATGGGGTCATCGATGCGGAAAGACAAGATCCGGTACAGGTCATCACCGATCATACCAAGGGCGGCATGGCCCACCTGACAATGGATGTGACCGGGCACCCCTCGGGCGCTCCGATGGCCCTTTCATTGGCGGGCACAGGCGCCACCGTGATTCTACCCGGCCTGTACGGTCCGACAACGGAAGTGCCGCTCCTGTTAGACCGGGTCGTTTTGAAGGAGTTGAACCTGCGAGGCGTCTTTTCCCACGACGCCCCTGCAGTGGAGGCTGCCATCAAGCTGGCACAGCAGGCCGAGTATCCCCTTGTTGAAATGATCAGCCATCGATTTCCTTTGGAAAAGGCGGAAGAGGCTGTCAAACTGGTGGGTGGAAGCATCCCGGGTGAAACACCCCTCAAGGTTGTTTTGGATCCCGCGCTATGACTTGATTCCCTGCATCAAAATAGAAGAGCTGACGATGGAAGGCTCATCATAAAGAAATGGTATAGACCCATGATTGTTCAAATATACGAGATCCAGACCCCACAGGAAGCAGAGATATGCATGGAACTGGGGGTGGACCATATAGGCAGTGTGATTCTGGAACTTCACGATTGGCGCGATACCCTGCTGCGCGAAACACTCTGGCTGTCGGAAGGTACGGAATTTAAGAGCAGCCTGATTCCCCTGTTTCATGATGCGGATACGACCTACCGTGTCCTGGATTACTACCGGCCGGATTTTATCCATTTCTGTGACAGCCTCACGGATGAGAAGGGGAAGCCGGTAATGCTGGAACGATTTATCGAATTTCAATCCGGACTCAGGGAACGGTTTCCCGAGGTGGGCATTATCCGCTCGATCCCTCTGCCTCGAGAGGGGGCATTCCCCGATTTCCCCTCCCTGGAACTGGGGCGCAGGTTTCAGGCTTCAAGCGACATCCTGCTCACCGACACCTGGGTCCGTGAGGCACCGGTGGATGGGTACATCGGCATTACGGGGGAACCGGTCGATGGGAGACTGGCCTCGGAACTGGTCGTGCAGAGCCGGTGTCCCGTTATTCTGGCAGGAGGGCTGTCTCCGGAAAATGTCTATGAGGCCGTTATGGCGGTCCGACCGGAAGGGGCAGACAGCTGCACGCAGACCAACCAGTTGACGGACACCGGAAACCCGATGCGGTTTGAGAAGGATTTCAGAAAGGTTAATCAATTTGTTCAGGAAGTGAGGCGGGCTGAAATGGACCTTCGCGAAGAAAAGAACACGCTGCTTGAAAGGCTCGAAAAACTGCGGGCCGATCTCAAGGATCGAGAGGCGGCCCTTCCCGCCCATTCGGTGAGACCCCAGCAGATCATGGCCATCGAGGCCCTTGAGGATGAGATTGAGACGGTTGAAAAAGAACTTGAGAAATTCAAGTCTGTCTGACCGGGCTGCGGAACGTGCCTCTGTAGCGGCCTTGCCCCGAGCATTCAGCTCGGGTTGCTTGGGGCTTTTCGGGGTGAGGGTAGGCTTGTCAAACAGAAACACATCCTGTCTTGTGGGGTGGCGCCTGTGATTACGCCGTCATTAGATGCCTGTGGGGCATTTGTCTCTTACCTAGAAACCCTGTTCGCCCTTTCCATGAATGATCTGCATACCATGATCAACGATTTCCATGGAGACATGCGCACGGGCCTTTCGGGTCATGAAGGTTCCCTGAAGATGCTCCCTTCATTTGTGGACAAACCCACGGGTCGTGAAAAGGGGGCCTTTATCACCCTTGACTTGGGGGGAACCCACTTCAGAATACTGGCTGTTCAGCTCGATGGAAAGGGCGGGACCACGGTTCTCGGTACCCGTCAAACGGCTGTTCCGAGAAAGGTGATGCAGGGGAGGGGAGAGGCGCTTTTCGATTTCATGGCCGAAGGCATGGATGCCTTCCTGACAAAAAGGGGATTTGAACGAACCCGGACCTATGATCTTGCCTTTACATTTTCTTTCCCCGTAGAGCCGACAGGCGTTTCTGCGGGCATGCTCATCAAGTGGACCAAGGGTTTTACCGCGACAGGTGTTGAGGGAAAGGATGTGGTGATTCTCCTGAAAGAAGCGTTGCGGCGGAAGGGTATCGATTGTATCCGGGTGACGGCCCTTGCCAATGACACGGTGGGAACCCTGATGGCTCGAAGCTATCGGGATCCCTCCTGTGATCTGGGTGTCATCCTCGGCACGGGGACCAACGCCTGTTATCGGGAAAAATGCGCCCATATCGCCAGGTTGGAAGGCGCACCGCCGGAAGGGTTTATGATTGTCAATATGGAATGGGGCAACTTTGACAAGGTTCGGCGCACCTGCTACGACCGCGACCTGGATGCCGCCTCCGTCAATCCGGGCGCCATGCCCCTTGAGAAGATGGTATCCGGTATGTATCTTGGTGAAATCGCCCGGCGTGTGCTGGTGGATGCCGTCCAGAGAGACGTCCTGTTTCTGAATGCGGCCGGCGCACTAAAACGCTTTAAGAGAAAAGGCTCACTAACCACCCCTGAGATGTCTCTGATCGAAGGGGATGATACGTCAGACCTTGCCGGCGTCCATGACTTCCTGAAACAGAAAGGTGTGTCAGGGAGCAGCATTGAGGACCGACGCCTCCTGAAACGTCTGTGCGGGTGGGTATCCGGACGGGGGGCAGGCCTGGCAGCAGCGGCCACGGCAGCGGTGGTCACCTGGATGGATCCGGAACTAAAGCATAGGCACACCGTAGCCGTTGACGGGTCCCTCTTCGAAAAATACACCCGTTTTTCCGCAAAGATGAGGGCCGTGCTTACGGATCTGTATGGCAAGAAAGCAGACAATATCGCATGGGTTCATTCCAGGGACGGCTCCGGCAGGGGAGCGGCCATTATCGCTGCTGTGGCCGCCACTGCCTCTCCTCAGGGGCCTGGGCATTCGTCTAAGGCCAATTTTCCTTGACTCAAGGTTGCGGGCATTATAATGAATCATTCCCATGCGCCCGGGATATCCGTAGCGGGGAGAACGGACAGGTCAGCAGTGTCAACCTTTCAGAACGGATCTGGGCCGGCTGCCTGATCCCGGGGGTGGTTCAACCCCCGGCTGAGGTACCTGCGCTAACCCAAACCATCAGGAACATATGGAGGACCCTATGAAAAGAAGTTGTTTGTGGATCGTGTCCATGGTTGTCATGAGCCTTCTCATATCCCCCGTCGTCTGGGCCGCGGATGAAATCCGGATCGGGTATAATATCCCGTTGACCGGCGACAACCCCGATGTGGGGGCATCCTCCAAGAACGCAGCAGAGATGTACCTCAAGGAACACCCCACGGTGACCGTGGGCGGGAAGAGCTATGCATTGAAGTTTATCTATGAAGATAATGAGTACAGGCCCGAATCCGCTGTCAAGATCCATACCAAGCTGATCACCGAGGACGGCGTCCTGGGCATTGTGGGCCCCCAGTCTTCCAGCCAGGCCGTCCCGTCCGGAGAAGTGGCCAACAACTATGCCACGCCCATGATCAGTCCATGGTCCACCAACCCCAATACCACCCTGGATCGGCCCTATGTATTTCGAGGGTGCTTTCTCGATCCCTTTCAAGGGCCGGTTGCTGCAAATTTCGCTACTGAGGAACTGGGAGCCAAGAAGGCGGCCGTGATTTACGACATTGCAGCCGATTATTCCAAGGGTCTGGCCGAGTTCTTCAAGGCGGCATTTGAGAAGATCCATGGGCCCGGTTCCGTGGTGGCCTTTGAGACCTTTACCACAGGGGATAAGGATTTCTCAGCACAGATGACCCACATCGTCATGTCCGGCGCAGATGTCCTTTTTGTTCCCCAGTATTATTCCGAGGTGCCCCTGATCATCCGTGCAGCCAAGGAAATGGGGTGGAACAAACAGATCCTGGGGGCCGACGCCTGGGG
>Ga0272444_10004105_pt1 | contig 12923 bp, 9 predicted proteins | sample SSMForm13_FD_201033 | JGI IMG/M metagenome (GOLD analysis project Ga0272444, IMG submission 201033) | Marine sediment archaeal communities from Little Sippewissett salt marsh, Falmouth, MA, United States - SSM-Form-13 | ecosystem: Environmental > Aquatic > Marine > Wetlands > Sediment ...
GAATGGGATCCTCAAGCAAGGTAGCATTCGCGGCCGATAGGGTTGTCGAGTTCTCATTCCCGCTGGCGTGGCTTGGTGAGTGCGACTATGCGAAAGTACGCTGCGAGACGAGGAGCATGGACGAGGCGAACACGAGATTCGATTACACGCGTACGTTCGAGATCCACTTCGGTTCTCTGTGATCTCAGGAACCGAATCCGCGTGATGGAGGCCAGAGGACTCGAACCAGATAAGCCGGATCGGAACAGCCTTTTCTCCGCTTGCTACCTCTAGAGGACTACTTCCGAACTCCGTTTGGCCCCTAAGGAATCCGTGAAGCCTGCATCGATAGGCGTGTTCCAGTAGTCCAGTGCTAGAGTGCGCCCTCTAGCATCCGCTCGTCTGCTCGCTTCCCGGCCAGTCGGGACAGAGATCTTCGTCGTCTGGCACACCGTCGCCATCCCGATCGGCTCCGCTGCCAGTGGGAACGGCACTTGCGTCGCCCAGTCGGTGGAAGCCGTCACCGACGGTCTCCTGATACGTCGCCCCGAACGTCACGTCACTGAGGTGAATGAGGATCGGGTAGTCCTTGACGAGGAGGTCGCGGACGATCGTATCCTCTCCATTGATCTCGAAGATCACTTCCTGCTCGAATCCGTGAAGGACATCGATTCCGGTGACTGAACCTGCAGCGAGGCTTGGGAACGTGATCGTTGCTGGAACGCCGGGATCATCATCCTGGGCCACTCCGTCGGTCCATACGGCAAGCATCCGATCGCCATTCTGATAGCGGAAGGCGCAGTAGGCGACTGGATCCTCGTAGTTGACCTCAATCAGCACGGGCACATCGATCGCTTCATGTCCAGCCATGACGGTGCAGAGGTGGGTCAGCACACTCATGAGAGGTGCTTGGTCCGTATAGTGACCATGCTGAGCCGCTGCTACGTCCAAACCAAGGTTCATGACTAGGCCCCGTGCAAGGTACTTCGCCGCCTTCGTCTCACTGCTATAGGCCATCGGCCAGTCCGGTCTAGTGAGCTCATCCCACCAGACTCCTCCCCACGTTTCAGCTGTACGCCATGTGAGCTCATCGCAGAAGAACTGCCCACGGAATCCGTTCTTCTTGGCGGTTTCAACGAAGTCACGCACCAGGTAGGGATACTCGTAGTAGTAGTCCCGATGGAACTCGTATTCGGGCGAAGTGCTGTACATCCCGTGCCAGGAGACACCGTCGACGATGGGCATGAGGTCAGATCTGAGAAGCGCGTACAAGTACTCGCGTGCGTTGTCGAAGATCGTGTAGTCAACGGCGCCGATCACAATCTTCGCATTCGGGTCTTCCGCTCGGATGACGCGCGTAGCGCGATGTGCGAGCGCAATGTAGTCTTCGACTTCAATCATGTTGGGACAGTCGACCAAGGAGGGCTCACCCCATAGCTCGTAGTATTCGATGTACTCACCCAATTCCCGGGCGATGAATGCGACGAAGTCGAGGTAGGCCAGAGTCTCATTCTCGGACTTGAACCGAGGAATGGGCAAGTCATCCCACGATGAGTGCACCGCCTTGTTCCAGAAGTTGAGACGATAGCGAAGCGTGACACCGGACTCGAAGAGGTCACGGAAGAACTTCTCGTGCTCCGGGACGATCTGCATCTCAGGCCTGGACCAGTCGACGCGATCCCAGTCCGGGTCGTTCACTGCCAGTATTGCGTGCTTTAACCCTTCTTCGATGATGACTCTCGTCTCCAAGATCTGCCGTGGGAAGACCTCCACGTACCTCTCCGGGTTCCAGAGATTGAAGAAGTGGACACCGATCCGGTTGTCGTCGAGATCTAGAGATGTCCCTGTTTCGATCTCGGTCGGCCGGAAGATGTTCCCTGTCTGCAGCAATTGGCTCAGCACCTGAGAGTACGAGAACTCGCTTGTGTTGCCGCCGGAATCGGTAGCGGTGGCGACTACCGAGACCTCGAAGAGAGCCGCATCGAAGGCGAACTCGAACCATCCGGAGGGATCAGATGAGCAGGCACCCAGGAAATGCAGGTAGTCTCTGGATGCCCCGGAGTAGATCTCCACGGTGCAAGTCGCACAAGCCCAACCAGCGACGTACCCCTCTTCGAGATCAACCGCCGCTATCACGGGTGTCTGCGTTTCGCCGTTGGCTCCGTCACGTAGGCAGATGGCTGATTCCCGATTGCCGAAGTAGCGGTTCTCGGTAATCGTGTTTGCGACAGCTCGAGAACCGCTGACCTCGATTCCCATCCGGTTGTTTGCGATGACGTTGCCTGGCCCGATCGTGGTCCCGCTCACGCCGTCCTCAATCCAGATTCCCGATTGCGTATTGCCCCACTCCGCTGCTCCGACCGAGTCGGTGCCAACGATATTGCCTGCGATGATGTTGCCCTTGCCGAAGTCGCAGAGGTCAATGCCGATCCCATTGCCGCTGATCACATTACCTTGTCCAGAGGGGCCGGCGCCGAGCGTTCGGTCACCGCCAATGACATTGTGACTCGCGCTACACATGGCAATGCCTGACCCCTTGAAGTTCACGATCTGCAGTCCCATGACCACATTTCCGCTTGAGTAGATCTGCAAGCCATTGTTCCAGTCGCCCGGCACGTCTGAACCATCGACAACAACACCTGCGTTGCTTGCATCGACTGTTACGCTCCCACGATTCAGGTGCGGAAGCTCGCTCCTAGGGTAGATCGTGGCCGGCTTATGCGGTGGAAAGATGTCGCGATCGAATAGAATCACGTCGCCAGGACGCGCAGTCTGCAGTGCCCAACGAAGAGTACCCGAACCGCTGTCTGACGTACTTGAGACGACGAGTTCCCGCGCTGCACATGCGCAAACCAAGAGGAAAACCAACACCAGTGCCAGCAGTCCCCGCTTCATGTTCCCTCCTTGCGAAGGATGATACTGGCGGACGAGGAGGCAGTGAAGCTCGGTTGATGCACGGGAGCCTGGTTTCTCCCCAAGCCGACTGATCGGACCGGAGCGAGGCGCGGTAGAGCAGACAGGAACTAAGGTTCAAGGCACTTGTTAGGGCGGGAGGATTCGAACCTCCGATCACGGCGCCAAAGGCCGCTGCCTTGCCGCTTGGCTACGCCCTAGAACGTAACGTCGACTGTGGGGATCTCGTCCCCCGGTCGTTCGCCGTCTTCTCCGACAGCTTCACGATACTTCTCGAGGACCGCGAGTTCCAGCTGTAGCCGGAACTCGTTGTCGATCGGATGCGCGGTGTCACGAAACTCGCCTCCACGCACTTCCCGGCTCGGCATCGCGACGAAGAGGTCTTCCTTGCCCTGGATGACCTTCACACTATGCACGATGAAGACGCCGTCTAGCACGATCGAGCAGAACGCCTTCAGATTCCCTTCGTCCCGCATCGGTCGGATCTCAACTTTCGTGATCTCCACCACGGAACCTCTCTCAAACAGTCGTGCCCTGTCGAATGGTAGCGAAAGGGAGAAATCCTTTCAATCGAGGGTTTCATCGCCTGCGAGCTTGAAGACCGTGACCCCTTCTCCCCCGAGGTTCGGTGGAGCCAACTCGAACGAGCGCACGAACGTACAGGACCCAAGGTAGGCATGTATCGCGCTGCGTAGAGCGCCCGTTCCTTTCCCGTGGAGGATGCTCGCGCTCCTGATGTCGGCAAGGAGAAGCTGATCGAGGTACTCCTCGACATCCCGGAGCGCCTCGGACACGGTCTTCCCGCGGACGTTGATCTGAAGCGGGACCTGGCTCGGACGCGGACGGCGGACACGTGTCCGTCGTTTCTTCGTCGGTTCGGATCTCCGCGACCGGCGCGTCGGTGCCGCAAGATCGCCGACCTCCGTCGTCACCCGGATCCCGTCGAGATCGATCGAAACTCGCCCACTCCCCTCGACGTGGACGATCCGGCCGTCGGCGTCGACGCTTCGAACGTGAACGACCTGACCGACCTCGAGCGAATCGACGTCCAGGGCAGCTCCGTCGTCCGCTCGCTCGAGGTCGGTTCGCCGTTCACTCACCGTGTGACGCAGCTCGGCGATCTCGTGAAGTCCCTCCCGGACCGGCTCCGCTCGCGTCGCTGCCCGCGCCTCCGCCAGGATCTCTTCGAGACGCCGCTGCCCTTCGCTCAGAGACATCTCCAGGGCTCGCAGCCGCTCCGACAGCGCCCCTTCCCGCTCCTCCTCGAACGCCGCCAGCTTTCGCTCGTAGTCGTCCCTCAGCCTCCGCATCTCGGTTCCGTCGTGATCGGCCTGCTCGCGAAGCCCCGCCAGCGCTTGCCGCTCGCGGTGAAGCTCCTCGATGATGTCCTCGGCACGGATCTCGCCGTGAGAGAGGTACGTCCTGGCGCGCGCGACCAAGCCCGCATCGAGCCCGAGGCGCTGCGCGATGACGAACGCGTTGCTCTTTCCCGGGATCCCCTCGATCACGCGAAACGTCGGAGACAACGATTCCAGATCGAACTCCATCGACGCCGTCCGGATCGCCGGATGCTCGATCGCGAAGAACTTCAGCGGCGTCAGGTGCGTTGACGACGCAACCAGCGCATTGCGCTCGAGAAGCGCCTCGAGGATCGCGAGACCGAGCGCGGCCCCCTCTTCGGGGTCGGTGCCCGCCCCGAGTTCGTCGAGCAGGACCAGAGATCGTGCGTCCGCCTCGTCGAGGACCGAAACCAGATTCCGCATGTGTGCGGAGAAGGTCGACAGGTTCTGTTCGATCGATTGCTCGTCGCCGATGTCGGTCCGAACCCGAGACACGACAGCAATCTCCGAATCTGCGGACGCCGGAATCGGAATCCCCGATTGCGCCATCAACGTTAGGAGGCCGAGCGTCTTGAGCGTGACCGTCTTTCCCCCCGTGTTCGGACCGGTGATCACCGCCATCCGCTGGTCGTCTCCAAGCGAGATTGAGATCGGTACGACGGTCTCCCGCGACAGGAGAGGATGGCGCGCGTCGCGTAGCGAGATTCGGGTGCCGATTCGGGGAAATGTGCAGCGGTGTGCCCCCGCGAACGCTGCCCTGGCGAAGAGCGAGTCGAGGTGGGAGAGAACCGCCCGGTCCCGCAGGAACGCGGCCTCACTCGCGGCGAATTCGTCCGTCAGATCCCGAAGGATCCTGCGAATCTCGTCTCGGATCTCGCTTGAAAGCTCAGCGAGCTGGTTGTTCTCGGCGACGAGCGCCGTCGGCTCTGCATAGAGGGTCTGACCGCTCGCTGACCTGTCATGAACCACGAACTCCATCGCGCCGGTCGCTCCGCTTCGAATCGGGACGACCAGACGGCCCCGCCTGCGGGTGATCACGGCCTCGCTGATCAGCTCGGGGCTCCGATCGATCAGAGCCCGCAGCTTCGTCTCCACGCGGTCCTCGAGCGTCCTTCGCGTCCGCGTCAGCCGCTTCAACTCCGGCGAAGCGTCGTCGCGAACGTTCCCCCGCTCATCGAGAGTCCGGACGAGCCGCTTCCGGAGATCGTCGCCTCCGCCCGTGAGACGCGAACCATAGTCCCGCAAGTGCGGATGCGCTTCTTCCTCCGCGAACTGGGCGCGAATCCGACGCGTTCCGTCGATCGTGTGAAGCACGATCAAGAACTCCTCGCCATCGAGAAACGCGTCCTCGTGTGCCCGCGCCAGAAGCGGAGCAAGGTCCCGCACCCCACCAAGCGAGAACCGGTCGTGCCCTTCCAGGAAGGCGATGGCCTCTTGGACCTCGGCGATCGCAGACTCGATCGCAGCCCGATCGGACGTCGGCGTCAGCCCGTCGATCGCTTCCTCCCCGAGCGACGACGAAGCGAAGGTCTGAACGATCTCCCGCATCCGCTCGAACTCGAGATCGCGAAGTGCCTTCTCGCTCGCAACAGGTATCGTCTCGATCATCTCGCTCTTCCTCCATGCTGTCCGCAGGATGATATCAGAACGTGAGGAGGCCGCCGGCCCGCAGGTTTTCGGAGCGGTTTGACCGCATGTACCGCCGGCGTGACAATCCCCGAACACTTGGAACAGCGCGGGAAAGGGGCGGGATGGACCGGCGAAGCTCGATTCGAGTGTACGGCGCGCTGTTCTCGGCGATGCTGGTCTGGGGAATCTCGTTCCTCGCCGTCAAGGACGCCGTCGGCACAATCCCCGTTCTGTCGCTGAACTTCGTCCGCTTCACCATCGCCGCCGTTCTCCTCGGCCTCCTCGGCCTCCGTCGACGCCGCCTGTGCATCCCGAAACGCGACTTGTGGACCCTCGCGGGTCTCGCCGTCCTGAGCCCGGTCGGCTACTTCTTGTTCGAGACGCAAGGGATCTCGATGACGCAGGCGAGCCATGCGTCGATCTTGATTGCCGCCATCCCGATCGCTGTCTACTTGATCGCGTTTGCCCGACGCCAGGAACCGGCCACGTGGCGGAAAACTCTCGGGATCGCTCTCGCCTTCTCAGGCATCCTGACCATCGTTCTGACCGCCCCGGGCGAGGAGGGGGCGAGCCTCGCCGGAGATCTTCTCATCCTCGGCGCCGTTCTCTGTGCGGCGGCGCGGACGACCCTGATCAAGGATGTTCTTCGTCGCGTCACGCCGCTCCAACTGACGTTCTACCAATTCGCCTTCTCTCTTCTCGTCTTCGGCCCGCTTGCCTCGACGCGGGGATTCGCGTGGATCGGCGAGATGACCCCATTCCTCTGGTGCGAGGTCCTGTTCCTCGGCGTCGTCTGCTCGGCCGGCGCCTTCCTTGCCATGCACTACGCGTTGTCGCACATCTCGGCGACTCGTGTCGCCGTCTCAGCCAACGCTGTTCCGATCGTCACACTTCTCGCCGAGGCGGCCTTGTTCGGCGTCCTGCTGACACCGCTCAAGCTGCTCGGTGCGCTGCTGACGATCACGGGCGTCGTCCTCGCGCAGCTGCGATCGTCAACCTTGAAAGCGTCCCGCCCGGCAGAACGGAGCGGCTGAGGTGAAGCTCCGAGGGGTGCTCCGACGCCTCGCCCTCAACGCGGAGGACTCTCGTCACGTGATCCGCCTCGCCTATCCCGTCGTCCTCGGGATGACCTCGTTCACGCTCCTGAGCGTCGTCGACACGGCGATGCTCGGCCGTCTCGGCCCGGCGCCGCTCGCCGCGGCGGGGATCGCCGGCGTGCTCTTCTTCGCCGTCGTCTTCTCACTTGCGGGGATCGGAATCGGCGTTCAGACCTTGACGGCGCGACGGTTCGGAGAGGGGAGCCACGCGGAGTGCGGCGCGGTCACCAACGCGGGATTGACGCTCGCCCTCGCATTCGGAATCCCCGTCTCGCTCGCGGCGCCCTGGCTCGGACGCTTCCTGTCTCCGATTCTCTCGGGCGATGCGAACGTCGTCGCGCTCGGCGGCCAGTACCTGCACTATCGCTTCCTCGGTTCGGCGTTCATGCTCACGAATTGGGTCCTGCGCGGCTTCTTCGCGGGAATCGGCGAGACCCGCCACCAGATGGTCGCTTCGATCGTGACGACGGCGGCGAACATCCTCCTCGACTACGGCCTGATCTTCGGGAAGCTCGGGCTTCCCAAAATGGGGATCCGGGGCGCGGCGATCGCATCGTCGATCGCTATCGGCGCGGGGACGCTCTACCTCGCAGCCGTCGCTCTCTCCGCCGGGCATCGGAATCGCTTCGCCCTCCTTCGGCGTCCGTTCTTCGTCCGACGTTGGATGCGCCCGATCGTTCGCTTGTCCCTCCCGGTCATCGCGCAACGCATCACGGCCAACGGAAGCTGGTTCGTCTTCTTCTGGGTCGTCTCGCGAATCGGAACCGTCGAACTCGCCGCGACCAACGTGATCCGATCGATCTATCACTTGACGATCATGCTCGGTGTCGGTCTGGGCACGGCGGCGGCGGCGTTGGTCGGGCAGAGACTCGGGTCCGAGGATCCGCAACGGGCCGAGCGTCTCGGGTGGGAGGCGACGAAACTGGCGGCCCTCTCGATGGGAGCGGTCGGCCTGCTCTTCTTCGTCATCCCGGGCCCGATCCTTCAGATCTACACGAGCGATCCTGCCGTCATCGCCGTGGGGAAGACGCCCCTCTTCCTCCTCGGCTTCGTGCAAGCGTTCGCCGGGATCGCCCTCGTCCTGTCCCAGTCACTGCAGGGAGCCGGCAATACGCGGTTCGTCATGGCCGCCGAACTCGCCATCTGCGGCACCCTCTATCTCCCGGTCGTCTATGTCTTGGGAATGCACACGCGCCTCGGGCTGATCGGCGCGTGGACGGGCGAATTCATCTACTGGACGGTTCTCGCTGCGATCATGAGCTGGAAGTTCGCCCGAGGCAGGTGGAAGCGCATCCTCGTCTAGCCGGATCGACGAGGCCGATGAAGACGTCGGCCACGTTCGTCCCCGTCGGGCCGGTAAACAACAGATCGCCGGCCGCCGCCAACGCTGGATAGGCGTCGTTCTCGTCGAGGGCCGAGATCGGATCGCGCCCACCTCTTCCGGCCAACGTAGCTGTCTCCCCGTCTGCGACCGCTCCGGCCGCGTCTGTCGGTCCGTCGATTCCGTCGGTCGCCACCGAGGCCAGGAGAACGCCCGACTGGTTCTCGATCTCGACCGACGCCGCGAGAGCCAGCTCCTGGTTTCGTCCGCCCCGTCCGGCCCCGCGCAGGATCACCGTCGTCTCCCCGCCGCCGACGATGACGGTGCGGACGCCGGCCCGTCGCGAGCGCTCGACGACCTCCCGTCCGAGACGTCGTCCGACCGATCGGGCCTCGCCGACGATCGGCGCTTCGAGCCTGACCACGCGGTGCCCGGCCGCCTTCGCGGCCAGGCCGACGGCTTCGATGAACGTCTCGTTGTCGGCGAGAACGGCTGTCCTCGTCCTCTCGAAGATCCGTTCGCCCGGCTTCGCCGTCTCTCCGACCTCCCCGCGAGCCCCGCGATCGATGTGACTGGCGACGGCAGGCGGGACGCTTTCCAGAAGGCCGTGCGCCCGCAGAACCCCCATCGCATCGGCAAACGTCGTCGGATCAGGGACCGTCGGGCCGGACGCGATCGACTCGTGACGACTTCCGACAACATCGGAGAGGATCAGGGTCCGCACCGTCGCCCGGCGGAGAAGGCGCGCGAGCCCGCCACCCTGCAGGGTCGAGAGATGTCGCCGGACCGTGTTCACCTCGTCAATCGCCGCCCCGCATCCCAGGAGGAGACGCGTCGTCCTCGCCAGATCGTCGAGGGAAACGCCGTCCGGCGGACTCGCGAGGAGGGCCGATCCGCCGCCGGAGAGAAGGCAGAGGACGAGATCGTTCTCCCTGACTGCGATCGCCGTTCGCTCAAGCGACCTCGCCGCAGCTGCGCCGCTCGCATCCGGAATCGGATGGCCCGCCTCGAGAACCTCGATCCCCTTCACAGGTCCGCCGCACCCACGGGGAGCGATCGCGATCCCGCCGGCGAGGCGCGCGCCGAGGGATTCGCCGGCCGCGCCCGCCATCGGCACGGCCGCCTTCCCCACGGCGAAGACCCACACGCTTCGCATTCGCTCTCCCACGGGCAGCTTCTCGCCGAGGACGCTGAGCATGCTTCCCGCCGGAGAGAGGGCGCGCTTCACCAGTACGGCGGGATCGACGGCCTCGAATCCGGCCTCGAGGAGGTCGAGGATCTCGTCTCGCCCCGGTCCGGGGCGCAGCCTCTCACGATCGAACCGGCTCGCGGTCACGAATCCCTCCCGGGCGGAGAAGACGACGGGCAGATCTCGGCGAGCGGGCAGCCGTGGCAATTCGGCGTCGCACGACAGTGGGCCTTCGCGTGGCGGACGAGGAGCGCGTGGAACTCGTTGAAAAGCGGGACGTCGACCGGCAGAGCGTCCATGAGGTCGCAGCGGATCTCCTCGTAGGCTTCTCCGCCGGCGAGCCACCCGAGCCGCTCGAAGAGCCGGCGCGTGTACGCGTCGACAACGAAGCTCGGCCGCGCCGCCGCGTAGAGGAGGATCGCGTCGGCCGTCTCGGGCCCGATCCCGTGGATCTCGAGGAGTTCCCTGCGGAGCTCCGCCGTGGGGAGGTCCAGAGCCCGCCCGAGAGTCCCGCCGTGCCGATCGACGATCCACGCGGCGAATGCCTTCAGCTTCTTCGCCTTCTCGCGGTAGCAGCCGGACGGACGGATTGCTCGAGAAATCGTCCGTTCGGTCGCATCATGTAGCGCGGCGACGGAAAGCATCTTCGTATCGCGCATCCGCGCGATCGCCCTCTCCGCGTTCGTCCACGTTGTGCGCTGCGTGAGAATCGCGCCGACGATCACTTCGAGTGGATCGTCGGCGGGCCACCATGCCTGCGGACCGTAGGCGTCATGCAGCCGCTGGAAGATCTCGAGAAGCCGTTCTCTCCTCATCGGACACCGACCAAGGATATCGATAGGGACGCGCTTGTGCAGCGCGTGGGCCGGTTGACTTGATAATGATAATCGTTATCATTACTGACGATCCTCATGACTCTCGACGAGCTCTCCTTCGGCCAAAGTGCGCGCATCATAGCCATCGAAGGTGGACATGGGCTCCAGCGCCGCCTGCAGCAGATGGGAATCCATCCGGGCGACACCGTCGCCGTCTCGTCTCGTGGTGCGTTTCGCGGGCCGCTACTCGTTGGCATCCACGGATCGCGAATCGCCCTCGGGCGCGGTGTCGCCCGCAGAGTGATCGTCGAGCCCATCGCGGGGAATCCACAAGGCAGGAGCTCCTCCAGATGAGCGACACGGCGCCTGCGAAGATCCTTTCACAGCTCAGGAAGGCCGGGAAGCGCGTTACGTCCGAACGGAAGCTCCTTTTCAACATCATCGCCCGAAACCCTCACCTCGACGCGACGGACATCTTCCGGATCGCCCGAGACGAGAACCCGAAGATCGGACTCGCCACGGTCTACCGAACGCTGAACCTGCTTGCGGAACTGAACCTGGTCAATGTCAGCGCCCTCGGAGAGGGGCACGGGCACTACGAGATCCGCGGAGAGGATCACGTCCATCTCATCTGCCTGCGCTGCGGCAGCGTGGAGGAGGCGAGAACCTCTTCCGATCTACGCTCGCTCGTCGACTTCGAGGGATTCGACGTCAGGCAGGGCCGCTTGGAGCTGATCGGGTATTGCGCGAAGTGCCAAAGGGATGGCGCATCGGAAGACACCGGACCTGAGGTGGAAGAGACGAAGCCATGATCCGTATCGCCCTCGTCGGGCAGCCGAACGCCGGCAAGAGCACGATCTTCAACCACCTCGTCGGATACAAGGCCCACACGTCGAACTTCCCCGGAACGACCGTCGAGTACTTGGAGAGCGAGGCGTTCGTCGACGGCGCGCGCGCCGAGGTGATCGACCTCCCCGGCGTCTACTCGTTGACCTCACTCGACGAAGCGGAAACCCAGGCCCGCGACTACCTCCTGAGCCGGCAGGTCGATGTCGTCCTCAACATCATCGATGCGTCCCTCCTCTCGCGGAGCCTCGAACTGACGCTGCAGCTTCTCGAACTCGGAGTCCCGCTCGTCGTCTGTCTGAACATGGAGGATGAAGCGAGGCGGAAGGGGATCCAGATCGACGCCGATCGCCTCGCCGAGGTGTTGGGGGTCCCCGTCGTCCCAGCGATCGCCGTCCGCGGCATCGGGGTGAAGCGCACCGCCACAGCGGCCGTCGCCGCGGCGAGGACCGGCGGAAGCTCTCCATCCCCAACGTATGGATCAGATGTCGAGGCGACCATCGCCGCGCTCGAAGACGAGATTCGAGCCGCGTCGATCCAAACTGCGCGTCACCCAGCACGCCTGATCGCCGTGAAGCTTCTCGATGGCGATCCGCACTTCGCCTCCCTCGCGTCGACCCGCGACGGCGGCGTCACTGAACGGGCGGTGAAGCTGTCCGAAGACCTCGCCCGACGGCGCGGGAAGACACCCGACGGCGTCATCTCGGCCGAACGCCACGCCAAGGCGATGGAGATCTTCGAGGAGGTCTCGACTGTCGGGAAACCGATCGTCGGGCTTCGCGATCGGATCGATCGCCTCCTCATGCACCGGACCCTCGGGCTCATCCTTATGGCGGCGATCCTCTACGGGCTCTTCGTGTTCGTGTTCAAGGTCGGCTCGCTCGCCGAGAGGCCGCTGATCGCGCTGTTCGAGCGCGCGATCGAGCTTCTCGCAACGGCGCTCCCCGAAGGGGGTCTCGCGTTCGCGGCGGTGTCCGGGCTGATCCAGGGAGTCGGCGGTGCGCTGGGGATCGTCCTGCCGTATCTCGTGCCGTTCCTCATCGGACTCGCCCTGCTCGAGGACATCGGTTACCTGCCGCGCGCCGGGTATCTCGCCGACGGCCTGATGCACCGGATCGGGCTGCACGGCAAATCGGTCGTCCCGTTCATCCTCGGCTACGGGTGCAGCGTCCCGGCTGTGATGGCGACGCGCATTCTCGAGTCGAAGCGCGATCGATTCATCACGGCGATGCTCGCGGTCATGGTTCCCTGCGTCGCGCGTGCGACGATCGTCTTCGGACTGATCGGCTATTTCCTCGGACCCCATCTGGCGTTCCTCCTCTACGTGATCAACCTGGTCGTGATCGCCGCCGTCGGCAAGGCGCTCACCGCCCTCCTGCCGAGCGTCACCCCCGGCCTGATCCTCGAAATCCCGTCGTACAAGATTCCGTCTCTTCACGTCATCGGCGCCAAGGTCTGGTTGAGAGTTCACCACTTCTTGCGCATCGCCGTCCCAATTCTCGTGTTGGGAAGCGTCGTCCTTGCGCTCCTCGAGGCCGTCCGCGCGACCGACGTCCTCAATCTGGCCCTCTTCCCGATCACGTGGGCTCTCGGCCTCCCAATCAGTCTCGGCGTGACCTTGATCTTCGGGATCTTCCGGAAGGAGATGTCGCTCGTCATGCTCTTCCAGGCGCTGGGAACGACCCAGGTTCTCTCGGTCCTGTCCGCGGGCCAGATGATGACCTTCACCCTGTTCGTCATCTTCTACGTCCCGTGCATCGCCACGCTCGCCGTTCTGAAGCGCGAACTCGGTTG
>Ga0272444_10004107_pt1 | contig 12923 bp, 9 predicted proteins | sample SSMForm13_FD_201033 | JGI IMG/M metagenome (GOLD analysis project Ga0272444, IMG submission 201033) | Marine sediment archaeal communities from Little Sippewissett salt marsh, Falmouth, MA, United States - SSM-Form-13 | ecosystem: Environmental > Aquatic > Marine > Wetlands > Sediment ...
GCGCCCGCCCACGATGTCGGCATCCCCCACCCCGTTGAGATGGGAGTGGACGTAGTTGACGGCAAGGCGCAGCTCCGGATAAAGATACCAGTTGAGGGCCGCGGTCAGGTCGAGCATCTTCCCTCCCTCGATCGACCCGTCGTCGAGGTCGAGCCAGGATACCCTCCCGGCCAGCTCCAGGCCGCCCCAGTTCCCGGCGGAGGGATCGAAGTCGTGGGCGGGGATAAAGGGGCTGTCGAACTCGCCGTAGAGCCGGACGTAGCGCTTCCCGGTGCTCTCCCCCGTGACCGTCCAGGCGGCCAGGGCATAGAAGCCCTGGAAGAAGAGGTCGTCGGAGCCGTTTTCGCCCTCCAGGTAGGAGGTATAGTACTCGCCCTGGAGGAGGAAGGGTCCGGCGGCCAGGGCCGCCTCGTAAGCCAGTACGTTGCCCCCGTCGATGGCGAATTGCCCGGTGTCCACGAAGGTCGGGGCCAGGTGGATCTCGGGCCGCGAGCTGTAGCTCATGTCGTCCCGCGATGAGCGGCGGCTGTAGCTGAGGCCCAGGTGCATCAGGGTCTCCCCCTGGTCGGCGTAAACCGGGAGGGAGGTGAGGCGGGCGTTGAGGTTGTAGTTCTTCGCGACCGGCTGCCCCTGCAGGTCCGACATCTGGTAGACCTGGGCCGCCCAGGAAGCCCTTTCCCCAAAAACCGGGCCGCCCATCGAGATCCCCAGCTGTCGGCCGGCCCCGAAGATGATGGTGTCGGCAGCCTCGAGGAACGTCTGATAGTTGCTGGAAGGCCCGGGATCGAGCCCGAAGGCCCGGGCTTCCTGCCCGATCGTGATCTGGCTGAGCAGGGGTATGCGCAGCAGCTGGACGAACCCGTCGGTCAGCTTGTGGTAGCTGTCGGCGAAATCGTACTCAAGCTTGTAGGCGATCCAGCCGTAGATCAGTCCCTCGACCCCGATTCGGGCCCGGCGGATCTCGGCGTTCTTCTCCATCTTGCCGACCCGATCGAGCAGGGCGTTTTCGGCCGACCAGGTCGCCGCATCCAGGTGCAGGCGGCCGCGCACGGTCATCTCGAACTTCCGGTCGGCGCTGGTGATGACCAACCCCCGCTTCCAGTAGGCCTGCAGCGGGACGCCCGCTCCCTCCATCGCGGTGCCGGAGAGGGACTCCAGCCGCGCCACCCTCTCCTCCAGGGTGGGGGTGGGTGCCGGGGTCGCCGACGAAAAAACCTGCCCCGACCCCACCAAGACCAGCAGGAGCTGCAAAGACACCCAAAACGTAATGGACCGCATAATCCGCCTCCCTTGCCGGAGACCCTACTTCCGCGCCACCACGAGCGCTTCCGGCGAATATTTTTTCTGGATGTTATTGTTGCCTATCGCAAGCTTTTCCTCGAGAGCAAACAGGTACTTGTTCCCCCTCCGGGGCAGCGGCCGAACTTGGGCCAAAAAGCGGTAGACCGAAAAAACGAAGATATCGTGCAGGGCGCACTTCTTCTCTGCGGTTCGGATAAACGCCTCCAGATCCCCGGCGACAAAGGTCGAAGGATGTTCCCGGCGCAGGTAAACCTCCGCCCGGGAAAACCCCCGGGCCGGAAACGTCTCCCGCAAGTCCCGGGGACAGGCTTTCCAGGGATGCCCCAGGTTGTAGTTCTTCCCGAACCAGAGGGACAGCTTCGGGTTCGCCAGGGTCCGGACGGTATGGGCCAGGAGCCGAAATTCCCTGGACCCGTCCAGGGGCAGGGCGTGGACCGAGAAGCCGCCCGGGGCCGTGTGTTCGGCCAGCCGGGCAATGAACAGGTCCGGATCGACCTGGTGTTCGAGGACGTGATTGCTGAAAACGAGATCGTAGTCCGGGTCGTGTTCGATTCCCTCCAGGACGTCTCCTTGCCAGAAGCGAATGTTTAATTCCTCCGCCTGCGCCCGCGATCGGTCCGACCAATCGATCGCCTTGATCCGGGCCCGGGGGTATTTCTTTCGCATCAGGGCCAGCTCGGCGCTCTCCCCCGGCCCGAGGACGAGAATGTTGTCGGCCGCCTCGGGCAGGGCGCCGAACTTCCAGGCGAAATCCTGGGCAAATTTTTTCTCCCGGAGACCCGGCTGAGCCGGAAGCGATTCAGGCTGGAAATCCTCCCAGTCCACCTCCCGACAGGAGCGGATGGACGAAGGTTCGCACCGTTTCAGCAGGATGCCCGGCAGTTGGGCCAGGATCCGGCGGTTGCGATCGTAGTCGTCTCCGCTGAGAAAGGGATAGCGCTGACAGTAGCGGTGGTCGCGGGTATCGCTGAATTTAAAGAGATATGACATATCCCTGCCCGCCGGTCGAGGCCGGTCCGGGTTAAGATGGTTTGCTTGGCCTCAATCGGGAAACAGTACTTTCTCCAATCGAACGCTCAGGTTCCGGAAATGCTCGACGGCCGCCCGCACCGGTTCCGCCTGGTTTAAATCGACCCCGGCCGCGCGCAGCTCGTCCAGGGGAAAGCGGCTCCCCCCCAATCCGAGAAATTCCACGTAGCGGGCGGCGGCCCCGCTCTCCCCGGCCAGGATCGGGCCGGCCAGGGCCAGGGCGGCGGCGATCCCGGTGGCGTACTTGTAGACATAGAACGCCCGGTAAAAATGGGGGATGCGGAGAAATTCCAGGGGGAGAAGCTCCCCCAGTTCCAACCCCTCGCCCCAGTAATCCGCCAGGAGGGCGCGATAGGCCTCCGTCATCGTCTCCAGGGTGAGGGCTTCCCCCGCTTCCGCCAGCCGATGAATCTCCATCTCGAATTCGGCGAACATCGTCTGGCGATGGAGAGTGGCGCGGATGTCGTCGATCTGCCGGCTGAGCAGGTAAGCCGTCAGGGAACGGTCTTCCCGGAAACGCCGGCGCAGGCTGTCCCCCAGCAGGATCTCGTTCAGGGTCGAGGCCACCTCGGCCGCCACCAGGCTGTAGGAGTGGTACTGAAAGGGCTGAGCGCGGTTGGAAAACCAGCTGTGCAGGGCGTGGCCGGCCTCGTGGGCCAGGGTAAAGACGCTGGAAACGCTGGCCGGATCATAGTTGAGCAGGATGAAGGGAGGAGCGTCGTAAGCGGCCAGGGAGTAGGCGCCGCTGCGCTTTCCCCTGCTCTCGCGGCGGTCCACCCAGCCTTCCAGCAAGCCTTGCCGGAGAACCTCGACGTATTCCTTGCCCAGTGGGGCCAGGGCGGCGACGACCGCTTCCACGGCCTCGGGATATTCCATCCGGAATTCAGGGGGATCGACCAGCGGGGCGTAGGCATCCCAGGGCCGCAGGCGGTCCAGGCCCAGGGCGCGGCGGCGCAGTTCGACCGTTCCGTGCAGGGCACCGAGTCCGTCCCGGATTTCCGCGATCAGGTTGCGGTAAACCGACTCGGGAACGGCGTCGGGAAAGAGGGCGGCGGCCAGGGAAGAGGGATATGCCCGGACCCCGGCCCGGAAGCGGTCCGAGCCGACCCCGGCGGCCAGGGAGGCGGCCAAGCCGTGACGATGACGGCGGTACTGTTCGTAGAGGGCGTGGAAGGATTCCCGCCTCACCCGCCGCTCCCGGGACATCTGCAGGCGGATGAAGTTCCCCGGGGTCACCGCGGTTTCTTCTCCCTTCTCGTCGCGGATGCTCCCGAAATCGAAATCCACGTCGGTGAGCTGGGAAAAAATCTCTCCGGGCGCCTCTTCCAGGATCGAGACCCGGGCCAGGACCGACTCCACCTCCTCGTTCCTGGTGTGGGGACGGCAGCGGACTATCTTTTTTAGATAAAACCGGAACCCGGACAGGGACTCATCCTTCAGCAGGGTCTCCATTCGTTCTGGGGGAATGGCCTGGATCTCCGGGATGATGAAGCTGGAGTCCGCTGCGGCCCGGGCCGCGGCGTCCAGTACCCGCCGCAGACGCCCCACGGCGGCGGACCGGCTCAAATCTTCATCCGCGGCCAGCCGGGCATAGGCCGCCAGGCGCTGCAGGCGACGGGAAAACTCCAGGTCGAACTCCAGGGCGGCTGACAGGGTCTCGGCCGAGGTGCCGATTCGGCCCCGGTGCGCAGCGTATCCTTCCCGGGCGGCCTCCAGCCGCTGGAACTCTTTTTCCCAGGCCTCGGGATCGGGAAAGAGCGGAGTCAGGTCCCAGCGCTCCTCCGGCGGGATCTCGTCCCGCGCCGGCGGGCGGAAAGCCGGCATCAGGCCCGCTCCCGCAAGGGTACGAACCGGACCGGCAGATCGGGAGTCATCTCGAACTCCCCGTCCCGACGCTCGACCCGGACCAGGCGCCCCGTGGGGCTCCCGACCGGGATGATCATTCTTCCTCCCTCTCCCAACTGTTCGAGCAGGGGCGGAGGAATCCGCTCGGGGGCGCAGGAAGCCACGATCCCGTCAAAGGGAGCCTGTTCCGGCCAGCCGCGGGCCCCGTCGCCCACCCTTATCTTCACCCCTCCGTAGCCGAGTTCGTCCAGCACCCGCCGGGCGTGGCGGGCCAGCGCCGGAATGAGTTCGACCCCGCACACCTCGGCCCCGGTGGCGGCCAGGATGGCGGCCTGGTAACCGCTGCCCAGGCCCACCTCCAGGATCCGGCGGCCCGGGCCGGGGCGAAGCCATTCACTCATATAGGCCACCAGGGAAGGCTGGGAAATGGTCTGCCCTTCCCCGATCGGCCCGGGATGATCGCCGTAGGGATCGAAGCTCTCCCGGAAACGCTCGGGGATGAAGAGGTGGCGCGGAACCTCGGCCACCGCCGCCAGGACCAGGGGATCGCTCACGCCCCGCCGGGCGGTGAGCCGGGCCAGGGCGGAACGGGCGGCGGAATGGTCCGGAGTTTTCATCCCTTCCGGCGGGAGGAGTCTTCCTCCTCGATTCCTTTCTTCATCTTCTCGATTCGCGCGACGATCCGTTCGTTGATGGTCTCGACCCGCTCCCGCTTGTCCGGGATCCGACGGAGATCGGAAAAATCGAGAGGTTCGCCGAAGAATATGACGGGCCGGCGGAAGAACGAGAGGGGGACCCAGCGGAGCAGGCCGCGGGTCCCCGGACCGCCGCGGCGGAAGATGCGTTCCATTCCCTGGTGATAGACGGGGATCACCACCGGTGCCTCCGGGGCCTCGGCGATGACGAAGGCGGCCCCGGACTTGATTTTCTTCAAGTCGTTGCTGCGCCCGCCCTGGTAGAAGATGAGGATGTTGTTGTGCTCCAGGAAGCTGATGTAACGGCGCATCAAAATCGGATCTCTGCGTCCCCGCTTGACCGGGACGGTGCGCAGGAGGCGGAAGAGAAAGCGGACGTACCAGGTGGAAAAGAAGTTTTCCTCGGCCGCGAAGTTGTAGGGGGGCAGCGAGGGACGGATGAACACGGCCGGGTAGTAGGCGCAGACCGCGATCAATACCGAGTCGTACATCGTCAGGTGGTTGGAGACGAAGAGCACGTTGCGGCTCTGGCGGGGAACGTTCTCCTTGCCCAGGACCCGGGTGAAATTCAGGGGGAAGCACAGGCAGACATAACCCAGGGATCCCACCAGGCTCAGAAAGAAGTGGGTGCCCCAAATCTTGAGGCGCCCCAGGACCCGGCGGGACAGCGTGATTTTCTCTTCACTCACGTTCCTGGACTCCGGAAGGGCGGATTCAGCCCTCCAGAACCTCCCGGGCCGCCCGGACCACGTCGGCGGCGGTAAGATGGTACTTTTCCAGGATGACCTTGCCCGGGGCGCTGGCCCCGAACCGGTCGACCCCGAGCATCCGCCCGGAGGGGCCCACGTACCTTTCCCAACCCAGGGTCACCCCGGCCTCGATCGAGACCCGGGCCGAGACGCCGGAAGGCAACACGCTCTCGCGGTACTCGGGGGAATTTTCCTGGAACAGCTCCCAGCAGGGCATCGAGACCACCCGGACGTTTATTTTTTCCGCCGCCAGGGTGCGGGCGGCTTCCAGGGCCGGGGCAACCTCCGAACCGGTGGCAATCAGGATCAGGTCCGGGATGTCCGGCGCCGACTGCCAGAGGACGTAGGCTCCCTCGAGCAGCCCCGAGGCCGGGGCGCATTCCCCGCGATCGAGCAGGGGTAGAACCTGGCGGGAGAAAACCAGGACGCTGGGTCCTTCGCTCCGGGACAGGGCCGCCCGCCAGGCCTGGGCGGCTTCGTTGGCGTCGGCGGGACGCAGGACGGCCAGGTTGGGCACGGCGCGCAGGTTCATCAGCTGCTCCACCGGCTGGTGGGTGGGGCCGTCCTCGCCCAGGGCGATGCTGTCGTGGGTGAAAACATAGACGGTGTGGAGCCGGGAGAGGGCGGCTATCCGCATCGGCGGGCGCATATAATCGGCGAAGACCAGGAAGGTGGACCCGAAGGGCAGCAAGCCGCCGTGCAGGGCCAGTCCCCCAACGATCGAGCCCATGGCGTGCTCGCGGACCCCGAAATGTATGTTGCGGCCGGCATAGCTCCAAGCGGGACCGACCTGGCCCTGGCAGCGGTCGGGGCAGGGACCGGCTTCAAAATCCCCGAATCCCTTGAGGACGGTGAGGGTGGAGGGGTTGAGATCGGCCGACCCCCCTATGAGCTCGGGGATCTTCTCCCCCAGGGCCTGGAGAACCGCACCGGCGGCCTTGCGGGTGGGGAGGGACTCGCTGAACTCGGGGATGACTTTTTCCCAGCCTTCGGGGAGTTTTCCAGCCAGCCGGCGGACCAGGTCGGCGGCTTCGGCGGGGAACTCGCGGGCATAGGCCGCGCGGGTTTCCTCCCAATCGCTCCGGCTCTCGCCGCCCCGGGCGCCGGAAAGGCGAAAATGATCCCGGGCCTCGACCGGGATGAAGAAATCGGCGTCCTCCGGCCAGCCCAGGTTGCGCTTGGCGGCCGCCACTTCCTCGGGCCCCAGGGGCGAACCGTGAGCGCCGAAGGTGTCCTCCTTGGCCGGGGAACCGAAGCCGATCCGGGTTCGCACCGAGATCAGGCTCGGCCGCGAGGTGTCGGCCTGAGCCGCCTCGACGGCCTCGGCCAGCCGCTCCAGGTCGTTGCCGTCGGCCACCTCCAGGGTCTGCCAACCGTAGGCCCGGTAACGCGCCGCCACGTCCTCGGTGAAATTCAGCGAGGTGGTGCCGGCCAGGGAGATGAGGTTGTCGTCGTACAGGACGATCAGCTTGCCCAGTCCCAGGTGTCCGGCCAGGGAGGATGCCTCCGCGGTCACCCCCTCCATCAGGTCCCCGTCCCCGGCCAGGACATAGGTATGGTGGTCGACGACCCGGTAATTCGGACGGTTGAAGACGGCGCCCAGATGGGCCTCGGCCACGGCCATCCCCACGGCGTGGGCCAGGCCCTGCCCCAGGGGTCCGGTCGTGGCCTCCACTCCCGGGGTATGCCCGCTCTCGGGATGACCGGGGGTCAAGCTCCCCCACTGCCGGAAGTTCTTGATGTCATCCAGGCTGAGCGGATAGCCGTAGAGATGCAGGAGGCTGTAGAGAAGCATCGAACCGTGCCCGGCCGAAAGAACGAAGCGGTCCCGGTTGAACCAGGAAGGATCAACCGGATCGTGCTTGAGAAAGCGGTCCCAGAGCACGTAGGCGGCGGGCGCCGCGCCCATCGGCATTCCCGGATGGCCGGAATTGGCTTTCTGCACCCCGTCCACGGCCAAAAAGCGGATGGTGTTGACGCACTGTTGATCCAACTCGTTGAAGCCCATCGAATGATCTCCTTGCTCGGGTTCGATGCCGACGGGGCAGCGGCCCCGGGCGTGGCCTTCATATTAGAGCATTATGCCGTCCGGGTTCAACGCTGGAAGCCCGGGCCTGACTCAGGCGCCCCGGGCCGGTTTTTCCAGCAGCTCTCCCGCGTGGCGCAGGGCCACGCTGGTCACGTCCTTGCCGCCCAACATCCGGGCTACCTCCTCCACCCGGCTCTCGCCCTCCACCCGGGAGATCTCGGCCAGGGTCCTTTGCTTTTCCAGGTGCTTGCTCACGACCAGGTGATTGTCCCCGAAAACGGCGACCTGGGGCAGGTGGGTGATGCACAGAACCTGGCGGTTCCGGGCCAGGTCGCGGAGCTTTTTGCCGATGGCGGTCCCCATCTCTCCTCCCACGTTGGCATCGATCTCGTCGAACACGAGAACCGGGATGCGATCGTGTTTGCCCAAAACGGCCTTGATCGCCAGCATCACCCGGGAAATCTCGCCGCTGGACGCCACGGCCCGCAGCGGGCGGGGCGGCTCCCCGGCATTGGGGGAAAAGATGTATTCGACCCGGTCGAGCCCGGAGGGACCGGGCTCGACCGTCTCCAGACCGATCTCGAAGACGCTGCGGGGGAAACCCAGGCCGTCCAGTTCCTTCTCGATTTGGTGGCGCAGGCGGCGGGCCGCCTTTTTGCGCTGCTCGCTCAGCTCCCGGCCCAGGCGGGATATCTCCCGACCGGCGGCCGCGATCTTCCCTTCCAGCTCGGCCAGGCGCTGGCCCCGGCCTTCCAGGTCGTCCAGCCGACGCCGGGCGCCGGCGGCAAAGGCCAGGACCGCCGGCACGTCTCCTCCGTACTTGCGGGTCAGCTTCCCGACCCGGCTGAGCTGCTCCTCGAGGAAGCTCTCGCGCTCGGGCGAGAAATCTATCCCGGCCACCCGGTCCTGGATCCGGGCCAACAGGTCCTGGACCGTGAGGGCCGCTTCCTCCAGGGCGTTCAACCAGTCGGCGGCTTCGGGCAGGAAGCGCCTCAGCTTCTCCAGTTCGCGCCGGGCCTCCTGCAGGGCGGCGAAGGCGGAACCCTCCTCCCCCTCCAGCAGGTTCAGGACGGCGCCGGAACCCGCGGCGATGGTTCCGGCGTTGGCCACCTGGGCGAACTCGGCCCGGAGTTCCTCCTCCATCTCTTCCGTCAGGCCGGCGGCCTCGATTTCCTCCACCTGGTAACGCAGCATCTCGATTTCGCGCAAAAGGGTGCCTTCGTCGCCCTCCAGCTCGGAGCGGGCAGCCTCGAGCCGGCCGCGCCGCGAATAGGCCTCGGCGTACGAAGCCTTCTCTCGTTCCAGCCCGGCAAAGGCATCGAGCACCTCCAGCTGAAAGGCGGGGTTGAGCAGGCTCTGATGCTCGTGGGGGCCGTGCAAATCGACCAGGAGTTCTCCCAGGACGCGCAGGGTCTGGACCGCGGCCGGGGCTCCGTTGACGAAGGCCCGGGAGGGTCCGGAAGCGGGAACCGTGCGGCGGATCAGGAGCATTCCGTCCTCGCAGGCCGGCAGTCCGGCCTGTTCCAGGACCTCGTCGCAGCCGGCGGAATCGGCCAGGACGAAAACCGCTTCCACCGAGGCTTCCTCCTCCCCCGCCCGAACGTCCTGGCGGTCCGGACGCTCCCCCAGGAGCAGGCCGAGTGACCCCAGGAGGACGGATTTTCCCGCGCCCGTTTCGCCGGTGATCGTGTTGAGGCCCGGGCACAGGTCGAGGCGGGCCTCCTTGACCACGGCGAGGTTGCGAACTGCCAGCGTCTCCAGCATAACCGAGAGGATACTCCCGGAAACCCGGATTGGAAAGAGGAAGACGGGGACCGGCGTGCTAGAATGGAGCGGCACGCCCGCCACGGAAAAGCCGGGAAACTGCCGGCCGACAAGGGAGGAGAAGAATGAGGAGAATCTGCCTGATCGCGGCCTTGAGCCTGGGCCTGCTGGCCTCCACCGCCAACGCAATGGACAGCGACACCGCCACCAGGATCGTCACCGCGGCCTATCGGGACATCCTGGGAAGGGACCCGGATCCGGGCGGGATGAGCACGTACCGGAGCAAGCTGGTCGACGAGGACTGGAGCGAAAAGCAACTGCGGCGGGCGCTGCGCAACAGCGAGGAATACAAGTCCAAGAAGGTCGACCCGGCCGTCCGGCGCGCCTACCTGGACGTGCTGGGCCGCGAACCGGATCCGCAGGGATTCAAGATGTATCGAAAAAAGATGATGGACGAGGGCTGGAGCGAGAAACGCCTCCGCCAGACCCTGCGCGAGAGTCGGGAGTACAAGACCAAGCAGGCCAAGACCGCCGTCACCCGGGCCTACCGCGACCTGCTCGGCCGGGAACCCGATCCCCAGGGGCTCCAGCATTACCTGAACCTGATGCTCGATAATGGTTGGAACGAGAACCGCGTCCGGCACGACATCCGGGAGAGCCCGGAGTACAAGAGCCGTCATTGAACTGACGGGCTGGTAACCGTGAGGATACTGATAACCGATCTGGACGGCACCCTGGCCGGGAGTGACCGCGCCATCAGTTCCGCCAACCGGGCCTGCCTGGCCCAGCTGGGGCACCAGGGGGTCCTGCGGGTGATCGCCACCGGGCGCTCTTTGTTCTCGGCCGGGAAACTGCTCGACGCGGATTTCCCCCTCGACTACCTCATCTTCTCCGCCGGGGCCGGGATCGTTTCCTGGCCGAGGCGGGACCTTCTGCGCCGGCACGGCCTGACTCCCGCCCAGGCCGAGACGGCGGGGCGGGTGCTGCTGGAGGCGGGAGTGGACTTTATGCTGCACCGCCCCATCCCCGACAACCACTGCTTCTTTTATTACGGCGAAGGCCGGGCCAACCCCGATTTCCGGCGCCGCCTGGAACTCTATCGCGACTTTGCCGAACCCGGTCCCCTTCCCGTCCCCCGGAACGAGGCCTGCCAGCTGGTGGCCGTCCTGCCTCCCGGCCGGCTCGACGTCTTTCCCCGGATCCGGGACCGGCTGCCCGGGCTCAAGGTGATCCGCTCCACCTCTCCCCTGGACCGAAAATCGACCTGGCTCGAGGTATACCCTCCGGGGGTATCCAAGGGAACAGGCGCGGCCTGGCTGGCCCGGCGCCATAACTGCCAGCGGCGCCAGACGGTAGGGATCGGCAACGACTACAACGACCTGGACCTGCTGGAATGGACGGCACGCAGCTTCGTGGTAGCCAATGCCCCCGCCAGTCTACGGCGCCGGTTCAGCGTGGTCCCCGCCCACGACGCGGGCGGGTTCCTCCGGGCGGTCCGGATCGCTTTCTATTGAGCCGGCCGATTATCCGGCGCGGACGAATTCCTCCACCTTCCGGCGGAAAGCATCCATAAGCTTCCGGGTCACCGGACCAGGGCGGCCCGCGCCGATGGTCCGCTCCCCCACCCGCACCACCGGCACCACTTCCTTGTTGGTGGCGGTGATGAAGGCCTCCTCGGCCCCGTAGAGGCGTTCCAGGGAAAGCTTCTGTTCCCGGACCGGAACCACTTCCCGGGCCAGCTCGAGCAGGAATTCCCGGGTCACCCCGGGCAGGATCCCGACGGAAGGGGTGACCAGAACCCCGGAGCACAAGGCGAACAGGTTGGCGGTCTCTCCTTCCCTTACGTTGCCTTCCCGGTCCACGAGCAGCGGTTCCACCGCTCCCCCCCGCCGGGCGGCGGCGATCCCGGCCACGGCGGCCAGGTAGTTGATGGTCTTGGCCTCGGGGTAGCTGCGTTCCCGCCGGGCCAGGGTCAGGGCTACTCCCTCCTCGTACCAGGCCCGGGGATAGGTCTCGACCGGAGACACGATGAGCACCAGGCGGGGACACGGGGGCGGCGTGAGAAAATCCGGGCTGGATCCCCCGCTGACGATCAGCCGGATGTTGGCCTCGTCCAGGGAGCTGCGGTTCAGGAGCAGCCGGATTATCTTTTCCAGCTCGGCGCGACCCCAGGGCAGCTCGATCCCGACCAGGGCGGCGCTCCGGCGGAGGCGATCGAGGTGCTGACGGAGGCGGAAGGGCCGTCCTCCGTAGGTGCGCAGAAAATCGAAGACCCCGTAGCCCCGCTGAAAGGCCAGGTCGTCCACCGGCACCCGGGCTTCGGACAGGGGGAAGATCTCTCCGTCTATGTAGCACAAACTGGGCATCTCTGAAGACTCCGGCGGGGATTGTAGCCTGAATCGACCCGCGGCGGTCAATTTTCCCGGGCGAATTTCCCGCCTTCGTGGACTCCGGCGGGCGGCGATGTTAATATGTGCTCCCCTGAAATCCCAAGGAGGCAGGATTATGGCCGAGATCAGACCTTTCCCGGGCCTCAGGCCCATCCCGGAAAAAGCCGGGGAGATCGCCTCTCCCCCTTACGACGTCCTCAGTTCAGCCGAAGCCCGGCAGCAGGTGAAGGGGAACCCCCTGAGCTTCCTCCACGTGGTCAAGCCCGAAGTCGACCTGCCCGAGGACGTGGACCTATATGACGACCGCGTCTATGCCCAGGCCCGGGAAAACTTCGAGAAACTGCGCCGGGAAGGAATGCTGATCCAGGATTCGGCTCCCTCCTACTACTTCTACCGCCAGGTGATGGACGGGCGCGGCCAGCTGGGCCTGGTGGCGGGAGCGGCCGTGAGCGACTACGAAAACGACACGATCAAGAAACACGAGAAAACCCGGGCCGACAAGGAAGCCGACCGCTGCCGGCACGTCGATGTTCTCAGCGCCAACGCCGGACCGGTCTTCTTGACTTATCGTTCCCGGCCGGAAATGGACCGGCTGGCCGGGGAGGCGACCGCAGGCGAACCTCTCTATGACTTCACCGCCGACGACGGCGTGCGCCACACCTTCTGGCGGGTCGAGGACCCCCGGGTCGCGGCTCGCATCACCGATGTCTTTGCCGGGATCGATCTCCTCTACGTGGCCGACGGACACCACCGCTCCGCCTCGGCCGCCATCGTCGGGCGACGGCGGCGGGAGGCCAACCCGGCCCACACCGGCCGGGAGGAATACAACTATTTCCTCTCCGTCATCTTTCCCCACGACCAGTTGAACATCCTTCCCTACAACCGGGTGGTCCGGGACCTGCACGGCCTGACCCCGGAGTCGTTCCTAAGGAAAATCGCGCCGGCCTTCGACGTCTCTCTCTCTCCGGACAACCTGCCGGTCCAGCCCGACCGCCGACACGCCTTCGGGATGTACCTGGACGGAAAGTGGTACCGCCTGGAGGCCCGGGAAGGGTCGTATCCCCCCGAAGACCCGGTGGGCTCGCTCGACGTCTCGATCCTCCAGGAAAATCTCCTGGCC
>Ga0272444_10004108_pt1 | contig 12921 bp, 9 predicted proteins | sample SSMForm13_FD_201033 | JGI IMG/M metagenome (GOLD analysis project Ga0272444, IMG submission 201033) | Marine sediment archaeal communities from Little Sippewissett salt marsh, Falmouth, MA, United States - SSM-Form-13 | ecosystem: Environmental > Aquatic > Marine > Wetlands > Sediment ...
CTGGCCGGCCTTTTTCTTCTGCTCTACCGGGGAACCAGCCCGGCCGATGAGTGCCAGTTGTTCGCTGCCTCCGGGAATGTCACCCGGGACAGCATCACCATCCTGGCCAAGTGCCGCGACCTGTATTCTTGCGCGGAGCAGAGAATCTGGCTCTCGCCCCGGGCTGCTCACAATCCGGGCGACAGCATCCATTTCCGGAAGGTTTCCATCGCCCAGTGCAGCCTGACCTGCAAGTTCATCGCCACCAACAGCTACGTGGAGGATCAGACCACCGGTTACGGGATCAACGAGCACGGGCTGGCCATCATCAGCCACGACATGGATTCCTGGGACGACGACAGCCTGGGCGGCGAATACTTCTACGACCAGGATTACGTCGCCCTGGCCCTGGCCCGCTGCCGGAGCGCCGGGGAAGCCATCGACCTGTTCGAGGAACTGATCCTTCCGAAGGGGATTAACGCCGAGACCTATCTGCTGGCCGACACCGCCGATCTCTGGCTGCTGGAGACGACCGGCCGCAATTACGTGGCCAAACCCATCCGCGATGATGTGGTCTCGGCCCGGATGAAGAGGTACAATATCCGCACCGAGTGGAACGATCCCGGCAACCGGCACAACCCCGGCCTCCTGGCCGCGGCCGCCGCCCACGGATGCGACACCACCGATCTGGATTTCGCCGACTGTTTCAGCAACCGTACCCCGGGGGTGACCGATCCGGCTCTGGTGGCTTTAGGGGATCGCGGCGAGATCACCGTCGCAGACATGAGGCAGCTGCTCAGGGATAAGGCCTACAGCGCTACCGTCTCGGCCTGCGTCATGCTCGTCCGGCCGGAGAAAGACCCCCGGTTCTTTGGAATGATGTGGGACAGCCGGGCCGATCCGGAATACGGAAATGTTTTTCTGCCCCTGTGGGTGGCCGTCAGCAGCTCGGCCTTTCCATATCATTACACCAGCTGGCCGCCGGAGGACCTTGACTGCGCCTGGAAGAAGTTCTCCAAGATCACCTGGGATCCGGTGAAATACACCGCCGCCGAGCCCATCTGGGCGGTCTGGCATGCGGGGCTGGATGCGGAATTCGCGAGCGTCGAGACGGCCATGGAGGGCTATCTGGATGCCGGCGACACGGTCGGCCTGCGACTCTATATCGACGAGTATGTTCATGGGGTCCTGGACAGCGCCTACGATCAGGCCGTGGATATCATCGAGAAAGCAGGCGTGCCCCTGGCCGTGGCGGATCTCTCGGCCCGCAAGGCTGGAGAGAGCCTGATGCTGGAATGGTCGGCCGCGACTTTGGATCGCCTCGGAAATCCGGTGACGGTGGACGAGTACTATGTCTTCCGGGAAAAAGATATCCTCTCCAAACCCGGCGTCCAACCTTTCGATACCGTCGAAGTGTGCTGCTATCTTGACACCACCGGTGTCATCGGGGATCCGGCCAAGGTCTATCGATATTGGCTGACGGCCGTTGCCGGCTGCCGGCAGTCTCAATATTCAGAACAGGTGGGGGTATTCGATCGGTTGCTGATGACGAAGAAGTGAGGACGTCAATGGGCTGCTGTATCAATGGAGCTCCCGTCTCCGATGTGCGCATGGTGGAGGCGGGAGATTTTTTGATGAACATGACCGACCAACACGAACACGATGACGTTTTCCTCTTGACAAAAGGCCACGAATCTGGTAGAATAAATAAATGAGAGGTGAATGCCGGGCGGTGTTCCCTGACGATGATTTTTAGACGATGGTTTATAGACGATGTCCTCAAGGAGGCTGGTGTGAGAGCAGTCCGGTTCGGCGCGTGCTCACGATTCGTTTTGATAATGGTGATGATGGCTTCCACTCTGGTGATGACCGGGACGGCCCGGGGCCGCCTCTCCGAGGATGATATCGAGGCCCTGCGCCGGCAGGGAGAGCAGGAGGGGTGGACCTTCACGGTGGGGACCAACCCGGCCACCGAGTACGATCTCGATCAGCTATGCGGCACCGAGGTGCCCGAGGATTGGCAGATGGGCGTGCCCGTCGTCCCGCCGGTTCCGACAAAGAGCCTGCCGGCCCGGTTCGACTGGCGCGACTCCAGCGGGACCACGCCGATCCGGAATCAGGGCGGCTGCGGAAGCTGCTGGGCCTTCGCCACCGTGGGCGCCCTGGAGTGCAACATCAAGATCAAGGGCGGCGTGGACGTGGACCTCTCCGAACAGTGGCTGGTGAGCTGCAACCGGGACGGCTGGGGCTGCGGCGGGGGCTGGTTCGCCCACGACTATCACGAATGGAAGACCGATCCCTGCGGCGGAACCGGAGCGGTGCTGGAGACCTACTTTCCCTACGCGGCCGCCAACCTGCCCTGCGACTGCCCCTATCCCCACTCCTACCTGATCAACGACTGGGCCTTCGTCGGCGGGCAGGACCCGCCGATCGCCTCGATCAAGCAGGCCATCATGGACTTCGGCCCGGTGTCGGTCTGTGTTTACGTCAACAACGCTTTTCAGGGCTATACCGGCGGCGTTTTCAACGGCTGCCAGGAGGGCGGCTGCAACCACGCCGTATGCCTGGTGGGCTGGGACGACACCCAGGGCGACAGCGGCATCTGGTTCATGCGAAACTCCTGGGGTGGCGGATGGGGCGAGAGCGGCTACATGCGCATTCCCTACGGCTGCTCGATCATCGGCGACTACGCCTGTTATGTGGACTACCGCGGCTATCCCCAGGCCGTGCTGACCCATCCGGCCGGGAACGAGATCTTCTACGAAGATATCGACATCACCTGGACGGCCATCGATCCCGATCCTGGGCAGACCGCACTGCTCAGTATCGATCTGGAATACAGTCCGGACAACGGCGCGTCCTGGGCCGCCATCGACACCGGGCTGACCAACGACGGCTCATACCTGTGGGACATCTCCGGCCTGAGCGAGGGGGCCAAATACCTGCTGCGCATCACGGCCACCGATCCGGACCTGTCCTTCGACGTGGACACCACCGACGCGGCTTTTACCATCTCGGGTCTGCTTCCCGAGGCGGTCTGGAGCGAGGATGGCGCCGCCGATTACGAGTCCTTCGGCTGGGCCCTGGCCGGCGCCGGCGACGTCAACGGGGATGGATATGAGGACGTCCTGGTGGGAACGCCCCTCTACCCGGATATCTACACCCTCAATGGGGGCGCCTTTCTATACCTGGGGAGCTCCTCCGGCCTTTCGACCGAACCCGATTGGTCCGATCAGGGCGAATCGGCCATGGATTATTTCGGCAATGCCGTGGACTGGGCCGGCGATGTCGACGGCGACGGATACGGCGACCTGATCATTGGCGCCGAGGGGTACAGCAACGGGCAGACCGAGGAAGGAGCCGCCTACTTCTATAGCGGCGGCCCCGGCGGGCCGGGAACGGCGCCGGATGCGGTTCTGGAGATCGACGCCGGAGGAGCCTACTTCGGTTTCTCGGTGGCCGCGGCCGGCGACGTCAATGGTGACGGATACGGCGATGTGATCGTCGGAGCGCCTTACTTTGATGTCACCGGATACGATGAGGGCCGCGCCGATGTGTTTCTGGGCGGTCCGGTGGGTCTTTCGGGCACCCCGGCATGGACGGCACAGGGCGATGAGAACGAGGCGACTTTGGGATATTCGGTGGCCTCGGCCGGAGACGTCGACGGCGACGGATACAGCGATATCCTGGTGGGGGCGCCTAACTACAGCATCAGCGGCGGAGAGTCCATCGCCCAGGTCGGACGCGTCTATCTCCATCTGGGCGGCCCCTCGGGTCCTTCCGTTTCCCCGGACTGGACCTACACCGGCAGCGACGATTACGAGAAGGTCGGCTTGTCGGTGGCCTCGGCCGGCGATGTCAACGGCGATGGCTACAGCGACATCGTCGCCGGAGCCCCGGGGTATACTCAGCTCTGGGTCGGCGAGGGCCGGGCCTATCTCTTCCTGGGAGGGTCCGGCGGACCGGCCGATACCGCCGCCTGGACCGGCCAGGGAGGCCAGCAGACGGCCGACTACGGGTATTCGGTCTCATCGGCCGGCGATGTCAACGGGGACGGCCTCGGCGATATGCTGGTGGGAGTCCAATCCTATGATGACGGCGAGGCCGATGAGGGCTGTGTGGTCCTCTATCTGGGCAAGGAACAGGCCCCCTATCTGGTCCAGGCCTGGAGAGCCTACGGCGATCAAACGGAGGCCTATTTAGGGTATTGCGTGGCCGGCGCCGGCGATGTGGACGGCGATGGATTCGGCGAGGTGCTGGCCGGGGCCCATCTGTACGACGGCGCCCAGACCGATGCCGGCCGGGTATTTCTCTATCCCGGCGGATCGGTGCCCGGCCGGCTGCCTTTTTGCCCGGGCCAGGTCCGGGCCGACGGGATGGCCCCGGTCGGTCCTCTGGGCCTCTCGGGATCGCAGAGCCAGATGCGCCTGCGGGCGACCGGCTGGTACCCGGATGCCGGCGAGAATGTCAAGCTGCAGTGGGAGGTCAAGCCCCTGGGGACGAATTTCGACGGCACCGGGCTGGGCGAAAGCGCCGCCTGGATGTTAGCGGATTCGGCCAGCGGCGTGGAGCTGGAGGAGACGGTCAGCGGGCTGTTGGGTGATACGCCTTACCACTGGCGGACCCGGGTGCTGTATCAGCCGGGCAACCCGCTGGGGCTGGACCACAGCCGGTGGCTGTGGCCGCCGCACAATGGGCCCAACGAGACCGATTTCCGCAGCGGTGAAGGCGGCGGATCGCCGCCCGCCGCGGTGGCCGGCCTGAGGGCCAGCCTGATCGGCGGCGCCAAATCCTCCGGCGGCGATATCCTCCTGACCTGGACCGAGCCGTACGCCGAGTCGGGCGTGTCGCACTATGTCGTCTACCGCAGCACCGTGCCGGCCACCGACGGGGACTCGCTGGGCGCCACCGCCGACACCGCCTATCTGGACAGCGGGGCCGCCGGCGACACGCTGGCCAATTACACCTACACGGTCAAGGCGGTCGATTCCGAGGGCCGCAAGTCGGCCCCCTCGGGACAGGTGGGAGAGTTTGATGTCCAGCTGATGACAGCGGAATAAGGATTCACTGCCGAATCATGATCGATCATCTCGCCGATCTCAGATGTGATGATCGATCCCCGGCACTTCAAACGGACGCCTTTCGTTTGAGGCGAGTGGCTTTCTCACGCAAGCGGCTGAGGAAGTATAACTGAGCCTCTGGAACCGACGATGCGGCGTCCGTTTTTTTCTATTGACAAAACCCTCTAAATATGCTAGGATATAAGAACAGAAGAGCGAAAACCATTCAACGATTCAGCGATGGAGGAACCCTATGCGCGGAAGATTACTGACCTTCGTCTCCGGCGTCATCCTGACCGGGATGATGGCCTTCAGTCCGGCCGATGCCGCCCAGCGCTGCGTGCTGGCCGAGCTGTTCGCCAGCACCACCTGACCCAGCTGCCCCTATGCCGAGGCGGCGCTTGACAGTGTTGTCAAGAACAGTTTCAGTCCCGATGAACTTGTGGTGGTTCGGAATCACGTGGGCGGCAACTTCTACAAATCCGAGGCCAGCTCCCGGTTCTTCTATTATCCCGAGACTTATTCCTCCAGCCAGGACTGGGCCCACTGGATGCCGACGGTGTGGTTCAACGGCATGGACGAGGTGACCGGGGCCTGGAGCAACGTCTACACGACCTGGAATGCCTATGATGAAAAGATCACCAACTGGCTGTATGTGCCCACCCCCCTGGCCATCGGTCTGCAGGTGGAATACGACCAGAAATCCGATTCCGGCATGGTCCATGTGGAGGTCTTTGCAGAGAGCATCGTCGGCTTCGACGACCTGCGCCTGCGCATCGCCCTGACAGAATCGGGCATCACATATTCGTCACGTCACTTTGATCAGATCCTGCGCGACTATCTTCCCGATGCCGGCGGCGTCGCCTTCGACATCGCCCAGGGGGAGACCTTCTCGCATTCGGAGCCCTTCATCATCGACTCGGGATGGTCTGCCGCAGACTGTGATATCGTTGTCTACGTGGAGAACGATGCCGAGCGGATGATCGTGCAGTGCGCCCAGACGCCGGTTCCAGCCGCCACGCCGGTGGCCGAGGAGGTCGCCGACGGCAGCCTGCCGGAGCAGTATCGGCTGAGCCAGAACTTCCCCAATCCCTTCAATCCGGAGACCGAGATTCAGTATACCATTCCCCGGGACGAGCGGGTCGAACTGAGCGTATATAACGTTACCGGCGCCGAGGTGGCCGTGCTGGTGGATGCTCATCAGGCGGCGGGAGCCTATGCGGTGACATGGAACGCCGGAGATCTGGCCAGCGGGATCTACTTCTGCCGCCTGCAGGCGGGAGGATATAGCCAGACAGTGAAGATGGTGCTGCTGAAGTAAAGAAAACCCGTGTTTGCCGGTTATGTTCGGGAAAGCCGGCCGGAAGTTGGCAGAATAAAAAATGAAGCCGCCCGTTGGGAAATCCAGCGGGCGGCTTTTTTGTTTTTCCTTCCACAAACACGATCACGCTATTTGAATTCCGGCAGTTTCTCCAGCCCATACCGCTTTCCATCGGCCAGGACGATCTTCTCCAGCTCTTTGCGTACATCCTCCGGCAGCAGCTTCGGCTCGGTCCCGGCCAGGATCTTCTCCACCTCAGCATGGGCCCGCTGGGCGGCGGTCAGCCGGCCGGAGGCCTGCCACTCGCCTAAGGTGCCGCGGTCGATGGTCGGGCCGGGAAAGACGGCCTCCTGTTTGAACCACTTCATGGTGTGATCGTCGGTCAGGAAGTGGTCCACCTGGCCGATCTTCTCTAAGATGTGCATGGCCAGCGGCTGCTCGCGCAGGGCGATGCCGTCGGTCAGGCGGTGGGCCATGGCGCAGATCTCATGGTCCAGGACCAGCTTTTCCAGGCTCTGGCAGCTCTCGAAGTCCAGCATGCCCGGTCCGGAGACCACGTTGATGCCGGCCAGGGCGGCCAGGATGGCCCCCATGGCGGTCTCCATCCCGGCCTGGAAATCGGGGCTCTTGGCGTCGGACAGGGCCATGTAGGCGTGGGTGGGCAGTCCCAGGTGCTTGCCCACCTGGCTGTAGGCCATGTCGATCATCATCGTCTCCACCGCTCCCATGGGCGAGGTCCCCTTGCGCATATCGAAGCAGGCCGGCGAGCCGCCGTAGATGATAGGCGCTCCGGGGTTGGCTAGCTGGTGAATGGTGATCCCGCTGAGATCTTCGGCGCAGTGCTGGACCACAGCGCCGGCCAGGGTCACCGGCGAGGTGGCCCCGGTCAGGGGCATGGAGACCAGCTCGGCGGGGATGCCGGTGCGGGCGCAGTCGATCAGGCTCTGGCAGGTCAGGTCGCTCCATTTCAGCGGCGGCGATGGGCAGCAGTCGAAGATGGCCAGGGGTTTCTCGCGCAGGGCTTCCGCGCCTCCCCGGACGGCTGCCAGCATGCGGTGCATGACGGCGAAGCCCTCCTTGGCGAAGGTGCCGGTGATCACTGGCTTGGTCCCGAAGGTCAGTGCGATGAGCAGCCGGTAGCGGTCGGCCATCTCCTGAGGCACGTCCGCGGACAGCACCGCGGTGCTCTGGGCCGGGTAGTGCGGCAGCTCCTCGACCAGCCGGGCCAGACGGATCAGATCGGCCGTCATCGCATCGCGAGGCTGGCCCAGATCGGGGTCGAAGATGCGCAGGGCGGCTGAGCCGGGATCGAAGTGGACATTATCGTCTTGAAGGTCCAGTTTCAGCCGGCCGTCCCGGTCGTAAACCCGGATTTGACCGGGCGCTGTTTTTAAGCAGCCCTCCACCACCGCCCTGGGGATATGCACCCGGTTGTGGTCGTGATCGACCTTCGCCCCGGCCTCCTCGAGCAGCCTTTTGCCATCCTCGTTTTCCACGAACACGCCCACCCGCTCCAGGATGTCCATGGCCTCGTCGACGATGCCGTTCAGGGCCGACGGTTCCAGCAGCTCCAGCCTGGGTCGTTTGGTCTGGGACAATGTCACCTCCTGTGGGATCGATTGATCATGGGGTCTCTGTTTCCGCCTTTTTTTTCTCTTTCCGGAAGGGGCAGTTCACCAGCCCGCAGCGCTCGCAGGGATTCCCGGACGGTGCCGGACCTGTCTGCTCGGTGAACCGGACCGCGAAGGAGACCGACTTGCGCGGGATCATCATGCAGGAGGGGTTCAAGCTCATACCGACCTCGCCGGCCGGCAGCAGGCGGAAGATCTGACGCTGCTCCTCCAGCGACCAGTCGCCGTACCCCGGGCTGAACCGCGGGGTGGCCTGCAGGCCGTGGGCCTCAGCCCAGTGGCAGATTTTGGCGTTGACGACGTCGGCCGCCGCCTCGGCAGCCACCGAGCCGACCGCGTCGAGGACGTACCCCTCCGGCTCATAGCCGGTGGACATCAGCTGACGGACCTTCTGTTCCAGCTCCGGGCCGATGGTGCAGATCGCCAGCCCGGCCTGCCGCTCGTCACGCAGGGGTCCCAGCCGGCCGGTCTCCGGCGGCTCCAGGATGCGGTAGACGCCCTGCGGCGCGGCCAGCTCCCGGCCCAGCCGCTCGGCCTCCTCGACCATCCGCCGGGTCGTCTCCGCCAGGCCATCTTCACGGCCCCCTGCTCCCAGCAGGCGCAGGACCTCCCGGCGGGCGATGGGGATCTTGAAAGCGCGAACGATTTCGGGCCCGGCGCTCATCTCAGTCCTTCTCCTCCATGAAACCCTCTTCCGTCAGGCGGCGGCGGATCAGGCGGATGAACTCAGGAGTGGTGCCGCAGCAGCCGCCCACGGCGTCGATGCCGCTGCGGGCGATGGTGACGATGTCCTCGGCGAAGGCCTCCGGTTTCTGGTGGTAGATCAGCTGGCCATCCACCACCCGGGGCTGACCGGCATTGGGCTGGATCAGGATCGGACCATCGGCGGCCTGGCGCCACAGGGGAGCGAACTCGGCCATCTCGGCGCTGCCCAGGTTGCAGTTGGTGCCCACCACGTCGGCTCCGGCCGCCACCAGTTTTTGAGCGCAGTCCTGGGGCGTGTTGCCCATCAGGGTGAAAAATCCGCGGGGCTTCTTCTCGAAGCTGAGCGTGGCCAGCACCGGCCGGTCGCTGACCGACCGGACCGCCTCGACGGCCAGCAGGATCTCCTGCAGATCGTAGAAGGTCTCGATGACGAACAGATCCACGCCCTCGCCGGACAGAGAGACGGCCTGCTCGCGGAAGGTGTCCCGCAGCTGTTCGGGCGTGCAGGTGCCCACCGGAGGGAGAAACTGGCCGGTGGGGCCGATATCGCCGGCCACGTAACAGTGATCCGGGCAGGCCTGGCGGGCCAGCCGGACCGCCTGAGTGTTGATCGGCTCGGCGCGGTCGGCCAGGCCGGCCGCCTTCAGTTTCATGACGGTGCCGCCCAGCGTGTTGGTCTGCAGAACGTCGGCGCCGGCCTGGGCATAGGCCCGGTGCACGCCGGCGATAACGTCTCCGCGGGAGATGTTCCACTCGTCGGGGCACTCCCCGGCCGACATGCCGCCGGCGATCAGGGAGGTGCCCATGGCGCCGTCGAACAGCACCACGCGCCGTTTGAGGAGTTCGAGAAAGGGGATCCTAGAGGACATCAGCACCTCCCCCTATAAAGGGCCTTTGAGAAGAATATCGTAAATTGTAAATTTGTCCCACCCTTCTCCGATACGATCTTTTACGAACAAGAATCACGGACACGAACACCTGTTTTTCTTTTTGTCATTCTGAGGCACGGAGTGGCCGAAGCACCTGCTTCAGTCTACCTCAGCGCCTGACTCCCGCCTGCGGCCGCTTCTGCCCAGCACCATTTCCACGACCAGCAGAGCGAGCACGCCCCACAGGGCCGCCTTCCACAGCTCCCGGCCGTAGCGGCTCTGCAGAATGGCCGTTTCCAGCTCGGCCCCCGGCGCCACGGCGAAGACCCTTTCCCGTCCCAGCAGGACCCGGGCCCGGTCCATATCCAGCGGGCTCAGGTCCGATTCGGCCAGGTCGGTGTTCACGGCAAAGGCCGACAGGAGCCCTTCTCCCAGGAAGAACTGATAAATGCCCGGTTCCCCGGTGTTTTCGTAGGTCACCGCGGTGTAGCCGCGCTGTCCGGCCGGCCGGAGGATGATCCGCTCGCCGCCGGGCGTCACACAGGAGATGGTCTGACCCTCGGGAACCGCCGCCAGGTCGCGGCTCAGCGCAGCGCCCACCAGCAGCTCCTGGCCGTCCGACGGCTGGGCCGTGGCTAGGTAATGCACGCTGCGATGCAGCAGGGGGATGAAGGCCCCCCGGATCGGCAAGTCGGTCCATCCGGGATCGACCGCCGTGGCCATGAACAGCACTCGCCCGCGCCCCGTGCGGCTTTCCAGCAGGGCGGGGGAGCCGTTGTTGAACGAGGCCAGTGCGGTGACGCCCTCTCCCGGGACCACGTCGTAGGCCATGAAGAATCGGGGGGAGGGAAAGGACGGCTGGCCGTCGCGCTGAAAGATCTGAAAGACGGGGTGCTGGCCGTCGACCCGGTCGATGGTCAGATAGGAGCTCCGCTGGGTCGGGTTGCCCAGGGCTTCCTGGATGGTGGCCGGGCACAGCCGCGCCAGAAGGTGATCGTTGTAGAAATGATGGTCGATACGGTTGCCCAGCAGGATCAGTAGCCCCCCTCCCTGACGGACGAAGCGGTCCAGCGAGGACAGCTGATCGCCGTCCAGCTCCGGCAGATCCGCCAGGATGATGACATCGATATCGTCGATGTCACGGTTTTTCAGCCCGGCGGCCGTGATCGTCTCCGGGACCATCACCCCGTGGAGCTGTTCATCGGGCCGCAGCGCCGTCTGGAGGAAGAACCCGGCCCGGGGATCGTCGCTGACCACCAGAACCTGGATCTGATGCGGCACGTTTAAAGTAAAAAACCTGCGGTTATCGGCCAGCAGCTGGTTGTCGGTGACCTCGACATAGCCGGCGTGGATGCCGGGTTCGGCCACCACGGTGGTGAAGGTCACCCCCTGGCGATCCTGTGGGGCCAGCTGCAGGCTGTGCTGCGCCCGCCGGACCCGGTCCACGAACAGCTCCACGATGGCCTGTTCCGGTTGTTCTGCGGAGCGGTTGGAGACGGTGGCCGCGAACCGCAGCGGCTTGCCCGCCTCGGGAAGCTGGTCGGAGTAATCCACGGCCTCCACGGTCAGGTTGCTCCAGCGGTCGTCCGGAGCCACCGGGAGAATGTACAGCCGGGCCCCGGCGCCCACTCCCAGGGAGTCTCTCTCCAGGGTCGTCCATCCGGCCTGCTGCAGGTCGGTGAGCAGGTAGATCTCTTTGTTTAAATTTACGGAACCAGCTATCAGATCGTAGGTTTCGGACAGCGCCCGGCGCACATCGGTGGTTCCGTAGGACGGTTGCGACTCCTCGATCAGCTGCCTCAGCCGCGGGAAGTTGTGGGTCGGTTCCGGAGTCGCCGGTCCGGTCCGGTCCGAGAACAGCACCAGGAAGGCCTCGTCGCCCTCCTTGAGCAGATTGACCACCTGCAGGGCCCGGTCCTTGGCCAGCCGAAACACGGAGCCGCGGGGCGTTTCCCGGCTCATGCTGAGGGAGTTGTCCAGCAGAATGGCCACGGTGGTGTTGGCATGAGCCTTGACCCCGGAGGCCAGCGAGCCCCTCAGGGCCGGGCGGGCGAAGGCCAGGATGAGCAGCAGCACGATCAGGGTGCGCAGGATCAGCAGCAGGATCTCGCGCAGCCGGACGCGGCGCATCTTCTGGGCCTGAAGCAGCTTCAGGAAAGCGACCGAGCTGAACGAGATCTTCTTCAGCCGCTGCCGGGTGAGCAGGTGGATCAGCAGGGGCAGGGCCACGGCGGCCAGGCCGGCCAGGATAATGGAGTTGAGGAAAGTGAGCATGGCTATCCCAGCCGCCCCCGCTTGCTCAAATAGGCGAACAGGGCCCGGTCGAAGGGCACCGAGGAGTCCAGGGGGACGTAGTCGATCAGGCTGTCGCGGCACTCCCGGCGGTAGCGGCCGGTCAGGGCCGTCATGGCCCGGACGTACTCCCCTCGGATGTGCCAGGGTTGGGTGGTGACCTCCTCGCCGGTCTCCAGGTCGCGGAAGATGGCCTCGCGGCGGTAGGCGAAGCTCTTCTCGAAGGGGTCCAGGACGTGGAACACCAACACTTCATGCTTGTTATGACGAAAGTGCTTCAGCCCCAGGAGGATCTTGTCAGGCTCGTCCAGCAGGTCGGAGATGATGATGATCAGGCCCCGGCGGCGGATGCGCTCGGCCAGTTGGTGAAAGGTGGCGGCCACATCGGTGGTCTCGGCCGGTTCCACCCGGTTCAACGCCTTCAGGATGGTGTGCAGGTGGGTGCGGGCCGAGCGGGGTGGCAGGTAGCTGCGGATGCCGCTGGCGAAGACGGTCAATCCCACCGCGTCCTGCTGCTTGAGCATCAGGTAGGTCAGGGCCGCCGACAGGTAGCGGCCGTATTCTAATTTGGAGATGCCGTCGGAACGGTAGGCCATGGAGCCGCTGGCGTCCAGCAGAATATGAGCCTTGAGGTTGGTCTCCTCCTCGAACTCCTTGATGTAGAAGCGGTCGGTTTTGCCGAAGGCCTTCCAGTCGATGTGCCGGATGGGGTCGCCGGGCATGTACTGGCGGTGCTCGGCGAACTCTACGCTGAAACCGTGGTAGGGGCTGCGGTGCAGGCCGGTGATAAATCCCTCGACCACCAGCCGGGCGCGTATCTCCATGCTGGACAGCCGGGAGACCAATTCTGGATTGAGAAATCGGTGATAGTCTTCCATGGACCCTCGCGGCGCTCAAAATGACGACGGGCGGCCGAGGCCACCCGTGAAGAACCGTCTAACCTTGGCCGTCAGAACGACTTCCTACTCGTTTACTTCTTTCAGCAGGCGGTCGATGATCTGCTCGGAATCGACTCCCTCGGCCTCGGCGCTGAAGCTGGTCACGATGCGATGGCGCAGGACCGG
>Ga0272444_10004109_pt1 | contig 12916 bp, 13 predicted proteins | sample SSMForm13_FD_201033 | JGI IMG/M metagenome (GOLD analysis project Ga0272444, IMG submission 201033) | Marine sediment archaeal communities from Little Sippewissett salt marsh, Falmouth, MA, United States - SSM-Form-13 | ecosystem: Environmental > Aquatic > Marine > Wetlands > Sediment ...
TAATATCGTCGCTCCGTCAAGAGAAAAATTGATATCCGCGGCATTTATTGCGTCTATAACGATTCAGAAATTACTCCAGCCAATATAAATACCGTGTTATCAAAGGTAAAATGGCGGCTGTTCAATACCCCGTTGGCCGGAACGATTTTAATAGCTTTTGGGATTATTCATTGTTTATTCCTTTTGATAATGTTCGGGCTCGCTCGTATTATTTATACAATTTAACGCCCCGATAATCAAGACAAATATGGATGCGGAGGTTGTTTTTTGATTTCATGAATTTCGGCCGAAAAAGATACCTGATACCCCTTTTCGTGGTCTTTTTTCTGCTCTTTCGATTCGCAGCCGAGATCGGCCGGGAGCGGATACCCCGAAGCGGCTATCGGGTGGTGGATGTCATCGATGGCGACACCGTCGAACTCGAGGGCGGGGAGAAACTGCGGCTGATCGGTATCGATTGCCCGGAAAAAGGAGAGCATTTATACGATTCGGCCGGCGCGTTTCTAACCCATCTCATCCTGGGGCGGAATATCACCCTCAAGTTCGGACAGCGACGACGCGATGGCTTCGGGCGCCTTCTGGGATATATTTTCCTCGACAGCCTGTTTGTCAATCGGGAGATGGTACGTCAGGGACTGGCCTATGTCTATCTCTTTTCCGATGATGCCGGCCATCGGGCCCGGGTGAAAACGCTGGTGGCCGCTCAAAACGAGGCCATCGACGCCCGGCGCGGCCTGTGGGGGATAACGCGTCACGCCGAACCGTATTATGTCGTGCGCCGTGGCTCGTTGCGCTTTCACCGGCCCGTGTGCGAGGCGGTTCGCGACCTGAAACCGGAAGAATATATTGTCTTCGATACCCGCGAGGAGGCGGCCCGCCGCGGATATTCACCCTGCCGGAACTGCCGCCCGTAGGGGAGAGGCGGGCCTTCAATGGAAAAAGGTCATTCCGCAAACCCGATGGAGCCGACATATTTCCGATGAAATTAATCCTTGATCATTGGCCGAAATTGTTTATATAATGATTATTATGAGTAGATTGTTCTCCCTTATGATTCTCGGCCTGATCGCCGCCTCGATGCTGGCCTGTTTTTCCGGCGATACGCGCGTTTATACCGGACCGCCGCCCCGGACGACACCGCTTGATTCCGGTTTGACGGGCGGTCCCGGGCGGAAGCTCGTCCCCCTGCCCGATTCGCTCACTTATGGCTTTGCCGTCCCCGGCCAGCAGCCATGCTCGGTCAGGGTGGAATTCTACACCGTGGCCAACAATCTCGTCCGGGTGCTGTTGGATTCGGTCTATGCGCCGGGGCAGTACAATATGAAATGGGCCGCCCGGGACAGCACCGGCCAGAAACTGAAAGAACGGCGGTACTTTTATAAGTACATCATATGCGGCAAGGAAACCACCCAGCGGATCAATTATCGCCGTAAATTCGAGTAATCTCCGGTTTCATGTACGGCGGCCTTAAATTCATTGCCGCCGCGCCGGTTAAGCCGGTTAGCGTTTAAATTGCGATGATCGAGATGAAAAAAAACGTCGTGCAATTCTGGTCACTGTTGTCGATGATTTGCCTGGGGTTGGTCCTGTTGTTTTCCTGCAGCGATGACGCCACCGGGCCCGATGATGAGACTGCCTGTAAGTTCGATGGCCCCCGGCTGGAGATTCCGGACACTGCCTTCGACTTCGGTTTCGTTCCTCAGTATTCAAAGATAAGTCATACCTTCACGCTTCGCTCGATCGGCTGCGATACGCTCCTTATAGATAAAGTCCTGCCCGGGTGAGGATGCACTAAGGCTCCTTTGGAAAAGGACCAGCTGGCCTTTGGCGAGGAAACTCGTCTGGAAATCATATTTGCTGCTAAATCATATTCGAATCAGGTCACCAGGCGGCCGTTGATTGTTACCAATGAGACTTCGCCTGACTCGTTACACCATGTCCGGATCAACGCCTTTGTCTATGCCGATCCCGATTCAACCGATCCCATCGTTATTACTCCGTATAGATTCAATATCTCCCAATACGGCGAACCGGTTCGAGATCAGCTCTTTTTTCAGATAAAAAACGTCTCAACCGAAGACGTTGAACTGACCGTTGTCGAGTATCCGACCGATCTGATGACACTGACCATGCCGACGGCTGTCCCCGCCGGCGGAACGATCGACGGCGATATAAAACTGACCGCTTCGGCCATCGGACTGGAATTCGAAAAATCAATGACTGTCGAGGTCAAGGATCCGGTGCGAAGCCGATTCACGATTCCGATCATGAGACGAATCTATACTGCCTCGCCCTGAGTCGGGCCGATTATGGGCCGGCCTGATCTGAAACTTCCTTCCCTCTCGCCGGCATGATTTCACATGTATCCTGCAATCCCTTGCAGGGTAACTTGTTGACCTCCGAAAATGTGCAAATTTTGATATGGGCCCGGACCCGTCAGCGCCGATAGAATAAGGGAGAACAGCCCTCAACCGGGCGATGAGAAATAATTTCGACTAACCATCGAAGGAGTCTTCTATGCCGAGCATTCTTGTCGTCGATGATAAAGAAACCATGCGAACCATGCTGACCAGTGCCCTTACCGACGAGGGGTATCAGGTCGATGCCGTCGACAACGGTCGAAAAGCACTGGACGTCGCGCGCCGCAAAAATTTCGATCTGGTGATAACCGATTTGAAAATGCCGGATGTCGACGGGCTCGAGGTGCTCTCCGGGCTGAAAGAGATAGATAACGATATGTCGGTGATAATTATGTCCGCCTACGGCACCGTCGAATCGGCCGTGGCCGCCATGAAAAAAGGCGCTCATGACTTTATCACCAAACCCTTCGATCCCGACCACCTGACCGTCCTGGTCGAACGGGCTCTCGAAAATCGCCGCCTGATCGCCGAAAATTCCCTCCTCCGCGAAGAACTGGCCCAGAATCTCGGCTTCAGCGAAATTATCGGGCAGAACGAAAAAATGAAAGAGGTTTCCCGGCTGATCCAGAAAGTGGCCGCCTCGGATACCTCCGTCCTGCTCCAGGGTGAATCCGGCACCGGCAAGGAACTCTTTGCCCGGGCTATCCATAACCTCTCGCCGCGGCGCGATAAACCGTACGTCGCCATCAATTGCGCCGCCATCCCGCGCGACCTCCTCGAAAATGAACTCTTCGGCTCCGAAAAAGGCGCCTATACCAGCTCCGTCGCCCGCAAAATGGGCAAGTTCGAAATCGCCGACGCCGGCACCATCTTCCTCGACGAGGTGGGCGATATGGATATCTCGCTCCAGGCCAAACTGCTCCGCGTCCTCCAGCAGAAAAGCTTCGAACGACTCGGCGGTAATAAAATGGTCAGCGTCGATGTGCGCGTCATCGCCGCCACCAATATGAACCTCAGCGAACTGATCCGCAAAAAAACCTTCCGCGAGGATTTGTACTACCGGCTGTCGGTTTTTCCCATTACCATCCCGCCGCTGAAAGACCGTGGCGATGATATCCGGCCGCTGGCCGAGTACTTCGTCGGCAAATACTGCCGCGAGATGAAAAAACCGATCAAAACGCTCTCCCGCGAGGCGCTCAACCTCCTGGAAAAATACCACTGGCCGGGCAACGTCCGCGAACTGGAAAACACCATCGAACGGGCCATTATCCTGGCCGAGACGAAACGAATCATGCCCGATCATCTGGCCATTCGCCTGCCGACCGTGGGGGAGATCCGCCTCCGCGAGGGAGCCGGCCTCAAGGAAATCGGCGCCCATGCCCAGATGCAGGCCGAAAGCGCGGCCATTATCCGCATTCTCAAACAGGTCCGGGGCAACAAACGCAAATGCGCCGAAATCCTGAAAATCGACTACACGACCCTGTTCGATAAACTCAAAAAGTACGACATTAAAACCGGCGACCTCTAAGACCGCCGTCGTATTGCATCGCACCATAAAAAAAGCCGCCCGAATCCGGGCGGCTTTTGCGTGTATATTGGCTGGGTAATTCAATGTCCATCACTTGCACGGCCGACGTCTCGCGAAGTCCTGAGTCCTCCGAGAGTCTGCCCCCGGGGCTTCTACCGGTCGCCAATGTATGACACGGCAGACCGAAGGCAGAAACCGGCGATGCCGGTCAAAAGCCGTGGCTCCCGACATCTTTCCGTAAGAAAAGTTCCCTCAATTACAGAAAATTATAATTCAATCCCGCCGTCAGGGTGATGAAATTCGACGTGTCGCCGCCGACCTTGATCCAGTTGGAGCGCGCCTGGGCGGTGATACTCACCGGAAATACGAACGGCGAAACATCGATCCCGGCCAGGATATGATACCCGGTATAAATGTCATCATCGGGAACGACCATGTCCGGAATATCGTAACCACCCACGCCGGTCCCCTCCAGCTTGTAGCTGAGACTGCGGGTGCTGATACCGACGCCGCCGTAGGGCGAGAGCAAACCCATTTTGAGCGATCGCACCACCGAGGCCGACAGGGCCAGATCATGAAACTTATAGCTCAGCGATCCGTCACTGAGAATATCCTGCTTCATCCAGCTGTATTCGGCGGAAACGATAAAATCGATCAGCGGCAGGGTCGCGATCTTGAACTGCGCTCCCAATAGAGTCATCTGGTCATCGACCGTTTCGGACGGCGTCTCGAACGTGGCCAGGACCTCCGAGGGCAAATCGATCCGGGCGTAATCGGTACTGGTGGCCCGGCCGAATTTGATCCCCGCCGAGACACCCAGAAGAGCATAGGCCGGCGAGACAAACATGATCATTATGATAACCAGGAACAACTTCTTCATAACTCCTCCTCGCTGTTTTCAGACAGCCGGCGTTCTTCCGGCCGCTATATTTATTTTCGGCGCCGGAGAGATCGAAATAAAGCGCTATTTATTCTCGTCTTTCTTTTTCTGACGGAGATCGTTGACAATCCCGTTGAGCCGTTCCACTTCGGCCCGCGCCGCCGCCGCATAATCTTTCTCGGAGGAGGCATAGAGAACCGATCGGGAGACATTTACTAGGATCGGCTGCTTGAAATTATCCGTCCCGGCCAGGACCGCCTCCTCGAGACTGCCCCCCTGGGCACCCACCCCGGGAATCAAAATCGGCAGATTTCCGGCCGCCTGCCTGATATCGGCCAGCTGCCCGGCATGAGTCGCACCCACCACCAGACCCAGATTGTCCTCTTTGTTCCAGTAGGCCACCTTCTCGGCGACGAACATGAAAATGGGCTTATTGAGTACATGCAGGAACTGGAAATCACGACTGCCCGGATTCGAGGTCAGGCAGAGCACAAAAGCACCCTTCTCCTTGTGCTCCAGGAAAGGCCGGATCGAATCATAACCCATATACGGGTTGAGCGTCACCCAGTCGGCTTTCAGACGTTCAAAAACGGCCGCCGCGTAATGCGCGGCGGTGTTGCCGATATCACCCCGCTTGGCATCGGCAATAACCAGGTTTTCATCCGGTACCCGGCTGATGATCTTCTCCAGGAGGGACAACCCCTCGCCGCCCAGTTCCTCGAAAAAAGCCAGGTTCGGCTTGTAGGCGGCGACGATATCCGAGGTGGCCTCGATAATACTCACCGCGAAATCATATAAACCCTTGATCGAACCGGCCATGTCGGTCGGAACCTTCTTTCGGTCAAGATCCAGACCAACACAGATCACGGAATCATTCTTTTTTGATATTTCCTGGAGACGACTGGTGGCACTCATTTATATATCCTCAATTTTCCGGTCAATTCACTGATGTTGCCAATATTACGATCTTTCAAATACTTTTTCAAGCCATCAATTATCTTTATCGGAGCATCGGGTTCGATAAACAGAGCCGTGCCCACCTGAACCGCCGAGGCCCCGCAGAGAAAAAACTCGATCACATCGGTCCAGTCGGCGATTCCGCCGATCCCGATAATGGGGATCCCAACCGCCTGGTGAACCCGATAAACCATGGCCAGGGCGACCGGTTTTATGGCCGGACCGGAAAGCCCCCCGGTGTTATTGGTCAACCGGGGCCGGCCCGTTTCGATATCCACGGCCATCCCGACCAGCGTGTTGATGACCGACAGGGCCGCCGCTCCGCCGTCCTCGCAGGCCCGCGCCACGGCCGCGATATCACTGACATTAGGGGATAACTTGGCGATAACCGGCCGCGAAAATACCTTTCTGACATCGGCTACCACCCGCTCGGCCAACTCCGGGCTGCGAGCGATCTCCATGCCCGCCTCGACATTGGGGCAGGAAAAATTCAACTCGAGCATATCCGCCCGGGGGCAATCGGCAAGCCGTCGGGCAAGATCGACATAATCCCGCTGACGAGAGCCGGCGATATTGACAATCACCCGCGTATCATGCTTTTCCAGAAAGGTCAGCTTCTCTTTAATGAACCGGTCGATCCCGACATTGGCCAGACCGATCGCATTGAGCATCCCCGAGTCGGTCTCAGCCGTCCGTGGCGGCGGGTGCCCGTCACGAGGACCCGGCGTCACCGATTTGGTCACGATGCCGCCCAGTTTCCCCAGATCGAAAACATCGGCCAGTTCCTCACCGTAGCCGCACGTTCCCGAGGCGGTCAGAATCGGGTTGGCCAGACGGACGCCGGCGATGGTAACCGATAAATCGGGCCTCATAACTGCACCTCGCCGATATCATAAACCGGACCGTCACGGCAAACCCGCGTGTACCCGCCCCTCACCAGCGGCCGCACACACCCCAGGCAAATCCCGAGCCCGCAGGGCATCGGCGCCTCCAGCGATAACTGTCCCGGCAGCGCCAGCCGCCCGGCCAGAGTCTCGACCGCCTTAAGCATCGGCTCGGGGCCGCAGGCATATAAACGGTACCGGCCGTCTCGGGCCGCCAGCGCCGCTTCCGCATATTCGGTCACGAATCCCCTCCGCCCGTTGGAACCGTCATCGGTCGTCGCCGTTACCTTTATCCCCAGCCGGGACACCTCGTCTAATGCCACCAGAGCCTCCTCCGAGACCGCTCCGTAGAAAAACTGAATCCGATCGGGATCGATACCTTCGGCCAGAAGTCTCCGGGCCAGAAAATAAACGGGCGGCAGGCCGATTCCCCCGGCTATCATGACCGCCGTTTCATCCGCGGCCGGAAAAGCGAAACCGTTGCCGAGCGGACCGAGTATGTCCAGCTTTTCGCCCTCACCAAGCATCGCCAGAGCGCGCGTGCCCCGACCCATCACCTTGAATATTATCCGAAAACCGTTCTTCTCCGGGTCGACATCATAGATCGAAAAAGCTCGCCTGAAAAAGACCGCTCCCGATGGAACCCGAATATGCACGAACTGGCCGGGAACTACCCGGTCGGCCCGGGAAAACGGGGCCAGATCGAAAATATAACAATCCTGGCCCAGGTCGCTTTTACCCGTAATCGTCGCCTTCTCAACTACAATCGTACTCATCGCAGGCTGGATGGAAGCTCCACTCTGAATTTGAAGACGAACCACTCATCCCTCAGGTCGAAGGGAATCCGATTGGCGTCAAAATACGACTGCCGCACCGTCTCTTCGGCCTCGCGGTTCATCTCCTCCGAGGGCGTCGGGTTCATCAGCCGGAGACTGTCAACCTCCCCGAAGGCATTGATCTTTATCTGGAAATAGAGAATACCCTCGAACCTCAGACTGTACGCCTCGATCGGGTATCGAAATTCGTAATCCTCCTGTCGCGGGGTTTGCTCTATGTCGAAAATCGAATAACCGCCCGGCCCCATATAATATCTCTCTTTTGGATCGAGCGAGACGCCGGTGTCAAACTGATCGGCCTGCCCGGTATCGGCCAGTTGCGCCGTGTCGCCGAATAACGTGTCGGCCGCCATGAGACTGTCCCAGGCGCCTTCATCGGCTTCCTGCCTGAGCCGCGGTTTGACAACCAGCTTCCGACTGGCCTCCTGGCCATATTCTGTGCCGGGAAAGGAATCGGCGAAATTGGCATAAGCGTAGTACAGCGAGGAATCGCCCGGGCTCTCGTATGTTTCGGTAATGTATAACGTGGCGAATTTGGCCTTGGTGTTGTAACGCGAACGAGGAAAACTGTCGGCCACCAGTGAATAATAATATCTGGCCGAGTCGAGATTATCCTCCTCGAATAGAAACCGCTCGGCCCGGCGGTAATAATAACGGGCGTAACCGGTGTCGGCGCTGGTTCCGGACAATCCCAGCAGGTCGATCACCTCCGGTATGTAGTCCGATCGTGGATAATCTTCAATGACATTTCTCAAAATGCTGTCGAAAGCCAGCGTGTCATCGTAATAATCACGTTTCATGACCGCCACCGCGATCCTGGCCTTGGGCGCCATGTACGCCTCGGGAAAATTACCGCTTATATATTGAAATTCGTTCAGGGCCGAGTCCGGCTTGCCCAGTTGAACCAGATAAAGCTCGCCCAGAAGATACTGCGTCTCCGCCGCGGCATCTATTTCCTCCAGAGTCGTGGTGGAATCCTGCTCGAGATTCTTGAGCTCCCGGTATTCCTCGAGCTTGCCGATATTGCTCGAGCGCTCCAGGGCATCCCGGCGGATATCGGTCCCCGCCCCGGTCGCCTGTGCCTTATCATAATATTCCTTGGCCTTCTGGTAATCCTCGTGCTCGTACTGGTAAATCAGCCCCAGATAATAATTGGCCAGCGTCCCCGCCTGATGCCGCGGATATTCAATGGCGATTTCTTCATAAACATCCTCGGCCAGAGGCAGGTCACCGCTCCAGTCGTAACCCTGGGCAATCATCAACTTGAGCGAGGGAAGAGAATCGTAATAAAGCTCGTTGTCGGCCAGCTCATAAAAATATTCCATCCCCGTCTGAAGATCGTTCAAAAAGTAATAACACTCACCGATACTGTGCCTGATCTTGTACTCCTCGGATGAGGACAACTCATAGTCGAGAACCTCCAGATAGTTGTCGAGCGCCTCCTTATAACGAAATCTCTCGAAATAACTGTCGGCGATATTCATCTTGGCGACTATCCTGTTGCTCTCGTCGCCGAGAGAATCGATCAGCGTATGATAGTAAACCTCGGCCTGTTCATACTGCTTGTTTTCATAGTGATAATCTCCTAAGGCCAGTGCCGCTTCGGCCTTTATCTCCCTGTCCTCGCCCTCGGTAAACAACTCCTCGAACAGGGTCATGGCCGTTGCCTCATCATCCAGATGAAGCCTGGATTTGGCCAGGTAGAGCCGTGATTTTTTATAAAATTTCGATTCCGGGTAATTGGCCAGAAGTTCCCGGAAACGCTTCGCCGCCAATCCGTAATCCTCCGTATAATAGCTGGAAACACCGCTGATGAAAAGCGCGTCGTCATACCACTTCGAATCCGGCCACTTCTCGATTACCTTCTCCGCCTTCTCCAGAGCCCGACGGTAATCCCCGGTTCCGCTCCTGGCCCGGCTTCCCGATGCCGAGGCCTCCCGCCGCTTCGATTCGGCCTCGTTGAAAGCCTTGCGGGCATGATAGAAAGTGTTGTAATAAACACATCCGGCGCCCAGGACCACGATCAGAAGTAAAGCCGCTATTTTAAACAGACGATTCATAAGACCTGTTTTGAATATAACCATTCTCCAGTCCGGCCTCATGGAAGGCCCGGACCGCTTTTTTGAACTCCTCTCCGGTAATCCGGCGGCCTATTTCCGGGTCTCCCACCGCCTCGTAGGCCGGGAAATACTGGCTCATGAGAGAAACATAAACCTCCCGCGAAACCTCACCGGCCAGAAATTCGAAAATGCCCTCCGAACCCGATATCCCCTCCGGCAACACCAGATGGCGTATCAAAAGACCCCCTTTGGCCAGCCCGACCTCATCAAGACGGAGATTACCTGCCTGCCGATACATTTCCATGACCGCCGCTCGATTGGTCGCGACATAATCCTCACAACCCGAATACTTCCGGGCCATCCGATCGTCATTATATCTCATATCAACCAAATATACATCAATTATACCCTCGAGCCGCCTGATGATTTCAAGTTTTTGATATCCCGAACAGTTATAAACAAGCGGCAAATCCAGCCCCTGCTCCATAGCCCGCCCCACCCCGAGAAGAATCATCGGCAGCATATGGTCCGGGGTGACGAAATTGATATTGTCGGCGCCCCGCCGCTGGAGCTCCAGAATCATCTCGGTTAACTCCCCGGTGCCGACCACCCGACCACTCCCGAACTGAGATATCGGGTAATTCTGGCAGTATTTACAGGATAATGAACAATTGGCCAGAAAAATCGTCCCCGAACCGCCGCCGCCGGAAAGAGGCGGCTCCTCTCCGAAATGAAGATTATGGCTGGCCACTACCAGCTCGGCTGTACTGCGGCAATTGCCGGTTTCGCCGCCAAGCCGGTCAACCTCACATTCCATGGGACATAAACGGCAGCATCGCAGCGAGTTATACAATTCCTCCCCGAGGCTTATAACACTATCAGGGGACTTTCCTGTCATCGGTCAATCTTTCGATAAGGTGGGGAAGAATCTCGCCGGATTTTCCATGAAAGGCGTAATCGGCCAGTTCCGTAAGCGGCGTCGGCTCCAGATTCACCTCGACCAGGCAGGCTCCGCTGCGCTTGGCCGCGATCGGCATCGAGGCCGCCGGATGAACCAGCGCCGAGGTGCCTACCGTGAAAAACAATTCGGCCCGCTGCGAGGCCGCAAAGGCCCTATCCAGGGCTCCTTCGGGTAACAATTCCCCGAACCAGACCACATCCGGCCGAAGACGGCCGCCACACTCACAACAGGGAATCTTGCCCCCCTCCAGCGTAATCTCATTAAAATATGGCCTGCCGCATTCGAAACACTTGTTTCTGGTGATGTTGCCGTGAAGCTCGACAATATTTTCGGATCCGGCCCGTCGATGTAAATCGTCGACATTTTGAGTAATCAGCGTAAAATCATCGAAAATCTTTTCCATCTCAACCAGCGCCTGATGACCCGGGTTGGGCTCGACCCTGTTCATCAACTCACGGCGGTGTAAATACCATTCCCAGACCAGTTGAGGATTGTTCATGAATGCCTCGACGGTGGCCAGCTCCTCGGCCCGGAATTTCGACCAGAGCCCCTCCTTGCCGCGAAATGTCGGCACGCCCGATTCGGCCGATATTCCCGCGCCGGTCAAAACCGCTACCTTACCGGCTGTCCGCATTAACCTCAATAATTCATCGGACATTTCCATCATCTGCATAAAATACGAAAATAATTAATTTCGGCAACCCGTTATTTGATGATTGTCACCGCCGCTCAGCCGTGTAAATTATGTCCATGACCAAAAAAACCATCTTCGCCCTGGTCGCCGTTGTTCTGGCTTTCCTTATACTCGAAACGGTCGCCCGTATTGTCGAGACGACCATCATCCCCTCATCGCCCCGGGATCGCCGCGCCGATGGATGGCAGACCGCCCTTTTCCGATCATTTCTCGACTGGCACGAAAGCGATCCCGACCTCCTCTGGAGATTCCGGGCCGGCCTCGATAATCCGCTCATCAGGACCAACTCGCAACATCTTCTCGGCGATGAAATTCCGCCCGAAAAGGCGCCCGCCGAATTCAGGATTCTGCTTCTCGGCGATTCCTCGCCGGTCGGCCTGGGCCTGAAATCAAGAAAACAGGCCTTCGGAGAAATCCTCAAGGCCATCCTGGAACCGGAACTCCTGGGTAATCGCACCGTCCGACTCATAAACGCCGCCGTTTCCGGTTATACATCCGAGCAAATCGCCCTCTTTTTCGAATTAAAGGGGCGAACGCTTGATCCCGATCTGGTGATTGTCTACTGCGGCAATAACGACGCCTCCGTTTCAGGAGTCGCCGGCGATCGGGAATTGCTTGCCGGACAACATCTTAAATCAGTGCGAAAAACGCTTTCACATCTGGCCCTCTATCGCCTCCTCCGCGGGATATTTGCCTCTCCGGCCCAACCCGATAGCCTCGATGCCGCCGCTCTCAGCGTTCGTGTCAGCCCCGAGCGGTTCGGCCACAACCTGAACCGTCTCGCCGAGAGCTGCCGGCAGCTCTCCTGCCCGATGATTGTCATTAAACCGCCGGTGCCGGTTCTCTGGCCGGCCGGACTGCAGTTTCGGCTTTTTACTCATCTGACCGATGAACAAAACCAACTTATCTTTCCCCGGCCGATGGCCCGAATACTGGGAAGACCGATCAAATACTGCCTCCATCAGGGACTCTTCGAGCACATCTATGGCCACGGCGATATCTTCACGCGAAACGTCTTCGGATCGGCCTACACCGACTCTCTGGCGCCGGATGAGGCGGTTGCCTATTATCGGGAACAACTGATCATACAGCCCGATGATCCGGTAACTATGAATAATCTCGGCGTTTCGTTCTGGCAGGCCGGCGACCGCGACAGCGCCGATTATTATCTCAAAACGGCCCGCGCCGCCTGGGCAACCGAATGGAAAACCCCGAACGAACCGGCCGTCGCCGCCGCCGGTTCACCCCTTTTATATAATACGGGGATTAATCTCCTCGGCCCGATCGACTCACCAGAGACATTGACACTGGATACTACCGCTGCCTGTTACCTGTATCTCGACTCGGCTCTCCAGGCCGATTTCTTCTCCCTGCGGATAAAACGCGAGTACTACCGGCAAATCGATTCTCTGGGTACTACCGATATGGTCACCGTCATCGACCTGCCCGCCCATTTTGCTCGAGCCGGAGGCGAAACCCTGTTCATCGATCACTGTCATCCGACTTTCGAGGGTCATCTGCTGATAGCCCGCATCCTGAAAGATATTATTCTCGGGCGCGTTATTTCGCGGCCATGACTAACCCCCCGCCCCCCCTTTTTTGCGCGCTGCATACCTCTTGATTCCAAGCCGGCGGCAGGTCGAAAGCCGTGGCTCCCGATATCTTCCCGATCGGGGCCTGTACTTATCAGAAATGCATGATACGGCAGACCGAAGGCAGAAACCGACGATGCCGGCCCAAAAATGGGTGCCGCCCA
>Ga0272444_10004113_pt1 | contig 12912 bp, 22 predicted proteins | sample SSMForm13_FD_201033 | JGI IMG/M metagenome (GOLD analysis project Ga0272444, IMG submission 201033) | Marine sediment archaeal communities from Little Sippewissett salt marsh, Falmouth, MA, United States - SSM-Form-13 | ecosystem: Environmental > Aquatic > Marine > Wetlands > Sediment ...
CGCCCAGACTCACCTCCTTGCTGGTCAAGACCTCAACCCCATTCTCAGTGAGGGCAACCGTGTGCTCGAAATGAACACTCGGCCCGCCCGATCCTGTCACCACGGTCCATCGATCATCCTTGACTCTCGTCGGTAGAGCATCGGCTTTGACCATCGGCTCGATCGCCATGGTCATGCCCGGACGCAGCCGGACGCCTCGCCCTGGAGGACCGTAGTTCGGAATCTGGGGGTCTTCATGCAACGCTCTTCCGATTCCGTGCCCGACGTACTCACGTACGACGTGAAAACCCTCTTCCTCAACGTAGGATCCCACGGCGTGCGAGATATCCGACAGGCGGTTGCCGATTCTAACTTGTCCGATCCCCTTCCACAAGCTTCTCTCGCCGATTGCAAGCAGCCTTTGGAGCTCAGACTCGACCTCGCCGATCGCGATTGTCGTCGCCATGTCGGCACAGAACCCCCCTCGAACGAGACCGATATCAATCGAGAACACGTCGCCCTCTTCGAGCCGTCGGTCATCTGACGGCACTCCGTGAACAACCTCGTCATTGAGTGACGCATTGATCGCTCCGGGGAAGCCGGCGAACTTCGGAAAGGCCGGCTCCGCACCGCATGCGCGAATCCGCTCTTCTGCGAGCCGATTCAGCTCTCCCGTGCTCTGCCCGGCGACCGCCTCACTGCAGAGTTCCTCCAGGATTGTGGCCAGGAGGGCGCCGTTTTCGCGCATGACGGCGAGTTCTTCCTCGGTCTTCAGCGGGATCATTCGGCGAGGAGCTCTTCGATTCGCTCGAAAACGCCGTCGCTGCCAACGCGACCGTCGACTTCCTCGAGCAAGCCACGCTCCCGGTAGAACTCGATCAACGGTGAAGTCGACGCCTGGTAGACGTCATACCGATTCTGGATGACCTCTTCCTTGTCGTCGTCACGTTGGATCAGCTTCCCGCCGCACGCATCGCAGATTTCCGACTCGGTAGGCGGACGGAAGGCGAGATTGTAGATCTGACCACACGCAACACAGACGCGCCTCGCGGTCAGTCGGTTCACGACCTCCTCGCGTGGCAGATCGATGCTGATCACCGCGTCCAACGGGCTAATGGTCTCCAGCGCCTCCGCCTGCGGAACGGTCCTTGGGAATCCGTCAAGAAGAAAGCCCTCCGAGGCCGCCTCGATCCGGCCTCCGATCATGTCGATGATCAGATCATCGGGAACGAGTTCTCCGCGATCCATGAAGGTCTTCGCGCGAATGCCGAGATCCGTCCCACGCCCTACTTCGTCGCGCAGGATGTCACCCGTCGAGAGGTGCCTGAATCCGAAAACCTCGACAATGCGCTTTGCCTGCGTTCCCTTCCCCGCTCCGGGAGGACCGAGAAGCGCAAGACGAGTGCGCGACATCAACCTCTCCTTCCGAGGAGCTTGCCCGACTTCGTAAGGCTCTCGTAGTGCCGCATGACGAGATGCGACTCGATCTGCATCAGTGTATCGATGCCGACGCCGACCACGATCAGCAGGGACGTTCCACCAACGAGGAACATGCTCTGCAGATTGCTGATCGAAGAGAGGATGAATGGCAGGACCGCGACCGCCGACAGGAAGAGAGCGCCAATCAGAAGCAGGCGATTGAGCACGCTCGTGATGTATTCGGCCGTCGGCCGTCCCGGCCGCACGCCGGGAATGAAGCCGCCAGACTCGCGCACGTTCTTGGCGATATCGTTCGGATCGAAGACGATTGAGCTGTAGAAGTACGTGAAGAAGAAGATCAACAGAACGTAGAGCGTGATGTAGAGCGGACTCCCCGTCTGGATGATGTACTCGTACCTGCTCAGGGCGGGGATCGCATTGAAGATCGTCATCGGAAGGCTCAGGAGCGCCGAAGCGAAGATGACAGGGATGACGCCGCCTTGGTTCACCCGTAGCGGCAGGTGCGACGAGTGTCCACCGTAGATCCGCCGCCCCATCGTCCGCTTCGCGTATTGGATCTGGATCTTCCGCTGTCCCTGTTGAACCATCGTCATCCCCGCGACCACGATGATCAGCAGCGCAATGAACAGGATGCCCCAGATCGGATGCGCCGTTCCGGAGCTGATCGCGACCCACATGTCGCGCAGGCTCGCCGGGAATCGAGAGAGGATGCTGACCATGATGATCATGCTGATCCCGTTTCCAATGCCGTTCTCGGTAATCCGCTCGCCGAGCCACATCAGGAAGATCGTTCCCGTCGCCAGCGCAACGATCGTCGTCATGTAGAACCAGATCGTTGCCCCTGCAGGCGCCAGCCCACCGATGATCGAGACCATCGTTGCACCCTGAACGATCGCAAGTACCACGGTCGCATACCGCGTGTAGGCGGTGATCTTCTTTCGCCCCTCACGTCCCTGCTGCTGCAATTCCTTCAGCTTTGGAATCACCGACGTCAGCAGGCTGAAGATAATCGACGCATTGATGTACGGCGTTACGCCAAGGGCAAACAGAGAGAATCTCTGCAATGCGCCTCCGGTGAACATGTTCAGGAAGTCGAAGATGCCGCCGCTCTGGCCCTCGAAGAAGACTCGCAGCGCATCGGCGTTAATCCCGGGCACCGTGATGTGCGTGCCGAGGCGGAAGACAATGATCGCCCCGAGCGTGAACAGGATTCGCTTCCGAAGTTCAGGGACCTTGAACAGACTGGCGATCTTCTCGAACATCCTGTCTAGATCACCTCGGCCGTTCCGCCAGCGTCCTCGATCTTCCGCTTCGCACTTGTCGCGAAGCGATGAGCGCGGACGATCAATGGCTTGGTCAACTCGCCACGACCGAGGATCTTGACTCGCTCGTTGCGCCCCCTGACCAGCTTCATCTCTCGCAGAATCTCGGGCGTCACTTCCTCACGTTCGCCAAACCGCTCCTCGAGCGTATCCACATTGACGCACGTGTACTCGACGCGTCCGAAGTTCGTGAACCCGCGCTTCGGGAACCGCATCCAGATCGGTGTCTGCCCACCCTCGAAGCCGAGGCGAGGGCCACCGCCGCTTCGCGAGCGCTGCCCCTTCGTTCCTCTGCCACTCTCATGGCCGCCCCGACCGGAGCCGTACCCACGCCCAACGCGCTTGCGTCGATGCGTGCTCCCTTTGGTCGGGCGGAGATCCTCAAGCCTCATTCGCGACCTCCTCGGCCGTCTTGATGCCGCGCAGTTCGTCGACCTGCTCGCGATTCCGAAGCCGCCCAAGGCCGTTGATCGTCGCCCTCGAAAGGGTCAGAGGATTCGTGGTGCCAAGCGACTTGGTGAGGACATCTTCGATGCCGGCTAGCCGACAGATGGCGCCGACCGTCGTTCCCGCGATCACGCCCGTCCCCGGATATGCCGGCTTGAGGAGAACCTCGCCCGCCTTGAACTCGCCCACGATCTCGTGAGGGATCGTCCCGCCGTCCATGTTGATGCGAACCATGTTCCGCTTCGCATCACGGATGGCCTGGTGGATCGCTCGGGGAATCTCTCGTGTGCTGCCGACCCCGACGCCGACCTGGCCCTTCCTGTCTCCAACGACGATCGTCACTCGGAAGCGAAGGTTTCGACCACCCTTGGTCACCTTGCTGACGCGGCGAATGTCGATGATCTCATTCTCATACTCGTCGCGGTTCATCAAAACCTCAGCCCTCCTTCACGACACGCCTCGGCGAACGCGGATACCACTCCGTGATACAGATAGCCGCCGCGGTCGAAAACGACCTTCTCGATTCCCTTCTCGAGCGCTTGGGCCGCCATCTTCGCGCCGAGCGCCTTTGCGGCCTCGAGGTTCGGGCCTCGGAACTGATCACGCGTTGCGGGATCCAGTGTCGACACGTAGACCAGCGTGTGCCCGGCTTCATCATTGACGATCTGCGCATAGAGATGACGAAGCGTCTTACTCACGCACAGTCGGGGACGTTCTCCCGTCCCCCGGACGCGTTTGCGAATCCTCTTGTGGCGCTTGATGCGCTCAGACGTGCGGCTACGTGCCATCGTTGCGTCTCCCTGTCTATGCAGCCGTCTGGCCGCCGAGCTTGCCTGCCTTCTGCAGGACCTGCTCACCCTTGTATCGAATGCCCTTGCCGTCGTACACATTCGGCTTGCGAAGCTTTCGGATCTCCGCAGCCACCTGTCCGACTTCCTGCTTGCACGCTCCACGCAGGATGATCTCATTCGGATTCGGCAGCTCCGCCTCGACGTCCTTCGGCAGCTCATACTCCTTCGGGTCGGAGTAGCCGAGATCGAGGGTGATCGTGTTCCCCTGAAGACGGGCACGATACCCCAGCCCGCGAATCAGGAGTTCCTTCTGCCATCGCTCGGCGACACCGTGCACCATGTTGGCAAGGAGGCTTCGGTAGAGACCGTGATAGGCCCGATACGCCTTGCCCTCAGCACGACGGCTGACCGTCACCTGTCCCTCTTCGACCACGATCTCGACCATGTCCGGTCGGAAGCTCTCCTGGAGCCGGCCGTGCTTCCCCTCGACCGAGATCGAGTCGCCCGAGACGGCCACCTTCACACCATCGGGGATCGCTACTGGAACCTTGCCTACTTTGGACATTGCCTACCCCAACCCCTTACCAGAGCTCGCAGAGCACTTCGCCACCGACCCCGCGTGCCTCGGCCTCACGACCGGACAGAACACCCTGCGGTGTCGAGAGGATGCTGATCCCCATGCCACCCAGCGGCTTCGGGATCTCGCCCTTCCCAACGTAGACACGTCGGCTCGGCTTGCTCACCAATCGCACCGTGTCGATCGCGCACTGTGCCTTCGTCCGCTCGCCCTTGTACTTCAAGACGATCCGCAACTCCGACTGCGGGTCCTTCTCCAAGGTCTCGTAGCTCTCGATGTAGCCTTCGGCTTCGAGAATCTTGGCGACGGCCTCCTTCAGCTTCGAGTGCGGCATCGTCACGTCTTCGTGGAATCGCGCACTCGCGTTGCGAATCCGCGTCAGCATGTCACCAATCGGATACGGAATCATGGCGCTTACCAACTCGCCTTCTTGACGCCCGGGATCTCACCCTTGTGCGCCAACTTCCGGAAGCAGAGGCGGCAGATGCCGTAGTCACGAATGTACGCGTGCACGCGGCCACACAGGTTGCAGCGATTGTAGGCGCGCGATGAGAACTTCGGCTCCCGCTTACTCTTGTTAACCAGTGCCTTTCTCGCCATTCTCGCTCCCTACTCGTCGTGGAACGGGAGACCGAGCTCTTTGAGGAGCACGAATCCCTCGCGGTCACTTCTCGCGGACGTCACAATCGTGATGTCCATCCCCTGCGTCTTGACGACCTCGTTGTAGCTCACCTCGGGGAACGTCAGCTGCTCCGTCAACCCCATCGTGTAGTTGCCGCGTCCATCGAACGCCGACGCCGAGAGACCACGGAAATCGCGGATCCCTGGCAGAACGGCATTGAACAGCCGGTTCAGGAACTCGAAGGCCCGTTCCCGACGGAGTGTAACCTTGCAGCCAATCGGGTCACCCTCAACGAGCTTGAAGTCGGAGATCGACTTCTTGGCGCGCGTCACCACCGGCTTCTGGCCGGTGATCTTCGCCAGGTTGGCGACCGCACCCTCAAGAACGCGCGGGTTGTCCTTGTCGCCGACGCCCATGTTGACGACGACCTTCAGGACCCGCGGGATCTCCATCGCATTGCTGAGGCCGAGCTCCTTCTTGACCTTCGGGGCTACCTCTTCCCTGTACCTCTCCTTGAGCAGCATCACTCGAAGATCTCCCCGCACCGCTTGCAGCGGCGCATCTTCTTCCCATCAACTTCGCTGAACCCAATCCGCGTCGGCTCGTCGCACTCGGGGCAGACCGGCATCACGTTGGTCATGTGAATGGTCCCCTCACGCTCGACGATGCCCGGCTCGCGCATCTGCTGCGTTGCGCGCTGGTGCCGCTTGATCATGTGAACACGCTCGACGATGATGCGGCTCTTCTCGGGGAACACATCAAGCACGCGCCCAATCTTCCCCTTGTCGTTGCCCGCAATCACCTGAACTCGGTCTCCCTTTCGAATCCTCTTCATCGCAGCCTCGCTACAGCACTTCCGGCGCAAGCGAGATGATTCGCATCATCTTCTTGTCGCGCAGTTCTCGGGCCACGGGACCGAACACGCGCGTCCCGACAGGTTCTCCTTGGGCGTTGATCAGCACGATCGCGTTGTCGTCGAACCGCACGAACGTCCCGTCCTTGCGGCGGTGCGCTTTGCGCGTTCGAACGATGACGCCACGAACCAGTTCGCCCTTCTCAATGTCGCTCGTCGGCAGACGCTTTCGAACGGATCCAACAACGATGTCGCCGATCGAACCGATGCGTCGGTTCGACGGGCCGAGCACGTTGATGCAGCGGACGAGTTTCGCTCCCGAGTTGTCCGCGACCTTGAGCATGGTCTGCATCTGGATCATGTTCGTCCCTCCGCATGCTCAAGGATCTCGATCAGTCGCCACCGCTTCATGCGGCTGAGCGGCCGACATTCCTCGATCTTCACCAGATCGCCGACGCCCGCCTCGTTTCGAGGATCGTCAGCGTGGAACTTGGTGTGCCGACGAATGTGCTTGCGATACATCCTGTGAAGGCGCATCTCCTCGACGCGAACCACGATCGTTCGGGCCATGCTGTCGCTGACGACGCGCCCGACCTTGGTCTTCCTCATGCCCCCGCCTCCTGCGCCATCTTCTGCCTGGTGACCGTCATCACACGGGCAATGTCCTTCTTCGTCTTGCCGAGCTCGGCCGTGTTGCTTAGCTCACTCGTCGCCCTCTGGAAACGAAGATTGAACAGCTTGCGCTTCAACTCACGCTCCGTCTGATCAAGCTCATCGAAGGACATATCCGCCAGATCTCGCGCCTTCATACCTCGCCTCCGAGGACAATCCGCTTCTTCAACTTCGTTCGAATCGGCAGCTTGTGGCTCACCAGCTGATGAACGCGCTTCGCTTGAGCATCGGAGAGACCCGAAATCTCAAACAGCATGCGCCCCGGCCGGACCACGGCGACCCAGTGATCGACCGGTCCCTTTCCCTTTCCCATTCGGGCCTCAGCGGGATGCTTCGTGATCGGCTTGTCCGGGAAGATCCGGATCCAGATCCGCGCGCCACGCTGCGTCGTTCGAGCGATCGTCGTTCGGCAGGCCTCGATCTGGGCGCCGGTGATCCACGCCGCTTCGAGCGTCTGGATGCCATACTCGCCGAACGCAATCTGATTCCCCCGCGTCGCCTTTCCCTTCCGGCGGCCGCGATGCGTCTTTCGATGTTTGGTTCGTTTCGGGAAAAGGAGTGCCATACTAGCTCACCTCGTCTCCGCGTCCCTTGTGCGGGATTTCACCGCGGAAGACCCACGCCTTCACGCCGATGTTTCCGTACTTCGTGCGTGCCTCGACCAATCCGTAGTCGATGTCCGCACGAAGTGTCTGCAACGGGATCCGGCCTTCCTTCATCGTGATCGACCGTGCGATGTCGCCACCGCCGAGTCGTCCACTCACCTTCAACTTAACGCCTCCGGCGCCCGCCCCCATGACGCGACGGATCGCCTCTTTCATCGCTCGAGCAGGAGCCGTTCGATTCTCGATCTGCAGAGCGACATCCTGAGCAACGAGTCGGGCCTCAAGGTCAGGTCGTTCGATCTCTTGGATCGAAACCTTGACCATGCGCCCGGTCAGATCCTCGAGACTCCGCTGGAGCTTCTCGATCTCGGTCCCGCCGCGACCGATAATGATTCCCGGGCGGGCAGAACGGACGATGATCGACACGCGGTCTTCCTTCGAGCGCTCGATATTGACTTCAGCCACCGCGGCACGACGATACCGATCGTAGATCAGGTCTCGTATGTGCTTGTCCTCGGCGATGTACTCGTGCGCAAGTCTCGGGTTGAACCAATTCGACACCCACTTGCGGTTCACGCCAACCCGGAACCCGATCGGATGAATCTTCTGTCCCATTACGCACTCTCCCCATCGCCTACGACGATCGTCAGATGGCTCGTCGGCTTTCGAATGATGTCGGCTCGTCCGTAGGCGCGCGGGCGAAGGCGCCGCAGCTGCCTTCCCATGTCAACCCACGCCTTCACGACGCGAAGTTCATCGACGTTGATGTCGTAGTTGTTCTCCGCGTTGGCAATCGCCGACTCCAGCGTCTTCCGGATCGGCTGCGCAGCCTTCTTGCTCGACAGCGAAACGATCTGAAGCGCCTCATTGACATCTTTCCCGCGTATCAGGTCAACGACCAACCGCGCCTTGCGCGGCGACACGCGTACATGTTTGGCGACTGCCCGTGCTTCCATCACACACTCCCTACGTGAGACCCGGAGCTCTCTTCTTCTTCATCCCGCCGTGGCCGCGGAACGTCCGCGTCGGCGCGAATTCGCCCAGTTTGTGCCCAACCATGTTCTCGACGACGTATACGGGAACGTGCGTCTTCCCGTTGTGCACTTTGATGGTCAGTCCGACCATGTCCGGCGACACCATCGAGGCTCTTGACCAGGTGATGATCTCATCCAGATCGCCACGCCGGTGCTTCTGAATCTTCTTCTGAAGGCTCTCCTTGATGAAGGGACCCTTCTTGGTCGATCGGGGCATCCTCGCTCCTTACCTTCGGCCCTTGCCGGCTCGTCGCACGATGAGCGCCGTCGACTTCTTCCGCTTCTTGCGCGTGCGTCCGCCCTTCGCCAGTTTCCCCGTCGGAGAAACCTGCGGCCGGCCGACTCGGGCTCGCCCTTCGCCGCCACCGTGCGGGTGATCCACCGGATTCATCGCCACGCCGCGCACGTGCGGCTTGCGGCCGAGATGCCGGACGCGTCCAGCCTTCCCGTGCTTGATGTTCTTGTGGTCCGGATTGGACACCTCACCCATCGTCGCGCGGCAGTCCGTCGAGAACATGCGGACTTCGCCCGAAGGCAGCCGCACATGTGCGCGCTTGCCCTCTTTGCCGATCAGCTTGGCCGATGTTCCCGCCGAGCGCGCGATCTTCCCGCCGCTCTTCGGTGAGAATTCGAGATTGTGAATGACCGAGCCGAGCGGAATCCGCGCCAGCGGCATCGCATTGCCAACTCGAACCTCGGCTTCGTCGCCGGCCTCGACCGTGGCGCCGATATCGAGAGCCAACGGCGCAAGCATGTATCTCTTCTCGCCATCCACATAGTGGAGGAGCGTGATCCACGCCGACCGATTCGGGTCGTACTCACGCGTCACGACTCGTGCGGGGACGCCGTCTTTGTCGCGGGCGAAATCGATCATCCGGTAGCGTCTCTTGTGGCCGCCACCGCGAAATCGGCATGTGATCCGTCCCTGGCTGTTCCGTCCACCCGTCTTCTTGATCGGACGGAGGAGGCTCTTCTCCGGTGCGACATCGGAGAGCTCACTGAAATCAGGGAGCTCGGCATGCCGTCGGCCCGGAGATGTCGGCTTGTATCGCTTCAGCGCCATCGTTAGCCTCCCATGATCTCGATCCGGTCGCCCGGAGCGAGTCGTACGATGGCCTTTCGCCATCGAGCCGTGCGCCCGTGCATCTGATTCAGACGTTCACGTCGCGGCTTCCCCTTACGGTTCGCAGTCCAAACCTTCTCGACCTTCACCTTGAACAGCTCCTCGACGGCTTTGCGGATCTCAATCTTGTTGGATCCATAGGCGACGCGGAACGCGTACTTCCGATCCTCCTGAAGTTTCCAGGAGTCCTCGGTCAAGATCGGGGCCAGGATGATATCTTCGGCGTGTTCTCCACGAGACATCGCTACAATCGCTCCTTCAGTTCCTCAACAGCGCCAGTCGTCAGCAGCAGGTGCTCGTGGCGGAGGATGTCATAGACGTTGAGTCCGGCGGACGCAATGCACTTGGCATGCTGGAGGTTCGTAAACGACTTTCGAGCGTCTCGTCCGTACTCCTCGTTGGAGAGGACGACGAGCGTGCTCGCGGGGAGCTCCAGCCTCCCGAGAAGCTCGAGCGCAGCCTTCGTCTTCGGCTCCTCGAAAGAGACTCGATCGATCAGCGTCACATTCCCTTCCGACGCACGGTCGGAGAGAGCGGAGCGAAGCGCGCCCTGACGCATCTTCTTCGTTAGTTTCGTCTCGTAGGAGCGCGGCTTCGGCCCAAACATCGTTCCTCCGCCGACCCAGAGCGGACTTCGTCGAGACCCGGCACGCGCACGGCCTGTCCCCTTCTGTCGCCAAGGCTTCCGGCCGCCGCCACGGACTTCGCCGCGGGTCTTCGTCGAGTGCGTTCCCTGACGACGGTTCCCCAGCTGCATGCGGACGACCCGATAGAGAAGGTCGGGATTCACCTCGGACTCGAATAGACGCCCGTCGAGAGCCTCCGTCTGAGGTCCTCCCGAGCCATCGAACGTGTAGCGCTTCGCTTCCACCGTCATCGCACACCCACCTCAAGAAGCGTGCCGCGCGACCCCGGCGTCGATCCCTTGACGACAATCAGGTTTCGCTCGGCATGCACCTTCAGAACCTTCAATCCACGGACGGTGACTCGTCGCGAGCCCATGTGTCCGGGCATTTTCTTCCCCTTGAAGACGCGGCCCGGCTTCACACACTGACCGATGGAACCGGGTCGACGGTGGAAGTGCGATCCATGCGAGGCAGGACCACCGGCGAAGTCCCAACGCTTGACAACGCCCTGGAAACCGAGACCACGTGAGACGCCGGAGACATCAACCTTGTCGCCCTCCGCGAAGCGTTCGATCCCGAGGACATCGCCGACGTTGTGCTCCTCCGGGTTGTCCACGCGGATCTCGAACATGCCCTTGTGCGGAGCCACGCCGGCACTCTTGTAGTGGCCGGCAAGCGGCTTTGTCACCGCAGACTCTGCGACCTCGTCGTAGCCAAGCTGCAGGGCGTTGTATCCGTCCGCCTCTTCCGTCAGAACTCGGACGACCGTACATGGCTTCGCTTCGAGAATCGTCGCGCCGACTGCCTGATCCTCGATGAAGACCTGTGTCATGCCGATCTTCCGTGCTGGGATCCCTCGAGCCATCTCCTACTCCTCCGTCGTCCTAGAGTTTGATCTCGATGTCGATACCGGTCGGAAGCTCGATATCCATCAGAGCGTTGATGGTCTCAGAGGTGGGCTCTTTGATATCCAGGAGGCGCGTGTGGATTCGCCGCTCGAAGTGCTCCATCGATCGCTTGTCGATGTGTGGCGAACGCAGCACTGTGTAGACGCGCCGTTCCGTTGGTAGCGGAATCGGTCCGGAAATCTTCGCACGAGTCTCCTTCGCCGAGTCTACGATCTTCCGAATCGAGACATCGACGAGCTCGTGATCATATCCGCGGAGCTTGATCCGTATCTTCTCTCTCGCCATTCTCTAGTACCCTCTGCTCTTGATGATTTCGTTCTGCAAGCCTTCCGGCACCCTGTCATACCTGACTACACGCAATGAGTAGGTCGCCCTCCCCTGCGTTAGAGAACGCAGTCGCGTGGCATACCCGAACGTCTCAGCCAGAGGCACAGACACCGAGAGGATCTGCACCGTCTCGCGCGACTGGAGTTCGCGGATCTCCCCGCGCCTGCGAGCCAGGTCCTCCATTACTTCACCCAGGTACTCTCCTGGCGTGATGACCTCCCCTTCCATAATGGGCTCAAGAAGGCCAAACACCCGCTTCGCATACGCCTTGTGGAGCGCCGCGGAGGTCGAGGCCCGAAACGCAAGCTCCGACGAGTCTACCGGGTGATAGGACCCACCGACTAAGGTGGCCCCAATATCCGCGAGAGGATACCCGGCGACCGGACCGTTTGTCAATGTGCCCCGAAGTGCGCTCTCTATGGCGCTTCTGTACTGTTTTGGGACGTCCTCGTCCGCCGCTTGCGAATCGAACTGAATCCCGCTTCCCCTCTGCAGCGGCTCCAGTTTGAGGACCACGTGACCGTACTGCCCTCGCCCACCGACCTGCTTGGCGAACCGATCCTCTACCTCAATCGGCTCCGTCAGCGTCTCCCGATAGGCTACTTGAGGGCGCCCGACGTGAGCGTGCATGCCGAACTCCTCCCGCAGGCGGCGGATCAGGATCTCCAGGTGCAACTCGCCCATGCCTCCGAGAATCGTTTGATTCGTCGTCTCGTCCGTCTGTACGCGGAACGTCGGGTCCTCCTGTGCAAGCTTTCCGAGACTGTCCATCAGTTCGCCGAACTCCGCCTCGGTTCGCGGTTCGACGGCGACGAAGACGACAGGCTCGGGGAACTCGATCTTCTCGAGCAGAATTGGTGCGCTCTTGTCGCAGAGCGTGTCACCGGTCGCGATCTCTTGCGACCCAACCATGGCGATGATGTCGCCCGCTGTCATCTCCTCAAGCGCGTCCCGACGATTCGCGTGCATCCGGAAGATCTTGGTCACGCGAAGGCCCTTCTCCGTCGACATGTTGAACGCGTGGCCTCCGGCGGCAAGCGTTCCTGAGTAGACGCGAACGAAGACAAGGCGCCCTGCGTAGCGATCGACCGCTACCTTGAACGCCAAGGCCGAGAACGGCTCGCTCGGATCCGCTTTGCGCGTCTCGTCTCCCTCGATCGCGTGCACGTCCGGCACGTCGAGGGGTGAAGGCAAGTACTTCACCACGGCGTCCAGAAGTGGCTGAATGCCGACGTTTTGGAACGCGGAGCCGCCGAGGACGGGAACGAGCTCTCCCGAAAGGCAGCCCCTGCGGACTCCTTCGTGGAGCACATCGGGCGGTATCTCCCCGCCGTCGACGAAGATCTCCATCACGGCATCGTCCGCTTCGGCAATCGCCTCGATCGCTCGCTCCCGATAGGATGCGACAGCCTCCGCCATCTCCTCAGGGATCGGCTGGCGTTCGATCACTGTGCCCAGAGATTCGCAGTCCCAAGTGAGGTACTCCTGATGGATCAGATCGACGAGGCCGAGAAGGCACCGGTCGTCATCCCGGTGCGGCAAACAGAGAGGGACGGCTCGCACGCCGAGTCGCTCCTCGATCATGT
>Ga0272444_10004114_pt1 | contig 12912 bp, 13 predicted proteins | sample SSMForm13_FD_201033 | JGI IMG/M metagenome (GOLD analysis project Ga0272444, IMG submission 201033) | Marine sediment archaeal communities from Little Sippewissett salt marsh, Falmouth, MA, United States - SSM-Form-13 | ecosystem: Environmental > Aquatic > Marine > Wetlands > Sediment ...
CTTCTGGTCCTGGACAAGCCCGCCGGACTCGTCGTACACCCGGCCCCCGGCCACGCGAGCGGAACCCTGGTCCACGGCCTCTTGAGGCACTGCAGAGATCTGTCCGGAATCGGGGGCGTGATGCGCCCGGGGATCGTGCACAGGCTGGACAAGGATACCTCCGGACTCATGGTGGTTGCAAAAAATGACCGGGCTCACGAGTCCCTGGCACACCAGTTCAAGGCGGGAACGGTTCGAAAAGAGTACATCGCATTCGTCCACGGGCTGGTGCGCGGCGATAAAGGAACGATCGATCTTCCCATCGGACGGGACCCGCGAAACCGAAAGCGAATGGCGGTGGTCCCGGGAAGGGGAAAGCCGGCCGTTACTCTCTGGCGGGTCCGGGAGCGATGGGGCGGGGAGTTTTCCTTTCTCGACATTCGGCTCAAGACCGGGCGGACGCACCAGATTCGAGTGCATCTTTCACACGAGGGCTATCCTCTGGTGGGAGACCCGGTGTACGGGCCGAAACGGAACTGGTGGAACCATCGGCACCTCCAGGCAAAGGAGGTCATCCGTGAGATCCTTGCCAGGCAGATGCTTCACGCCCGGCACCTCGGGTTCGTCCATCCTGAAACCGGATCCCCGATGGAATTCACGGCGCCTATGCCCGGGGACATGAAACGGGTACAGGAAATTCTGAGAGAGTTGGGTGAGGGGCGGGAAATCCCTTGACAGATGGCTTTGAGGAAGATATTTATGAAGTATCAATGTTTTCCTGCCTTTGATGAGGACCCGGTTTTCCCGAAGATCAACACAGACTTCAAGGATATTCTGCTGCGCCGTCTTCACTCAATCCCATGTCAGGGACACAGAATCGACCTGTTGGCCCCTTCCATCAGGGGGTAAATCCAGGAAGGCCTTTTCCGGCGGGAAGGGTCTTGCGGAGTCACCGGTTTTCGGGAGACCGGAGATCCGGCCGAACAATCAAGGTGGCGGAGGCCACTCGCCCGAAAGCGGCTTTCCATGGATCCCCGAGCGGGGCAAACCGAGGAATGAGCCGGCCAAAGGGCCGAAATTGAGGATTTGCGTAAGACACTGGAGAGGATCATGAATATTGTCGAATTGAAGCAGATGAAGATCAGCGAACTGACAGAAATGGCCAGGGCGGCCAACATTGACGGCGCTACGGGGATGCCAAAGCCGGAGCTTATTTTTTCCCTTCTGCAGGCCCAGTCGGAGCGAAACGGCCTGATTTACGGAGAGGGGTGCCTGGAGATCCTGCCGGACGGCTTCGGATTTCTGAGGGCACCGGACTCCAACTATCTCCCCGGACCGGACGATATCTACATATCCCCGTCCCAAATCCGCCGGTTCAACCTCAGGACCGGGGACACCGTATCCGGTCAGATCCGTCCGCCCAAGGACTCGGAACGGTACTTCGCGCTTCTGAAGGTGGAGCAGGTCAATCACGAGAACCCGGAGATCGCCCGGGAGAAGATTCTCTTCGACAACCTGACCCCTCTCTACCCCGATGACCGAATTTGTCTGGAGACCGACGCGAAGAACTACTCCACACGAACCATGGATCTCATGACCCCCATCGGAAAGGGGCAACGTGGTTTGATCGTAGCCCCGCCCCGAACGGGCAAGACGATGCTTCTTCAGAATATCGCCAACAGTGTCACCGCAAACCATCCGGATATTCACAAGATCGTATTGCTTATTGACGAACGGCCCGAGGAAGTGACCGACATGCAGCGGTCGGTGAAGGCCGAGGTCATCAGCTCCACGTTCGACGAACCCCAGCAGAGGCACGTCCAGGTCGCCGAGATGGTGATCGAGAAGGCGAAACGCCTCGTGGAGCACAAGCGCGACGTGTTGATTCTCCTCGACAGCATCACGAGACTGGCCAGGGCGTACAACGCCACGGTGCCACCGAGTGGAAAGATCCTCTCGGGAGGTCTGGATTCAAACGCCCTTCACAAGCCGAAACGGTTTTTCGGTGCAGCTCGAAATGTGGAAGAGGGCGGGAGTCTGACGATTATCGCCACGGCCCTCGTGGACACGGGGAGCCGAATGGACGAAGTGATTTTCGAAGAGTTCAAGGGAACGGGCAACATGGAGATCCATCTGGATCGAAAGCTGAGCGACCGGCGCGTCTTCCCGTCCATCGATATCAACCGCTCGGGGACGCGCAAGGAGGAGCTGCTTGTGGAGCAGGCCGACCTGTACCGCATCTGGATTCTCCGCAAGCTTCTGGCACCTCTGACGCCCGTGGACAGCATGGACTTTTTGCTGGACAAAATGAAAGGGACAAAGGATAATAAAGATTTTTTAGCATCCATGAGCGAATAGACCCAGGAGACGTGAGGTTTTGTCATGAAGAAAGGCATTCACCCCGAATACAAGAAAACCATCGTGCATTGCGCCTGCGGGAACGAATTTGAGACAGGCTCCACGGCCGATGAGATCAAGGTGGAGATCTGTTCCGCCTGCCATCCCTTTTTCACCGGAAAACAGAAACTGGTGGATTCGGCCGGTCGCGTAGAGCGTTTCAAGAAGAAGTACGCCAAGTTCGCCAACAAGGAAAAAGCCCCGGCTTGACCATCGCTGAAGACATTTTCAGGTCCCCGTGAATTCCCCCGTTCAGGGGGAATTTTAATAGAGTCGGAGAAAGTCCGGAATATCGAGATCTGCCCCAGTTGTTTCAACAGATGAAGGCTTGCCCAGCGGCGGCTGAGCGGAGTTTTGCGAAGCCGTCAATTTTATTCCTGAAGGCCGTCGTTTCATGTTTGACAAGCTCAAAGAGATCGAGACTCGATACGACCACCTGGAGTCGGAATTGGCCAAACCCGAGGTGATTTCCGACCAGAAGACGTATCAGGCCTACATGAAGGAACACGGTGCCCTCTCGCCGATGGTGGGGGCCTACCGCAGCTATAAGGGAATCCGGGAGGAGATTCTGGAAAGCCGAACCCTGCTGGAGGACCCGGACCCGGAGATGAGAAAGATGGCCCGGGAGGAGATTCATGAGCTCGAGGAGAAAAAGACCCTTCTCGAATCGGAGCTCAAGGTCCTCCTCCTTCCCAAGGACCCGAACGACGAAAAAAACATCATTCTGGAGGTCCGGGCCGGCACCGGTGGAGAAGAGGCGGCCCTTTTCGCCGCGGACCTGTTTCGCATGTACTCCCGCTATGCAGAGCTCAAGGGATGGAAGACGGAGATCTTGAACCAGAACCATACCGGCATCGGGGGGTTCAAGGAAGTCATCCTCCTGATCCAGGGAAAGAACGCTTACAGCCGGCTGAAGCACGAAGGCGGGGTCCATCGCGTGCAGCGTGTTCCGGAGACCGAGACTCAGGGGAGGATTCACACATCCGCGGTGACCGTGGCCGTTCTGCCGGAGGCCGAGGACGTGGATGTGGAGATCAACCCCGAGGAGCTGAGAATCGATGTGTTTCGAGCGTCCGGGCACGGAGGCCAGCATGTGAACGTCACGGATTCGGCTGTCCGGATCACCCACCTCCCCACGGGGCTGGTGGTGAGCTGCCAGGACGAAAAGAGCCAGCACAAGAACAAGGCCAAGGGCATGAAGGTACTCCGCTCGAGGCTCCTCGACCGCCAGCAGGCCGAGCAGCAATCCAGGATCTCCGCTGAGCGCCGAAGCATGGTAGGCTCCGGGGATCGCAGCGAAAAGGTTCGGACGTACAATTTTCCGCAAGCGCGGGTTTCCGATCACCGAATCGGGCTGACGCTCTACAAGCTGGACGCCATCCTTCAAGGCGAGATCGATTCGATCATCGATCCCCTGATTACCTATTTTCAGGCCGAGGCGCTCAAAGGCTCCTGAAGCTTACGGATCGCCGCCCGATCCGCCGAGAACGATTCATGCCCTCCTCTTCCTGGACCATCCAGCCTCTCTTGAATACCACGGCTGAGTACCTTGCTCGGAAGGGGGTGGATCATCCCCGTCTGAACGCGGAGGTTCTGCTCGCCCATCTCCTCGAGTGCCGTCGCATCGACCTCTATCTTCGTTTCGATCAGCCGTTGAGCGATGAGGAGCTCTCCGGCTACCGGGAGGTGATTCGAAGGCGCGCTCGGCGGGAGCCGCTTCAGTACATTCGGGGAGTTCAGGAGTTCTGGTCCCTCGATTTCGAGGTGGGACCGGGTGTCCTGATCCCTCGATCGGAAACCGAGATTCTTCTGGATCGAGCGCTGGCGCTCGTCAGGGAGGGGCAGGCGCCCGGGGGGGGCGCCCCGCGTGTGCTGGACCTGGGGACGGGATCGGGGGTGATCGCCGTGTGCATCGCCCGGGAGATCCCCGGGGCCCGCGTCTGGGCAAGCGATCTTTTACCTGTGGCCCTCGAGACGGCCCGAAGGAACGCACGAAAGCACGGGGTAGAGGAGCGGATTCAATTCCTGAGAGGAGATCTCCTGGCGCCTTTTCGAGAAGGGCCGGGTGGATTTGACCTCATCCTCTCCAATCCCCCCTACGTGGGCTCCGAGGAGTTTGTCGATCTCGAACCGGAGGTCCGGGACTACGAGCCCAGGCAGGCCCTGGACGGCGGTCCCGGGGGATTGGAGATCGTACGGCGTATTCTGTGGGATGCGCCGGCACGCCTCTCGCCGGGAGGACGGCTTCTCGTGGAGATGGATCCCGGACAGGTGGATGAGGCTCAGCAGACGGCGGACGCTACGGGTGCGTACGGCCGCCTGGAGAGGATTCCGGATTACACGCGAAGACCTCGTGTGCTTTCCATGGCCCTCGGGCGCGTCCCGCCTGCGGCGTGAATCGCGTGGCCGCAGGGGCACACTGGAGAAAAGGGAATGCCGCGCGTCAAGGCAGCCGTTTCCTCCCCCATCTCATGCATCCGCGTTCAGGCGGCGTTCCCAATCGAACTCCCGGGTGGTCACCGCGTCTTCCATGCGTCGAATACGCCGATCAAGCCTTTCGTAACGCCCTTTGAGCCGATCCACGGCCCCGTGGCGGGAGTGAACATAGCTGTCGTAGAACTCCTGGTGCTCTGCGGTCTCAATGGGGATGACCGGTTCGGGCTTCATCAGGAGGGCCGCCAGGAAGTAGATTCCGGTCACGGGCCAGAACCCGCTCAGAAAGAGGGCCGCTACGGCGACGGCCCGCGTCCAGAACACCGAGAAGTCGAAGGTCTCGGCGATGCCTCGGCACACGCCCAGGATCGCGCCCCTACGGGATCGGTGAAGCCCTCCACGAAACGCTCGTTTCATACGGTTCATGAGGATGCGTCCTTTCTTTCTCGTTCCAGGAGGAGGGTTTCCAGGGCCTCCACCCGGGATTCCATTCGGCCCAGGCCCTCGTAGATTTCCTGAATAATGCGCGCCTCTTCCGCCTCGGACCGGCGGCCTTTGGAGGATATACCTCCCTTGAGGATCTTGATGGCCATGAGAATGGTGCTTCCGATGATGGCCAGGACCAGGATAGAGCCGCCGAAGATGATGGATAGGATCAGAACAGCATGCATAGTCTGTCTCCGGGATCGAAGTTTGCCGGGGTGTCGTCGTCAAAGGGATGTCTCAAAGGATACCATCCTGCCCGCTCCATGGACCATCCCTTTTTCGGTCACGAGTCGCCCGTTGCGGGGTCCCGGGGCTCCGTACCTTTCGGTTGCGTCAGGGACGACTTGAGTGCCTGGAGCTCCCGCTCGATGTCCTCGTCCACGGACAGTTGGCTGAAGGCCTGTTCCAGGGAGCTGCTTCGCCCGAAGTTCACCAGGTCGGCCTCGGCTTCCATGCGATCGATCCGCTGCTCGAACGCCTCGAAACGACGAATCGCATCCGTGCTGTCGGCGCGTTGAATCTCCTTCTGCGCCTGCTTTTTACGGCTGGCATGAACATGGCGCTGGACGAGCATCCGCTGCTTTTCCCGGGCCGATGTCAGTCGTTCCTCCAACTGCCGGATGTCTTCCTGATACTGATCGGTCAAGGCGCGGCATTCTGCCAGGTCTTTTTCGAGTCCGGTCAGGCGTTCTCCGTACCGGCGTCTTTCGGACAGGGCCTCTCGTGCGAGGTCGTCCCGGCCCTTCTGCACGGCCAGGGTCGCTCTGTCCTCCCACTGCCGCTGCCGATCCTCCGCCTCCACGAGCAGTCGCTCCACCTTCTTGCTCTCGGCCATGGATCCGGCGCAGGAGGCCTTCAGCTCCACCAGCGTGTCCTCCATCTCCCGAATCATGAGCCGGATCAGTTTCTCCGGATCTTCGGCCCGGTCGAGCATGGCGTTGATGTTCGCGTTGATGATGTCTCGGAATCGGGTGAAAATGCCCATGGTGGTCCTCCTTTTGGGGTGACGTTGTCGAGGGTTTTTCCTCTGCATGCCCCGCGAATACGCAGCATTCGTGCCATGTCGCGAAAATAAGAAGAAAAACAAGGAAGATGAACGGGTTAGGTGCTTGACAGGGCGGCGTCGCCTGTGGTTTAATTTACTAATATTTGGCATAATAGACTAAAAGGAGGCCGTATGGACCGAAATGAGGGGGCGCCCTCCGACCGTCCGCGCCTTTCGAGCGGATCTGCCGTGGGGCTTCCGGAGGCGATCGGCCAATCCGAGGCCTTCCTGGTCTTTCGGGAGCGCCTCTCGAGAGCGGCGCCCATTGACCGGCCGGTGCTGCTCATCGGAGAGCGGGGAACGGGAAAGGAGCTCGCTGCGGCGCGGCTCCACTACCTCTCCGGGCGATGGCAGGGTCCACTGGTCGCCCTCAACTGCGCAGCCCTGGCGCCGTCTCTCATCGAGTCCGAGCTTTTCGGCTACGAGCGCGGCGCGTTTACCGGCGCGGAGCGGCGGCGTACGGGGCGTTTCGAGGCGGCGGACCGGGGGACCCTGTTCCTGGACGAGATCGGCTCCATTCCCCTGGAGGTACAGGAAAAGATCCTTCGGGTGGTTGAATACGGCGGGTTCGAGCGGGTCGGCAGCTCCGAGGCCATCGAGGTGGATGTGAGGATCATCGGAGCGACAAACGCGGACCTTCCGGCCATGGCTCAGGCGGGGACCTTCAAGCGGGATCTGTTGGATCGCCTCTCCTTTGAGGTGCTTTTTCTGCCGCCCCTTCGGGACCGCCGTGAGGATATTCCTGTCCTGGTGGCCCATTTTGCCGCTCGTATGGCCTTCGAGCTGGGCAGGGACGAGGTCCCCCGATTCAACCGGGAGGCCCTTTCGAGGCTGGAGGGTTATCCGTGGCCGGGGAACGTGCGGGAGCTGAAGAATGTGGTGGAACGCGCCGTGTATCGGACCGATGCATCGGTCATCACGGAGGTGGTCTTTGATCCTTTTCGGGGAAAAACGGGCGCCGCCCGGCCCCCTTCTTTTCATACCGCGCAGGGAGAGGGCGAGACGGAGCCCTCTTGGGGAGACCTGGGGGACATGCCGCTGAGGGAGGCCCTGAGTACCCTGGAGATCCGGCGTCTTCGAAGGGCGCTGGAACAGGCGAGACACAATCAGAAACGGGCGGCGCGTCTTTTGGGCTTGACCTATCATCAGCTCCGCGGTCTCTACCGAAAGCATCGAGAGCATCTGGAGGGAGGATGCTGATTGCGCCACTTATCCCGCGGAAATCGGACGACGAGTGCTTGACAGGGCGGTAACCGATAGGTATATTTATGCATTGATGGCACGAAGCCGTTTTTGCATGACAAGCAACAACTGAACGTCAAAGAGTGAAACAGGATGCCACGAAGGCGATACCCCGAAGAATGGGGTGTGCAGGCGTGGCGTTTTTTTTGTCCGAAAGGGTGAGCACAGAGACGGGAGGGACCCATGAACAAAAGGGCTAAAGAGATCGAGAGCGAGGATTTCAACCGGTGCGCGGCGTTTCACGGGCACGTCTGCCCGGGTCTGGCCATCGGGTATCGAGCGGCCAAGACCGGCCTGGAATGGCTTCGGGAGCACCGGGCCATGGACGAGGAGCTCGTTGCCATCGTGGAGACGGATGCCTGTGGCGTGGATGCCGTCCAGGTCCTCACCGGCTGCACGTTCGGCAAAGGCAACCTGATTCACCGCGATTTCGGTAAGCAGGCGTTTACGTTTATGGGACGCGGATCCGGGCAGGGCGTTCGCCTGGCCCTGAAGGCCGGTGCCGTCGAGCTGGGAGACGAGCATCGGGCCCTGACTCAAAAGATTCGGGAGGACACGGCAACCCCGGAGGAGCGCGAAACCTTCTGGGACCTTCATCGGCAGAGGTGCAGCGATACGCTCGAGGTGCCCGCGGACGCCCTTTTTTCGGTCCGGGCCGTGGACACGGATCTGCCGGCCAAGGCGAAGATCGAACCCTCGATCCCATGCGATGCATGCGGTGAGCCTACCATGGCCTCCAAGATGGTGGAGACCTCGGGGCGACGGCTCTGCAGGGGGTGCGCCGAGTCGGCCTGAGGGCCGATCTCCATTTCATTCGCTTCGCGTCGCGCAAGGAGAAGATGATGAGAATGTGGCGTTTCAAGGGAGGCACGGCGGTCCTTTTTCTCCTCCTGGTCGTCCTGGGAGGAACGAGCCCTTCCGGAATCCAGGCCGGGGACCGGTTGGAAGAAATCCGAATCGGAGACGGCAAGGGCGACTGGGGATACCCCAACCCCTATCGTCACTACCCTCGGGGGCCGGGATACATTCGAATGAGCTGGGTCTTTGAGACCCTCGCATGGAAGGATGAGGCGGGCTTCGTCCCGGGGCTGGCCACGGCCTGGCGTTATGATTCCGGGACCACGAGCTTTGTCTTCGATCTTCGAAAGGGTGTCCGGTGGCATGACGGAAGGCCGTTTGGACCGGAGGACGTGGCCTTCACCGTTCGCTACTTCAAGGAGCACCCCTACTCCTGGGTCCCCATGGGAACCGTGGCCGGCGCGGAAAAGAGCGGCCCGCACCAGGTGACCGTCCGTCTCGCAGGTCCCGACGCCTCTTTCATGACCTACGTGGGCGCCACCATGCCGATTCTGCCCCGACACATCTGGGAGAAGGTGAAGGAGCCCAAGACGTTCGACGATCCCGAGGCCTACATCGGCACGGGGCCGTACCGCTTCATGGCGTTCAACAAGGCCAAGGGCACCTACCTGTACGAGGCCTTCGAAGACTATCACGGGGGAACGCCACGGGCCCGGCGCCTGATCTACATCAAGGCGGGCAATCCTTTGATGACGCTCCTGAGCGGAAAGGCCGATCTGGTCAACATCAAGCCGGAGATGGCCGAGACGCTGAAAGGTAAGGGCATGGTGGTCCTTGAAAACCCAAGGGGCTGGAACAAAAAACTCATGATCAACCACCGCAAGCCCCCCTTTTCGGACAAGCGCTTCCGGCATGCCCTGGCCCACGCCATCGACCGCCAGGCCATGGTTGACAAGGCTCATCGGGGGGTTGGCAGTCCGGCTTCCTTCGGGCTGCTCTCCCCGGATCATCCGTTTTACAACCCGAACACCCCCGACTACCCCCCGGATCCGGCCGAAGCGAGGAAGATCCTCGCCTCCCTGGGCTACACGCTCGAAGGAGACGGGGTCTTTCACAAGGACGGAAAACCGCTTCGCGTGGAGATCCTCGCATCGAACATCACGGTGGCGGGCGAGAGCGTGTCGGACCGGGACGGCGAGGTCATCAAGCAGCAGCTCGAGGCCGCGGGCATGCGGGCGGACCTGGTGCACCTGGAGCAGGCCACCACCGACGCAAGGGTGTTGAACTGGGAGTTCGATCTGGCCATCTCCGGGCATGGTGGTCTTCTGGGTGACGCCCGTGTGCTCAATCGAATGATTCACCCGGACATGACGGGATCGGTCAACTCCGCCCGGTACGGCGCCGATCCCGAGCTGCTGAATCTCCTGGCGGCCCAGATCCGGGAGATGGATGAGGAGAAACGGCGGGCCTTGGTCCACCGGATTCAAGAGATCTATGCGGACGATCTGCCGGCGATCTCCCTCTACTACCCGGCCTCCATGTCGGCGTACAATCCGAAGAAGGGGATCCGCTGGTTCTACACGCAGGGTGGGATCGCCCTGGGCATCCCCATCGCCCAGAACAAGCTGTCGCTCATTCGCTGAGAGGTGGCATGAAACCGCGCGGGAAGAATTGGAGCAGGGGTTTGACCGGGTCGATCACGGCGTTCGTGCTGGCGGCCGTCGCCATGGTCTACCTGAGCTATGCCCTCCCCAGGCTCCTTCCCGGAGACTTCGTGTCGGCCATGTACGCCAGCAGCCAGGTCACGTTGACCGAGGATCAGGAGGCCGAGCTCAGGGCCTACTACACTCAAGACTCGGGCTTCCCGTCCTACCTCGCCCGCATTGTCACTCTCGACTGGGGGTACTCCTACGCCTATCTCACGCCGGTCTCGGATCTCTTTTTCGAGGCCCTTCCGTGGACGCTGCTTCTCCTGGGGTCTGCCCATCTCCTCTCCATGACCGTGGGGTTCATTGCAGGCGTGGAGGCGGCCTGGCGCAGCGGAACCCGGACGGAGAAAGGCATGGTGGCCGGGATGACGTTCCTCGAAGGAGTGCCCGAGATCAGCACGGGCATTGTTCTTCTCTTCTTCTTCGCGCTTCAGCTCAACTGGTTCCCGGCCGTGGGAGCGGAGACGGCTTATGCCGGCACCACCGGATGGGAACGGATTCTCAATATCATGCATCACCTGATCCTCCCCCTGGGAACCCTGGTCCTGGCCTACGTCCCGGGGAACTTTCTGCTGACAAGGAACAGCATGATGATGGTACTACATGCCCCCTTTGTCCGGACGGCCAGGGCAAAGGGGTTGCCGCCGGGACGCGTCCGCTACGCCCATGCCGCCCGAAACGCGCTCCTGCCCCTGGTCACCAGGCTCGGGCTTCGTCTGGCCTTCATGATCACCGGGGCCCTGGTCATTGAGCGGATCTATGCCTATCCGGGCCTCGGTTCTCTGCTCTTCAGCGCCATTCAGGCCAGGGACCTCCCGGTCATTCAGGCCGTGGTTCTCGTCTCCTCGCTCCTGGTGCTGGGTGTGATTCTGGCCCTGGAAGGCGTGTACCGGATCATTGACCCGAGGATCGCCCATGCACATTGATTATCGACATGTGATGAGGGATCCCTGGTTCGTGACGGGCCTCGGACTGGCCCTCTTCTTCGGTCTGGCGGCCCTGCTGGGTCCGTGGCTGGCCCCCTTCGACCCATGGGACATGAGCTTCGATCCCATCTCGGCGCCGACGCGGACCCACTGGCTCGGCGTCAACGACGGAGGTCAGGACATCCTGTCCGAGCTTTTTCACGCGGTTCGGAACACGGTGGTCTTCGGCCTGCAGAGCGGGCTTGTGGCCCTGGCCCTGGGCGTGATGATCGGCCTGGCGGCCGGGTGGTACGGAGGGGCCGTGGATACGCTCCTCATGAGAGTCGCCGACATCCTGCTGGCCGTCCCGGCCATCATGATCCTGATTTTGGCGGCGGCGCTGTTTCAACCCGAGCCCTGGGTTCTCGCCCTCATGCTCTCGGGTCTCATGTGGCCCACTATCGGCAAGGCCATCCGTGCCCAGACTCTGAGCCTCAGAAAGGGGCTCCATGTGCGTGCCGCGGCCCAGATCGGCGGTGGCGGGACCTACATTCTACGGCGTCATCTCCTCCCCGAGATGTTTCCCCTCTACCTCATCGGGTTCGCGGGCAAGGCCCGCATGGCCATGTTCATGGAGGCCTCCCTGGCCTTTCTCGGCCTGTTCGATCCCAGCCGCAAATCCCTTGGCATGATGATCAGCTACGCCCTCCAGTTCTACTACCTCGACGTGTGGTGGAACTGGCTCCTGCCGCCGGTCCTCTGCCTGTCCCTGCTCATCATGGGGGTCACCTTCCTGGCCGTGAGCCTCGAGAAGATCCTGGATCCCCGGCTTCGCATCGGAATGGAGGCGCGTACGTGAGTCTGAGCGTTGAAAACCTTCGGGTCGTCTATCGGGACGGCGGTCATGGAATCCTGGCCCTGGACCGGGTGAGCCTCTCCCTGGAACCGGGACGCTGCCTGGCCCTGGTAGGGGAGTCCGGGTCCGGGAAGACCACCTTGGGCAAGGCCTGTATGGGGCTCTTGCCGAAAAACGCGGAGGTGAGCGGAACGCTTCGGCTGAACGGGCACCCTCTGGACACCGGGAATGAGGCCGCCATGAACCGGGTTCGGTGGTCCGCGATTTCCATGGTCTTTCAGAACGGGGCGGCGAATCTGAACCCGGTTCACCGAATCCTGGACCAGGTGGCGGAACCCCTGGTTCACCACGCGCAAATGAAACGTGCGCTCGCCCGTGAGCGGGCCGGCTCGGCTCTGGAGGCTGTCGGCTTGGAGCGCGGGCTTCATGGGCGCTACCCTCATCAGGTGAGCGGCGGGCAGGCCCAGCGCGCGCTTCTCGCCATGGCCGGCATCCTGAATCCCTCCGTTCTTATCCTGGATGAGCCCACCTCCGCCCTGGACGCCGTGAGCAAGGCCTTTGTGTCCCGAACCATTCGGGAGGCGACAGACAAGGGAAAGGCCGTGATGCTGATCACCCATGACCTGGAATTCGCCTCGCACCAGGCGGACATCATGGAGATCGTTTATCTCGGGCAGATCATGGAGCGCCTGCCGGCATCCGAGATGCTCACCAACCCCCTGCACCCGTACACCCTGGCCCTGGTGCGCTCCTTTCCGTCCATGGACACCGCGCGGGACCTGGGCGGCATTCGTGGAGACGCCTTCTATCGCGTCGTTCATCGTCACGGCCACGAGGGGGTCGCGGATGAGCCCCACTCCCACATTCAGGTCCCGGGATCGAGCCATCAGAACGGCCATGCGCCGCCCACGGGATGCCTGTTTCAGAACCGCTGCACACAGGCCGTTTCCGCCTGCGGGAGCGGCGAGATTTCTCTGGTGGACGTGGGCGGCCATCGCGTCCGCTGCCTGAGGCGGGGCATCATCAAACTCATCGAGATGGAAGGCGTGAGCAAGCGATACG
>Ga0272444_10004115_pt1 | contig 12908 bp, 9 predicted proteins | sample SSMForm13_FD_201033 | JGI IMG/M metagenome (GOLD analysis project Ga0272444, IMG submission 201033) | Marine sediment archaeal communities from Little Sippewissett salt marsh, Falmouth, MA, United States - SSM-Form-13 | ecosystem: Environmental > Aquatic > Marine > Wetlands > Sediment ...
ACGGGACCCGGCAGTTGCACCCCGCCCTCGAGCAACGCCTGGTGGATCGGGCTGCCGGGCCGTTCCAGCTGAAAATCGCCCATCAGCAGCAGATCGGTCTGGTCGTGGCGTGCCCGGGCCCGCAGGTATCGCCCCAGATTGCGCACCTCACGCAGACGTCTGGGCAAGGCATCGCCGTCCCGGGTATTCCCAGCCCAGACGATGTGGGTGGTGCAGACCTGAAATTCCCAGTCTCCGGAGCGAAAGGCCGCCAGCAGCGGTGGGCGCGCCAACTGTTCGGCCGGCTGAATCTCCCCCTCTCCACTGCGCTCCGGCGGCATGATCAGGTTGCTGCTGAAGTGGCGAAACTCCACCCGGGGCTGATAGTAGAGGATGGCGAAACGCTCGTTGTTGCCCCAGGCCCCGGGCGCCATGTCCGTGACCAGATAACCCCAATCCGGCCCCAGGATATCCAGCAGGGTTTCCAGCTGATCCAGTTGCCGGTCCACCTCCTGCAGCGCCACCAGGTCAAAGGCGCTGATCACCTGGGCCATGTAGTAAAGCGCCTCGCGCAATCGCCGTTCCTCGGCCAGAGCCCCGAATTTGCGAAGCGACCAGTTGGCCACCAGCAGGTTGCCTTCGTAGCGCCGGGGGGGAACCTGATCATTCAGCGCTGAACGAAGACGCCCGAGCCCCTCCGCACAGCGCTTCCGCACCCCTGGGCCAAGGCCGCTGAGTTCGGCCTCGGTGAATTCATGGGCGCCGAACTCGAACGGCCCGCCGCCCGCCACGATGATGTCCTTGGCAACCCGGCCGATCCCCCGGGCCACGTCGGCGAAGGCGGCGACGGGGTCGCGCCATTGCGAGACCGCGCGCCCCTTGGTCGGCAGCAGCTCCAGCCGGGCGAAGGGGGCCTTGCGCCAGCCCGGCACATTCTCCAAAAGCACCGGCACCACACGGGCGCGCCCGGCCTGATGCTCGCGCATGGCGGCCGGGATCTCTTCCTCCTTGACGTAGCGCGATGCCATGAAGGATTTGCTGACTAGGAGCAGAATGATGTCGGCACTGTCCAGCGCCTCCTGGATGGCACTGTTCCATTCGCTCCCCGGAACGATGTGCCGGTCATGCCAGCGCAGAATCAGATTGCGCCGGGACAGCAGTTCCAGGTGTTGATCCAGCGTGTCCCGCGCCTTTTCGTCCTGGTGGGCGTATGAATAGAAAACCTTGAGGGGGCCGCGTTTCACCTTCGAGGGTTCTCCTCTGAATTCAGGCGCCCCGGGCGAGTTTGAGGAACATGAAGGTGTACTGCCCGTCATTGACGTCGATGATCAGGTCGGCGCCCCGGGCCTCGGCATAAACCACCCATGGGGGTCGGTCGCCGCGGCCGCATTCGGTTCTCGGGTAGAATTCTCCGGTTTCGGCGTTGTTCCAGGAAAGCAGCATCGATTCGGCGCAGACCTCCCTTGCCTTGCGCTTGGCCAGTTCCTTGGCGGCTTCCAAATCGAGGCCGGCACTCTGGACCCGCAGGTAGACCTCTTCCTTGGCTCCCGTGTCCGTCCCGGTTCCAATCCTTACCATAACATCCCTCCCGTTCCGGAAAGCTGCAGTAGACCGGGCTCTTCACCCTCTCCCGGCGTCCCCTCCCCTCGGCTGCTCTGACGGTAGCCGGGTCTGGGTGTGTCCCGGAGGACAGCGAAACCATACCGAGCGCCCATGTTGGGTGTCAAGCCGATGTTTCCGGCCGAGCGGCGTGCGAGGTCGGTTTCGGTCGCGTGCGGTTACTCCGGCTTTTTGAAGCGCCGGCGGTTGCTGGAAACCGTCGAAATGAAGCAGCGGGCGGGCTTAAAATCGGGGCAAAGGAGCGGGCAGCGGTGGGTGCCCCCGGGCTTGGCGGGACACCCACCGCTATCCGGGGGCTAGATCATCTCCAGGGCGCAGGCCATGGAAACCCCACCGCCGCCGCAGAGGGTGGCGAGCCCAAGGCTTTTTCCGCTCTTCTTCATGGCGTGGAGCAGGGTGACCATGATTCGGGAGCCGGTGGAGCCGATGGGGTGGCCCAGGCCGATGCCCGAGCCGTTGACGTTGGTGATCTCCCGGTTGAGGCCGAGTTCCCGCTCGCAGCCGAGGTACTGGGCCGCGAAGGCCTCATTGACCTCGATGAGTTCGAAATCGCCGATGGCAAGTCCGCTTCGGGCCAGCAGATCCTTCACCGCCGGCACCGGCGAGAGCCCCATCAGCGCGGGATGGCAGGCCCCCCTTCCCACCGCCTTGATCCGGGCGATGGGGGCGAGTCCAAGGGCCCTGGCCTTTTCCGCCGACATGATGACCATGGCCGAGGCGCCGTCGTTGATGCCGCTGGCATTTCCGGCGGTGACCTTGCCGGTCTTGGGGACAAAGGCCGGCGACAGCTTCCGGAGCTGCTCCAGGGTGATGCCGGGGCGGAAATGCTCGTCCTTGTCGAAGATCAGGGGATCTTTTTTGCGCTGGGGCACCGACACCGGAACGATCTCCTCCCGGAAGGCGCCCTCCCGCGTGGCCCGCTCCGCGTTGTTGTGGCTGCGCAGGGCCACCTCGTCCATCTCCTCCCGGCTGATGCCCAGGCGCTGGGCGATGAACTCCGCCGTATGGCCCATGATGTAAGGCTTTCCCAGGAAGAGGCTGGCCGGGGCCTGACTGGTGTCCACGGGCGCGTCCTCGGAAAAGGGGATGATGTGGGAGCCGCAATGCAGGGCGTGGATCATGGGGTCGACAAAGACGCCGTCCTGCAGCCGGCAGCCCCACCGGGCTTTGGGGACGGCGTAGGGCACGCCCGACATGTGCTCCACGCCGCCGGCGAGGATCACCTCGGCCATGTCCGCCTGGATCATGGCCATCCCCGAGAGGACCGCCTCCATCCCGGAGATGCAGACCCGGTTGATGGTGACGGCGGTGATATTATCCGGAATGCCGGCCAGAAGCGCGGCCACGCGGGTCGTGTTGAGCGTGTCGTAGTGCTCCAGGCAGCAGCCGAAGCGGACGTCGTCGATGATGCCCGGGTCGATCCCGGCCCGGCTGACGGCCCCCTGCATGACGATGCTCGCAAGGGTCGCGCCGTTCAGGTCTTTTAGCGACCCGCCGAAGGCTCCGATGGCCGTCCGGCAGGCGGAAACGATAACCACCTCTTTCATGATGCCCTCCTTGATCATTTGGTGGGGCCGCAGGTGGCGGCCCGACCCTTACTTCCCTCCGAAGGCGTCCTCGGGGATTTCCACCACCGTGCCGTCGTCTGCCAGGATGGCGCTGATTTTTCCCAGGGTGACCGGGATGAAGTTGTTGATGAAGAAGCGGGCGCTCATGATCTGCCCTTGATAGAAGGCGGCGTCCTTTTTCTTGGCCCCCTCGGCCAGCTTCCGGCCGGCGATATTCGCCCGCCACAGGAGCATCCAGGCCATGACCGCATCGCCGGTGACCTCCATGAAGGGGTAGGCGGCGGCATAGGCGGTCAGCATCTTCTCGGACCGGAGCGCCTGGACCATGTGCAGCGCCGCCTCTTCCAACCTGGCAATGAGGCTTTCCAGGACGTCGGCCAGAGCCGCGACGTCGGGAACCGCCTTGGCCTCGGCGGCGGTCTTGCGCATCTCATCCAGGAGGTCCCGGAAGGACTGGCCCTGGTTGAGACCCAGCTTTCTTCCCAGCAGGTCCATGGCCTGGATGCCGTTGGTGCCCTCGTAGATGTGGGTGATCTTGCAGTCCCGCAGGAGCTGCTCCTGGGGATATTCCTTGGTGTAGCCGTAGCCGCCGAACATCTGAACCCCCAGGTTGCAGACGTCGAAGGCCCGGTCGGAGACATAGCCCTTGGTGATGGGGATCATGACATCGATGAGCCCCTGCCAGCGGGCCTTATCGGCCGCGTTGGCGCTGATTCGGATCATGTCCTCGCAGTAGCCGGTGTAGTAGACGATGCTCCGCATGCCCTCGGTGATGGACTTCATCGTCAGGAGCATGCGGCGGACGTCCGGGTGCTGGATGAGGGGCACCGGCGGGGCGTCCTTGCCCGCAGCCGTCAGGTGCCTGCCCTGAACCCGTTCCCGGGCGTAGTTGAGAGCGTTCATGAAGGAGGCGGAGGCGCATCCCAGGGACTGCATCCCCACGTCCAGGCGGGCCTCGTTCATCATGACGAACATGGCCCGCATGCCCTTGTTGATCTCGCCCAGGAGGGTCCCCCGGCACTGCCCCTTGCCGCCCAGGGTCAGGGAGCAGGTGGCGCTGCCGTGGATGCCCATCTTGTGTTCGATGCCGGTGCAGACCACGTCGTTGAACTCGCCGAGGCTGCCGTCGTCGTCGACCCAGATCTTGGGCACCAGAAACAAGGAAATGCCCGATGTGCCCGCTGGGGCGCCCTCGATGCGGGCCAGGACGGGGTGAATGATGTTCTCCGCCAGATCGTTCTCGCCGCTGGAGATGAAGATCTTGCTGCCGGTGATGGAATAGGTGCCGTCCTCGTTCTGGACGGCCGTGGTGGTGAGGGCGCCGACATCGGAGCCCGCCTGGGGCTCGGTGAGGAGCATCGTGCCGCCCCACGCGCCGGTATACATCTTTTTGAGAAAGAGCTTCTTCTGCTTTTCGGTGCCGAAGGTCTCCACCAGTTTGCCGGCCCCGTGGTTGAGGATGTAATTCAGCGTGCAGGGGAAGTTGGCGCCGTTGAAGTAGTTCTTCGCGGCCAGGGCCACCGTGGCGGGCATGCCCTGCCCGCCCCATTCGGGGGCGTCGCACATGGCGATCCAGCCACCTTCGGTGAAGAGCCGGTGAATCTTGTGAAAGGCCTCCGGGACCCGGACCTGGCCCTTGTCGAAGGTGCAGCCCTCCTCGTCCCCGATCTTCAGGGCCGGGAGCATCTCCTTGACGGCCAGGTTCTTGGCCTCGGAGACGATGAGGTCCACCGTCTTGCGGTTGAACTCCCCGAATTTCTCGTGTTCCGAGAGCTTTTCAACCTCCAGTTGTTCGTGAAGGATAAAATCCACATCTCTTCTGTCCATAATCACTTGTGCCATGGGGTTCTCCGTTTATGAAAGGGGTTTTCGATTATCGATAGACTTGGCGCATCAGCTTCTTGTCCAGCTTGCCGACACTCGTCTTGGCGATCTCCTCCGCGAACTCGTATCGGTCGGGGACGCCGTATTTGGGCAGCTTCCCGTCCTGGGCCGCCTGCTGCATGTGCCGCTTGAGGTCCTCGGCGGTAACCTTGCCGTTGAATTCGGGTTTCAGCACCACGATCATCATCGGCCGCTCGCCCCATTTCTCGTCGGGCACCCCGATGGCCGCCGATTCCAGCACTGCCTCATGCTGGCTCAACAGGTTTTCCAGATCCAGGGAGGAGACCCACTCGCCGCCGCTTTTGATCACGTCCTTGACGCGGTCGGTGATCTGGAGATACCCGTCCTCGTTGATGTGGCCCACGTCACCGCTGTGGAGCCATCCGTTCTGCCAAAGCTCCTTGGAACGATCCGGGGCCTTGAAATAGCTTTTGGTGAGCCATGGGGCCCGAAAGACCACCTCTCCCGTGGACATGCCGTCATGGGGCAGCGGGTTGTCGTCGGCGTCCACCACCTCGAACTCCACCAGGGGGACGGGAAGGCCGGTCTTGATGACGACCTCCATCAGGCTGTCCTCATCCCAGTCCGCCATATTGCGTTTCGGCACGGAGAGGCTGATGATCGGGCAAGTTTCCGACATGCCGTAGCCCGTATAGACGGTGATGCCCATGCTCTTGGCCAGCTTGGCCTGGCCCTTGGGCAGCTTCGCGCCGCCGATAATCACCTTCCACTGGGACAGATCGTATTGTTTCGCTTTGGGACTCGTGAGGAGCATCTGGAGAATGGTTGGCACGCAGTGGGAGAAGGTGACCTTTTCGGCCACGATCAGCTTCAGGAGCATCTCGGGCTCGTATTTTCCCGGATAGACCTGTTTGACCCCCAGGAGGGTGGCAATGTAGGGCAGGCCCCAGGCATGGACATGGAACATCGGGGTGATGGGCATGTAAACGTCGTCGGAGCGGAAGCGGCCGATGAAGTCGTAGGCACCCAGGGCGAGCGCCACGGCGAAGGTGTGGAGCACCAGCTGGCGGTGGGTGAAGTGGACCCCCTTGGGGTCGCCCGTGGTGCCGGTGGTGTAGAAGGTCGTGGCCTTGGTGTTCTCGTCCAGGTCGGGAAAGTCATATGTCGACGCGGCGCCGGAGATCATCTCCTCGTAGGTGCCGTCGATGGTAAGGGCGGTCTGCGGGACCCCGCCGGTTTCGGTGATGACCACGATCTTCTGAACCGTTTCCAGTTTTTCCCGGATGGATTCCAGGATGGGTAGAAAGTCGGCGTTGATGAGGATGATCTTGGCTTCGGCATGGTTTAAGGTGTACTGGATCTGCCCCGCGGAGAGCCGCCAGTTGACCATCTGAAGCACCGCCCCCATCATGGGAACGGCGAAAAAGGCCTCGAGAAAGCGGTTGCTGTCGTAGTCGAAGACCGCCACCGTGTCGCCCGCTCCGATGCCGTGCTGCGTCAGCCCGTTTGCCAGGCGATGGATGCGTTGGTTCAGGTCCCGGTAGGTGTAGCGCAGTTTGTCCCTGTAGACGATCTCCTGATCCGGCGCGTAGATCAGGGGGGTGTTGAGCAGTTTTTTGATGATCAGTGGATAGTCGTAGGGCTCTCCGGGTTGATAGATCTTTTCCGTCATGACGTTCCCCCTTCTGGTTTCGTGGCTGTTTCGGGTCTCGTGTTATGGGTGCGCGGCCGCAGGCCGTTTTTCGCTCGTTTCTCTCCGGGGATGGCGTTTCGGGGGACTCAGTCCAGGCCGGCCCATGCGGAGTAATCCACCAGGCCGTAGCGCTTCAGTTCCTGGGTGAGGCCGCTGGCCAGGTCGCTCCCCCAGGGGGCGGGGATCTCCTTGAGCCACGTCAGGACGATCACCAGATCGTTGGAGACGGAGATGTTTTTGTAGACCCTGGCCTCCGCCAGCGACGGCGCCTTCAGGCTCTCCTCGATTCGTTGGAGGAAACCCGGGTCGAGTTCGCGATCCCCGGCGCCGCCCATTCGTATTTTGATAATCTCAATCCAGGCCATCAGTCCATCCCGGCTGTCTGTTGGCAGGTTCCGGAGCATGAAGCGTGCCGGAGAATGACGGTTCCGCGAAAAGTCCGATATCTGCGCTGTGCTTTATCCCCCCTCAATGCCGAAAACTGTAAGTATTCAAATTTACATGGGATTCTCAAGTCGCACCCTAAACTTTTTTCGGAACCGGCAACAATGATCCCCCAAGAAAACCAACGGGCGGGTCGGGGGAATGCTTTTTCTGTACCATGGGAAAGAAAAACTGCGCTATATTCAGGTTTCGAGATCAACCGCACTATGGTGCAGTTGGAATTGCTCACGGGCGATGGCGGCGACTGCCCGGCTCCCTTGGACAGGAGAGATGAGGATGGATGAAAAAGAGTTTTTCCGGGAGGCGACCCTGAGGATCTGCGGCAGTCTGGAGATCGAAAAGGCGCTCTGGCAGAGCCTGATGTATATCCGAGAGTTCATGCCGGCCGGGCAGATGAGCTTCCACGTCTACCACCGGCAGGAGGGCATCGTCGAGACCGTCGCCCACGCGACGCCCGCGGGCGGCCAAGCCATGGCCATTCGGAGCCCGCTCTCGTCCCGGGGCCGGCAGCAGGTGGAGACCCAGCGCTCCATCCGGGTGCGGGTCATCGACCGCCTGGGGGACGACCCGGTGACGCGCCCGGTGGCGGGGCGGCTGGGGGCCCTCGACCTCTCGGGGGTGGTCATGGACCTGGTTCTCGAACGGCAGATGCTGGGGGTGTTTTCGGTGTTCAACACCGGCAGGGAAAAATTCAACACCCACCACGTCCGGCTTCTGAGCCTGCTCAACGAGCCCTGCGCCGTGGCCCTCACCAACAGCATGCGGTACCGGGAACTGATGAACCTGCGGGACCTCCTGGCGGACGACAACCGCTACCTCCAGGACGAACTCCGGCGGCTTGCGGGGGAGGATGTGGTCGGGGCCGATTTCGGCCTGAAAGGCGTGATGGATCTGGTTCGCCAGGTGGCGCCGCTGGACAGCCCCGTCCTGCTTCTCGGCGAGACCGGGACGGGCAAGGAGGTCATCGCAGGCGCCATCCACAAGTCCTCCTCCCGCAAGGACGGCCCCTTCATCACGGTCAACTGCGGGGCCATCCCCGAAACCCTCCTGGACAGCGAACTGTTCGGCTACGAAAAAGGGGCCTTCACCGGTGCCCTGTCCCAGAAGCGGGGGCGCATCGAGCGGGCCCACGGCGGAACCCTCTTCCTCGACGAGATCGGAGAGCTGCCGGCCGAGGCCCAGGTGCGGCTCCTGCGGGTGCTCCAGGAAAAGGAGATCGACCGGATCGGGGGGGGCTTTCCGGTCAAGGTCGACATCCGGGTCATCGCGGCCACCCACCGCGATCTGGAGGAGATGATGGCGCAGCGAAAGTTCCGACACGACCTCTATTTCCGGCTGCGGGTGTTTCCCATCGTCCTTCCCCCCCTGAGGGAGCGCAAGACCGACATTCCTGCCCTCGTCCAGCATTTTATCCTGAAGAAATCCCGGGAGATGAAGCGGGCGGTGGTGCCCGCGCCCACCCTGGAGGCCATCGAGCGCCTGATGGCCTATCACTGGCCGGGCAACGTCCGGGAGCTGGAGAACGCGGTCGAGCGCTCCCTGATCCTGAACCCGGGCGACCGGCTCTTTTTCAAGGAAATCGGGACCCGCCGGGTGCGAAAAGCCCCGGGGTGCAGGCATCCGGCAACCCCAGGATCGGATGAGGTGCTGGGGCTGGACGATGTCATGGCCCGCCATATTCGGCGGGTCTTGACCCTCTGCGATGGTCGGGTGGAGGGAGCGCGGGGGGCGGCGCGTCTCCTGGGCATCAAGCCCTCCACCCTCCGCAAACGGATGACCAAGCTGGGTGTTCCCTTTGGGCGCAGGGCCGCGGCCCAACTGAAGGGATAGGCTCCCAGCCGGCGCGATTTCAACCCATTATCTCGACTGATGACTCCGGCAAAAGGGCTGAGGGCCCAGGACGACGGTCAGCGCGGACGTCCCAAGGCATGGATGCCGCCGGCCGCGTAACGGGTCACCACGGTCGCCAGCCGCCGGACCGCGATGCGGTCGCCGGGAAGCCGGTAGCCGAAGCGCTCCAGCACCCACCTCCCGATCTCGTGCTGGACGCAGAGCATCAGGGCCATGTTGGTGGCCTCGGTGAGAGCTTCCGGCTCGAGGCCGGCGCCGAGCGCGGCCACGATGCGCTCCAGCTCGCGGCGGATGCCGGCCAGGAGGGTGCGGACCATCTCGTCGAACACCGTGGTGGGCTGGACGATCTCGCGCACCAGGACTCGGCCCAGGTAGGGGTGCTGGGCGCGGCGCAGCAGGATCACCCCCAGAAACCACTCGATCCACCCCGCCAGCGCCTCTCCGGCGTCCGGATAAGCCTCGAGCGTCGGCATCTTCTCGGTGGACAGGATGGCCACGTGGGATCCGATCAGCACCTCCCGGTAAAGGGCCTTCTTGCTCCCGAAATAGTACCTGACCGCGCCCAGGTTGACGCCGGCCGCATCGTAGATCCGCCGCAGGCTTGCCTCCTGGAAGCCGCTGCGGGCGAAGGCGTCGCCGGCGGCGTTCAGGAGGCGGGTGCGGGTTTCCATCGCATCTCTTCGCCTCGGTTCCAGCCGCGGTTTGCTTGTCGGTTTCATCGTCACCGTATCGCCCTCCACCAATATCTTATACAGACGTTTGACATTTACGGAAGTCCTTGTGCAGGAAGGCCAGGTTGTGGCGGCCGGTCAGGTAATCGCCCGCATCGAAAGCGACTGTCTGGCCTCCCGCCTCGCCGAGGTCAAAGCCCGCCGGGCGGCCCAGCAGGAGGTGGTGCGACGTCTGACCACCGGAACGCGCCCCCAGGAAATTGCAGCGGCCGAGGCACGGCTGCGAAACGCCAAACGGCTCGTGGGCCGGTTGATCCCAACGGCCAGGGCCCGCGCCACCGCCAAGCAGGAGCTCGACGACGCGCGGGCCGAACTGGATGTGGCGCGGGCCGATGCCGATTCGGCCCGTGAGACCCTCGACCTGGCCCGCGAGGGGTTTCGCGAGGAGGAGATTGCGGGGGCCCGGGCGCTCTTGAAGGCCCGGGACCTGGTCATGACCTTTACGGCCCCCAAGGGCCAATCGGTCACAGCCCTGACCGGTGTTTCCATATTCGCGAAGCAGGGGCGGATGACCGGCCTGGTGGCTCCGGACGGGGCCGAGAAAACCACCTTCCTGCGCATCGCCGCCGGGCTGATGCCGCCCACGGCCGGGCGCATGGTGGTGCTGGGCCTGGACATCACCGGGGATGCCGCCGGGATCCGCAGCCGTATCGGCTACATGCCCCAGCAATTCGGGCTTTACGAAGACCTGACGGTGCGCGAGAACCTGAATCTCTGTGCCGATCTCCAGGGGGTGCCCAAACCCCTGCGGGCCGAACGTTTCGATCGGCTCATGGCGATGGCCGACCTTGTTCCCTTCGGCGCTCGTCTGGCGGGACGGCTTTCCGGTGGCATGAATCTGTGGCGCATCGTGGAGGGCCCGCCGGACCTTCATGAGGTGCCCGAAGCCAGGGGAGCGGTAGTGGCGCCCGCCGAACCCCTCTTCGAGGACGCCTTCGTCGATCGGCTGGCGGCGGCAGGGGTAGGCGGGCATTCGGGCGGGATCCCGGTCGACGCTGGATCCTTCGCCCCCGCGGTGGCTTCCGGCGAGCTGGTTGTCAGCGTTTACAATCTGACCAAGCGCTTCGGGAATTTCACGGCCGTGCGTGAGATCGGCTTCCGGGTGCGCCGGGGCGAGGTGTTCGGCCTTTTAGGCGCCAACGGGGCCGGCAAGACCACCACCTTCAGGATGCTCTGCGGCCTGCTGCCCGCCAGCGAAGGGGAGATCCGGATCGCCGGCCGCGACCTCCGGCGCGCCCCGGTGCGCACACGGTCCCGGTTGGGCTACATGGCCCAGAAGTTCTCCCTCTTCCTGCTGGCCGCCCTGGGGCTCGCCCGAAGCCGGCTGGCAAAGCGGGTACCGCCGCCATGAAGGCTCTCCGTCGCATCCTGACCCTGGTGGTCAAGGAGTTCGTCGTGGTGATGCGCGATCCCAAGAGCCGGTTTGTGGTCATCGCGCGGCCCATCATCCAGTTCTTCGTTTTCGGCTACGCCGCCACTTTCGACCTGACAAATGTGCGCTACGCGGTCCTGGACGCCTCGCGGACGCCCGCCCCCAGGTCGTTGCTGGCCCGGTTCGAGGGCTCCCCACACCTCCAACTGGTGGGCGAGCTCCGCTCCGAGGCGGAGGCCCGGCGGGCCATCGACCGGCAGGAGGTCCGCCTGGTGCTCCACGTCTCTTCGGATTTTAGCGAGGACCTCCTGGCCGGCCGGCCGGGCCGGCTGCAGGTCCTTCTGGACGGCCGCAATTCCAAGGCCGTTTTTTCAAACCACTTTCGACTGCCAAAATTACTATTCACCCTTTCTTCCACCAGGTAGGTGGGGATTGAGAAAGTGGTCTGATCTATTCGGATTACAGCATCAACCAGATTGTAAAATCCCTGCTGATTTATCCCTTGATAGGTGTATTTATTGCCCACTTTCATAGCCCAAAATGTCAATAGCATTTGCAGATCTTGAAAAAACTCCCAGTAAATTGATTGCGATGGATAGGAATAAGGTGATTAAAATCAAAAACAACCTTCCATAGACCAGCATTTTTACCTCCTTTTTAAAAATGCAATTTGAAGAAAGTTGGTAACCCTTTACCACAGCGGCAATGTAAAGATTTTAGGCTTGAAGGGCACCGCAACAGGTTTTGAAAAACCTTATATCATCAGATTATTTTTCCAGAAACAGCACGTTTTCCAAGGAAGCGAATTTCAATGGGGGGGAGATTTTTAAGGAAGGAATTAGGGTCGCGGCAAGAAATAATTCCACAATATGGCGCCGGATTTTGGTTCGTCACCCAGGCACATTCGCCGGTGCATATCGGGGGATATGTGCTGGCGGATGTAACTCCGGTGACGGGCCAAAAGACAAGCTATATGTGGCATTATTTCTTGCCGAGGCCCTTAAGTGCCCAAGTCACCCTGAGAATAAAAAACAGCGAGGGGTTTGCGGTTTTTTGGTCAGTCCGTTGGCCCATAGTGGGGAAAAAAAGAGCGGGCGAATGGCCTCGAAGATACAGCGGGGGGATAGGAATTACGCCCCCTTGCGGCATATTTGTGCTCGGCCGCTTTAAAGAAGCGATGATATGCTTTAGAAAAAGTGTAACAGTTCCGGCTGGCCCGGTAGAAGGCCTTTTGGCCTTCTACCGGGTTCATGATCATTTCGTTTAAAGGATGCGGTCCCAAGCCCTGCAGCGCCGAGCGCTTTCCGGCAGAAAGATCAGCTAGTCCAGACATTTGACACTGGCAAGCCAGCAGATGTGGGATAAGATTCACGAACCGAATCGCCGACGAGATAAATGTTGTTATTATTTAAGAAGTAAAATTGAGTAACAGGTTTGAGCTGTTATGCCAGGGAGAGGAACAGAATCATTCATCACCCAAACTCTCACTTCCTGCTGCAGTGAAACCGCTGAAAGAGCAGTTGCCAGCAGAGGATTTTGCAATTCAGGGTTTAACACTAACCACTGGTTACTAAAGCTCCCATCAACCGCGTCCACAATGATGAGGATTTTTCCAAAAAAAGGCCCGGCGGAAACAATATTGACGTCACTGAATCCCAACGGCACCGCGGCATGTGACTTTACCGGAACGAAGGCAAGGAAAATTACGGCTGTTACAATCAATACAATGATCAGGCTTTTTCTTTTCATGGTTGTCCCCCTTTCGTTCACCAGGTCAAAAGTTACCCCACCTCTATGAAAAATAT
>Ga0272444_10004116_pt1 | contig 12908 bp, 15 predicted proteins | sample SSMForm13_FD_201033 | JGI IMG/M metagenome (GOLD analysis project Ga0272444, IMG submission 201033) | Marine sediment archaeal communities from Little Sippewissett salt marsh, Falmouth, MA, United States - SSM-Form-13 | ecosystem: Environmental > Aquatic > Marine > Wetlands > Sediment ...
GACGAGGCCGCCGGCCGGCGGGCCCGGCTGCTGCCGCTGAGCGCGGTGGCCGGCCAGGCGGTGGGGGTGGACGGGCACAACCTGCTCATCACCCTGGAGAGCGCGATGAGCGGGGCGGTGCTGGTGGCGGCCGACGACGGAGTGATCCGCGACATCGGCCAGCGGGGCCGCCACTTCGGGCCAAGCCCGGACACCGGGCGGGCGGCCGGGATGATCATCCAAACCCTGGCCCAAGCCGGGGCGGCCGAGGCCTTGATCCTGTTGGACGCGCCGCTGTCCAAGAGCGGCGAGCTGGCCGCGAGCCTGCGCGGGCTCTTGGCCCGGGCCGGCCTGAGCGGCGAGGCCCGCACCAGCGCCCACCCGGACCGCGAGCTGGCCGGCTTCGCGGGGGTGGTGGCCAGCGGCGACAGCGCGGTCATTGACGCGGCGGCCCGGCCCCTGGACCTGGCCGGCATCATAATCCGGGGCCTGGAGCCCGCCCCAATCCTGACCAGCCTGGAGCAAGCAGCATGAGCCAGCCCCGATCCGCCAAGGCCCTGGGCATCTTTTCCGGCGGCCTGGACTCCATCCTGGCCTGCAAGGTGCTCGAGCGCGCCGGGGTCCGGGTGTCGGCAATCACCTTTGCCTCGCCCTTTTTCAGTCCGCATGGGGCCAAACAATCCGCGGCCCAGGCGGGCATCCCCCTGAGGGTGGAGGAGCTGGGGCCCGAGTATTTGGCCATGGTGCAAAACCCGCCCCACGGCCGCGGCTCCAACATGAACCCCTGCATCGACTGTCACGCCATAATGTTCGCCCGGGCCGGGCTGATCATGGAGGCCGAGGGCTTTGACTTCCTGTTCTCCGGCGAGGTGCTGGGCCAGCGGCCCATGAGCCAGAACAAGCAGTCCCTGGCCCAGGTGGCCAAGCTAAGCGGGTACAAGGAGCGCATCCTCCGGCCCCTGTCGGCCCAGAACCTGCCCACCACCGCCATGGAGGAACAGGGCCTGGTGGAGCGCGGCAAGCTTTTGGCCCTGTCCGGCCGGGGCCGCAAACCCCAGATGGCCCTGGCGGCCGAGCTGGGCGTCAGAGACTACCCCGCTCCGGCCGGGGGATGTCTCTTGACCGAGCCGGGCTTCTCCAACCGGTTGCGCGACCTGTGGGCCCACGACCCCCTGGCGGGCGTGGACCAGGTGGAGCTCTTAAAGCACGGCCGCCATCTGCGCCTGAGTCCCAAGGCCAAGCTGATCGTGGGGCGCAAGCAGGCCGAGAACCAGGCCATGGAGCGCCTGGCCCCAAGCGGAGCCCTGAAGCTGGTGTCCTTGGACGCGCCCGGTCCCCTGGGCCTGTATTTCGGCCCGGCCCAGGGGCCGGAGCTGGAGCGGGCCGCCGCCCTGGTGGCCGGCTATGGCAAGGCAAGGCCCGGTCAGAGCACGCGCATAAGCATCTCCGGCGGGCAGGTGCTCACCGTGGAGGCGGCCAGCCGGCGGGAGGCCGCGCCCCTGCTGCTCTGAGCGTCCGCCCGGGGGACGGCTATTCGATTACTTTCTGATTGATGCTCCGCACCAGGGGGATGCCGTCTTCGAATACGTCGATGAGGTTTAGGCAGGCGTATTCCTGGTCGATGCGGAAGATGCGGTCCAGGGGCATGCCCAGCAGCTTGGCCAAGAACACCCGGTTGACCCCGCCGTGGCTGATCACGCACACCTCCCGGCCCTGGTGCTTGCCGATGATCTCCTGGAACACCGGAACAATGCGCTCGGCCAGCTCGGTCAGGGTCTCGCCGCCGGCGATACGGTAGTTGGCGATGTCGTTCCAGCGGGCCTCCAGCTCCTCGGGGTGCTGCTTTTGGATCTGCTTGATGTCCATGCCCTCCCACTCGCCCAGGTTCAGTTCGCGCAGGCTCATGCGCGCCTGGGGCTTGCGCCGGGGGTCCTGGGAGCGGCCCACCGCCTCGGCCACCAACATGCTGCGCTGCAGGTCGCTGCAATAGACCGCGTCCAGCTTGAACTGGGACATGTAGCGGCCGATGCCCTTGAGCTGGGCGTTGCCGATGCGGGTGAGGGCCACGTCGCCGTGGCCGTGGACCACCCCGTCCTTGCCGCCGCGCACCTCGGGATGGCGCCACAGATACATGCGGGTGAATACTTCCCTGCGGAACAGATTGCGGGCCTTGGCCATTTACCTCGCCTTCCCATGGCTGGGGCTGGTGGACGCTCCCCGGGAGCTGTGCTATCCTCGCGAAAGGTTACCACGACACCGCCCTTTGGCACCATGTCTCTGAGGAAGCGTTATGTCCAAGCATCTGTTCGGCGCCCTGTGCCTGCTGGTTCTGCTGGCCTGGAGCAGCGCGCCCTTGGCGGCCCTCAAGGGGCCCAAGGTTGTATTCGAGAACACGGAAAAGGTCTTTGCCAACATCGAGGAGGGCAAGGAGGTCACCGCGGTGTTCAAGTTCACCAACGCGGGCGACCAAAACCTGATCATCGACAAGGTCAGCCCGGCCTGCGGCTGCACCGCCTCCCACTGGACCAAGGTGACCCCTCCGGGCAAGAAGGGCTCGGTGACCCTGATCCTGGACACCGCGGGCATCAACGGGTCCTTTCGCAAGACCGCGGCCGTGGCCACCAACGACCCCCGCTCCCCGGTGCTGACCCTGATCATGTCCGGCGACACGGTGGGGCGCATCGTCATGGATGAGGGACGCCGCATCGACCTCAAGGGCTGCCTGGGCTCGGAGGTGAAGGGCGCCGCCACCCTGCGCGATCCCAAGGGACGGCCCCTGGTTATCTCCAAGGTGGAAAACCCCATGAAGGACTACTTGAGCGTGTCGCTGGAGCCTCTGCCCGGAGGCAAGGCTTACAAGCTGCGCCTCAAGGTCAAGGCCAAGGAGGCCCTGGAGTTCGCGGGACCGCTGTTTTTGTCCATCCCCGGCTCGCCACCGGTGAGCGTATGGGTCATGGCTCAGGTGCAGGGCCCCTTCACCGTGCGCCCCCACGAGGTGGTCTTCGGCACCATCAACAAGGCCGCGCCCAACCCGCCCTCGCGCTCGGTGCTGGTGACCCGGGCCTGCGCGCCCAAGCTGGAGATCGACAGCCTGGTCTACGACAAAGACCTGTTCAAGGTGGAGCGGCACTGGCAGAAGCCGGGCGAGGAGCTGCTCATCGTGATCACTCCCCGGCCGGAGAACCTGCCCAAGGGGCAGTTTGAAAAGCGTCTGGCCATACAGACCACCGAGACCGCGTTCACGGTGCACCTGGCCGGGCGGGTCAACTAACAGAAGCGCGGCCTGGACGCCGCCGGGCCGGGCCAAGCTTGACGCATATAGGCGTGACACGAGGGAGGGGTTTGTCCCCTCCCTTTCTTGTCGTCTCGCTGGCGCTCGGCGACCCCGATAGCTCAGCTATCGGGACCAGCAGAGTTAGGTTATTTTCTCTCGTTCCCAGGCTCCAGCCTGGGAACGAGAGAACGAGAGAAGCCAACCATTGTCGTCGCGAGGAGCACAGCGACGAAGCGATCCCTGCCTGGAAGAAGCACTTTCGTATGATCGGGGGCCCGGAGACGACGAGGGACCGCCCGCCGGACCTCCTGTGCCCGCGGCACCCAGACAGGCGAGCTGTCTGGGCCACCCGGGCAGGTTTGATTTTTCATTCCCGACCATCTTTGAATATGCGTGGCGCTATCGGGCGGGGACAAACCCCGCCCCTACAAGGGAAGCCAAAGAACTACGCCGGGAGCAATCTGGAATGGCCAAGGCATTAGGTTATGCGACCCGCCACGGCTGCAGCGGCACCCAGACAAAGGCTGGACGCACGGGCCTCACGAAACATCATGTCTCGCGGCCGGAGGGGCCTTTCGCGGCCCGAGCAGGGCCACCGCGGCCATGGCCAGCGTTGCGCTGGCCCCGTTGGTGACCACGTCGCGGATATCGAACATGCGCTGGGGGTGGATGTGCTGGGCTGCCTCGTCGGCCAGGCCCACCAGCCCGCACAGAAGCGCGGCCCACAAAAAGCGGGGCCAGCCCGCGCGCCAGTGGCCCACCGCCCGCCAGGCCAGGACCCCCAGCACGCCGTAGAGCAAAAGGTGGCTGCGCTCGATTAAAAGCGGCTGCCACCAGGCCAGGAGCCCCATGCCTACCAGGCACAGCAGGGCGCCGATGCCCCGGCCCGCCCGCTCCTCGGGCGTCAGCCGGACCAGGCGCCAGATCACCCAGGCGGCAAAGCCCAGGCCGGCGGCGGCCAGAAAGGCCATGGCCCAGCGGCCGCTCGCCCCCTCGAACCAAGGGGCCACGGAGCGGCCGTAGTACATGCAGAGGAAAAGCACGCCCACCCAGACCAGACCCAGGGCCAGGTCCCGGGCGGGGCGGAGGGACACTCAGACTCCCGCTTCGGCCTTGGCGCACAGTTCGGCCACGGCCGCGCCGTAGCCCTGGGCATGGCCGAAGAGATAGGAGCCGGACACAAAGCAGCGGGCCCCGGCCGCGTACATGGCCCCGATGGTGGTGGCGTCGATGCCGCCGTCGGCCTGGATGAGCACCTCCAGCTCCAGGCTCTCGATCATCTCGGCCAGCACGGCCACCTTGTCGATCATGGCCGGGATAAAGGCCTGGCCGCTGAAGCCGGGGTTCACGCTCATGACCAGCACGTAGTCCAGCTGCTCCAATACCCAGCCCACCGCCTCGGGCGGGGTGTGGGGGTTCAGAGCCACCCCGGCCTTGGCTCCCAGCTCGCGGATGCGGGCCAGGGTGCGGTTGAGGTGGGTGCAGGCCTCCACATGCACACAGACCCAGTCCGCCCCGGCGGCCACGAAGTCTTCGATGAAATCATCCGGGTTGGAGATCATCAAATGGCAGTCCAGGGGCAGGTCGGTCAGGGGCCGGAGCGCCTTGACCACCGGCGGGCCGATGGTCAGGTTGGGCACGAAGTGGCCGTCCATCACGTCCACGTGGATCCAGTCGGCCCCGGCGGCCTGCACCGCGGCCACCTCCTCGCCCAAACGGGCGAAGTCGCTGGAAAGGATGGAGGGTGCTACTTTGATCATGGGCTGCTCCCGACGGACCGCCTAGCCGGCCCCGAGATTGCTTCGTCGCGCCCCAGGGGCGCTCCTCGCAACGACAATGCGTTTTGTTGGTCCCGTGGGCCGCGCGGCGCGCACAACCTTTGCGGGCGTCAGTCTTTTCTAACCAACCTCGCCGCGAAAAAAGCGTCCGCATCGTCCTTGTGCGGCAAGGTGCGGAAAAAGCCGTCCTCGCCTATATGGGCCTTGAGCGGCGCGGCCAGGTCCCCAGGCCATTCTATCCGCAGCTCCGGCCGCTGGGCAAGCAGCTCGGCCACCACGCCCTGGTTCTCGGCGCGGGTCACGGTGCAGGTGCAGTAGAGCATGGCCCCGCCCGGTTTGAGCAGGTCCGCCCCCTTGGCGGCCAGCTCCAGCTGCAGCCCGGCCAGGCGCTCGGGGTCGCCGGCGTTGCGCCGCCAGCGCACGTCGGGCCGGCGGCCGGCCACCCCCAGGCCGGTGCAGGGCGCGTCCACCAGCACCCGGTCCAGCACGCCGGTGACCCCCACCAGCTGGCGGGCGTCGCCCTGGCGCACCTCCACCCCCTTGATCTTGAGGCGGGCCAGGTTGGCCTTGAGCGCGGTGACGCGTCCCGGGCTGGGGTCCACGGCCAGCAGGCGTCCCTTGCCGTTCATGAGCGCGGCCAGATGGCTGGTCTTGCCGCCGGTCCCGGCGCAGAGGTCGGCCACGGCCATGCCGGCCGCCACGCCCAGCAGATGGCCCATGGCCTGGGCCGCCGCGTCCTGGATGGAAAAAAGCCCTTGGGCAAAGCCGGGCAGCTTGGCTGCGGGCCCCTCGGGCCGGCGCAGCATCAGGGCCTCGGGGACCAGGGGGTGGGCCTGGACCGCCTCGGCCTGGCCGTCCAGGCGCCCGGTCAGCTCGGCCCGGGTTATGCGGCTCAGGTTGGTCCGCAGGGTGAGCGGCGGCTGCTGTTGGTCGGCCTCCAGCCAGGCCAGGACCTCGTCCCGGGGCCACTGGGCCAGCAGCTCGCGGATGAGCCAAACGGGATGGGAGTACTCCACCGCCAGGCGGGGGGCCGGGTCCTTGCCCGCGGGCGGTAGGGGCACCTTTTGCCAGCCGGCCACCACCTGCCTGAGCACCGCGTTGACCAGCTTGCGCCCTCTGCGGGCCGGGGTGGCCTTGGCCAGCTCCACCGCGCTGTCCACCACCGCGTGATCCGGCGTGGCCATGAGCGCCGTCTCGGCCGCGCCCAGGCGCAACACGGCCAGCACCGGCCGGTCCAGCTTGTGCGGGGGGCGGTCCAAAAAGGCGGCCAGCAAATGGTCCAGATACTCGCGGTTGCGCAGCACGCTGAAGACCAGGTTGGAGGCAAAGGCCCGCTCCCGGGCCGGGGCCTTGCCCAGACGGCGGGCCAGGATGGTGTCCAGGTGGGCTGGTCCCTCCTCCAGGTCCCTGAGCACCTGGAAGGCTGCGCGGCGGGGGTCCATCACGATCCCAACCGCTCCCCGGGACCGGGACCGGCCCCGCGCAGATAATCAGCTGCGTCCATGCGGCGCTTGCCCGCCGCCTGCACCGCGCCCAGGGCCAGGGCCCCCGAGCCGCAGGCCACGCACAGCATCCCGCTTGCCTCGGATGGGGGCTCCAGCACCGTTCCCGGAAGCGCGTCCCCGTCATGGGGCAGCACCAGGGTGGGGGCGAACAGCCTGAGCGCCGCGCCGCCGATGCTGGTGTGGGCCCCGGGCCAGGGGTCCAGGCCGCGCACCCGCCTGTCCAGCTCGTCGGCTGGCAGCGACCAGTCCAGGAGCCCATCGCCCTTGCCGAGCATCGGGGCCCAGGTGGCGGCGGCGCTATCCTGGGGCTGGCGGGGCGCGGCGCCGGCGGCAATGGCTTCCAGGGTGGGCAGCAGGAGCTGGGCCCCCATCTCGGCCAGACGTTCGGCCAGGGAGCCGGCGGTCTCCTGGGAGCCCAAGGGGGTGGCCTTTTGATAGATGATGTCCCCGGTGTCCAGGCCCTGATCCATGAACATGCTGGTCACTCCGGTCTGAGGCAGGCCGTTGAGTATGGCCCAGTTGATGGGCGCGGCCCCGCGCAGGGCGGGCAGCAGGGAGAAGTGGAGGTTAACCGCGCCCAGGGGGGCCGCCGCCAGCACCTCCGGGGGCATGAGCTGGCCATAGGCCAGCACCACCAGGACGTCCGGGGCCAGCTCCCGTAGGCTGGGCAGGGCCTCAGCGATGCGCTCCGGCTGCTCCACCGGGACGCCCAGCTCATCGGCCAGGGCGGCCAGAGGCTGGCGAATGAGCTTGCAGCCCCGTCCGGCCCGGCGGTCGGGCTGGGTGATGACCAGCTCCACCGCATGCTCGGCCGCCGCCGCCGCCAGGCAGGGCCGGGCGATGGCCGGGGTGCCGGCAAAGGCCAGGCGCAGCCGCTTCACGCCTGGTCCCGCTTGAGCTGCTTGGCCCGGCGCTTCTTGTACAGAGAGCGCTTGAGCGGGCTGATGCGGTCGATGAACAAACGGCCCTCCAGATGATCCAGCTCGTGCTGCAAACACACGGCCATGAGCCCCTCGCCCTCCACCCGGATGGGGCGGCCCTGATCGTCCAGGGCCTGCACCACCACCCGCGAGGCCCGGGTGACCTCGCAGGTGTAATCCGGCACCGACAGGCAGCCCTCCTCGAACACCAGGGAGCCCTCGGCCTGAACTATGCGCGGGTTGACCAGGATCAGGGGGGCGGGGTCCTGGTCCCGCTCCGAGCAGTCCACCACCACCAGGCGCAGGTCGCTGCCCACCTGGGGCGCGGCCAGGCCCACCCCCGGCGCGGCGTACATCGTCTCCAGCATGTCGGCGGCCAAATGCCGCAGGTCGTCGTCCACCACCTCCACCTGGCGGCAGGCCCGGCTGAGGATGGGGTCGGGATAGGTTTTTATGGGTAGCACGGCCATGTTGCGATCCCGCTTGAGTTATCAGCGCCTAAGTATAACGCGGGGCTGGCCTTTTAAAAAGGTTTGGCTGGGCGGTCCGGGCAGACGGGAAAAGGCTGGCCTGGAAGGAAACCTTTCTTCACCGGACCGGCCGCCACGGCGGCTAGCCCGGATATTTCATGAGGGTTGGGCGGCATTAAACAACGAGCCAGCATTCATGGGACCGTTTTGAAAAATATGCCTACAATATCAAGGTACAGTTTGTACCCAGGCCCGGCACAGCCAGCCGCCGGCAGACAAGGCGTCTGGCAAGCGAGGGGCGAAGGCGTAGCCCAAGCTACGTCGAGGCCCGAGCGCAGCCAGCAACACCGTATGCCGGTGGCTGGCGCAGCCGGACGCGCGGCTCTCATGAAATATGCGGGCTAGCCCAGGGGCAGCTCCTGCTGGATGCCCGGGGCAGGGGGCAGGGTGATGCGGGCGGTGGCCCCGCCCTGATCGTTGTTGAACAGCTCGATCTCGCCGCCATGCTCCTCGACGATGCGCCGGGCCACGGGCAGGCCCAGGCCGGTGCCGCCCTGCTTGGTGGTGAAAAATGGCGTGAATATGTCCTCGGCCTGACCGGGCTTGAGCCCGCCGCCGTGGTCATGCACCTCCAGGCGCACCCCCTCGCCGTTGGGGCTCAGGGCCACCTCCACCCGGGCGTGGCCGCCGCTGGCCTGCACCGCGTTGTTGATCAAATTGATCAGCACCTGGCTCAGGCGGTCCTGGTCGGCCATGACCCGGGGCAGCGCCTGGCCGTGGACCACGTTCAGCCCGGCCCCGGCCGCCTCCAGCTCCGGGCCCATGAGCTCGGCCACGTGATCCACCACCTGGCTTACGTCGCACTCGCGCCAGTTGTACTTGGCCGGCCGCGACAGATCGCCCAGCTCGTTGAGGATCGTCTCCAGCCGCTCGACCTCTTTGCTGATGATGCCCAGCTTGTTTAGGGCCTTGGGGCCCAGCTCGGGGTCGCGCTCCAGCTGGCGGGCAAAGCCACCGATCAGGGTGAGCGGCGAGCGTATCTCGTGGCTCACCGTGGCCACCATCTCGCCCAGAATGGCCAGGCGCTGGCTCTGGCGGACCTTCTTTTCCAGGCCCTGCTCCTTGCTCAGGTCGCGGAAGATGGCGGTCATGAGCGGGCTGTGGCCCACCTCGGCCACCGAGAAGCTGATGGACACCGGGAAGCGGGAGCCGTCCTTGCGCTCGGCCTCCAGCTCGGCGGTGTGGCCGATCATCCTGCCGCGACGGGTGCGCACGTAGCGTTCCACATAGTGGCGGTGGCGGTGGCGGTGCTCGGGCGGGATCAGGGGGGCCAGGTCGCGGCCCATGATCTCCTGGCGGCCATAGCCGAACATGCGCTCGGCCGCGGCGTTCATGTAGACCACCTCGTGGTTCTCGTTGATGGTCACCACCCCCAGCTCGGCGGTCTCCACGATGGAGCGGAACTTCTCCAACTCCTGGGCCGCGGCGGCCAGGTGCTCGCGGCAGTTGTCCTCGCCCGGGGTGAGTGGCATGGGTCTTCCTGTTCAGGGCAGTTAATATTTTGTAGCACGGGGCAGGTCAAGGGGCAACCATTGGGCGCTGAAGCCGGCTCCAGCAGGGCCCGCCCGGCCTGCCGGTGCGGGCGCGCGACCGTGGCGAGCCCCTTTCACCGGCCCAGGCGACAAGGCGCCCATGGTTCGCAAAAAATGGGATGTGCAAGTTGAATTCCCGGATGACAGGACATATTTTAGTAAAGGTGTTTGATGAAAGCGGCAGCCCCCGGACACCCTGCCCTTGCCGCCGGAGCCTTGCGTCATCCTTGAGCCGCACGCAACAAGGCGGCCTTGCTTCCTGCCAGATCCGCAAGCGCATCCAAAACTTAGTGCAAAGAGTCCCACAGGATTGAATGGAAGGGAAGGTTTTTGGTGCCCAAATATAGATTCACTGCGCCCGGCTTACTGGCCTCCATGATGCTTTGCGTCCTGCTCTTGACCCCGGTCGTGGCCCAGGCCTTATGCATACACAACGAGCTGAATGTCAAGATCCGCGCCTGCGGTGATTTTTGCCACAAATGCATGATGAAACCTATCCCCCCTGGCGGCAAGATTTGCTGCCCCGCGGACGGAAAAAGGTGCAAGTGGGGTGGGTTAATCACCATCTCCCTGCTTTATGACAAAGGACCCGGTTGCTCGGGCTGGAACTCGGGCCACCCGGTGGACGCCGACGGCTGGGTGGTGTTCAGCGGGTACTGCATGAACAGCTCCCAGAAATGCCTGGAGGAAGGCATGCATGCCTGCGACGGCGCCCAGGCCACGGTGTACTCCAAGGACGGCTCTGTTCAGTACCAGGGCCGGGTGTATTTTGGCCAAAGGTCCTGCGGCTGGTGAGGCCGTGGGCGGCCCGGTTGGCGGCCGCCTTTTAAAAACCAGCCAACCGCCACGACCATGAGGGGAGGAAGTAAGGTGATTAAAGGGAAGCTGACCGGAGTATTGCTATCGGCCCTGCTGGTTTGGTGCCTGGTGCTGCTGGCGCCGGCCACGGCCCGGGCCTACTGCATTTACAATCTCACCAATGTCACCCTCAAGGTCTGTGCGGGGAACTGCTATAGCTGCCTGTCCAAGACCATCGAGGCCGGCAACCACGGCTGCTGCCCAGGCGGCGACCGGGGCTGCAACGACGCTCCATTTTTAGCCTTTTCCGTGGTCTATGGGCATCATTGGTACAACGACACCTGCAATGGGTGATTGATCGAGAATGCCATCGATGAGCACGGCTGGGTGACCCTCTCGGGACACTGCTCGGCCCACAAGAAGGACTGCGGCAACAATGCCTGCAATATCACGTACGTATATTACGACAAGGACGGCAAGATCACTCATAAAGGCAAGGCGGCCTATACCTCCGGGTCGGGCTGCGAGGATTAGGGCCGTAAAAGGCCGGGTTTCGAGTCTCAGCCGCTCCTTGAATCCCGAACCCGGGGTAAGGGGGCGGCGCTGGAAAACCATGGCCGGGCGGCCGGGCCCCGAGCCGGCTTGGCCCGCGCAACCGATTGCATAACACGCCATGCATTTTGATTAGGGAAGGAGCCGACATGTTCAAGCTAAGGTCAAGCGTGCCCTGCTTAGTGGCCTCGCTGGTCCTGGCGGGCCTGCTGCTGGCTCCGGCCACGGCCGGGGCCTACTGCATCTACAACCTCACCAATGTCAATCTCCATATCTGTGGAGGGCACTGCGCTAGCTGCCTGGCCAAGACCATCGAACCCGGCCAACACAGCTGTTGCCCGGGCGGCGACCGGGGCTGCAATGACGCCAAGACTGTATCCTTCAGCATAATATATGGACATCATTGGTATGACGACGCCTGCAATGGGTGGGACATAAATCATGCCGTCGATGATCACGGCTGGGTGGTTCTCTCGGGGAAGTGCGCGACCGACAAGAAAAACTGCGGCTGCGATGCCTGTAGCGTAACCTACGTATATCACGACAAGAATGGCAAGATCACCCATCAAGGCAAGGCGGCCTATACCTCCGGGTCGGGCTGCAGTTATTACTAGGGCTGAATAAGGCTGGCCCCGGGTCTTTCCCGCCCCCTTGACCCCGGAACCAGGGCTGGCCGGGCGGCCGATTGAAAAACACACCATGGCCTTTTGGCCACTAATGGGAGGAGCCGAGATGTTCAAGGTAAGGTTAAGTGTACTCTGCTTATTGGCCTCGCTGATCCTGGGCGGCCTGCTGCTGGCCCCGGCCACGGCCGGGGCCTACTGCGTGTACAACCACACCAATGTTACGCTTGAGGTCTGCGCCGGGGGTTGCTCATCCTGCATGAGCAAGATCATCGAACCAGGCCAACACAGCTGCTGCCCAGGCGGCGACCGGGGCTGCGACGATGCCTCGTTCGTTGCGTTTGACATAATCTTCGGGCATCACTGGTACAGCCACACCGGTTGCGGGGGATGGAAGATACATCACGCCATCGATCGTCACGGCTGGGTGACTCTCTCGGGCACCTGCACCAAAAGTTTCAAGGACTGCGGTGAAAAAGGGGACCAGGCCTGCGACGTGACCTACGTGTTTCACAACCGCCACGGTCATGTCACCCATCATGGCAAGGCAGGCTATAACGGCTTGGGCTGCACCAAGTAGGCCCCTGCAAGACGGGGGGCGGGCCAAGGCACCATGATGACTCTGTAATAACGGTGTCCCCGGCCGGGATCGCGCCGCTATGGTTCATGGCTCTCCGGCTAACCCCTGCTCCTTAATCCTCCGCCCCATCGCCGCGCTCAACTTGGCGATGGGGCGGAGCTTCTCCAGCTCCTGGGCCGCCGCGGCCAGGTGCTCGCGGCAGTTGTCCTCGCCTGGGGTGGGTAGCATGGGTCTTCCTGTCCAGGGGCAGCTAATATTTTCTAGCACGGGGATGGTCAAGGGGCAGCCATGGGGCGATGAAACCAGCTTCAGTGGGGCCCGCCCGGCCTGCCGGCCCGGGTGACAAGGCGCCCATGGTTCGCAAAAAATGGGATGTGGAAGTTGAATTCCCGGATGACAGGACATATTTTAGTTGAGGTGTTTGATGAAAGCGGCAGCCCCCAGACACCCTGCCCTTGCCGCCGGGGCCCTGCGTCATCCTTGAGCCGCATGCAACAAGGCGGCCTTGCGTCCTGCCCAAGACGCAAGCGCATCCAAACTAAGTGCAAAGAGCCCCACAGGATTGAATGGAAGGGAAGGTTTTGGGTGCCCAAATATAGATTCACCGCGCCCGGCTTACTGGCCTCCATGATGCTTTGCATCCTGCTCTTGACCCCGGCCGGAGCCCAGGCCTTATGCATCCACAACAACCTGAACGTCAAGATCCGCGCCTGCGGTGATTTCTGCGGCAAATGCATGATGAAAAGCATCCCCCCTGGCGGCAAGATTTGCTGCCCCGCGGACGGAAAAAAGTGCAAGTGGGGTGGGTTAATCACCATCTCCCTGCTTTATGACAAA
>Ga0272444_10004118_pt1 | contig 12899 bp, 5 predicted proteins | sample SSMForm13_FD_201033 | JGI IMG/M metagenome (GOLD analysis project Ga0272444, IMG submission 201033) | Marine sediment archaeal communities from Little Sippewissett salt marsh, Falmouth, MA, United States - SSM-Form-13 | ecosystem: Environmental > Aquatic > Marine > Wetlands > Sediment ...
GTCCAACACTGCAGGCACCTTTACCTGGGAAACAGCTGGTACGGACTTCAACACCACACAAGCATTCAGCTACAACACTGGTTTGAAGAACAACAATTACATCGGGTGTGCATGGAGCACGGATCTAGCCACGGCGTCGGATATCGTGACAACTATCGAGGGCGGTACTGGCGGCGGCACAAATACCAAGCTCACTATTGTTGGCAAATGGAACCCGGCAATTCAGGGTACTGATAATTATTATTACAGTACATTCCCTGTGCCAGGATGGACCGGGAACGACTTTGCTGTGGAACCTGGCAATGGTATTAATCTAGTGCTGTCCAACACTGCTGGTGACTTCACTTGGGACACGAAGGTCCAGACCAACCCGAGACCGGAGACTTCCTATACGGAATAGACCCAAAGGGCCAGGGTTTGTCTTGCCCTGGCCCGAAACAACACACGTCGAGTAGGGGAAAAATTGGGGTTGGGATTTCCAGCCCCTTTTTACTTTTCTTTAAGAAAGCTTTTTTATGCCATTGCATATTAGCATAGCGGTCAAGCTTGGCTGGGACCACAAAAAAATGAATGGGAGCTACCAGGGTACTGCCCCGGAAGCTCTTGCCATTTGTACAACAGCTCGGGTAGCTACATCGGGCAATGCCTGCGGCATTACCCTGGTAGCCACCCTCTCAGACGAGAACACACCTTCATGCGAGGGTAGCTAAGACGGAGCAAAACGAGTTTGCTCCTATTATCACCCCTGTGCTGAGAAGAAAAAGACACTCGGGTAGCTAAGACGGAGCAAAACGAGTTTGCTCCTATTCGCTACATAATACTATCATATGCAAAACAGAGCTCGGGTAGCTAATATCGGGCAATCAAAGATTGCCCTACTCAGCTACCCTCTCTGCTGAATATTCGCTTTCATGCGAGGGTAGCTAAGCTTGGTCAAAGGCGATAGACTCAAGATCTATTCCTTAGTGGTTCGCCGGTTCAAATCCGGTCCCTCGCACTCTTTTTAATTATTTTTTCATTGTACGAGTGCGAGGACCGGATTTGGTCACGAGTGATTGTAACAATCATGATTTAATCCAAACCACGAGCGTGAGTAATGCGAAGCATTGCTCACAGAATCCGGTCCCGAGCAATAAAAAATCTACTTCCCGAACAGTCTGCTCCATTTGCTGCTCTTTCTCTTCTTTATGAGTTCTTCCCAGCGCTCCTCTGCCTTGGCCAGCTCATCAGGCTCGAAGCCTTTCTCTGAAATGTCCTTGAGCTCGGCCATCTCGCCAGCGTCAAGGAACACGCCCTTACAGTCCAGGCAGACATCCACCTCCACGTCCTCCGCCTTCTCGATGTCCATGAGGCTGCCGCACCTGGGGCATACCAGCTTGCTCTCTGATTTGGTGCCGATCTCTTTCGTGAGATAATCGGAAATTTCCTTGTCCTTGATCAGTTTCTTCAGCTCGCCAGGGTCAAGCCAGGTGCCGGCGCATTTCGGGCAGATATCGATCTCCACGGCCTCAAGCATCTTTACATGCATGGGCGTGAAACAGTTCGGGCAGTCCAATGTCATGGAATGCGAAAAAGAATAGAGGATTAATAAACCTTTTCTGTCACTTCACGGCAAAATACACCAGCAATACAGCGGAAATGCCGCCGATACCGTACCAGACCGTCTCTCCGAACATGCCACCAACCCATCCAAAGAGCACCAAGAGCGCGAAAAGAATGGTGAATCCCCAGACCGCACCGCTCCATACCAGCACCCTTCTTCCCTCAAGGGGATGGGTCGGAAGCGCATCAATGAGGAAGAGCATGGCCGCGGTCTGGCCTCCGATCATGCCCATCTCATAGTACCCATTTATAGAAAGGAACAGGAATGCTGGCATCAGCAATGGAGCAGAGAACAGCTTGGCAGATGCAGCAAGCCCCTGGGCCCTCTTGGTACCACCGGATACCAATGTCTTACCAGGACTGCCAAAGGGCATCTTTAGGAACAGTGTTGTGACGAACAGTGAGACCAAACCCGCAGGCCACATGTTGAAGCCTCCTTTCAATCCATTTTTGTACGCAACAGCTGCCTCTACAAGCTCCATGAAAATGATCACGATGGCGGTGCCAACAAGTACGTACCCAAAGGTCACGAGCAGATCACTAGCTTCACGATAATGATGATATGTCAAGGCTCCAGCAAGCACCAATGCAGACACCAGCATGAAGCCTGCTTGTTTTGCAGGATGCGGCATGCCAGCCATATGGCCGTGGGCCATGCGCTCCTCAAGGTATTCCGCACCAGCTTCTTTCATCCCTCCATACACTGAGGCCCCTCCTCCAAATGCAGCAGCGGCCCCGAAGGCCAGCAATGATGTTGCAGCAACGACCATCAATGTCTCGGTGTACGTGGCAACAGGATTGTTCACGAAGACAGAGACCTCCTCCTCCACCTCTAGATCGAAGGTCGTATTGCTGGCCCTAGCAGTCAATTCATGCTTCCCATTGCTTGCATCAACAGTATCCCATGTAAGCTGGTAGATACTCACCATGCCAGTATCCATTCTTGCTGCTGTGCCGAGGACCTTGTCATCCAGTAGTATGACCACATCAACTGCTTTCGGTGCCCTTACCTGGATATCTATCTCGCCAGATATCCACTCACCATTCTCCAGATCTATGAACTCAATGAAGATCGCACCGGGAGTGGGAGCATCAGGTCCGATCTCGTGCTTGCCAATGATGATAGTGACCTTCAGGTTCCATGTGATATTGACCAGCCTGGAGCCTGTCATGTTACCTTTCACAGCACTGAAATTGTGAGGTGTCAATCTATCTCGCTTGCCAAGACTGAACACGCTCTCGATCAATGAAATCTCAGAAAATCCGCCCTTGTCATTGGTAACCACCTGGACCAGACCTCCAGCCTGATCTTTGATGTTCACCAGGGCATTGGGCACCCTCTCTCCTTCCTCATCAAGTACTACGCCCCATGCCCACCATCCGAATGACAGGTCCGAAAGCGAGTCATTGAAGAAGACCCTGTCCCTGTCAAAGGTGGTGTTGACCAGGATTGGATGGGAGTTATTGATGGACATCACATCATAATCGCCGGAGCCGGATATGGAGCAGTTGTAGACCTTCGGCCTGCCGTTGCCAGCGATTCTCAACCCTGTATCCCAGGCATTCTTAATCTTGGTGCTGGTTATCAAGGGTGCGGCGCCTTGCTCGATGCCCATGGCCACTCCTCCACCAAGCAACCTGTCATTGTCAACATGGGTCCTGATATTGTTGCCCCCAGTGACCAGCATCCCGTACCTTGTATTGTTCTGGAAGAGATTATTACGGCTTTCCATCACTCCACTGGCAGATACACCGCTGAGGATCCCAACGTCATTATCCATGAACACGCACTCCTCAATTTGGGCATGTGTGGATTCATCCAGTTGGAGCCCTATTGCATCATTGTCATGGAGGGTGCAGTTCTTGGCCTCTAGGACCGAAGAGCCCTTGGCCAGCAAGCCATTGTCCTCTCCACCCTGGATATCGGTATCATTCATGTACACAATGGCATCGCCGTTCATGAAGAGCGAGGTCATGTGCTCCCCTGAGAAATCGCATCCCATCACGTAGGATGATGAGTTGTGCTGGGCCCAGAAACCGTATTGGAAGTTGTTGTGGAATTTGCTGTCGACCAGCCTGAAATTGGTGGAATCTATTACATTGATGCCGCCTAGCTCATTGTCATAGATATCGCAGTCAGCTATTTTTAGGAATGCATCCGCTTGTGCAACCACGCCATAGGTATCACAGCCTTGTATCTCCGTGTCCCTGATGGTTGTGTGGGTGTTGTCATAGCAGTTCAGCCCGTAGCCCCATTTGGCTATTGAGGAATTGGTGATCCTGGTCTTGCAGTTGCCATGCAGGACGAAGCCATTGAATATCGAGCCCCTGATTATTGTGTTGTTGATAGTTAACGTTGTATTGTCATCACCTTGTATGCCAGTATAATTAATGTCATGAATATGACAATTATCCAGGAATGCTTCGGCCCTATCACCTATGTACATGGCGCCATTGATATGGTTGAATATCTCGGTATCATAAATATTGATTGTACCAAGGGACTGGCTGAATATCCCCTGGGACATGTTGAATATCCTGCAGCCGCGTATGAGCACACCGCTGCTCTGCTCCACGGTCACGCCCTGTCCAATGGGTGTGTTGTCGTGAATGTCCGTGTCAATGACCTTTGCAAAGCCGTCCATGTTGGTGTTCAGGCCTGGGAATGCAAGGCTGCTGATATCGCAGCCATTGATGTAAGCATCTCCAATCACATGGAAGGCGTAGGTTGAATCCGATGGATCTGCAGTAAAGGTGGAGTTCAGGGCCGTGAGCCTTCCACCTTCCTCCACCAGAATACCTTTCCTGCCTGGATAGTTGGTGAAAATCACTGTACAGTTACTAAGGGTCAAATGCCCCCCTTCCTCGATTATGATATTGGCCCCTGTCAGGTGGATGGTCTCATCCTCCACTGTGGTCTCATCTGCGATGGTCCAGTCTCCGCTCTCAGGAGGGTTTGTCTGGGCTGAGACAAGAGGAAGGATAGGCATGATAATGAGGGATAGTGCTAGTCCTACCAAGAAAGCCCTTTTCATATTCTGGGAATGTTTTTTTTTCCATAAATACCTTTTTAATACACCTGCTAAACAAATAAATACTCACAACCAATGTTCGTTCCAGATGGCACAGGAGCTTTTCACGCCAATTGATAAATGGAACCCTCCAGAGGTACTGGACTTTGCTAGGGACTTCCCACCGCCCAGGGTATTTGCCCACAGGGGCAGCTTCGTCTGGTGGTGGTGGATGTTCTTCTATAAAGAAGGCGGGGTGAGAAAGCAGGCCATCGCCTTCTGGACCACCAAGACCTACGGCAAGCTCAAGGTCTCTGGCCAGGATTGGAACGAGCCTATGGGATTGGAGGGTGATGAGAAATGCTATTCCTTGAACACCATGTCCACCTTCTGGATCTGGGACGGCAAACAGTTCAAGGAGGCCAAGCCTGTTACGTCCAGGCTCGTTACTGACACTACCAAGGGCGTGAGCATCGTCTCGGACCATGTCGCGATGCATACCGAGGGCAAGGACTTTAAGATGGAGTTCAAGGAAAGGGAGGGCATTGGCCTTAAGATAGACAGCATCCTGCCTACTCCCCCACCAGTGAAGTACAAGAGGACAATGGTCACGAAGAAGATGGGCTTCGACACATTGAAGATTTACCATGCTGGATGGAGGGGCAGGGTGCTTGTGGATGGAAAGGAAAATGAGGTTGATGGCAGCCTGTACATGCAGAATATCTGCCTGAACACACCTGCATTTCCTTGGTTATGGGGCGTGTTCCATAAGGACGACGGGAGCTATTTCACGTACTTCACCACCTTCATCGGTCCATACATGTTCAGGAAGAAGCCCACATGTGCACCAAGGTGGGACAACAGGTTCAAGCCGATGAATAAAAATTTGAACTACACCCCTGCCGGCCAGGAAACGAAGAGGTTCAAGCACGTCAGGTACAAGGTAGTCAGGGAGGGCAAGGGCCTTCCAGGCTTCGAACTGTCCGGGGAGTTGGGCGATGAGAGGTTGAGGATAAAGGTCCAGACCCTTGGAAAGAACACCTACGATTTCGATAGGAAGCGCCTGTTCAGGAACAGGTTCTTCTACAACGAATATCCATCAAAGGTCGTTTCATTCGAGCATACAGATGCTGATGGGAAGGTGCACAAGGACGACCCAGAGCTGTGGACAGGGAACTGCGAGCATTCCTGGGGATTATTAATAAACAAGAACTGATACAGGTGCTAGCATGACAAAGGAACTGAAGGCTGTGTCATTCGACTTCGATGCGACCCTCTACAACTATCCCAGGATGGTCATGAGGCTCATCCACAGGTACGGCATCCACACAAAACTGATAAGGGACCTGACCAAGGGCAGGGCGTTGGTCAGGAAAGAGGGCCACCAGAAGGACTTCAGGGAGAGGCAGGTCCAGGTCATGGCAGAGATGTGGGGCAAGTCAGAGGACTGGACCAGGGAGAAGCTGGACAGGGTGGTGTACAACGGCTTCAACTCCCATTTCGACAATATCAAGCCTGAGAAGGACGCCTTCAAGGTCCTGGACATGCTGGTGGCCAATGGTATTGCCATCTCCGTGCTGTCCGATTACCCACCCCATGACAAGATGGAGAAGATGGGGTTCATGAAGTACCCCTGGAAGACAATAATAAACTGCGAGGAGATCGGCCTCCTCAAACCGCACCCCAAGGGCTTCCAGCTGGCAATGGACGCAATGGGCTCCAAACCCGAGAACACACTGCATGTCGGGGATTCCCTCAGGTACGACGTCCAGGGCGCTAACGAGCTGGGCATGTACTCCGCCTGGTTCAAGAGATGGTGGAGGAAGCCCAAGCCCGGCATCACCCCCGACTACACCTTCAAGAACATGAAGGGCCTGATGAATCTCCTAGAGAAAGAATTCGGACTGGCACCGCTTTGATATCCTTTTATGCAGGGTCTTGCACCCTCCTTCGATGTCCTTATACACAGTGCCTAATACCTGCTTTGATATCCTTTTATGCAGGGTCTTGCACCCTCCTTCGATGTCCTTATACACAGTGCCTAATACTCCCTTTGATATCCTTTGTTGCAGGACCTTGCAGTCTTTTTGAATGCTTTTTCACAATTCTAATATAGTTGTAAATCCATATCAGTGATGTTAGGAGGGTATCAAGGCGATGTTATTGCGCAAGCTGACATGCATGTCCATTTTTCTGGCACTTGTACTGCCTGGCCTCTTTGGGATGTACACGCCAAATACCATGGGGCCAGAGGCAAGGGCGGAGATTATCGAGGGGGAGGGACCCGACGACCTGGTCTGGAGCCAGAGCACAACTGCAGACTTCAATACAGGCAGGTTCAGCAACACCACGACCACGGGCATCGCAGATGGTGCGGTCATCCTTGCCTCTGATTCTGGAGGTACAAGGGGAGGCGAGGATGTTCTTGAGGAACCAATACAGAACCTTCCCCAGGTCCAATCAGAGAAGGATCCTTCTGCATCCCTTCCTGATTTACAGGGCTCGGGCCATATCCCGCTGGGCACAACGCAGAAGTTCACGATAACGGATTCCTACGACAACGAGGACCTGGTAGCATCCAAGACGGATGTGGAGGTGGACACGTACCTTGGTCATGTGAGGGTAGGACCGGATGTATCCGGAGGCTGGATATCTCCTGATGGTCACCAGACTCCAATGGGAAATTGGACAAATCCAGATAGGGCCTATGACGATGATACAGGCACATATGCTATCATCTCCGCCAGTATGGACTGGAGTGCCCCTTTGGAATTGACACTGTCAGAGCCTGTTTACTGCAGCCAGGTAAGGGTCTATTCCGATTTCGGGTATGGAAAGGTGGACAAGGTCAGGATCGAGGTCCAGTATTCCGATGGAACCTGGGATATTATCCACGAAGGTGTTATTCTGGATAATGCGTGGGACACTTACTCCTTTCCTGTTGCCGAGGTCCAGGGAGGCAGGTACACCTTCCATTTCATTGATGACGCCTGGGATTTCTGGCTATACGAGTTCCAGTTGTACAAGCATGATTACAAGCCGCTTGGGTACCTGGAATCCAGCAACTTTCTCAATGGCCAGCAGGTCACGAGTATCGATTTCTTTTCCTGTGATGCTTCTGTCCCAGGCGGAACGGGTCTAAGCATCCAGTTCAGTCAGGATACATTTAACTGGTTCGATTCCCAAGGTTCACTTGGTTCCTGGGACGCTCTCGTCGACGGGGGCAACAATATCGACCTATCAGGTCTGGGCTGGTCAGGAAGCACCTTCTTCTACAAGATTCAGATGGCTTCCAACATTGGCTCCACCCCGAGGGTCTACGACGTGCACCTGACCTGCCACAAGAACCCTCTAATGGGAGAATGGCATTTCGACGAGGGTGTTGGACAATGGCTCGTGGATGCCACTGGCAACGGCTACAACGGGACCAGGGGATTGAGCAGGTTCTCCGAATCCATGGATCCCAGATATACAACTTTCTCGGTATCTGGTACGGCCTTGGATTTTGATGGGAACCAGGATTGCGCCCGTTTGCTTCATAACCCCAACCTTAACAACCTCCCGGCCCTGACCTATTCAGCATGGATATACCCAAAGTCCGATTACCACTGGCATGTTATTGATAAAGGGGATGGGGACAAGCGGCTGTACGCCAATGGGTCCAATCTTGAACTTACTGGCAGGGTGAGGTACAGTGGTGAACATGCCTGGGCAGAGAGCGTTTCTGACACCTTGGAGCTCAACAAATGGCAGCATGTTGCAATGACCTGGAATTCCAGCACTGGCATCCTAAAGCTGTACCATAACGGCCAAGAAGTGAGCTACAAGAACCAGACTATTGGTACAGGGGTGCCAGATGATGATTCTGCATGGAGATACTATTTTGGTTGTCGAGGGAACAGGGATCCAGTCACAATCTTTGACGGCAGAATAGATGAGATAAGGCTCTGGAGCAGCGACCTGAACGCTACAGCGATCCAGAACTCCTATCAGGAATACATCAAGGTCCACAACCTGGATACGACAAATGAGTATCCAAACCTCCAGACAGCTATTGATGCAGCCTCTCCAGGGGACAGGCTGAGCATCGAGGACGGTGTTTATAACGAGGACCTGTATATTAACAAGCACATCATCATCCAGGACTCGTCCTTTTGCCTCAATGACAAGGTCAAGGTAACCTCCTCTGGACTTCTTCAGCTCGACAACGTATCCATGAATGTCCAGAACGTAATGGTCATGGATGGTAGTTCCTTGTCACTGGACAACAGCCCCAACACCATCATATCCCACAACGTGTGGGTGGATGGAAGGGTATGGGCCAATGCCAGCTCATGGGAGCTGGACTGCTCCTCCAACGGCGAGTTCCATATCACCGTGAACAAGACCGGAAGCTTCATCGTCCAGGACAACTCGGTCATCAGGTCCAACACCGCGTGGAAATACCTCATGGAGGTCAAATCCGGTTCGGTGTTCAGGGTGGAGAACAGCACCATCAGAGACTGCGGGTGGCAGGATGCAGACCCCGGTTTGGTTGTGCGTGCCTCCAACATCTACGTCTATAATGGTACCTTTACTGCCAATCACGTGGGCATGACCCTGAATTTCTCCTCTTACAACTTCATAAGGATGAGCCATTTTGACAGCAACTCCAAGAGCGGCCTTGAGTTGTACCAGGGCAAGAAGAACCGCATCGCAGACACTAGTTTTAATTCCAACACTGACAATGGGATCTACATGGATGGCTCTGCGGAGAACAAGTTAATTGGCTGCACGGTTTCGAACAACAATGATGGTATCTGGATCGTTTGGGGCTCCCATTCCTGCCTGGTGGACGATACCTTGGTCACAAGTAATATGCAGCACGGGATCATCGTCGTCTCGTCGGAGTACGTGCAATTGAAGAACACAACGATACAGGATGCTGTCGAGCCCATTCATTTAGATGAATCTGGCAAGGCCAAGGCATTGAACTGTGTTTTTGACCGCTCCTTGGTGTTCTATGGAGATGATGCCTCGAGCCTCACGGTTCAATGGTACATGCATGTCCTGGTCCAAGACAACCTCGTGGCTCCCCAGGAGTATGCCCAGGTGGACGTGCGGGACAACAGCTCAAACCTATTTTATTCAGGAACTAGCAAGGTCAATGGGTTCTGTAATTGGATAATATGCACAGAGTATATAGAAACCAACCTGGCCAAGCTTAACTATACTCCACATAATATAACAGTGCACCCGATGTCCTACCCAATGGTCCACGTGGACCCTGAACCTGTAATGACCAAGACCCGGACAATTATCGTGACCCTCACCAGCACCTCTACAGACTACTGTGATAATGGCGAATACACGTCCGTGGTTCACAATGCGGGTTTCAAGGCATACTGGACCTGGATCGAATGGAGCGAAATGCTACCCCCTGGCTGCAAGCTGGAAATGCAGACCAGGACTGGCAACAGCTCCGATACCTCGGCTTCTGGTTGGAGCCCCTGGTCTGGGGTCCTGACCACCTTTAGCGGCAGCGGAATAACAAGCCCGTCCTTGTGCCAGTACTTCCAGTACAGGGTGAAGTTCACCACGAAGGATTTGAAGCTGACACCCATCCTGCACGACGTCACGGTCCATTATTCAAGGAGACCTACTTGGGTGCATACAGGCATGGAGGACTTCCAGCAGTGCACCTTCAATGGCATCAACCAGGGTCCTGGCGGCAGCTTCCTGCTTGGCAGCCAGCAAGTGCTGCAGCTGGAGCATGACGATATTCAACTCATAGGACCTGGCCGCAGGCAGGATAACCCATCCGTGAAACTGGACAAGGAAGGCAACATCTACATCGCATGCTGGGAAGGGGATGATTTCATGAACGTCATGGCAAAACTGCACAAGTGCTCCAATGACGGCACCAGGCTCTGGAACAAGACATTGGAATCGCGAGTGAATGCTGGGCTGCACTCCACGGATGTGGCCCTAACAAAGGATGGCTATCCCACGCATTTCTACAATTTCGAGGATGATACCACGTATCAAAGATTTGATCCGGACAGCAATACCCTTGACCCAACTCCTATTGTTGTCCAGTCAAAAGGGGATTACTCGAGCTATGGGACCATCAATTATGATGAGAATGATAATTTCTGGATGGTGTGGTGGAACAATGACTCTCCCGACTACCACCTTAACTTTTCCAAGTACCAGTCCGACGGTACCCAGCTTATTCCCCCTACCGATATAAAGAAGAAATGCAACAGCCCAGTATCAGCCATCAACTCCAACGGCGATCTTGTGGTGGCCTACCTGGTCTTGGAAAGTGGCGTGGTGGACGATCTCGAGATGCAGATCTTCGACAACAACGGCGTGCACAGGAACACCTTTAACATCACGGAGGATGGAAACCATGACAGGGCCCCTGCCATAGCCTGCGATCAGAACGGCAACATCTATGTGGCCTACAAAAATGCCTCGATCACCTTCTCAGATATCAGCATAGCAAAGTTCACCGACCAAGGGGTCCATGAATGGACCAGAACCGTGTGCGAACGTGTTGGTTCGTTCACGCTGGATGCTCCTGACATTGATGTTGCTGACAACGGAGATGTCTATGTTACATGGGTCAATACTTCCTCCGGAAAGGACATTCAAATGAGGAAGATCGATACTGAAGGCAACAAGTACCAGAAGATCATGGTATGCGATGACAGCGACAACCAGGTCAATCCTTCCATAGACATAAATGGCGATGACCTTGTAGTAGTCTGGCAGGACTACCGCACATCTGATGAAAGCATATACGGAGATGTCTATGATTTCATTCCCCAGGGTTTTTGCTCCTACGGTAACATCACCTCGGATTCCATAGACAGCGGTGTCGCGGATTATCAATGGAGGCAGATCCAGGTATTCGGGAACATACCTACGGGTACCGATATCACCATCTCAACGAGGACCAGCAACGATGACATGAGCTGGAGCCCCTGGGCCGAGGTGAACAGCCCCGTTTCCTCGCCTCCAGGCAGGTTCCTGCAGTGGATGGTGGAGCTCAACACGACCTCCTCCGGCCGCTCCCCGGTCATAACTGGTGTGGTAACACTTGGGAACACCAACCAGGCCAGTGCAGTTGCCCAGATCACCCTTGATATATTTGTACCTGAGATCAGGGAGTATGCATTGCTGGACAGCCTGTGGAACGTAATTAGCGATAATACCACAGACGGCCTCATCGATGTCGGTCAACTCTATTACTTCAATGTGACTGTGAGACATGAGTTCGGGTTCCTGGAGGTGGATTTCGTGAACATTACCGCGTGGCATGACATGGGAGATGATACCAATACATACAATTCGACCCATGGTGCCAACCTGAACATGATGTTCTGCTATCAGAACGATTCCAGTACCGGAGATGTGGGGGAGTTTTTCATGGTATGGAACGGTACTGACAACGAGACCATATTGCACAAGAGCCTGTGCAGGGACGTCCAACATCCCATCGCTCCCAATACCAGAATTTTGACCTGGGCCTTCACGCCAGGAAAGCAGATCAGAGCCGCGAACTGGACCCTGCCCAGCGGTGGTCCGGAGGGCTTCAATGACCTCAATTCCTGGAATTTCAACATCACTGCCACGGACGATCTGGGTGCCAACAACACTCCTGTGCATGACGAGTTCGGGGTCTACAAGTACGTGGAGGTCACTGCCAACAATGACCCAATGGGAGCCGGAAGGCCTGGAATGCTCGCTCAACTATATCCGAGTATGCACGTGAACTCCAGTGCAAATCATAATTTCAAGCTCAACGTCTCCATCAACAACCTGACGGATGGTACCAACAACATCAGTGCAGAGCAGGTCGAGATCTTATGGTCCTCGGATGGTGGTATAACGACGTATGGATGGAGACCCTTCACCTTTGCCAACGAATCCTACAAGGACAACTACACGGAGTTCCAGTTCGGGGATGATGGTTCATGGCAGGCACCCTTCGTCAACGGCTCCTTCAACCACACTGTAATGGACTGGAGGGTGGACATACCAGTATCCCAGCCTGAAGGGACCTACACCTCACCAGTATACATCAGGATAGAGGCCGAGGCGTAGGGCCACTTCCACCCACCTTCGCCGCAAACCTATTTAAGCATTCTAGCATAGTGCATGCAATGGTTTTCAACAAGCTCCATCCAGCCATACAGCGGGCCGTCCACAAGAAGCACTGGGAAGAGGCCACCGACATCCAGAGGGAGAGTATAGATTCCATCCTGGCTGGGAACCACACCCTTCTCATTGCTCCCA
>Ga0272444_10004119_pt1 | contig 12898 bp, 13 predicted proteins | sample SSMForm13_FD_201033 | JGI IMG/M metagenome (GOLD analysis project Ga0272444, IMG submission 201033) | Marine sediment archaeal communities from Little Sippewissett salt marsh, Falmouth, MA, United States - SSM-Form-13 | ecosystem: Environmental > Aquatic > Marine > Wetlands > Sediment ...
GGGTGTTTCTTGTGAGACGCATCCGGAGAAAGGTCGATCACCAACGTGAGAGGCTGTGAAGCAGCTTCTCACACGGCTTGGAGCCGCGTGGCGGCCTCCAAGACGACGTCGCCTGCGCTGCTCTGCGTCCTCTGCGGTTAAGCTGTTGACATGGGAGAGATCGAGCGGGTACCGATCCAGCGTGTGCGGTCAGAGAGAGTCGAGTCGGTCGAGGATACGCTCGTCGTCGAGCAGAACGTCACGATCGAGGTCGACGGGGAGATCCTGATCCGAACGACCTGCTCGCCCCGGCAGCTGCGGGAGTGGGCGATCGGGTACCTGTTCTCCGAGGGATTCATCACGGCGCCGGACGACGTCGAGGAGATCCGCGAGGCGGACGGCGTCCTCTCGGTCACGCTCACCGCGGCCGCCCCGACGGAACCCGGCCCACTCCCTCCCGTCGAAAGCGAGTGGCGCGTGACGGCGGATCGCATCCTCGCCGTCGCACGAGTGATGGTCGAGAAGGCCGAGCTGTTCCGCCGGACCGGCGGTGCCCACGCGGTGGCGATCGCCGACGAGACGGACGTCCTCGTCTTCGTCGAGGATGTCAACCGGACCTGCGCGCTCGAGAAGGCGCTTGGGATCGCGCTCCCACTACACATCGACTTCTCTCGCTCGCTCGCCTTCCTCTCTTCGCGCATTCCGTCTCGAATGGTCGCCAAGCTCGCGCGGTGCGGCATCCCGATCGTCGCCGCCGTCTCCGCGCCAACGCTCGATGCCGTCCGCCTCGCCGAGTCCCTCAACGTCTGCCTCTGCGGCTTCGTCCGCGGCGAGCGGATGAACGTCTACGCGCACGGATGGAGGGTCGGTCTGTAAGCGGTGCCTGTTGTGCAGATCACGGCCGTTGTTGCCTGTGAATGCCCCAAGCCCTCGGTCTTGCCCGCACGATCATCGGCCACGGTTGACCTTCGCGACGAGACCGAGCAGCCATCCCTCATGGCGGGCAGCGCCTCCTATCGTGAAGCTCCGATACGGGCCGGCAACCAGCGCGAGTTTGACGAGACTCGGAATTCTCTAGTAGTGTGCATACGCACATCATCTATCTGCCGCGAGAGGGGGCGCGTTTGGCGACGAAGGCCACCGAGCTGAAGATCCTCATCAAGGCCATCTGGGTGCTTAATTGGTTCAATTCATGCGGCTTCGCTGAATTGGTGCCGATGGTCGGATCCAGATGGGACATGGAGAGGTTCGGGATGATCATTACCGGGACTCCGAGGCACGCGGACGTGTTGTTCATCGCCGGGTATCAAACCTTCAAGTCGTTGGAGCGGGCGAAGCGGATCTACGAGCAGATGGCCGAACCGAAGGTTGTTCTCGCCCTCGGTTCCTGCACGATGTCCGGCGGGATGTACTGGGATTCGTACAACACGGTGAAGCGGCTTAGTGATCATCTGCCCATTACGATGTACATCCCCGGCTGCCCGCCCCGGCCCGAGGCGGTGTTCGAGGCCTGCGGGAAGATCTTCCAGCACGTCAAGGAGATGTGATGGCCGCCATGGAGAGCGAGCGTAGAAGGGCGGAGCTGCTGGAGCGGATCGGATCGCGGTTCGACCTCGAGCCCCGCGTCGCGGAGGACGGAACCGCCTGGGTTTCGGTGCGGGAGCAGGATCTCGGGGACTGCCTAGCGTTCGCGAAGCGCGAGGGGTTCGATCACTGCTCGGCAGTCTCCGTCACCGACTGGCCCGAAGAGGAGACGTTCGAGCTCACCTACCACCTCTGGTCGTACGAGACGAAGGTTCTGCTCACGGTGAAATCGCGGATCGACCGAGGGAAGGCGACCGTCGCATCTGCAATCCCACTCTGGGGCCCGAGCGCAGGGATCCACGAACGCGAGCTTCACGAGCTGTTCGGTGTGGAGTTCGCTGGAAACCCCGATCTCGCTCCGCTGTTCCTGGAGAAATGGGACGGGCCGCCGCCGTTCCGCAAGGACTTCGATTGGCGGGCGTACGTGACGGAAACGTTCTACGAGGAAGGGAACCCCCATGAGCAGAGCTATCGGGACTGAGACGATGGCGAAAGGCCGCCGCGCCGCGGACGGCTACGACCTCTACTTCGGCCCCGTCCATCCCGGCTCGGGGAACTTCGGTGTCAAGCTGACCGTCGAGGGGGAGCGGGTCGTCGCAGCTCGCGCCGATCCCGGGTACCTGCACCGCGGGTTCGAGAAGCTGATGGAGTACCGGACGCCGATGCAGAACGCCGTCCTCTCGGACCGACTGTGCATCCTCGAGTCTCTCAACTGGAACCTCGTCCATGCGGAGGCGGTCGACCGGCTTTGCGGAACCGAGATCCCCGAACGGGCAAAGACCATCCGGGTGATCCTCGCCGAGCTGTCGCGGATCCAGTCCCACATCATCTGGTACGGGGTCCTGTCCAAGGCGCTCGGCTTCGACACGGGATTCAAGGTGGCGTTCGGCTACCGGGACTACGTGCTCGACCTGTTCGAGTTCGTCACCGGCGGCCGCGTCTACCCGGCCGGCTACATCTGCCCTGGCGGCGTCCGACGCGACATCCCCGAGGGAACGAAGAGGCGAATCGTGGAGCTTCTCGCCAAGCTGGAGAGGATGATCCGCGAGTTCGAGGCGTACGACAGCAAGACGATCGCCGTGCGATGTCGGGGGATTGGCGTGCTCGAACTGGACGACGCCCTCCGGCTTGGAGCCACCGGCCCGGTGCTACGTGCCTCGGGCCTGTCGGCCGACGTGCGGCGCGACGCACCGTACGAGATCTACGACGACCTCGACTTCGAGATCCCCGTTCGCGAGGAAGGGGATGCGTTCGCCCGGTCGATCATCCGACGACGAGAGATCGAGGAGTCGATCAGGATCGTCAGGCAGGCGCTCGGCCGGCTGACAGCGGAGCCGCTCCCACCGGTCAAGCCGAAGACCGCCGGGAAGCTGCCGGAGGGTGAGGTGTACGTGCGCAATGAGATCGCCCGTGGCGAGGCGGCGGTCTACCTGCGCAGCGTCGGGGAGAGCCACCCGTATCGGTGCAAGATCCGGGGACCGGACCTGCTCCACATGATCCCCGTACTCGAACACCTCCTGGTCGGAGCCGAGGTGGCCGACGTCCCGGCCATCTACTGGAGCCTCAACATCTGTCCCGCGGACATGGATCGGTGATCGATATGGCACTCGGAGTCATCCCCCAGCTGATCAAGAACCTGTTCTCCCGACCGATGACGGTCGCGTTCCCACACGAGGCGATCCCGATTCCGGAGGGGTATCGCGGCGAGCACGCGTACGACGTCGATCGATGCACGGGCTGCACCCTGTGCGCACGGGTGTGCCCCAACCGGGCAATCGAGATGGTCGAGGCCCCCGAGGAGAGGCGGGAGGCGTACCCGAAGACCTACCCGCAGATCGATCTCGGGAAGTGCTGCTTCTGCGGCCTCTGCCAGGACATCTGCCCGAGCGGCGCGATGACGATGACCCAGAACGTCTTCCTCTCGACGAATGATCGTTCAACCGTCCTGCGGTCGCCGTTTGGGAAGACATAGGGACGGCTCGTGGGTGGACCACGACGGCGGTGGGAGCATCGCATCCCGGGGGAGGTCGGAACGGTGCTTGTCCGGTGCGCCACCGTGTCCCACGATTTGAGAACGATCCGGGAAACGGGTAACGTAACCTCATCATGACACGGACGACGACGACCCACACGAAGCAGCTCTCGCCGCGTCCGGTCCAGCCGGGTCCCTAGCCCCGTCGCCGGCATGCCGGCGCACGAGTGCGGAAGGGCCCATGACGACTGCAGGCAACGCCTGCGGTCTTCTCTTTGGGAAGGAGGTGAGCTCCGAACCATGACGGACGGTCCGCAGGAGGTGGAGGATGGCCCGACGGGCAGCCGCCCGCCGGTTGAGGAGCACGCGAACCTGGAAGGACCCAACATGCGCAGAATCGAAGCGAGTACAGCCGTCCGCACGGCGGCCGTACGAGGATTGGAGAACGTCGTCGCAGGCGACACGGGAATCAGCACCGTCGACGGCACCGCGGGCCGCCTGATCTACGCCGGATACGAGATCCGCGATCTTGCCGTCCATGCGACCTTCGCCGAGGCGGTCTATCTCCTCTGGCACGGTGAGTTGCCGACCGACGCGGAGCTTCGCGTGTTCCGCTCCCGGCTCGTCGCCGAGATGCGCCTTCCCTCTCAGGTGATCGAGATGATCAAGCTCGCGCCCCCGAGCGCCCACCCGATGGACCTGCTGCGGACGGCGGTTTCTGCACTGGCGATGTACGACCCGGATGTCGAGGACCGCTCGCCGGAGGCCTGTGAGCGCAAGTCGGTCCGCCTGTTGGCCCAGACGATCACGATCGTCGCCGACATGCATCGGATCCGGCACGGTCTCCCGGTGCTGTCGGCCGACCTCGAGATGAGCCTGGGGGCGAACTTCCTCTACCTGTTGCGCGGACGCGTTCCGGACGAGGAGGAGCGAGCGGCGTTCGACCTCCTCTTGCTGCTCCATCTCGAACACGGCTTCAACGCGTCGACGTTCGCGACACGCGTGACCGCGAGCACCCTTTCGAACATGCATGCCGCGCTGAGCAGCGGGCTCGGCACCCTGAAGGGCCGGCTGCACGGCGGCGCCAACGAGCGGGCGATCGACATCTTCGGCAAGATCGGCGACATCGACACGATCGAGGACTACATCGACGGCATGCTCAACGAGGGGAAGCGGATCATGGGCTTCGGTCATCGGGTCTACAAGGTCGAGGACCCGCGCGCACGGCTGCTCCGGGAGCACGCCCGGAGTCTCTGTCACCGCGTCGACAGGGCCGCGCTCGGGGAGATCGCCGAGCGGATCGAAGAGGTTGTCCTCGAGAAGAAGGGGATCTACCCGAACGTCGATTTCTACTCCGCGATCGTCCAGCACGCGCTCGACATCCCGAAAGCGTACTTCACCGCGATCTTCGCCTGTGCTCGGACAGCCGGGTGGCTGGCGCACATCCGGGAGCAGTACGCGGACAACCGCCTCATCCGCCCGACGTCGAACTACATCGGGCCGACGGGGAGAGCGGCACGGCCGATCGCCGAACGGAGCTAGGAGGGACGATCTCCGCCGCCACGCGCCCCAGCACGTCGATCAGGATGTCGACACTGCGATCGAACTCGGCGATCTCGACGTGCTCGTCCGGCGTGTGATCGAGATTCGAGTCACCCGGTCCGTAGGCGACGATCGGGCAGCCCCAGGCCGGGCCGACGACGTTCATGTCCGACGTTCCGGTCTTCACCTTGAATCGCGGACGGCCCGACGCCGCCCGGATCGCCACGAGGAAGGCGCGAACCAGCGGCGAGTTCTTCCCCGACCGGAAGGCCGGCTCGGCGTATGGAAACGTGACCTGCTCGTCCGGATGCCGCGCCGCGAGCGCGGCACGTACGACGGGCGGAGCCATGTTCGGCGGCAGCCGAAGGATCACATCCATCTCCGACCAGGCTCGGATCCCGTCGGAGAAGGTGTGGATTTCCCGAAGCGACGGCGTCACCGTGTCGAACGCGCCGGTGCGTCCCTCGTTCATCGCGTCGGCTTGCTCGCGGACGTGATCCCAGAAGCCGACCGCGTGCTCCGCCGGCGTCCGGTGGTCCGACGCCCCGTGGGCCACCGAGCTCTCCCAACGGTGATGAACCGCCAGCAGTCCCTTGTAGCCGAGCGTGATCCCCTCCCATCCGCTCGGCTCGCCGATCACGACGCAGTCGGGCGGTTCCATCGTCTCTCGCAGGTACTGCGCGCCTCGACCGTGCGCCTCCTCTTCCACTGCGCCAATCACGACGATGCGTGCAGTCTGAAGCCGCTCGGCCGTCGCAGCGGCGGCGAGCACCATCGCCGCGAGCGGCCCCTTGGCGTCGACCGCACCGCGGCCGTACACGCACCCGTCCTCCCGCCGGACCGGGATCTGCCCCCGCACGGTGTCCATGTGCCCGAGGAGCACGATCGTCGCGGGTGCGCCCGGCGGCCCGGCTGCGCCGACCGCGTTGCCGACGGGGTCGATCGACGCGGTCAGCCCGAGAGATGTCATCTCGCCGACAAGCCACGCCGCCAGCTCCGTTTCCCGGCCGGAGAGGCTCGGGATCCGAAGCATCGCTTCGAGAAAGTCGACCTTATCCATCGCGGCTCCCTTCCTCCGCCGACAGGACCGCGGTCACGGCATCGACCACCGAATCGACCTGCTCCGCCGAGATCACGAGGGGCGGGAGGAACCGCAGCACCATCCGGCCGGCCGGCAGCGCGAGCACGCCGCGCTCGGCGAGTGCTGCGAGAACCGGGACCGACTTCACCCGCAGCTCCATCGCCAGCATCAAGCCGAGCCCGCGCACCTCGCGTACGACCGGTGCATCGATCGCTTCGAGTCCCGCGTGCAGCCGATCTCCGAGCTCGGCGGCGCGGGCCGCAAGCTGCTCCATCTCCAGGACGCCGATCGTCGCCGCGGCGGCGGCACAGGCGAGCGGGTTGCCGCCGAACGTCGAGCTATGGGCGCGCGGCGGCAGTACGCCGACCCGCGGCCCGATCAGGACGGCACCCATCGGAACCCCGCCGGCGATCGCCTTCGCCACGCACATCAGGTCCGGGTGGAGACCGTGATGCTCGCAGGCGAACATCGCTCCGGTGCGACCGAATCCCGTCTGAACCTCGTCGGCGATGAACAGCGCACCGCGCGCGGAGCACAGATCCTGCGCCGATCGCAGGTACGCGGCGTCGCCGAGGATCACGCCGCCCTCCCCCTGGACGATCTCCAGCAGGACCGCCGCGGTTTCGGAGTCGATCGCCTCCTCCAGTGCCTCGATTTGGTTGTACGGCACGAAAACGACGTCCGGCACGAGCGGAACGAACGGCTCGCGATACGCCTTGTTCCACGTCGCCGAGAGTGCGCCCATCGTCCGCCCGTGGTAGCCGCGCATCGCGGCGACGATCTTCGTCCGCCCGGTCGCGACACGCGCGAACTTCATCGCACCCTCGACCGCCTCCGTTCCCGAGTTGCAGAGGAAGACGCGATCGAGCCCGCCCGGCGCGATGCGGACGAGCGCTTCCATCAGCACGGCGCGCGCATCGTTGTAGAAGCCGTTCGGACAGATCGCGAGCCGTCCAGCTTGCTCACGGATCGCTTCGATCACTGCCGGGTGCGCGTGGCCGACGTTGGCGACGCCATGCCCGCTCATGCAGTCGATGAACTCCCGCCCGTCGGCGTCCCACAGGCGGGCGCCCTTTCCGCGAACGAGAACGATCGGCTGGTGCCCGTAGAGGCCGCTACCGTACCGATCCTCGATGTCGATCGTCGCTTGCCTGTTCATGACACGACCGTTCCTTCCCCGGCGAGCGCTCGCTGCAACGGCCGCTCGCTGCGTCCATCGGCGAGGATCACCCGGCCGACGCCCGCGCGGACGGCTTCGGCTGCGCCGAGCACCTTCCGCTTCATCCGTCCCTTCGCAACCTGCTCGAGAACGGCCTCGGCGTCCGCCACGGGCACAGCCGGGATCAGCGACGTCGGATCTTCGACGTCTCGAAGGAGCCCGGGGACGTTGGTCAGCAGGACGACCGCCTCGGCTCCGAGCGCCCCGCCGATGGCGGCCGCCGCCCGGTCGCCGTCGACGTTCACGAGCTCGTGATCGGCGCTGATCGCGAACGGGGCGACGACCGGGGTGTACCCGGCGTCGAGGAGCGTCGTCAGGAGACGCGCGTTGACGCGATCGATCCGACCGCTGTGCTCGCCCCGGAGCACAACCGTCCTCCCGTCCTCGACGATCCGCAGCATCGGCTTCCGAACCGCTTCCAGCAACCGTCCGTCGACACCGGAGAGGCCAAGCGCATTGACGCCGAGCCCCTGCAGCCGCTCGACGAGCAGCGCGTTGATCCGCCCGCCCATGACCATCGCGAGGATCTCCATCGTCTCGCGGTCGGTGTACCGGCTGGAGTGCCCCGAAACCGACGTCACGAACCGCGGCGGGTGACCGAGCCGCTCGGCGATCGCGGTCGATTCGTGCGACCCGCCGTGAACGAGCACAGCCGACTCGCCGCGGTGGATCCGCTCCGCGAGATCGACGCAGATCGCTTCGACGTCGATCCCCTCGCTGCCTCCGACCTTGACGACGATCACGCGTCCTCCTTCTCCGACTACACCGGATGCAGGCCCGGAAAGCCCAGTCCGCTGTTCTCGGGCCAGCCGAACATGACGTTCATCGCCTGCACGGCGTTCCCGCCGGCTCCCTTCATCAGATTGTCGATCGCGGCCACCACGACGACTCGTCCTCCCGCGTCGTCGACCGCGAAGCCGATGTCGCAATGGTTCGAGCCCGACAGCAGCTTCGGCTCGGGATACCGGTGGATCCCTCGCTTCGCCCGGACGAGGCGGACGAACGGCTCCTCGGCGTAGTCCTCTCGGTACAGCGACCAGATCGTGCGCTCGTCGATCTCCTCGTTCAGCAGGCAGTGACAGGTCGCGAGCGCGCCGCGGACCGTTCCGATCGACGTGACCGTGAAGTGAAGACCCGGTGACGCGGCGTCGAGTCCCAGCTCCTGGATCAGCTCCGCGACGTGCCTGTGCCCAGTCGGCGCAAACGTGCGCATGACGCCGGCTCGCTCCGGATGGTGTGATGCGGGTGTCGCCTTGTTCCCGCCCTCGGACGACCCCACCTTCACGTCGACGATCGTCTCCCGCACCAGCTCCCTTCGGATCAGCGGCGCGAGCGCGAGCGACGTCACCGCGGCGTTGCAGCCCGGCCCGCTCGCGTACGCCGCAGACCGAAGCGCCTCGCGATGAAGCTCCGGGAGTCCGTAGACGAACTTCGACAACCAGTCGGGCGACGGATGCGTGCATCCGTACCAGGTTTCGTACGCCGCGGCGTCGCGAAGTCGGAAGTCGGCCGAGAGGTCGATGATCCGCTCCGCCACCTGCGACCACTCGTCGATCCGCGCCATCGTCTCCCCGTGTGGCATCGCCAGGAAGAGGAGGTCGCACGGCTCGACCGTCGCCAGCGGCGTGAACCGGAGATCGGTGTAGCCACGCAGGTTCGGATGCACGAAATGGGCGTACATGCCCGCGTACGTCTCCGACGTGATCTGCACGACCTCGACGTGCGGATGCCCGAGCAGGAGCCTCAGCAGCTCGCCGCCGGCGTAGCCGGAGGCCCCGACGATGGTGGCGCGAATCATGCTCTCTCCTTTGCCTTCTCGATGACGTAGTCGGCGATCGTCCCGGGGATGTCGACGTCGACGACGCGGACGGATCCGTGGAACTCCGGCGTGTGGTTCACCTCGTTGACGAGGAGGCCGCCGTCGGCCCGTTCGAGCAGGTCGACGGCGATGACCTCTCCGCCGACAGCGCGGGCGGCACGAAGGGATAGGTCCCGGATCTCGTCCGTGACCGGGCAGACCGACGTCCGCCCTCCCGTCGCCGTGTTGGTGATCCAGTGGTCGGACGTTCTCCAGATCGCATACGGCACCTCGTCGCCGATCACCATCGATCGGATGTCTCGGCCCGGCTTGTCGATGTACTCCTGCGCGTAGAAGACGGAGTGCGCGACGCCGCCGAGCGTCGCCTTATGCTCGAGCAGCGCCTCCGCCGCGAACCGATCGGCGACCCGTGCGAGTAGCCGCCCCCACGAGCCGTGAAGCGGCTTGAGCACGGCCGGATAGCCGATCGTCTCCTCGATCGCCCTGACCATCCGATCCCGCTCGAAGCCGAACACCGTGCGCGGCGTCGGCAGTCCGGCTTCTGCGAGCGCGAGGCTCGTCAGCAGCTTGTCGCCGCACGCGGCGATCGCCCGGTGCGGGTTGATCGTCGGAACGTCCGCGCGCTCAAGCCACCGCGTCAGGTAGAAGGCGCGTGTGCCGCTCAGGCATCGAACCAAGACGGCGTCGAAGCTTGCGAGCGTCGCGTTCGAGACGTCGGGTGCCAGCGTCCGCACGTCCACCGGCTCGACCTGTACGCCGCGCGCATCGAACGCTGCGAGGAGGAGTTTCTCCTCCAGGCGCACGCGGGAGCAGAGGATGGCGATCTTCACGGCAGCTACTCCCCCCAGTCCTCCTCGACCTCGGGCGCCAGCTCGAGCGATATCGGATCCAACGACAGCACCTCGAGCTCGACGCCGCAGTCGGCGCACACGACGATCTCTCCCTGGTGGAGGACCTCATCCAGCTTGAGCTTCGCACCGCATTCGGGACATGCACTCATTCGTCCTTCTCCTTCCCCGCCGCCTTCCGGACGGCGAGTTGCTCCGATTGCTCATGCAGCCGCGCCTTGGCGGCCGCGATCTGATCTCGAACCGCATCCGGCGACGTGCCACCCTTCGCCGCCCGGGCGGCAATCGATCGGTGAGGATCGAACACGTCGTACAGGTCCGCTTCGAACCCCGGATGCACGCTCTGGAACCGGTCGAGGGCGAGCCGGTTCAGCGGCACGCCCTCCCGCTCGGCGCGCCGGACCGCGCCGCCCACGGCGGCGTGCGCCTCCCGGAACGGGACACCCTTGCCGACCAGGTAGTCGGCCAAGTCGGTCGCCAGCATCGCGTCGTTTCGCGCCGCCGCCATGTGCGCCGCCCGAACCCGAAGCGACCGGATCAGTCCCGTGAGCAGAGGCAGCTCGAGCTTCAACGTGTCGATCGCGTCGAACAGCGGTTCCTTGTCTTCCTGCAGGTCCTTGTTGTAGCCCGCCGGAAGCCCCTTCAACGTGCAGAGGAACGCCGTGGCGTGGCCGATCATCCTTCCCGTTTTTCCACGGACCAGCTCGAGCGCGTCGGGGTTTCGCTTCTGCGGCATCAGGCTCGAGCCGGTCGCGTACGCCTCGGACAGCTCGACAAAGCCGTACGCCTCACTCGACCAGACGATCAGCGTCTCGGCGAGACCGCTGAGGTGCGTCTGGAGCAGCGCCGCCCAAGCGAGGAACTCGGCGACGAAGTCGCGATCCTCGACGGCATCGATGGAGTTCTCGGTGGCGCTTGCGAACCCGAGCGCGCCGGCGAGCGCGTCGCGATCGATCGGATACGGCGTTCCGGCCAACGCGCCGGAGCCGAGCGGGCAGACCTCCACCCGCGCCGTCAGCTCCGTCAGCCGGTCGCCGTCTCGCAGCAGCTTCCAGACGTGCGACAGCATCCAGTGGCTGAACAGCACCGGCTGTGCGGTCTGCTGGTGCGTGTACCCGGGCATGACGATCGACCGGTGGCTCTCGGCCTTCTCGACCATCGCCTGCTGAAGGGCCGCCAGCGCCGGTCCGACGGCCTCGATCTCACCGAGCAGGTGCAGCCGCAGATCGGTCGCGACCTGGTCGTTGCGGGATCGGCCCGTGTGCAGCTTGCCCGCGACCGGCCCGACCCGCTCGGTCAGCAGTCGCTCGACGAGCGTGTGCACATCCTCATCGCCCGGCTCGGAGGCGAACGTCCCGGCCTCCAGCTCGCCGCCGACCGCTTCGAGCCCCGCGACGAGCGCGTCACACTCCGTCGCATCGATCACGCCGGCCGCATGAAGCGCCGTCGCGTACGCGATGCTGCCCCGCACATCGGCCGCCCCGAGCCGCAAATCGAACGGCAGCGAATCGCCGAACCGCCGCAGGAGCTCGTCCGGAGCGGCCTCGAACCGTCCTCCCCACAGGGCCGTGCCCGTCTTCGTGACCATCGGTCTACACCACGGAGGCCGGTGTCGGAGCAGGCATCGTTGCGGTCTCCTCCGACTCCCGGTCGATCAGCGCCTTGACGGTCAGCGGGAGGCCAAACAGGTTGATGAACCCTTCCGCGTCGGACTGGTTGTAGACGTCGTCCGCACCGAACGTCGCGAAGTCCTCCCGATACAGGCTGTTCGGTGATTTCCGACCGATGACGGTCGCCGACCCCTTATACAGCTTCATCCGAACTGCGCCGGTCACCGGCTTCATCGCCTCGGCGACGAACGCCCGGAGCGCTTCATGCAGCGGCGTGAACCAGAGCCCGTAGTAGATGAGCTCGGCCATCTTCTGCGAGACGAGGAGCTTGTAATGCAGCGTCTCCCGGTCGAGGCAGATGCTCTCGAGCCCCTGCAGCGCGGTGTGCAGGACGGTGCCGCCGGGCGTCTCGTAGACGCCGCGCGACTTCATCCCCACCAGCCGGTTCTCGACTAGGTCCGCCCGCCCAACACCGTGGGCCCCCGCGATCTCGTTCAACGTCGAGAGCAGCTCCACCGACTCCATCGGCCTGCCGTCGAGCCCCACCGGCAGGCCGTGCACGAAGTCGACCGTCAGGACGTGCGGCTCGTCCGGAGCCGACTCCGGCGACGTGCTGATGCAGAACATCGACTCCTCCGGCTCGGCCCAAGGATCTTCGAGGATCCCGCCCTCGTGGCTCATGTGCCAGATGTTCGCGTCGCGGCTGTAGACCGACTCCTTCTGCGACATGATCGGCACGCCGTGCGCCTCGGCGTAGGCGACCGCATCGTCGCGCGACTCGATCGACCACTCGCGCCACGGCGCGATGATCTTCAGCGTCGGATCGTGCGCCTTCACGCCGAGCTCGAACCGAACCTGATCGTTTCCCTTGCCGGTGCAGCCGTGGGCGACGGCGTCGGCCCCCTCTTGATGCGCGATCTCCACCAGCTTCTTCGCGATCAGCGGCCGCGCCGTCGACGTTCCCAGCAGGTACAGGCTCTCGTAGACCGCCCCCGCCTGAAGCGTCGGGAACGCGTACTCGTCGAGGAACTCCTGCTTGAGGTCGAGGACGATCGCCTTGCACGCTCCGCTCGCGAGTGCCTTCGCCTCCAGGCCGGCGGTTTCGCCGATTCCCTGCCCCAGGTCGGCCGTCAGCGTGACGACCTCGCAGCCGTAGTTCTCCTTCAGCCACGGGACGATGACCGAGGTATCGAGCCCGCCGGAGTAGGCCAGGACGGCCTTCTTGATCTGTCCTTTCACAACAC
>Ga0272444_10004120_pt1 | contig 12898 bp, 9 predicted proteins | sample SSMForm13_FD_201033 | JGI IMG/M metagenome (GOLD analysis project Ga0272444, IMG submission 201033) | Marine sediment archaeal communities from Little Sippewissett salt marsh, Falmouth, MA, United States - SSM-Form-13 | ecosystem: Environmental > Aquatic > Marine > Wetlands > Sediment ...
ATAATATATTGACGTATCCCATTATAATACAGCACATAATGATCTATGAGGTGTCCGACTGAATAAAATCGCAGATGAATCCGCTCCGACTCGCGAGGCCGAAAACCGATCAACGCTGTTTCTGTATGGCACCCTTATTTTTCATCAGTTCCTGACCGCGGCGGCCTTTCCTGTCGCCAAGCTGGGCTTAAATCAGATTGATCCGTACACCTACGCGCTGATCCGCTTCACGGTCGCCTCGTTGATTTATCTGCCTGTCCTGGTATATCTTCGCCGTTACAAAAAAATATCGAGCCGCGATCATCTGAAAATTTTTCTTCTCGGATTAATAATTATTCCTCTCAATCAGGTAGTTTTCCTGGTGGGGCAGTCGATGACCTTAGCCGGCCACGCAGCGCTTCTTTTTGCCACCGTGCCCATTCATATATATATACTGGCGGTTATCTTCCTCAGGGAAAAGGCTACCTGGTGGCGGACGGCCGGCATTATTCTGGCCGGGATCGGTGTCTATATCGTTTTGAGCGGCGGCATGCAGCGTTTTGGCCGGGAATATCTTCTTGGCGATTTTCTTGTCCTGATCGCGGTTATCGCGTGGGCCGTGGCGACGGTTATGGCCAAACCGATAGCCATAAAATACGGCACTTTCAGGGTGATCGGTCTGGCCATGGTTTACGGTTCGGCTCTTTACTGGCCTTATGGTTTCTATCGCACCGACTTGTCCTCGCTCGGAAAAATAAGCGCCGAAGGCTGGTTTTCGGCTCTTTATATGGCCATTGTCGTCTCTGTCCTGGCCTATTTTTTATGGTATTGGGTTTTGAAATACATGGAAGCGACACGGGTGGCTGTTCTTCAGAATCTCCAGCCGATTATCGCGGCGGCCATCGCGGCGGTAATGCTGGCAGAACCGATCAGCCGCAACTTCGTCATCGGCGGGATAATCGCCCTGGCCGGAATTATCCTTACCGAAAGACGCTGACCGATGAAAATTATTTACTATATTGACGATTATATTGACAGGGGATTAATCGTATCGAGAATAATTTTGACTGGAGCGATAGACACATGACCGCAAAAGGCAGACCGCAGGACAACAATCGCGAACAAAACCACACCGACCAGGATCTCTGGTCGGTCTTCAGAATCATGTCGGAATTCGTTGAGGGTTTCGATACCCTCCGATATCTTCGCCCGGCCGTTTCCATATTCGGCTCTTCGGCTCTGCCGGAGTCATCCCGATACTATCAGATGGCTCGGGATATCGCCCGCAAGCTTTCCGACGCCGGTTTTTCGATCATCACCGGGGGCGGTCCGAGTATCATGGAAGCGGCCAATCGCGGCGGTTACGAGGGCAAATCGCACTCGGTCGGGCTCAATATCGAGATTCCCTCCGAGCAACTGCCCAATCGATATCAGAACATCTCTCTGGATTTTCGTTATTTTTTCGCCCGGAAAGTGATGTTCGTCAAGTACGCCTCGGCCTTTGTCATTATGCCGGGCGGTTTCGGAACGCTCGATGAGTTATTCGAGTCGCTGACCCTGATTCAAACCAAGAAGATCTTTCATTTCCCGGTCGTCCTGGTCGGCTCCGATTTCTGGGGTGGTCTCATCGACTGGATCGTCTCCAGGCCGATCGGTATCGGAACTCTCTCCAAAGAAGATTTAGCCCTGTTTTCGCTGACCGATGATCCCGACGAGGTTGTTCGGATCATCAGGGACGGCTATGAAAAGGTTCGCCGCAGCGCGGCGATATAGCTATGTATTTTATAGACTATAATAGTTTATGATGCCGATTTTTAACCCTTCAGGTTCTCCGCCGAGAAGGCTTTCTCCAGCTTATCGTCTGTGAAGACGCCGTCTTTGCGGATTAATTTATCATCGAAATAAATCTCGCCGCCGCCGTAGTCCTTACGCTGGATCAGGACCAAATCCCAGTGGATGGCGGAGATATTGCCATTAGGTGCCTCATCGTAACAGCATCCCGGCGTCAGGTGGAACGACCCGGCGATTTTTTCGTCGAAAAGGGTGTCTTTCATCGGATGCTGGATATACGGATTGATCCCGATAGCGAACTCGCCGACATAGCGGGCGTTTTCGTCGGTGTCGAGAATTTTGTTGAGCTTGTCCTCGAAAGCGGCCGCGGTCGCCTTGACGATCTTACCGTCCTTGAAGGTGAAGGAGATATCGTTATAGACGTACCCCTCGTGCAATGATGGCGTATTATAAGTGATGGTGCCGTTGATCGACTCGCGCACCGGGGCGGTGTACACCTCGCCGTCGGGGATATTGCGTGTCCCGTCGCACTTGACCACCGAAATATCCTTGATCGAAAAGGTCAGGTCGGTTCCGGGGCTTTTGATATGCACCTTGTCGGTCTTATCGACCAGTTCCACCAGCGGATCCATGGCGGCCGACATTTTGGCGTAGTTCAGGTTGCAGACATCGTAATAGAAATCTTCGAATTTCTCCTGGGATGTTTCCGCGAGTTGCGACATGGCGTTATTGGGGAAGCGCAAAACGCACCAGCGCGTCCGCTTGACCCGTTCTTCCAGATGCACCGGTTTGTAGAAAACGGTCTGGAATTTTTTCAATTGATCGGCATCAATATCAGCCAGGTCAAAGGGATTATCGGAGCCACGGAGGCCTAAATAGCACGAGGCCTTTTTCATGATATCGAGATGAACGTCGGCCATCATTTTCATCTGCTCCTCGGTGGCGGTCTGGAGAAATTGCCTGGTCAGCGATTCATCATTGTAATACCAGAATGTCGTGGCGCCTTTTTCCGAGGCGTAGCGGATCAATTCCTTGCCCAGCTCGAGGGTCATGACACCCTTGATTTCGAGATAAAGCAGTTCTCCCCGATTCAGTTTAACCGAGTAATCCAGCAGATTTTTGGCCAGCTTGGCGTTTCTGGAGTCTTTCATTATTTTCCCTTTCTGTTTTTGCCGTTTATAATAAGCCAAAACGCTTTCTCTTGCAAGAGCCATCCCGACTTTTTCCTGCATCCGGGAGATTTGGGTGAACTTTGGCTTTTTTACTTTGTTGAGAGATATCAATGACGAATTCAAAACGCATACTGGTGGGCACCTCCGGCTTCAGCTATAAAGACTGGCTGGGCAACTTTTACCCGCAATTTTGCGTCCCGGCCGACTTTTTGAAATTGTATTCGACGGTGTTCAAGACCGTCGAGATCGACTCGACCTATTACCGGATACCCTCGACCGAATCGGTTCGGAGATGGAAGCGGAATACGCCCGATGATTTCGTTTTTTCGGCCAAATTTCCTTCCTCGGTGACGCATGAAGGTGAGATTCAGTCGCGAATCGACAACGCTTTGAAATTTATCGATATTATGTCGGGTCTGGATCATAAGCTGGGCCCTCTTCTGATGCAGTTTCCCTATCGTTTTCAGCCGGAGAATAACCTGGCCACGATGGAAGCGTTGATCGCGAAAATCCCCGAACAGGTGCGGGTGGTTATTGAGGTGCGTAACCGCAAGTGGCTCGATGACCGTTTCTTCGATATTCTCCGCGGGAAGAAGATCGCCCTGGCTTTGGTCGATCATCCCTGGATGCCTCGCCACAAGATAATTACGTCAGATTTTGCCTATGTCAGATTTCTGGGTGACCGCAAAAAAATCGATTCCGATTTCAGTTATATCAGGTATGACCGCGAGGAAGACCTTAAATGGTGGGCGGAACTGGTGGAGAATTTCAGCCGTGAAAGGGGAGAAGTCTACGCTTATCTCAACAATCACTACAGCGGTCACTCGCCGACCACCGCCCTGCGGCTCATGGAGATACTCAAAATAAAATCCTGACCTTTCCGATCGACATTTCCCGGAGACAATAATTTCCCTTGCTCCCGATGCTTTGAAAGGGCTATATTTGAGAGGGGCAAAGAAAGGAGAATAATATGTCGAAGGAAGGGCAGTATATTTGTACCAAGATTGGGGGGTTCCGTCTGGCCTTTGACGTTACCTGTGTTTCCGAAATCATTAAACCGGATACGAGTCCCTATCGAATAGAGCATTCCGACGGCGAAACGGCCACCATTAATTACTCCGGTCAGAAAATCCCGGTAATCTATCTGTCCGATATCATTCACGGCGACCGCGAACGTTATATAACCTCGTACCGCGCTTTGATAACGAGTTGGCAGGGTCGCCGGGCCGCCATCGTGGTCGATTCTGCCGACGAAATAATCCGCATCGCCGCCGGCGATGTGAAAAGCCCGACGGAGATTGTCGCCGATATCGATATCGCTCCTCTCGAGGGTATGATCAATATTGACGAGGACAAAATTCATATTGTCTCGGTGGAGAAGATATTCAACCTGGCCCGGGTTACCTGATCGGCATGCGGCTTTCTCATCCGCCGGCGCGAGCTGACCGTATCCGAAATAATGGATACTGGCGATTATTAATATTGATTTTAGATCGGCACCAGGGCACCTCTTCCGGCCATGGGTAAAACTGCAGCATTACAGGTCATCTACACCAATATCGGTCGCGGCCATCCTTATTATCTCGATGGCATCGTCGAAGCTATGAGAGACAATTACGCCGACCGCCTGGAGTTGATGAGCACCGACGTTTTTGCCCTGTCGGGCGGCTGGGGCCGCCGATTGTGGCGGTTGGCCCGTTATATGTACCATACCGGCAGTCAGGGAGGAATGACTGGCCGTTTTTATGAAAGAATTCGCCGCGAAAGAAAGGCCGATCGGCCGGGCCGAGCCGAACGAATCATGGCTCGCGATCTCAGGGGCTTCGTCAAAGAACAGAGTGGACCGGTACTGGTAGCCCATCCGCTGCTGGCCTCGATGCTTTCCGATCTGGCCCCGGTGTACTATCAGCATGGAGAGGTCGCCGTTCCGCGCGAGGCGGCCGTTGCCGGATGCGCGAAAGTATACGTTCCTCTGGAGACTTCGGCCGATGCTTTGGTACAGTTCGGTCTCGAACGATCCGGGCTTGAGGTTTCCGGTCTCTGTGTGGAAAGCAGGCTGGTGCCGGCCGCCGGCCGGGCTTACGGAAACCGTCTCGAGAGGCTTCGGCGTAATCGTTTCCTGACGGGGGCCTTCTTTTCATCCGGGGCGGAACCGTCGGGACATGTCGCCAAAATTATCATGGCGGCCGAATCACTGATTCCGACCGAACACAAGGGTGTCATTTTCTGTCGCGCCGGCGGACGACTTGAATACGCCCTGAGAGAGCGTGGTCTGGCCGGGGACGATCCGCAAAAGACGGGTCTGGAAGTTCTGGCCTTTCGATCCCGCCGGGAGGAAAACGAGTTAACGCTGTCGGTTTTTGATCGATTCGACTATTTTCTCGGGCCGGCCCACGAGCGAACCAACTGGGCTATCGGTCTCGGTCTGCCCATGTTCGTTCTTCATCCAACGATCGGGACCTTTTCGCCGCTTAATCACTCGTTTTTAATTAACCGGCGGGTTGCCGTCGATATCGCCTCCGAAAAAGACGCTGCCGGCTTTGTCTCCAAGCTCGACCGTCTGCTCGACAGCGGCGCCCTGGCCGACATGGCCCGAAACGGCTTCAATCAGTATCGCATCGACGGTTTTTCGCGAATCGCCGATTCGCTGGTGCGGGACATGGGATGAAACCGGGCGGTATCATTAATTATGCCAGGAAATTCGACTATCGCCTGTGGATACTGGCACTCGGCTGGGTCGCTTCGGCGGTCGGCTTCTCTCTTTCCATTCCCTTCATATCAATCTATTTTCATTCGGAGCTGGGTATATCGCTGACCGGGATAGGCCTCTTTTTCGGGCTGGCGGCTCTGGTTCGGGCGGGCTTCCAGGGCGTCGGGGGAGAGCTGTCGGATCGTTTCGGGCGCTATCATCTTATGGTCACCGCCCAGATCATCCGCTCGTTTATTTTTCTCATGATGGCTCTGTCCGTCTACCGCGGCTGGGGTTTTTATCCTGTCGGTGGTTTGTTGATACTAAATTCTATTTTTGGCGCCTTCTTTCAGCCGGCGGCCAACGCCACGGTGGCCGACCTGGTCGACCGGGATAAACGGACCGAGGCGTACGCCATCACGCGCGTGGCGGGAAACTTCGGCTGGGCTTTAGGTCCGGCCGCGGGCGGTTTCCTGGCCGCCAACTCGTATCATTTGCTGTTTATATTTTCCGGCGCCATGACCATGGTATCCAGCATTATCATCGCTGTTTTTCTTCGGGGACTGAAACCGGTCGGGGTGGCAGCCGGACAGAGGAGCCGTCTGCGGGACATTCTCAGTTATCGGGGCCACGAGCTGATCATCAGGCACGCTGCTTTGCTTTTTTTGCTCTATCTGGTAATGTCACAGTTGATCGCTCCTTTTTCACTCTATGCGGTGGATTTCGCGGGCATTACCGAAGAGCAACTGGGATTTCTTTTTACCCTCAACGGTCTCCTGGTGGCCTTCCTGCAGATTCCGACGACGCGTCTTTTGAGCCGTTTCCGGTTGACAGTTCAGCTTTCGCTGGGGGCGGTGATTTACGCCGTGGCTTTTTTCTGGATCGGCGCCACCGGGACCTTTTTCCTTTTCGTCATAGGGATAATACTGGTGACCACCGGGGAAAATTTCGTTTCTCCCCCGGCCCTGTCGATTACGGCCAACCTGGCCCCGCCCGGTCGGACCGGACGCTACATGGGTATTTACGGTTTTTCGGTCACTTTCGGCTGGTCGCTGGGCCCGCTTCTGGGCGGTCTTCTCATGGAATGGGCCAAACCCGATTTCATTTATTCCTGGGGAGTCATCGCGGCTATAGCCCTGGCGGCGGCAGTCGGTTTCGGTTGTCTGACGAAGCAGATTCCCGATGATCTCAATCGTTACCGGGAAATCAATAAATAACCACGAATTTGCCGATTTGACTGCCGGCCTCGGATTCCACGGCAAAATAATAGATGCCGGAGGTTATGATCATATCGTTGCGGGAAATCATGTCCCAGATTTCATGTGAGCTGGCCGGTGCATTGGGGGGATAATCGTGGACTATTTCATCGATTAGATCTCCATCCAGGGTAAAGATGCGGATGGTGCACTTGTGGGGCAGGTTGGTGAAATGAAGCGCCCGGGTTCGTTCCGTGGGCCAGTCGGGATGATCCCAGCCCTCGTAATAGGTGCGGTAGTTGCCGTCGATTCGATATGGGTTGGGGTAGACGACCACGTCGAGCCCTCTTTCCTCGGCCAGTCGGCTGGTATTCTGGGCATATTCCAGGACGGCGCTTTCGGCGGGATCGGTTTCCAGCGAGGGCAGATTGGCCGGGGGATAACCGTGATCGAAAGCGGCCACGGCCACATAGTAAGGGATGGAGGGGATCAAATTGCGCAGAACGTAGCGGTATTCGAAATACTTCAGCTGACCGTCTTCGGTCACCTCATCGGGATAAAACATCCGGGCCGTATCGAGATTGAGTGTCGAGGGATACTTCTGGTCGGGATAGACTTTGTGAATCAGGGTCGTATCGTGATAATCGGAACGATTCCAGTCATGGCTGGTGAAAAAATAGAACTCCCATTCGCCGCGGCGGGCATTGTAGAACGGAAACAGATGGTTTTCGTCATAGAACGGCGCCGGATCGAATTGTTCGCCGTACATCTGGCGAAGCGTCCGCATTTCGTACGGCGGATTATTGATGACCCAGAGTTCCCGGGCGGCGTCGTATTCCCAGCGATTGTAATTTTCGACATCGTATGATGTCACCAGGGTAAAATCGTTGGATGAGCCGGAGCGCGAGGTATAAACGCGATAGCCCTCGAAATCTATTTTCTGCCTGAATTGATCGGGGGTCGTCTCGGTGGTATAACCGTTCCATCTGATGGTTATTTCACCCTGGTTGAATTCGTTGATGCGCGGATAGAGGGTGATTTCAGGGTAGACGGGCGGTTTGGCGCCGACCAGGTCGGGAACCCCGTCACCTCTATAGTAAATGGTGTCGGCCCAGGTGCACTGCCTGAGGGTGTCGAAGACGGTATCGCCCGGTGCGACGACCAGCGTATCGATATAGACGATTTGGGGATTCATGCAGAAGATATAATAATTGCCCTTGAAGCCGTCGCCATCGCTGTCCACCCCGGGATTATCGTAAATCCACTGAGCCCAGATCGTATTTAAATGAACGTCGTCGAAATCATAACCATGGTGGAAATCCCGGCCGCCGACAAAGGCGACCGTAAAAGGGAGCACGTCGCCCGGCTTGACATCGAACGGTCCGCATGAGATGAGGTATTTTATTTCGGAGCCGTTGGCGATCTGAAAGGCGTTTTCCGGGGGCGGCATCCAGCCCTCGAGCGAGCGATTATAATAAGTGGTTCTCTGATTGTAATCGAATTCATCCTGTGACATCATGTAATATTTGCTTTTATCTCCGAGAGGTGTTCCCAGCCGCCCGTGGAAACGACGCACCTGGCCGTTGGCATCAACTTTCCGCGGCCCCCAGTCTTCGTCGGGATCCCAGGTACTTACCCACCAGTTGAAATTGAACCGCGTCTCGTCGGCCGGCGTCCGCAGGATCTTGACGCCCATGGCCGAGGTGGGGGACATAAAGCCGGCAAAGGCACCGGTGATAGGATTGGGGTCGCCGTCGTTGTCGGCGGCCCAGACCAGATCGATGGTATCGACCATGCCGGCGATATATTTGGACCCCATTATCCGCTTGAAGCCGCACACGTCATCGTAGGCACGCCCGCCCGTATTGAGGCGGCCGATGTCGTTGTCGACGTACAGTCCGATATAAACGTCGTGGAGTTCGCGCAACTGCATGTTGGCGATTTCGAAGTCGACGATAACGAAATCCTCGGCGTAATCGTACCCCCAGGCGTAGCTTCGCTGGGTCACCTGGATATTCAGCGGCCGGTGGATTCGGCCGGTATGTTCGTCGAATCCGGTGACCTCGACGTCATCGATGGTGTCGGTATAGACGGCGATAAAGTCCTGCTGGGAAACGGCACTGTCGTATTCGGGGGCGTGGGGATTGATCGTCGACCGATAGACGATATCGCCTTCGGGGTAGGGCAGCGGCCAGAATTCGTGAACGCCCCACCAGTCGCCGTCGGAGCCGGTCGTGACCAGGGTATCCTGGCCGACCACAGCCCCGACCCAGAGAGAAGCCTCGAACAGGTAGTCGACCTCGAACCCGTATGGAAAAGCCAGCGAAGGCGCTTCCATTCCCGTGACCGGGTCAGCGATGGGGGCCAGTTGCGAGGTGCCAATAATACCCATATTGGTCACCGTCAAACCCATCTTCCCGATATTATGCACGGCTATCGTGACATAGGGCGGGTCGTCGACATCATAGAGCCTTTCCATAATATCGGCCCCGGCCAGCGACCGCCCGGCGGCCGGCGAAAAAGTCCCAATCATCAGAAGAAAGAATATAAAACCAAGCAATTTCATTTTCGATTCCCGTTGCTTTCGTCTACATGATTATTACCAGTTTCCCCAGTTGATTGCCCCACTCCGATTCCACCGAGTAATAATATATCCCGGAAACGACCGCCTGTGTGTTGCGGGTGATCAAATCCCAGGTCTCGTGCATCGCCTGCGGGTGGTCGGGGGGATAATCGTGGTGCAATTCGCGTATCAGGTCACCGTCAAGCGAAAAAATACGTATGGTGCACCGGTGCGGGAGATTGGTGAAATGGATGGCCCGAACGCGGTCGTTGGGCAAATCCTCCCGGTCCAGACCCTCGAAGCCGCGGGCACGGTAATTGGCGTCAAGACGATACGGATTGGGATAAACAACCACTTTCAAACCGTTTTCCTCGACCAGCCGGGCCGGGTTCTGGGGGTAGGCGGCGACGCTGTTGATTCCCGGACTGCTTTCCAGCGCCTCGAGACCCTGTCCCGGGGAGCCGTAATCGAACGATGTCACGGTTACGTAGTACAGCCGCGAGGGCAGCAGGTTGCGCAAAACGTATTGGTATTCGAAATACTTGAAACGCCCCTCCCGGGTCAGCTCTTCGGGATAATAGATCGATGCCGAATCAACATCGAGGGTGGTGGGATAGGGCTCCTCCGGAAATCGTTTATGGATACCGAGGGTGTCGTGCAGGTCCCCGGTATTCCAGTCCTGCCGGGAAAAATAAAAGGCGCTGTCGGCCCCCTCCGGATTGGCTACGTACAGGGGGTTATCGATATCGTGGTGAAGCGGCCGAAAATCATCACCATACAAACTTCTCAGGGAATCCAGCGTAAAGGGAGGTTCTCTCAAAAGCCATTCTTCCCAGGTCGGCGACCAGGTCCAGCGATTGTAATCCTCCAGGTCGTACGAGGCCATCAAAACATAGTCGGCGCTTTGCGATGTCAGTGATTGATAGACACGATATCCCTCGAAGTCGCGCCGGCCGCTGAAAACGTCTTTTTCGGTTTCTGTCACAAGCCCGTTCCACCGGATTACCAGCTCGCCGGTGGCGGTCTCCGTCAGGCGCGGAAGCACCTCCAGAACCGGTGGTGTCGGCGGCGCCGCCGCCCGGAAATCGGGCACGCCGTCGCCCTCGTAATAGCTGGTATCGGCCCGGGTACTGACCCAGGTCGACTCCCAGGGAACGAGGTTGCTGTCGATTACCAGGGTCGATTCCAGGCTGCATATCCGATATTTGCCCAGATAACCGTTACCGTCAGTATCATAGCCGGGATTATCGTAAATCCAGGAGGCCCATTTGGAATTGATGGCGACATCGGAAAAATCCAGTGTTTCGTAATAGATTTCCGGGTTGTTGGGGTTAAAGAGCTGCTCGAAATCATTCGGATACCGATGGACGCGATCGCCCAGCACCCAGGCAAACGTCACCGGCAGAACTTCGCCCGGATAAATATCGAACGGTCCGAAGGAGAGCAGATAGCGGGCGTCAAAACCATCAGCGACGTCTTCCTTGTACGACGGTCCCGGCAGCCATCCCTCGGCGGTGTGATCGACCGCCGTGAAAAGCTGGTCATAATCGAATTCACGATGTCTCATTATATAGTACTTGTTTTTATCACCCATTGGCGTTCCCAGGATACCATCCATATCCCGAAACGGATCATCGGCTGTTCCCACCCGGCGCGGTCCGAAATCGAGAGAGGCATCCTCATAGTTGGTCACCCACCAGTTAAACGAATATTTCAGCGAATCTGATGGTGTCCGAACCACCCGCACTCCGGCCGCTCCACGGGCCGAGGATTTTGTAAAATCACCCAGGTCGCTGGGATCGCCGTCATTATCGGTGATATAGGCCAGATTGATGGTATCCTTGAAACCGCACGGAGAGCCCGAGGGGAAATCCCGTCGAAAACCGCAGATATCCTCGCCGTAGCCCAGTTCACCGAAAAGCGAACTGTGATGAACGTCGCCGTCAACGTAAATACCCATATAGACGTCACTCAGGGTTCTGAAGCCGATATTCCTGATTGAATAGTCGAAGAGGATAAAATCCCGGGCATAGGAATAACTCCAGGCGTAACTTCGCTGTGTGATTTCAATATTAAGCGGCGTGTGCGGCCGGCCATCGGTGGCATCGATAGCGACATACGATGGATTTCGGAGGGTGTCGGCATAGACGGCGATAAAATCCTGCTCTGATCTGGCCTGTTCCGAAAAAAAGGCACTCGACGGCCTGATCGATCGCCGCTCGATTCCCCGCCAGGTGTCGGGCCACAATTCGATGACATTATAATAATCGTCGACGCCGATCGAGACCAGCGTGTCGCGGCCGACGACAGCCCCGATCCAGAAAGCACCGACGTACAAATAATTGAGATTGGAGTTGCCGGGAAAGACGCACGAGGGCGTTTCGAGTCCGGTTATCGGGTCGACCGAGGGCCCCAGATAGCCGGTTCCGAACTGGCCGATATTGCTGACCGTCATCCAGACTTCGCCGACATTATGAACGGCCACCTCGACCTGCGGTCCCCCGTCCACGGCCGTCTTATATGACCGCCAGGTGGAGCGGTCGCCGATATTGACCTTGGCGGCCAGAACCGGCACCACCGATAAGGCGAGCACCACCAGAATCATGACCGGACAGTTACAGCGGAGGAGGGCCGGTGGTTTCCCCGGGCTTTTTTCGTGTTTATGGTGATCGTCAACTGACATATGACAAAACATGCCCCAGGCGGCCCGGAGGCATCCTGGGGCAAGCATAACTCGTTGCACGTCTGTTTCTATATATCCATCAAGGCGTTACATAATGATAACCAGTTTCCCGATCTGGCTGCCGTAATCGGATTCGACCGACCAGTAATAAATGCCGGAGACGATCGCCTGAGTATTGCGCGTGATCAAATCCCAGCGATGATGCGAACTCTGCGGCCATCCGGGTGGATAATCATGTTCCATTTCCCGCACTATGTCACCGTCAAGAGTGAAAATCCTGATGGTGCACTTATGCGGCAGATTGGTGAAATGAATCGACCGGGTCCGGTCATCGGGACGGTTTTCCTGCTGCACCAGCTTGCCGTCATTGGTAACATAATCGATGTAATCCCGACCCTCGAAACCGTTCTCTTTATAATTGCCGTCGATGCGATACGGATTGGGATAAACGACGACGTTAAGTCCCTCGCGTTCAACATCACCGCTTTCATTCTGAGGATACTGGGCGACGAAATTCCTGTTGGGTGGTGTCTCCAGGGACTCCAGACCTTTGCCCGGCGATCCATAATCGAAAGCCGTCACGGACACGTAATAAAGCTGGGAGGGCAACAGGTTGCGTATGGTGTACTCGTACTCATAATGCTTGAAAAACATTCCATCCTCGGTCAGTTCCTCGGGATAATAAATCCGCGCCGTATCCAGATCAAGCTGGGTCGGCGGGGGTTCGTCGGGGAACCGTTTGTGAATCAGGGTAGTATCCCTGAGTTCGGCCTGATTCCAGTCCTGACGCTTGAAATAATAAGCCGATCCCTGCCAGTATAATGG
>Ga0272444_10004122_pt1 | contig 12897 bp, 12 predicted proteins | sample SSMForm13_FD_201033 | JGI IMG/M metagenome (GOLD analysis project Ga0272444, IMG submission 201033) | Marine sediment archaeal communities from Little Sippewissett salt marsh, Falmouth, MA, United States - SSM-Form-13 | ecosystem: Environmental > Aquatic > Marine > Wetlands > Sediment ...
CGGGAGGCGGTTCATCAGGTGGCCCAGGGACGGGTGTGGAGCGGCACCGACGGCCAGACGGTCGGCCTGGTGGACGAGATCGGCGGCCTGGAGACGGCCATTCGAATCGCCCGTGAGGCGGCCGGCATCGGACCCCAGGAGGCGATCGATATCATCGAGCTGCCCGAGAAAGGACTGTTCAAATTCGATGTGGGCGGACCGGGCCTGGTGACCGAGAAACTGGAGCAGGAACCGGTCTGGCAGTATCTTCGGCTGTTCTCGGAGCATCCCGGCCAGCCGCTGCCAGTATTGCCGATGGAGTTGTATGACGAGTAAGGGGAGAGGCAACAAAACTCTTGACATCTCTGCGCCAGAACCGTAAATTTAACATTCCGGTGGCGGTGTAGCTCAGTTGGTCAGAGCAGCGGAATCATAATCCGCGTGTCCGGGGTTCGAATCCCTGCACCGCTACCAGTTTTTTCCGGCCTTGTGAGCCTCGCGGCAGCAGGGCTTTTTTTGCCCTCCCAAGACCCAATTCCAGTTTTCGCTAGGAGATATCGACTATGGCCAACCTGGAGCACATTCTCAGACCCCCGGAGCGAGACCTGCCTCCCTATCCAGCAAAGTTCATCTTCCTGGCCACCGGCGAGAAGATGGTCGTTCGCCAGGCCGCTCGCGAGGAGGTTCCAGCGCTGCTGGAGGCTATCGATCCGTTGCGCACCGTGGTCCGCGATTTCTACGATATCGTTGCCGCCCGCACCTTTGCCGAGCTGCTCGGCTGGCAGCGCTACCGAGTGAGGGATGAATATTGCCTGGTGGGCTTGATCGACGGTCAGCTGGTGGGTCTGGTCAACGGCCGCACCCTGAGCCCCAAGGTGGGCATCAGCTATCATACCCTGGCCCTGCGGCGCGGCGTGCGGGTGGGGGCTCATCTGTTCGCCTCCAAGATGGAGTACCATATCGAATATCTCAAACAACAGTATGTCTATATCACCGCCGAGAGCCCCATCGGATTTCGCCGCTGGATGCTGGAGTACGATCTGATCCAGCGGCCCGATATCCCCCATGAGTTGGGCGGGGTGGACGTCTGGACCCTGACTCCGGAACTGTATCACGCCTCCAAGGATCGGCTGGTGGTGGGGGAGCGGCCGGTGCCCGAGGATCTGATGCGCAAAGCCGAAACGATCCAGGTGCCCACCGAGGATCAACTGGTCAAGCAGGTCACCGGCAAAGCGAAGGAGGGCAACTCATGAGAGACGTCGCCATCGTCGGCTGCGGCATGACCCGGTTCGGGCGCCGTGAGGAAGACCTCCTGGGGCTACTGACCGAAGCCTCACTGGCGGCCCTGGACGATGCCGGCCGGGGACAGGGACCGGTAGACGCCCTCCTGGTGGCCAATATGGGATCCGGCATTCTTAACCATCAGACCGGTGTGGCCAGTGCCTTGACCGACCGGCTGAGCCTGCTGCCGGCCCCGGCCGAAAGCATCGAGAACGGCCCCGCCTCGGGAGCCTCGGCCATCAAGAATGCCTTTCTGGCCATCGCCTCCGGACTGTACGATGTCATCCTGGTGGCCGGCGGGGAGAAGATGCGAGCCGTTACCGGGTGGGAGGCTACCGATTTCGTGGCCAGCATGAGTCATCCCCAAGGGGAATACCCTTACGGAATCACCCTGCCGGCCCTGGCCGGGATGTTCGCCCGCCTGCATATGGCCAAGTATGGGGTTACCTCCGAGCATCTGGCCATGGTGGCGCTGAAAAACCACGAGCACGGCGCCTTGAATCCCTTTGCCCATATTCAGCAGGCGGTCTCCATGGAGGGCATCCTGCATCGCCCCGAGGCGGTGGTGAACAATCCACCCATCGCCGAGCCGCTGCGGATGTTCGACTGCTGTCCGGTCAGCGATGGGGCCGCTGCCGTGCTGCTGTGTGCCGCCGAGAAGGCCGCAGAGTTTCCTCGTCCGCCGATCCGAATCGCCGGCTTCGGCCAGGCCACCGACACTCATGCGGTGCATCAGCGTCAGGACCCGTTGGACCTCAAGGCGGTACGGCTGGCTTCACAGGCGGCCTTCAAGATGGCCGGCCTCAAGCCGGGAGATATTGACGTGGCCGAGCTGCACGACGCTTTCACCATCCTGGAGATCGTCGAAAGCGAGCAGGCCGGATTTTTCCCCGTCGGTCGGGGCCATCGGGCTCTGGAAAAAGGCCAGACCAGACTGAACGGGAAGCTGCCCATCAATCCCTCCGGCGGTCTGAAGGCCCGGGGACATCCGGTGGGCGCCACCGGGGTGGCCCAAATCGTGGAGCTGGTCTGGCAACTTCGAGGGCAGGCCGGGGAACGCCAGGTGGATGGAGCAGTGAACGGTTTCAGCTGCAACTTCGGAGGTTTCGGCAATAACGTGCTGGCCTTCGTCCTCTCAGGGGAGTGAACCATGAAGCCGATGACAGGTTATCAGTGCACCGAATGCGGCCGGGTCTATCATCCGGCCCGAGCGGTCTGTCTTGAATGCGGCGGCCGGCGGTTTTCCGAGTTGCCCTTAGAGGATGAAGGTGTTCTGGTCACCTTCACCCGACTGCATGCCCTGCCGATGGACTTCCATACCCGGACCCTGATGCTGGGCATCGTGGAATTCCCCAGCGGAGTTCGGGCTCTGGGGCAGCTGGGTGCCGAAGAGGTCGAGATGGGCATGAAGATGCGGCCCCGCTGGGAGATCGTCCGGGTGCTTGAAGGCCAGAAGATTTCCGGTCTGAAATTCTACCCGGTTGTCGATTAAACGTTTCCGTCATCCGGGCGGTCAAAGGGGTACCGGATCTGACACTATTCAGAAAGCTCCCAACGATCTCTCCCGTGAGGAGGATCCCATGTTCAGACGGTTTGGATTGACGGTTGTCCTCGGCGTCCTTCTGTTCGTTCCCGCAACCGCCTGGGCCGGTTTCAGCGTTGGCGCAAACCTGCTCCTTTCTCTGCCGCAGGAAGACTTCGCCAACGTCTCCGAGTCGGGCGGTGGTGTGGGTATCAAGCTGCTCTTCTCCCCGCCCCTGGTACCGGCCATCGCCGTGCGGGCCGATGTGGGCTTCGTGGTCTATGGTTCGGAGAACTACCGCGACCAGGTGGCCGGCATCCCGGTGGATGTCACCGTGCGTAATCAGTCGGTCCAATTCACCGTGGGGCCGCAGTTTCAGTCGCCTATGGGCCCGGTGCGGTTTTATGCCGCGCCCATGGCCGGCGTATACAACTACAGCACCCGCCTGGAGCTGGAGGGGACAGACATCGGCGAAACCCAGAACAGCACTACCAAGTTCGGTTGGAATATCAACGGTGGCATGCTGGTTCAGGTCTATGAGAGCCCCATCAAGAAATTTAAACTGGATATCAACCTGGAGGGGAAGTACCACACCATCAAGGAGGCCATCGAAACCGAGATCGATGGACTGACGACGACCTCCGATGCCAACGATATCTCCTTACATCTCGGCGTGTTATTTCATTTTTAAAACTGCCCGAAAACCTTTCTGCGGCTGCTGTGCAGCTGCCCGAGAGTAACCCGGAGGCCCCTGCGGATCCGGGTTTTTTCATGCTCTCAATCGATACCGAACGATCGTCTTTCGGACAGTCTTTCGTTTCTGTTGATGACCGACGGGCTCGTTCTCGCCGATCCAAATACACCTTGACATCTTCGGCCGGGCGCTCTACATTGACTGGACAGGCTGACCGAACCGATCTTGAGAGAGAGGTTAACAGGTGATGACCGGTGTGGGACTCTTTTCCGGCGGCCTGGACAGCATTTTGGCCGTCAAGGTATTACAGGATCAGGGTATTCACATCATCGGGGTGACCTGGGTGACGCCCTTTTTCGGTGCCGAAAAGGCCGTTCAGGTCGCCGCCGGGCTGGATATGGACCATCGGGTGGTGGACATCACCTTGGACCACCTTGAGGTCGTTCGCCATCCCAAGCACGGTTATGGCCGCAACATGAATCCCTGCATCGATTGCCACGCCCTAATGTTTCGCCAGGCCGGCCGGCTCATGGAGCGGGAGGGGGCCGATTTTCTCTTCTCCGGCGAGGTTCTGGGTGAGCGACCTATGTCGCAGAACAAAGGCTCGCTTATCCGGGTGGCCCGTGAGTCCGGCTATGAGGATTGTATTTTGCGTCCGCTCTCGGCCAAGCTGCTGCCCATGACCCGCCCTGAGCGGGAGGGAAAAGTTGACCGGGCTCGACTGCTCGATCTCAGCGGGCGGGGCCGCAAGCGCCAGATGGAGCTGGCCGAGCACTACGGCATCGACGAATATCCGGCCCCGGCCGGGGGCTGCCTGTTGACCGATCCGATCTTCTCCCGGCGGCTTCGCGATCTTCTGAAGCACCAGGAACCGGTCTCCCGTGAGGATCTCGAGCTGCTCAAGGTCGGCCGACATCTGCGTCTCGATCCGTGTTTCAAACTGATCGTGGGCCGCGATCAGGAAGACAACCGGCAGATCCGGGCGCTATGGTCCCAGGGAAATGTCCTCCTGGATGTCAGGGAACATCCCAGTCCCCTGGGACTTCTCTCCGCCGGCGCTCCTCAGAATCTGGTTCGGCTGGCCGCATCGGTGGTTCTCCGTTACAGCGACGCCCCCGGAGATCAGGCCTGGACCGTGGAGATCTTCGACGACGGTCACAGCATGGACCTCCAAGCCCGGGCCTGTCCCCCCGAGCTGACCGAGAAGCTGATGATCTAAGCCATGACCGTACCCGATGACATTCGCCGACAGGTGCTCCGAACCATTCGGACCTACGATATGATGAGCCGGGGCGACCGTGTGGTGGCGGCCGTCTCCGGAGGACCCGATTCGGTGGCCCTGCTCTCGCTGCTGGTCGAGCTGCGCCGTCGGCTGGGCATCCGTCTTCACGTGGCCCACCTGGACCATGGTCTGCGGGGGGACGATTCACGGGCCGATGCCCGTTATACCCGCCGCCTGGCCCACCGGCTGGGTCTGGGAGTAACGGTCGAACGCGTCCGCCTTCAGGAGCATCCAGACGGCGGTCTGGAGGCGGCCGCCCGTTCGGCGCGCTACGATTTCCTGGAGCGGGTAGCGGCCGAGCAGAAAGCTCAGCGTATCGCCACCGGACATACCGCCAACGATCAGGCTGAGACGGTGCTGATGCGCCTCATCCGGGGGGCCGGGTCCGAGGGTCTGGCCGGCATTCCTCCGGTCCGCGATCGGATCGTCCGGCCGCTCATCGAGGTGCGCCGGCCCCAGATCGAGGATTACCTTCGGCACCGCCGGCTGCGGCCCCGCCAGGATCAGACCAATCGCCAGCTCGACCGGCTGCGCAACCGGGTGCGCCGGGAACTGATCCCCCTTCTGGAGAGGCGTTATCAGCCCAATATCGTCGAGATCCTCAACCGCATCGCCCGCCTGGAAAGTGAGGAGAGGGACTATTTTCGAAGCCAGGCCCGGACCGCGCTGAACATTCGCGCACGGAGGCTCTTCAAAGGGAAAATTATGCTTGATTTAAGTGGTTTTGAGGATTATTTTACAATCGGCGAAAAGTACCTGTTCCGTGAGCTGATAGGCCTTCTGAAGGGCGATCTGAAGGGCATCGAACATCTTCACCTGATGCAGTTGATCGAATTGGCTGAGAAGGGAACGTCGGGTTCCCGGCTGTCCCTGCCCGATGGCCTCATGGTGGAGAGAACCCGGGATGGACTTATTTTCGCCCGTGGATCTGCGGAACCGTTTTGCCGGACGGTGAATCTTCCCGGCCGATCGCACCTGAAAGAACCCGGCTGGATCCTCCGTTCCCGATTGATCGAAAAGAGCCCCCGTTTCCGGCTGCCTGCCGTCGGTAATGCCTTCCAGGCCTTTTTCGACTGGTCCCGGCTGAGGGGTCCTTTTATTCTGCGCAGTCGCCGGCCCGGTGACCGATTCCACCCGCTGGGCATGAAGGGCCGTTGCAAGCTCTCGGATTTTCTTATCGATCGAAAGATACCCCGTGCGCTTCGCGATGATATTCCCCTTCTGGCCGGTCGGGATGGCATTATCTGGGTGGTGGGTATCGAGATTGGCGATCCCTTCAAGGTGTCGGGGAGCACCGCCACGGTGCTCTCGGCGCGCTGTACCCGGAGCGACCAATGATGACATCGAAGGTGAAGATCCTCATATCGGAACAGCAGATCCAGAACCGGATTCAGGCCTTAGGCGCAGAGCTCTCAGAGGATTACCAGGATAAAGAGCCTGTTCTGGTAAGTATCCTGCGGGGCAGTTTTCTGTTCCTGGCCGATCTCACCCGGGCCCTGACCGTCCCTCACGAGGTGGATTTCATGGCCGTGTCCAGCTACGGAAACGCCCAGGAATCCACCGGCGTGGTCCGCCTGCTGCAGGACCTCAGTTCAGATGTCTCCGGACGGCATGTCCTGGTGGTGGAGGATATCGTCGACACCGGACTGACCTGGCAATACATCCGGGCCAATCTGATGACCCGCCGGCCGGCCTCGCTGAAGATCGTCACCCTGCTGAACAAAGAGGGGCGTCGCCGGGTCGATGTGCAGGTGGATTACACCGGCTTCGTGGTCGACGATGCCTTCGTCGTCGGCTATGGTCTGGACTATCAGCAGAAATTAAGAAACTTACCTTATATCGGAGTGTTGCAAGAGTGAAGCGGTTACAGCAAAGACCACCAGAATGGATCCTCTCCCGGGATCGAGATGGTCGCGACGACGGCGGCCGGCGCCCTCCTGCGCCGAGACGGGGAGGGCAGAAACCCCCCGGAGGCCCGCCAGAGGTCTCCGGCTGGAAGAGAACCTCCCGATCGCTGCTGTTTTGGGTTTTTCTGGTGCTCCTGTCCATCTCTATCTTTCAGTTCTTCAATCGCTCCCGGCGGGAGGAGGTGGTCATCACCTATACCGAGTTTCGGCAGCAGCTGGAGGAGGGCAACGTCAGCCAGGTGACCATCATCGAGAAGGACATCCGTGGAGAATTGAAAGCCGCCGCCTCGAAGCTATCCGACGGCGACCTGGAGAAATACGATAAGTTCATCGTCCACATACCTTTTGAGATGCCGGAGCTGATCGCCGACCTGGAGAACAAAGGTGTGATGATCGAGGCGCAGCCGAAACAGGTCAACTGGTTCAGCTTTCTGTTGTCCATCCTGCCCTGGGTGCTGCTGTTCGGCATCTGGCTGATCATCTTCCGCCAGATGCAGGCCGGCGGTTCCAAGGGGATCTTCTCTTTCGGCAAGTCCAAGGCCCGGCTGCTGACTCAGGACAGACCCAAGGTTACGTTCGCCGATGTGGCCGGCGCCGATGAGGCCAAACAGGAGCTTCAGGAGATCATCGAGTTTCTCAAGGATCCCGGGCGGTTTCAGAAACTGGGCGGCCGGATCCCCAAAGGAGCCCTCCTGCTGGGGCCTCCGGGAACCGGGAAAACGCTGCTGGCCAGAGCGGTGGCCGGTGAGGCCGGGGTCCCCTTCTTCAGTATGAGCGGCTCCGATTTTGTGGAGATGTTCGTCGGCGTGGGGGCCTCGCGGGTGCGCGATCTGTTCGAGCAGGGCAAGCGCAGCGCGCCCTGCATCATCTTTATCGATGAGATCGACGCCGTCGGTCGGCACCGCGGAGCAGGTTTAGGCGGCGGACATGATGAGCGGGAGCAAACCCTCAATCAGCTGCTGGTGGAGATGGATGGGTTCGAGTCCAATGAGGGGGTCATCCTTTTGGCCGCCACCAACCGTCCCGACGTCCTCGATCCGGCCCTGTTGCGCCCCGGACGTTTCGATCGCCAGATCGTGGTGGACAGTCCCGACGTTCAGGGGCGAAAGGGTATACTCAAGGTCCATACACGGCGCATTCCCCTGGGGGAGAATGTCGATCTGGGCCTGCTGGCCCGGGGAACCCCGGGGCTCTCTGGCGCCGATCTGGCCAACCTGGTCAATGAGGCGGCCCTGCTGGCCGCCCGCAAGAACCATAAGAAGGTTCTCATGCCCGATTTCGAGGAGGCCAAAGACCGGGTGATGATGGGCATGGAGCGAAAGAGTCTGATCCTGACCGATGAGGAAAAGAAGAGCACCGCCTATCATGAGGCCGGCCATGCTCTGGTGGCCAAGCTTATTCCCGGGGCCGAGCCGGTTCACAAGGTGACCATTGTGCCCCGGGGGCGCAGCCTGGGGACCACTCATCTGCTGCCCAGGGATGAAAAACACAGCTGGTCCAGGGATTATCTGGAGAATCTCATCGCCGTCAAACTGGGTGGACGGGCCGCCGAGAAGATCGTCTTCAATCACTTCACCACCGGCGCCGGCGGAGATATCGAGGACGTCACCCGATGGGCCCGGAGCATGGTCTGTGAATGGGGCATGAGCGATCGGCTGGGACCGGTCACCTTCGGGAAAAAAGAGGAGGAGATCTTCCTCGGCCGGGAGATCTCGCAGCATCGGGATTACAGCGAGGAAACGGCCATTCTCATCGACGAGGAGGTCAAGCGCATCGTCGAGGCCCAGGAGCAGCGGGCTGAGGGATTATTGAGAGGCAACGTAGACAAACTTCACCGTCTGGCCAAGGCTCTGCTGGAACGGGAGGTGCTGGACAGCGTGGAGATCGATGAGATCCTGCAGATTAAGAAGAACCGTTCCCGCCGGCCGCGGCGCAGACCTTCCAGGCGATCTCACGGAAAATCAGACCACAGCGACCGGGACAGGTCACCGTCCTCAAACAAGAACACTTCCCGGGAGGGAACACGGCGAAGATGGACAGAGCCAGGATCGAAGAAGCCGTCCGGCAGCTCTTAGAAGCCATCGGAGAGGATCCACGCCGGGAAGGTTTGCAGCGGACGCCCCGAAGGGTCGCCGAGATGTACGAGGAGATCTTCGCCGGCATCTCAGCAGATCCCCGGGAAGAGTTGAAAGTATTTTCCACGCGCAATCAGGACGAGATGATTCTGGTACGCGACATTCCCTTCTACTCCATGTGTGAACATCATCTGCTGCCCTTCTTCGGTTCTACCCATGTGGCCTATATCCCCGATCACGACCGGGTCACCGGATTCAGTCATCTGGTCAGGGTGGTGGATGTCATGTCCCGGCGGCCGCAGCTTCAGGAACGGCTGACCACCGAGATCGCCGACATCATCATGGAGGTTCTGGAGCCCAAAGGGGTGCTCGTCGTGATTGAGGCCGAACACCTCTGCATGACCATGCGCGGCGTCAAAAAGCTGGGTTCGGTGACCACCACTTCGGCCATGCGGGGGGTGATGCGAAAGGAGGCCACCCGAGCCGAAGCCTTCGCGCTGATCAAGGGGCATAAGTGAAAACCGAACCCATCGTCCGCTTCATTGAATTGCCTGATCTTTCTCAGGCTGTCGCCCAACTCAAAGGCGTCGGCGCCGATCCGCGGTCTTGGGAGATCATGGCGCCGAAGGCTCTTTTCCGGGTGGTCAAAATTTCCGCCGTGTCCTTTCCGGCAGCCACCATTCTCAAACAGGAGATGCTTTCCCTGGGTGGTGAGGCGGCCGTGGCCCGGGGTGTGCTGACCGCCAGGGCGAAGCGGTCGGACGTTCTGCTGATGGGGACTCTGGCCCAGTTAAGGGCTCTCAGCGGCAAGATCGCCGAACAACCTTTCGGGCTGGCCGATCTGTCGGAGAGGCTGGTCGGCCTGCTGAATCGGGACGCTGATACGATACGACCGCCGTGGCGCTGCCGGGACCAGGAGCTGCCTGTCCATGAGCGGCCGCACATCATGGGCGTGCTCAATATCACCCCCGATTCCTTCTCCGACGGCGGCCGGTACGATCAACTGGAAAGCGCTCTGGTGCGGGCCCGCCAGATGGCCGCCGAGGGAGCCGATATCATCGATGTGGGGGGGGAGTCCACCCGTCCGGGGGCCCGGCCGGTGGAGCTGAAGGAGGAGCTTCGCCGGGTCATCCCGGTGGTGGAGCGCCTGTGCGACGAGCTCAGCATTCCCGTTTCCATCGACACATATAAATCCGATGTAGCCCGACGGGCGCTCCGGGCCGGAGCCAGTATCGTCAATGACATCAGCGCTCTCAGGTTCGATCCCAAGATGCCCGCTCTGATCGCCCGCACCGGGGCCGGCCTGGTGCTGATGCACATGAAGGGCACGCCCCGCAGCATGCAGCGGAAGCCCCGCTACGATGATGTCGTCTCCGAGATCTACCGCTTCCTGGCCGAGCGGATCGACCGGGCCGTCGAGGCCGGCATCGCCCGGGAGCAGCTGGTGGTCGATCCAGGCATCGGATTCGGCAAACGGCTCAAGGATAATCTCCTCCTTATCGATCGTTTGAGTGAATTTCTGGGGCTCGGGCTTCCCGTTCTGGTGGGCGTTTCCCGCAAGTCCTTTATCGGGCAGATACTGGATCTGCCGGTGGAGGACCGGCTGGAGGGCACCGCCGCCGCCCTATCCGTGGCCGTGTCCAGGGGGGCCGCTCTCCTGCGCGTGCATGATGTCCGCCAGATGGTTCGTGTCGCCCGCATGACCCGGGCCATCTCTGATATACAGGTTACACCGCCGGGGGCATCGTGAATCTGTTTCGTATCGCTTTCGTCAATGTGGGCCTCTCCGATCTGATCGACATCGCCGCCGTGGCCTTCATATTTTATAAGCTGCTCATGCTCATGAAGGGCACCCGGGCGGTGCAGATGCTCACCGGGCTGTTCCTTCTGTTTCTGGCCTCCTTCGCCGCTTTCTGGCTGCAGCTGGACGCCCTCCGCTGGCTGATCTCCAATGTGGCCCCGGTCGGCGTCATCGCCATCGTGGTGGTCTTTCAGCCCGAGCTCCGGCGGGCTCTGGCCAAGCTCGGGCAAAGCCCTCTGCTGCGCGGATTTCTGCGTGAAGAGGAACTCAATACTTTGGATGAGGTGGTCTCGGCCGCCCAGAAACTGGCCCAGATGAAACTGGGCGGGTTGATCGTGCTGGAACGGGTGGTGGGGCTGAAGAGTTATGTGGAGACGGGGAAAATGATCAATGCCACCGTCTCCTCCGATCTGATCACCACCATCTTCACGGCCCCCTCACCGCTCCATGACGGCGCCGTCATCGTGCGCAGATCTCTTCTGGTGGCCGCCCGCTGCGCGCTTCCACTGACCCAGAACCCCCGTTACCGGCGGGTGTTGGGCATGCGGCACCAGGCTGCCGTGGGCATCACCGAGGAGACAGACGCCGTGGTGGTGGTCGTCTCGGAGGAGACCGGCGTCATTTCCCTGGCGTATGGCGGCCGGCTGCTGCGCAAGCTGGATGCCAAAACGCTACGGGAGACCCTGATCGATCTGGTCGGTGAGGGCAAGACGGAGAAGGCCGCCTGATGTTCATCGATCAGGCACACATCACCGTTCGGGGCGGTCGGGGCGGCAATGGCTGCGTCAGTTTCCGGCGGGAGAAGTTCGTCCCCCGGGGCGGACCGAACGGCGGCGACGGCGGCGACGGCGGCAGCGTGGTGCTGGTGGCCGATGAGAACGTCAACACGCTGCTGTTCTTCCGGCGCCGGCGCAAGTTCGAAGCCGACCGCGGGGCTCACGGGCAGGGCAGCAACAAACATGGCCGCTCGGGAACCGACACCCGTATTCCCCTGCCCGTAGGAACCATCGTCAGAGAGCATCCCTCGGGTCGTCAGATGGCCGACCTGATTCGGTCCGGCCAGGAGATCGTGGCGGCCCGCGGAGGAAAGGGCGGGCGAGGCAACGCCCGCTTTGCTACCGCCACCCATCAGACACCCCGGGAAGCCGAGGAGGGTCACCCGGGTGAGGAGCGGAGCCTCGAGCTGGAGCTGAAGCTGCTGGCCGACGTCGGTCTGGTGGGGTTGCCCAATAGCGGGAAGTCAACGCTCCTGTCGCGGTTATCGTCGGCCCGGCCCAAGATCGCCGATTATCCATTTACCACCCTGGAACCGCATCTCGGTGTCGTTCCCCTGGGAGCGTACCGGCAGATTTTGATGGCCGATATCCCCGGCCTGATCTCCGGCGCACACCGGGGGAAGGGGCTAGGTATTCAGTTTTTACGGCATATCGAGCGGACCCGGCTACTGCTCTTTCTGCTGGATGTCACCGCTGACGATCCGGCCGGCGATCTCCGGATTCTGCGCCGGGAATTGACCCGGTTCAGCGCGGCGCTGCCGGCCAAGCCCGCTATTGTGTGCCTGAACAAGATCGACCTCTGGCCCCCGGACCGGCCACTGCCGACCTTGCCTGAAGAAGAGGGAACCATCTGCCAGGTGATATCGGCGCTGACCGGGAGGGGTCTGGAACCGCTGAAGCATCTCCTCGCCCGGCGAATGGAGACCATCTCTGCATCGGACCAACGTCCTTGACGGGGGAGACACCCGGCATGCCTCAGAGTCTGGACAACGGCTTTCGCCTCACCCTGGATTCCGGAAAAAGCCGATCGGCAACACCCCAAGGGAGAAAGCACGCCGATCAGATCGCCCGGCTGGTCGATCTGATCGGCAATGAGCAGTTCTCCATTCGTGTGGCCGCCACCAAGGAGCTCATCGAGATGGGCCCGCCGGCGATCCCGGCCCTGTTGGGCGCCCTTCGAGAGGGGCTTTGGTTCACGCGGGAATGCGCCGCCAGGGCGCTGGGCCGGATCGGCGGTGACGAGGTCATCGAACCGCTGCTGGAGCGTCTCCAGGATGAGAATGTCGGTGTCCGGCGATCGGCCCTGGAAGCTCTTTCGATGATAGTGGGCAGGGACGGTCCGGAACCGGCCGGGCAGGTGATCGCCGGGCTGGAGCGCAGCCGAGCGGTCGGTGTGCTGGAGACCATTCGCCGAGCCAGCCCTCTGACCGGCCGCCGACTGGATGAATATTTTGGCGACCATCACGACGTTCTGCGAAAAAAAGAGACACGAGCAGTGCCGGAGGCTCACCGTCAACCGGTCGAGCAGGATGCCCCCGTGCTTGGTGGTGACGGTGGATTTCGGTCTCTGTGGGATAGAA
>Ga0272444_10004123_pt1 | contig 12897 bp, 11 predicted proteins | sample SSMForm13_FD_201033 | JGI IMG/M metagenome (GOLD analysis project Ga0272444, IMG submission 201033) | Marine sediment archaeal communities from Little Sippewissett salt marsh, Falmouth, MA, United States - SSM-Form-13 | ecosystem: Environmental > Aquatic > Marine > Wetlands > Sediment ...
GGTATAGGTCGACTACGAGGTAGGAATGTATCGTTATCTAATCGACGTGTCAAGCGTATTCCGTCATTCACCCGCCGGCATGCCGCTGGGGCGCAGGATGTCAGCCGGATCGGGCCCCATCAGCTTCTCCCACTCCCCGTAGATGGGGTTCGGGAGGACGAACCAGTCGACGCCCCAGTGATCCCCTTCCTCATCGACGGCGGCGGCCCTTTGTGAGATCGCGTTCACGTTGTCTTCCGCAGTCGCTCCCGCTGGGAGCCTGGGCGCCGCGAAGGCTTCCGAGAAGTCCCGCAGGTTGTCGCCGAAGTACATGAGGACGTTGTATCTCGCGGACACCGCGTCGCGGCGGGCGGTCTTGTCGGACGGGCCCTAGTCCCCGATTCTTGGACCACGTGGACACACATTTGTGGTAGCGTGCTGGGTCCAACCGGGGCTCGATACGAGCCGGGAGGACCCCTCGATGAAGAAGCGGAGATTCACGGAGGAACAGATCACCTTCGCCCTCCGTCAGGCTGAAGCCGGCACGCCTGTCGCTGAGGTCTGCCGCAAGCTCCAGATCTCCGAGACGACGTTCTATCGCTGGAAGAAGCGGTACGGGAGTCTCGGTACGCCGGAGATCCGGGAGCTTCGTCAGCTGCGTGAAGAGAACAGGAAGCTCAAGCAGCTGGTGGCGGACCTGTCGATGGACAAGCACATCCTGCAGGAGTCTCCAAGAAAGAGATTCTGAAGCCGAAGGACCGGCGGCTCTGGGCTGCGTGGTGTCAGATCGCGTATCAGGTGCCTGCCCGGCGCGCCTGTCGGGTCAGCGGGTTCGCCAGATCGTCGATGCTGTACCGGTCGCACCGAGCTCCGCAAGATGCTCTGAGACGACGCCTGCGAGAGCTGGCTGCGGTCCGGAGCAGTTACGGGTACCGACGCCTGCACGTGCTGCTGCGGCGCGAAGGGTGGCCGATCAACGCCAAGCGGGTCTACCGGCTGTATGTGGAGGAAGGGCTGGGACTTCGCCGAAAGAAGCCGAAGCGGCGTCGAGCCGCGGTCGCTCGCGTGGCCCGGCGGAAGGCGGCGCGACCGAACCAGCGGTGGGCGATGGACTTCATGCATGACGAGTTCCAGGATGGCCGGAGGATGCGAGTGCTGACGGTCATCGATGTGTTCACGCGGGAGTGCCTGGCCCTTGAAGCGCGGCGGACGTTCCGGGGAACGGATGTGGCGGCGATCCTCAGCGACCTGGTTGAGCGCCATGGGAAGCCCGGGACGATCCAGTGCGATCAGGGAACCGAGTTCACCTCGATGGCCATGGATCACTGGGCGTACTGGAACAAGGTCGGGCTGGACTTCAGTCGTCCGGGAGCGCCGGGCGACAATGCGCGGAACGAAGCCTTCAACGGCACGGTCAGACGTGAGTGCCTATCGCAACACTATTTCTTGAACATCACAGAGGCCTCGGTCGTGTTGGACTCGTGGAGGAACGAGTACAACAACGAACGGCCGCACGGCAGCTTAGGACACCTATCACCAGTCGGCTTCAGGACCGGCTGGAGCGACAAGGACGACCCGGCACGGGCTGAAAAATGTCCCTAGGTCTGGACCAAGGTTGGGGGCAAGAGCCCCCCACACCCGTGTCGAAGGCCATGGTCAAGACCCGGGTCTCGATGGACCAGGGGCTCTTGTGTTCGCTCGCCAGGTTCGCGTATCAGAGCGTGACTCCGTGGGGCGCGGTACTGGGTGAGATGGTGCGGGGAACGAAGGGGCATGTGCGAACAGGCATCTTCCCCGAGCCGCTGCGGTGAGTAGGTGCTGCCTCTCGTGCAACGGGGCCGCCCCACTGTTGTGGGACGGCCCCGCTCGTCGCTATAAGTCTGCAACCGTGTGGCCGCTGACTACGCTTCGATCTTTCTGACGTTCTCCGCCGCCGGGCCCTTCTCGCCCTGTACAACGTCGAACTCCACGCGGTCGCCTTCGTTCAGCGTTCTGTACTCGCCGCCACTCTGGATCGCCGAATGGTGCACGAAGACGTCCTTCGACCCATCCTCCAACGCGATGAAGCCGAAGCCCTTGCTGTCGTTGAACCACTTCACGGTTCCGGTCGTACTCACTGTCTTCTACCTCTCTTGAACTCGCCGGGCAGGGATCACCCACAGCACCGACGATTGCCCTGCCGGGGGCCGGATCTTCCGACCGTCCGACTTCCTCTTTCACGGGGCCCGTTTGCCCCTGCAGATGGCGCCATCACCGACCGCCGATTACGCTCCACATCCCCCGGCGCCTCACGGCACCCCCCGAAAAAAAGAAGGACCGGCGTGTGCACCAAGTCCCTCTTCAGGGTCTCCGGATATGTCACCATACCGACGTGGTCACCACTGCTGACTGAAGTATAGCCATGTCAGCGATTCCTGTCAAGCCCGATCGTGCGATTCCGTGGTTTCGGGTCGAGAGGAGGCGGCAGGCGCGGCCTGCGCTCCGGGCGCCCCCTACTCTCTTTTGATGGGTGTCAAGGAATGCTGTATAATGAGCTACGCCTCAGGGGACTGAAAGGAAGGCCTCTTCACGGAGGGGGACCTCAATGGCACGCGCGCTCGCTTTGGCGATCCTCGCGGCGCTCGTCTGCGCCGCGCCAGCACTCGGGACGACCATCATCGTAGACGGCGGAGGTGGCGGCGACTGCACTGCCATCCAGCAGGGCGTCGCGGGGGCCTCCCCCGGAGACACGGTCCTGGTTGCCGCCGGCACGTACACCGGCGTCCTGAACCGCGGCATCGACTTCGCCGGTCACGACATCGTTCTCAGATCGATGGCGGGACCCTCTGTCACAGTCATCGACTGCGGGGGCCTCAATCGGGGGCTCTACTTCCACTCCGGCGAGTCGACGGACGCTGTCGTCGAGGGTTTCACCATCAGGAACGGCTTCGCGGAAGAGGGCGGCGGGATCTACTGCACCGAGTTCTCGTCGTGCACCGTGATCGACTGCGTGGTTGAGGACTGCACCGCCCTTGGTGGCTACCACGGCGGTGGCGGCATCTGCTGCGACTGGGAGTCCGCGACGGAGATCTACGACTGCGTGATCAGGCGGAACGACTCGAACATGTTCGGCGGGGGCGTCGTCTACATGGACTACGCCGACATGACCATCGAGAGGTGTGTCTTCGAGGACAATCAGGCGAGCATCAGCGGAGGTGGCCTCTATGTCTACTACGACGCCGACGGTTTCATCACCGACTGCACGTTCGTCGAGAACTCCTCGTCGCACCACGGCGGCGGCATACTGATCAGCCAAGCAGATGCCACGATCGATGGCTGCACCTTCTACGCGAACTCCGCGCCCCAGCTGGGAGGCGGGATTCACGTCTACGAGTCGAGCCCGACAATCACGGAGACGATCGTCGCCGGGAGCCCGGACGGCGAGGGGATCTCATGCTCGCACCTGTCCGTTCCATCGGACCCGACGATCTGGAACTGCTGCGTCTTCGGGAACGCGGACGGCGACAGCCTCTGCGGGACCTACCACGACAACCTCTTCACCGACCCGCTCTTCTGTGACGCCGGGTCGGGGGACCTCACGCTGTGTTCCGACTCGGAGTGCCTCCCGGCCAACAACGCCTGGGCCGCCTCCATCGGAGCGTACGGCGAGGGGTGCGACTCGTGCGCGTCGAGCGTGTGGGATGACGAGGAGACGAGCTGGACCGTGATCAAGTCGATCTTCAGGTAGCGCCCGGGCTCATGAGATCCTGGCACGAGGCACGGAGAGCCCGATCCTGCTGGATCGGGCTCTTCGCGTGCCGGGGCAAGTGTGATACGCTCGACGCGTCGCAACATGAGGAACGGCAGAGCGTGCCTGTTCCGTCAGAGGAAGGAGCAGCCTGTGAGCATGAGGCCATGGATACTCGCGTGTGTCCTCACTCTCGTGGCCGGCACTGCAACCGCCACGACCATCACTGTGGGCCCGAGCGGCGACTACGCGGACATCCAGCCGGCGCTGAACGCCGCGGGCGAAGGCGACACGGTCCTCGTCATGTCGGGCACCTACAGCGGCGAGGACAATACGAACCTCAGCTTCGGGGGAGTGAACAAGGTGCTCAGGAGCGCCGGCGGCGGCCGCTCCGCGATCATAGACGGGGGGGGCTTGCGCTACGGATTCTGGTTCGCCAGCGGCGAAGGTCCCACCTCGGTCGTCGAGGGATTCACGGTGACGAACGGATACGAGTACTCCGGCGGCGCGGTCTACTGCAGCGAATCCTCCCCCACGTTCATTGACTGCACGCTCTCCAACTGCACGTCTGAGTACGGTGGGGCGGCGTACCTCTGGACGTGTTCGGCGGCATTCACGAACTGCACCTTCTCCGGCAATCAGGCGACCGGTGACGGCTGGGGCGGGGCCGTGTACTGCGAGCACTGCTCGTCCGTATTCACGGACTGCACGTTCTCTGACAACTCGAGCGTCCACTACGGCGGGGCGATCCACTGCTACGACGCCGACCCCACGCTCATCGGATGTGCGTTCACGGGTAACTCCGCTATCAACCATGGCGGCGGGCTCTACTGCACGGAAGGCTCGGATCCGGTCCTGACCGGCTGCACGTTCACGGGCTGCAGCGCCGGCATCGGGATGGGCATGTATACCACGGCCGGCTCAGCCCCCGCGCTCATGGACTGCGGGTTCTACGACAGCACCGGCCCGAACGTCGTGTACTGCGAGTACGGGGCCCCCACGTTCACCGATTGCACGTTCATGGACAACACCGGGGACTACTGCGGCGGGGCCTACGTGTACGAGTCCGTCTCGGAATTCACGCGTTGCGTCTTCTCAGGCAACATCGTGACGGCAGGCCACGGAGGCGGGGGCGCGCTCTATTGCGATTACGCCGCACCGGTGCTCACCAACTGCACGTTCGTCGCCAACGGCGCCGATGGCGTCGGCGGCACCATCTTCGTCCGGGAGAGCTCGCCGTCGTTCACGAACTGCATCGTCGCCCACGGCGTTTCGGGACCGGCCGTGGACTGCGACGAGGGCTACACGAACGATCCCGCCTTCGATTGCAGCAACGTGTATGGGAACGCGGGCGGCGACTGGGTCGGCTGCATCGCGGGCCAGGCCGGGATCAGCAACAACATGAACTTGGATCCGCTCTTCTGCGACCTCCCCGGCGGCGACTTCACAATCGACGCGTCGTCGCCGTGCGCTGCGGCACAGAGCCCCGTGTGTGGTCTCATCGGTGCGCTCGATGTGGGCTGCGACTCGCCGGTGGAGGCCATGAGCTGGGGAGCGATCAAGTCCCTGTACAGGTAACAGGCAGTCACGAGGTGATGCCGCGAGGGCCCGCTCGTCTGAACGGGCCCTCTTCGCGCTGGGGCAGGTGGCCCACGGCTCCCGGCGCGGTGCGGCCGTGAGTCGTGGGCTGCAGATCGTTGGCCAGCCTTCCTACTTCACGACCGTCATCTTGAGGGTCTTCTCATACCCGGGCGCCTCGAGGCGGCAGTAGTAGACACCCGACCCAACGCTCTCGCCGCGCTCGTCCCTCCCGTCCCACACGACGGACTTCCGACCGGGGGCTTCGTGCCCGTCGAGAAGCCGACGCACCAGCCGTCCGCTGACGTCGAAGACTTCAAGCGTCACCGTCCCGCCGCCCGCCGGCACGTCGTACCGTATCTCCGTCGTCGGGTTGAGGGGATTCGGGACGTTCTGATAGAGAGCGTACCGTCCAGGCACTCCGAACCCATCGGCACCCGTCACCGTCTCAGGCGTTGCCGGATCGCTCTCGTTCCCCGAGAAGTCGACCGCGCTCACCCTGTAGTGGTACTGCCAACCTTCCATCACGGAGTCGATCCAACCGGTGTCGACCGTCATGTGGACCAAGTTCCCGGGACCGGGAGTGAACTCGGGGTCGGTGTCGCGATAGACACGGAAGTACTGGAAGTCCTCGTCCTCCGACTCCTCCCACGCCAGTTCATTCTCGCTCGCGCTGTAGTCGACAGCGAAGCCGCGAGGCACGGCCGGAGCCAGGTTATCGACCGAGTAGCCGCTGTCGGGAGGCGCGTCGAAGTAGACGGTGGGCGCTGCGGTGGCGGCACGCACGAAGAAGACCGAGTAGTACATCCCTCCGGCGATCGACGAGTCTCCCAGCGTCGGCACGACCACCGCGTACTCGTCCTCGGCGTAGGCGGGAACCGTCGTGACAAAGTCCCAGTTGCCGGGCGGGTACCTCATCGGCTGCTCGGAGCCCGCGGGGGCGAGCTCGTGGTGCGCTGATTCGGAGACCGGTGCTCGCGCGTCGTCGATCCTCCGGAAGACGGCGTACTCCGTAATCGGCGTCGAATCCCCCGCGAAGTCATGCCCGCTTCGCACCCACGATACCCTGACCTGTCGGCCCTGATCGTCCGGGATATCCTCAACCGACGCCACGGCCGGATAGTTGTACAGCCAGTCGATGGTGAGGATCGTGCAGGTCGGGTTTACCTGGCCGCCGAGGTACCTGTGCGTGGACTTCCACAGGAGATCGCTCCCGGGGTACGTGAACGCCTGCCAGTCGCCACCGGGAAGCACGTCCTCCCAGTTCGTCCCGCCGTCGGCACTCAGTTCCCAGAAGATGGAGTCAGTCTGGGCGGTGCTCAGCTTGACGCAGAGCACTTCGTCATCGGTGGGTTCCACGTCCACGGACCGCCCCGAGTCCGCGTCAGGGTCCAACAGGCGCTGGAAGACCTTGATCACGTTGAGACCCGAAGACTTGTCCGCCAAGTACGCGTAGTCCCCCGTAACGGCGACGCCCCTGGCGCCGCCGGGCGTGTCGCAGCTCCCCGCCGGCACGGGATTCGTCGGATCGCTGATATCGAGCACCAGGATTCCGGAGGTGTCGACTGCCACGTAAGCGTGATCCCCAGAGATGACCACGTCGCGCGCAGCGCCGGGCGTGTCGTAGCTGCCCGCCGACACGGGGGCCGTCGGGTTGCGGATGTCGACCACCTGGAGCCCGGAATAGTCCGCCACGTACGCGTAGTCCCCCGCGACGGCGACGCTGAAGGAAATCCCGGGCGTGTCGCAGCTCCCCGCAAACGAAGGATTCGCCGGATCACTGATGTCGACCACGTGGAGCCCGGACTCATGATCCGCCACGTAAGCGTGATCCCCAGAGATGGCTACGCCCATGGCATAGCCGGGTGTGTCGTAGCTCCCCGCAAACGAAGGGCTCGTCGGATCAGTGATGTCCTCCACGTGAAGGCCGGAATCGTAGTCCGCCACGTAGGCGTAGTCGCCAGCGACAGCGACGCCATAGGCGAAATTCGAAGTGGAGTAACTGGCCGCCGACACCGGGTTCGCTGGATCGCTGATATCGATCACCTGGACGCCCAAGACCTGGTCCGCTACGTAGGCGTAATCGCCTGCGATCGCGACGTCCAGGGCTTCGTCCGGAGTGTCGTAGCTCCCCGCTGTTACCGGGGCAGTCGGATCGCTGATGTCGAGCACTCGAAGACCTGCGTACCCATCCGCCACGTAGGCGTAGTCGCCCGATGTGACGACGCGATTGGCGATGTCCCCCGTGGTGCAGCTCCCTATCGACACCGGGTCCGTCGGGTGGCTGACGCGAAGCACCTGGAGACCCGGTTCGATATCAGCGACGTAGGCGTTCTCACCGGCGACCGCGACACCGAGGGCGTTGCCGGGCGTGTCGTAGCTCCCCACGGACACCGGATCCGTCGGATCGCTGATGTCGATCACCTGTAGACCGAGAGCACGGTCCGCCACGTACGCCTGGTCTCCCGAGACGGCGACGCTGGTGGCATCGCCGGGCGTGTCGTAGCTCCCCGCGGACACCGGGTTCGTCGGATCGCTGATATCGATCACCTGAAGACCGGACGCACCGTCGGCCACGTAGGCGTGGTCGCCCGCGATGGCGACCCCAAGCGCGTAGTACGGCGTGTCGTAGCTCCCCGCGGATACCGGGTTCGATGGATCGCTGATGTCGATCACCTGGAGACCGGAGGCGCCGTCCGCCACGTAGGCGTGGTCGCCCGCGATGGCGATGCAGCGGGCGTAGTCGGGTGTGTGGTAGGTCCCCGCGAACACGGGGGTAGTCGGATCGCTGATGTCGACTGCGACGAGGCCGGAATCCGCGTCCGCCACGTAGGCGTAGTCGCCGGAGACCGCGACAGCGACGGCGTAGCCACCCGTCACATACGATCCCGCCGAGACCGGGTTCGTGGGATCACTGATGTCGATGACTCGAAGACCAAAGGAGCCATCCGCTACGTAGGCGTGATCGCCCGATACGGCAACGCCGCGGGCATAGCCGATCGTGTTGTAGCTCCCCGCCGACACCGGGTTCGTCGGGTCGCTGATGTCGATCACCTGAAGGCCGGAGGCGTCATCAGCGACGTAGGCGTAGTCGCCCGCGATGGCGACGTCCAGGGCGTCGTCCGGAGTATCGCAGCTCCCGATCAGCGAGACCTCGAACGGGTGGAGCCTGATCTCTCCCGAGACGGTGTCCCAGTCGGCGGTTGTGCTGAGCGTGTCGCAGTACGTCTTCGTCGTGAAGTCCTCTACGTAGTGGTTCACCGCCGCGATCGACACTGCACACGGAGGCGCGACGAGGAGCGGAGCCAGAACGAGGAGCAACGTGGCGGATGGCCAGCGCATCTTCGACCCCCTTGGCTAGGGTCCATCTGCACGACTGAGCTTCACATACCATACGAGGATCTCATGAATCACAACCTGTGTCAAGTATGGCGGCGAACGGCGAGCATTGGCGCTCCTGAGTTCAGGCGTCCTGGCGAAGGGGTTGCGTGGATCAGACTGCGAACGACGCGCTGACCCAGCAACAGGGGCTGCCCGGCCCCTCATGCAGCGGGGCCGCCCCACTGCTGTGGGACGGCCCCGTGTGCTGCTATCAGTCTGCGACCCTGCGGACGCTGACTAGACTTCGACTTCCGTCTCGTCCTCCGTCGCAGGGTCGTTCTCGTCCGCAGCGACGTCGAACTGAAGGTGGCCACCTTCGACCTTCTTCACGTTCTCCGCCGCCGGGCCCTTCTCGCCCGCGACGACGTCGAACTGCACGCGGTCACCTTCGTTCAGCGTTCTGTACTCGCCGCCATTCTGGATCGCCGAATGGTGCACGAAGACGTCCTTCGACCCATCCTCCAACGCGATGAAGCCGAAGCCCTTGCTGTCGTTGAACCACTTCACGGTTCCGGTCGTACTCACTATGTTCTGCCTCTCTTGATCTCGCCGGGCAGGGACCCTCCCTGACGCCGACGATTGTCTTGCCGGGGGCCGGATCATCCGGCCGTCCGACTTCCTCTATTGCGGGGCCTGTCCGCCCCTGCAGGTGACGCCATCACCGACCGTCAGTACTTCTCACACTCTCGGGCGCCTCATGACGCCCCCTGAAACGCAAAAAGGAACCGGCTTGTGCGCCAGTCCCTCCTCAGAGCCTCCGGATATGTCACCATACCGACGTGGTCGCCTCTGCTGGGTAGTAGTATAGCCAGAGGAGGCATCCGGGTCAAGCTCAATCGTCCTGATCTCACGATGCCGGGATCGGTTGGCGGGTGGTAATGGGAGAACGAGAAGCCCGCTGGGCCGCGTGGCTCCGGAGTCCCACAGTCGGTTGTCGGGCTCAGGCGTGGGCAGCGCCGCCCGGCGGGGCACCGAGCAGGGGCTCGTAGCACTTGCGGTAGTGGTAGCCGTAGATGGCAAGCGCCACGGCCACGGGGAGGGCCCGCGGCTTCCTGAAGAGCGTCCAAAAGAGGAGGCCCGGATACCGCCAGCGCTCCCGTCCGGCCAGGGCCAGGTAGTAGAGCGACCGGAAGAGGGCCAGAACGTGCCACCCGGTCAGCCGGACGCTGGTCTTGGGCGGCCTGTACTCGCGGAGGAATGTCTTCAGCCTCTTGTAGTAGTTCGTCGGGGAGTAGATGTCGCGGAGGAGCCTCCTGTATCCCTCCTGGAGCGAGTCCAGTCCCATCCTTGGGATGACGTTCGTCGTGCCGTCCGAGTTGTCACCGGACAGGGGAACGCGGATGCGTCCCTCGCACGCGAGTCGCTCGTAGAGAGCCGTGCCGACCGGCGCCTGCAGGAGCCCGACCATCGCCGTCGCGATGCCGCTCCGTTGGATGAAGCTCGTCATGCGGTCGAAGACGGACGCCGTGTCGTGATCGAACCCGACGATGAAGCCTCCCTGTACCTGGAGCCCCGCCCGCTGGATCCGCTTGACGTCCGCCAGGAGGTCCCGGTTGCGGTTCTGCCGCTTGTTGCACTCGGCCAGGCTCTCTTCCTCCAAAGCCTCGATCCCGACGAAGACGGTGTCGAACCCGGCCTCAACCATCATCCGCATCAGCTCGTCGTCGTCCGCGAGATCGATCGTGACCTGGGCGCTGAAGCTCATGCCCCTCCTGCCCTTCCGCCACGCGATCAGGGCCGGCAGGAGCTCCGTCCGGAGAAGCTTCCTGCTCCCGTTCAGGTTGTCGTCGACGAAGGGGACCACGCCCCGCCACCCGAGCCCGTGGAGCATGTCCAGCTCCGCAATGATCTGCGCCACTGCCTTCGTCCGCCAGCGATGCCCGAGGAGCTGGGTGACCTCACAGAAGTCGCAGTCGTGCGGACAGCCGCGCGAGAACTGGACTCCCCTCGACGCGTACTGACGGGGGTCGACCAGATCCCACCGCGGGACCGGACTCTGCTTCATGTCGGCGAACTCGTCCGACTGATAGACGCGCCGCGCACGCCCCCGCTCGAAGTCCGCCAGGAACGGCTGCAGAGTCACCTCAGCCTCGCCCAAGACGAAGTGGTCGACGCCATCGAACTGCTCGTGCTCCGTCGCAAAGAGGGGCCCGCCGGCGATGACGGTCAGGCCGGCCTCCTTGCAGCGACCGATGACCCGGCGGGCCGAGTCCCTCTGCACGATCATGCCGCTGACGAGGGCGCAGTCGGCCCATTCGAGGTCCGCGTCAGCGAGCTTGGTGACGTTCAGGTCGACGAGGCGGAGATCCCACTCCTTAGGCAGCATCGCCGCCACCGTCAGGAGGCCGAGCGGCGGCGATGCCGCCTTCTTGCTGATGAGCCTCATGGCGTACGTGAGGCTCCAGAACGTCTGGGGGCATTCGGGGTAAATGAGGAGAGCGTTCACTGGGGCTCCTCGGCAACGAGACGGACGCGCACGGGACGGGAGACGAACTCCCTCCCGTGCTCGAGTATCCACCACAACGAGCCGCACCGCAATGGCGGACTCACGAGGCACGAGGCCCCGCGGGACGGCCCGGGGCGACAGGCGCCGCACTTGACGCAACAGGGCCGCCCCACCTGGTGTGGGACGGCCCCGTGTCGATATGTCAGTCTGCGGCCCTGCGGCCGCTAACTAGACGTCGATCTTCTTGACGTTCTCCGCCGCGGGGCCCTTCTCGCCGGCCACGACGTCGAACTCCACGCGGTCACCTTCGCTCAGCGTCTTGAACTCGTCGCCACCCTGGATCGCCGAATGGTGAACGAAGACGTCCTTCGATCCATCCTCCAACTCGATGAAGCCGAAGCCCTTGCTGTCATTGAACCACTTCACGGTTCCGGTCGTACTCATTGTCCACTGCCTCTCTTGGTCTCGTCGGCCGGGGATCACCCCGTGCGTCGACGATCGCCCTGCCGGGGGTCGGTTTGCCCGACACTCCGGCTTCTCTCATCACGGGGCCTGTCCTCCCCTGCAGGTGGCGACCTCACCGACCGCCGCCAGGGCGCATATCCCGGGGCACCTCATGGCTCCCCTTGAAACACAAAAGGGGACCGGCGTGTGCGCCAAGCCCCTCCTCAGAGTCTCCGGATATGTCACCATACCGACGTGGTCGCTACTGCTGACGGTCAGTATAGCCACGGGGGCCGTCCGGGTCAAGCACAATCGTCTTCGGGGACCTACCGATAGAGCCCCTTGATCGCTCCCCAGCTCGTGCGCTCGACCGGGTTCTCGGAGTTCCCTATCGCCGCCCAGAGGATGTACCACCCGAACTCCTGCACGGAGCTGTCCGAGCCGAAGAAGAAGCCGATCGAGACGGCGGACCCGATCCAGGGAGAAAGGTCGAACGAGTCGACGACGAACTCCGTGGCGTCCTCCCCGCTGAAGCACGGCCAGGGCCCGATGCATGTGTTGTCCCAGTCACCGATCACGTCGTAGCCGCGTGCCGGGGTGAGCAGGTTCCACGTCGTGCCGCCATCGGTCGTCAGGCCGACCATTCCCCCGTCCCAACCGTCCTCGATGACGTAGAAGTGGCAGATCGCCAGACACGCGCAGCTCTCGCTGACCAAGGTCGGGCCTACGAAGACGGCGTCGGCCGCGTCGTTCGGATAGGCGCCCGAGAGCCCTGTGCACAGGACGTTCGTGACGGTGGTGCCGCCACAGGCAGTCTCGGGGACCCCGGGCGGGGCGGGACCCCACTCCCACGCGGACACGGGGATCCCGCACTCCTCGTGTACGAATCCCTCGTCGCTCGTGTTGAAGTCCCACAAGTGACAGATGGACGCGAGTGGGCTGCACTCCGGCAGGGACTCGTCATGATAGACAGCGACAGCAAACTCACACTCGTCCCCCTCGTAGCCGTCGACTACGAGGTAGTAGGTGCCGGGGGCAAGGCAGTCGATCGTCCAGCTGTAGTCATCGTACTCGACGCAGTCACCCTCGTCGCAGCTCCCCAGGAGAAACCAGTCGAGATCGCACAGATCCTCTCTGTACCAGAGCGTGATGCCGACGTCCCTGCATGACGGCCCATCGACGGTGAGCTCGAACACGACCTCGCCGCCTTCCTCGGACCAGCCGACGCCACAGGCGGGATACCCGTCCACGTTCGTGGGCGCGCCGACGTTGCTGCTCCAAATGGTCTGCCCGACGACCATGGGGATCGCGCCCGAGCAGTCCAGATTCCCTCTCGTCAGGA
>Ga0272444_10004124_pt1 | contig 12897 bp, 9 predicted proteins | sample SSMForm13_FD_201033 | JGI IMG/M metagenome (GOLD analysis project Ga0272444, IMG submission 201033) | Marine sediment archaeal communities from Little Sippewissett salt marsh, Falmouth, MA, United States - SSM-Form-13 | ecosystem: Environmental > Aquatic > Marine > Wetlands > Sediment ...
CAACATCGCTTCCTACAAGCGAACCCAGCATCGCCCCCTTGGCCCCATAACCGACGCCAGGCCCTGCATCTTACACCACCGGCCGTTCGCGTTTAAACGAGACCCCCTCTTTGGCGGGCGCGTCCACTTCGCGGGCAAAAAGGTGGCCGGCGTAAACCGCCGCCGCAATGAGGCCCGGCGCGCAGGCGTCACCGATGCAGGTCAGCTTTTGGATGCCCTTTTCCTGCAGCCGGGAGACGTCCGACATCAGATCCCGGTAAAGGGCATCCAGCGGCCGGCGTGATGTGACCGTCACCAGTGATGCGGCCGGCAGTGTTTCACGGCGGCCGGTGTAAACGCAGACGGTTTCCACCCCGCCTTCCACCATCCCGGTCACAGCCCGGCTTGCGCAAACATCAGCGCCCATGGTCAGCAGCTGGGCCTGCGTCCGCGCCTGTTCATCGGTATTCATGCTCCATTCGCCCACGCGCCCGGCGGGGGTCACCAGGCGGACGCGCAGGCCTTTTTGCAGCAGCTGCCGGGCCATCACCGCGCCCATGTAGTAATGATCATCGTCAAACACCACCACCGGCCCCTCAATGTCCGCTCCGGCCATGACATCATCCGGCGTGAAAACGTTGGGTGCGTCAAAAGAGGCAACCGGCGTCACGTGCCAGCGTCCCACGCCGTCTTTGCGCCAGCGCGAACCCGTGGCCACGGCCACGCAGGCGAAGTCATAACTCAAAATGTCCGCGGCGCTCAGGTCGCTGCTGCGGTAGACCGCAACGGTCGACATCTTTTTCAGCTGCTGGATGCGGTATTCGACCACGCGACGCCACTCATTCAAGCCGGGCAGTGCACTCTCGCGCAGCACCCGGCCTCCCAGCTCGGTGGTGGCCTCGGCCAGAGTCACGGCGTAACCCCGCCGTCCCAGCGCACGGGCCGCCTCCAGCCCCGCCGGCCCGGCGCCGACAATCAGTACGCTCTGTTTAGACGCGGCGGGTTCGATCTTTTCCGGATGCCATCCCCGGCGGTACTCTTCGGCGAATGTCGGATTCTGGGTGCAGCGGCTGGGCACGCAGCGCGTGTTAAAGGCATAGCAGATGTTGCAGCCGATGCATTCCCGGATGTCTTCGTAGCGGCCCTTCCGGATTTTTTCGGGCAGGAATGGATCGGCGATGGAGGGGCGCGCGGCACCGATGAAATCGAGGATGCCTTTTTTCACCTGCCGCAGCATGGTGTCCGGCGACGTGAACCGTCCAACCCCCACCACCGGCTTATCCGTAATTTTCTTCACATAGGCCACGTAATCTTCCTGGGCCGCCTCCTTTGTAAAGCGTGAGCTGCCCATTTCCATTGCGTAGTCCGCGATGTTGACATCCCAGATGTCGGGCAGGTCGGCCAGCATCGCGAACATTTCCCTCTGTTCGCTGTTTTCGATGTGGCCTTCGCGGCTGTCGCTGCTGTCGGTGCTGAAGCGCACCGCCACTGCGCAGCGGTCGCTGACGATTTCCCGCGTTTCCTCGATCAGCTCGCGCACCAGACGCAGCCGGTTTTCCAGCGAGCCGCCGTATTCATCACTGCGGGTGTTCCATTTGCGGGACAAAAAGTGCGACATCAGATAACCGTGGGTGGCGTAGACATAAACGATATCGAAATCAGCCGCCATGGCCCGCCGCACGGCGTCGGCATGCCACTTTTTATATTGCCGGATGTCGCGCTTGTCCATGGCCCGGCTTTGAACCGGATCGTAGCGGAAACTGCTGGGATAGCTGTCCACGTCCAGCGGGATGTCGCGGCTCATCAAATTGGCGATGTAGCTGCCCCCGTACCACAGTTGAACACCGGCAAGCGCCCCGTGCGCGTGAACCTTGTCGACCATCAGGGCATAGGCGCGGACGTCTTCGTCATCCCACAGGGCGGCAAAGGCGAACGGGCTGTCATCGGAAGAGGGATGAATCGAACAGTACTCGGTGCAGACAACCCCCCAGCCGCCTTCGGCCTTGACGCCGCGCATGGCGGCGTGGGTCCTGGGCCGCATATAGCCCATGCCGTTGCAGTGCGGCACCTGGTAAAAACGATTGGGGGCGGTCTTGGGACCGATCTGGACCGGCTCGAAAAGGACATCATAATCGCTGTTGGGGGGCATGCAAACTCCTTCCGGTATTCCGATTGCGGGTGAAATAAACGAATTAGTATACTTGCGCGTTCATTTTCTGTAAAGGCATTTCAAGCGGTCCTTGGTGTCCATGTATTCGCTCCATGCTGGAACCACTGGATATGCGCGTGAATTCCACTTGAGCAATATTTCAATCTGCGCTATTGAATTGAGTATATGTTCTTTTGACAATCGATTCCCAAAGCCCCTCAGCGGCAATTGCGTCCGCTTCGTGCCGTTGACCCCCGGGGCGCAGTCCCTTCAACACAGCAACCCGGGTTCTGGAATGATGTCAGCCTGTCGTTTCTGGCTGCCCGACATCATCGGACGGTAATCAACCTCAACGCGGAAAGGAGGAAAAAATGGAAGAAATCTACCAACACGGCGGCTGGGTGCTGTTTGGCCTGGGAATCTACATGGTGTTGATGCTGTGGATCGGATGGTACGCCTCAAAGCGCATCAACACGGCTTCAGATTACGTGGTGGCCGGCCGGCGGCTGGGCATATTTTTCTGCACAGGCACCCTGTTCGCCACCTGGTTCGGTTCTGGCACGTGTATGGGCGGCGCCGGCAATGCATACATCTTCGGCAATCAGGGTGTCATCTTTGACCCCTGGGGCGCGGCGCTCTGCCTGATTTTGACGGGTTTTTTCTTCGCCCGCCTGATGCGGCGCGGCCGCTATCTGACCCTGGTAGACCTGTTCGAACTGCGCTTCAGCCGCACCATGGGGCTGTTCGCCACCTTTTCCCTGTGCGTGGCCGAAATGGGCTGGGTCGGTGCGCAGCTGGTGGGCTTCGGCACCATCATCCACTATTTCAGCGGACTGCCGCTGGGGGTGGGCATCACCATCTCCACCGCCATTCTGGTGATTTACACCTATCTGGGCGGCATGTGGGCCGTCACCCTGACCGATGTGTTCCAGATGATCATTCTGGGCGTAGGCATGATCATTATGCTGCTGGTGGCGGTACCCCTGATCGGCGGCTGGGATGCGGTTTTTTTAAACGATCCCAATAACATGATGGGCATCAACCAGTGGTCCTTCATCCCGACGCCCGAAGCCGCGGCCAATCCTGAAATGGAAAATGCCGGCTATTTCTACTACACCGGCTACGCCGGCTGGTTTTACTGGGTCGGCGCCTGGCTGGCCATCGGCCTGGGCAGCATCCCGGCCCAGGACCTCATGCAGCGCGTGCTTTCGGCCAAAAACGAAGAGACCGCTTCCTACTCCAGCTATCTGGCCGGTCTTTTGTACATCACTGTCGGCATGATGCCGGTCGTCATCGGCATGGTCTACTTCCGGCTGAACCCGGACCTGACCATTGACGACGCCCTGAATAAAATCCTGCTGCTGATGGCGGTCGAGCACCTGCCGACGATCCTGACCGTGCTGTTCGTCAGTGCCCTGGTGGCGGCCCTGATGAGTTCGTCAGACAGCGCCATTCTGGCGGCATCCTCGATCCTCGGCTACAACGGCTACAAGTACTTCAAGCCCGAGGCCGACGAAAAGCAGACCTTGAAGATGACCAAGATCTTCGTGCCCATCGTTACCGTTATTTCGCTGCTCCTGGCATTGTATTTCCAGGTGATCTACAACCTGATGGTCATTGCCTGGTCCCTTTTGCTGGTGAGCCTCTTCGTGCCCTACGCCGCAGCCTACTTCTGGAAAAAGGCCAATAACTACGGGGCGATTGCGGCGTTCTGGGGCGGCCTGATCGTCTGGCTGATCGCCTATTTCATTCACCTGCCCATGACCAAGGGTGCCAACACGGATCTGGGCCTCGCCGGCGCCGAGACCGGTTTGTATTTTGACTGGGCCATGTGGGACAGCCTTTATATCAGCTCCGTGTGGGCGGTCATCGCCTCGGCCGTCTGCCTTGTCGTGGTTTCGCTGGTTACCCAGGGGGCGGATGCGCCCAAGCCGCTGGTGGACATCGACGGCAACCCCCTGCCCCGGAAAAACTGGAAAGGTGTTTTCAGCCGCAGCCAGGCCTGATGCCCGGACAGCATGTTTCCTGACATCTCTTTGACAGCACTGCGGCGCCGCCGTTATACAGCGGCGCCGCAGTGCTTTGTCCCATCCTAAAAAAGAAGCCTGAAAAAATCACGCAAAGCATCCGCAGCGATATCGCCGGCCAAATGGAAACGCTGGTTAAAGGAGCGCGGAATCACCATCATTCGCAAAACGCAGACCACTTCTGATATATCTGTAAAAATCTTTTTGCGCATTTTTCCGCTTTTTTTGGCCTCATATCGGTTTATCTTGACATATTAAGATCCTTCAGATATATCAGTGCTATTGCCAACCGAAAGATCAAGGGAGGATCTCATGCGTAAAATTCTGACCCGCCTGGGTGACGGCAGCCGCATTGAAATGGACGCAGCCGAACTGCGGGACGATCTGGAAGCAGGCGCCCGGAATGCAGCCGAGCGCGCCGAAGTGCCCACCCTGACCGAAGACGAAATTCAATATCTGATGGAACTCCACCGCCGCAGAGACCGGGTTGTGGGGGTGGAAGAAGGGCGGGAATGCTGTTTGAGCTACGACAACATGACCTCCAAGCTCAAACGGGCCCACATCCCCATCAGCAAGACCCAGCAGCTTTTGATGTTCGAACGCGCGCTGGGGGCCGACACCCTGGAGCTGACGCACATCGACTACAGCTTCAAGCAGGCCAAGCACGTGACGCACTACGACATGCCCGTCATGGAACAGGCCGTGCTTCAGACCATCGCGCCCATTTTCTACGGCGCCATGCCCAACCTGGGCCTTTACAGCATGCCCGACGGCCCGGTCGTCAATCCGGCCGATCTGCTGCCGCAGGGTAAAATTGAAGAAGCCCGGACCGCCTATGAAGAAATGGCCGAGCATGCCATCAAAGACATGGTGTTTGTCGGCAGCGAGCTCTACGAAAAAGGCGGGGCCGACGGCATCAATTTCGACACCACGGCCGCCTCGGGCGATGCCGAATTTTACGCGGCATTGAAGGCCGCCGAAATTCTGCATCAGCGGTATCCGGCAATGGGTATCGAAATGGGCATGTCCGGCGAATTTATTCTGGGCATGCACGGCGAAATCGAATACGCGGGCGTACGCCTGGCCGGCCTCTTCCCGCACGAACAGGTAAAGGTGGCCCAGAAGGCCGGTGTGAGCATTTTCGGACCGGCCATCAACATCGATACCAACGAATCTTTGCCCTGGAACCTGGCGCGCTCAATCGTCTTCACCAAGGCCTGCTCGGAAGCGGCCGACATTCCCATTCACGCCAACCTGGGCATGGGCGTCTGCGGCGTTCCCCTCACACTCACCCCGCCCCTGGATGCCCTATCCCGCGCCTCCAAGGCCCACGTGGAACTGTGCCGGCTGGACGGTTTGTAGGTGGGTGTCGGCGACCCGCTCGGAATGCATGCAGCCCACGCGGTCGTCTCGGGAATGGGCGGCATGCGCACCGCCGGAGATCTGGTGGCGCGCCTGCAGCTCAACCGGGGCATGCGCATCGACACCGCCAAGCAGTATGTGGCTGAAAAGTTGAACGTATCGGTTGCCGACCTCGGAGACACGGTGGTCATGGGCGAAGTCCGGGAGGACCTGGACATCGGCCGTGTCAACGAAACACCGGTGACCGCCAAGGGCATCGACGCCAAATTCAGGATTGCGGAACTCTTGGATCTCAAGATCAACAGCGTGGAGATGTTCAAAAAACGCGTGGGCATCAGCGGCTACCGGTCCTTTGGTTGAGTTCGACGTCTCTGCTTCTCACGCGCCGCTGGGACGTGTCTCTGGCTTGTGATCATTGCCAAAACGGAATGACCGATTTTATTGCCAAAACTTGCATGTTGAGACAGCACAAGCGCAGGTCTTCTTTTGGTTTGAGCCGAATCGGTAAATGGAAATGGCACAGATAGAGATAGCAATGGCGGCGTAAATACCGCAGTTCTTTTTACAAAACCCTGCCGGGGAGGGCGCCTGTATGCCGGCCATGGTCCAGTACCAGCCGGCCATTGACCCATACGGAATCAATCCCTTCGGGATATGCATGCGGCTGGTCCAGCGTCGCCCGGTCCTGAATGGTATCAGGATTAAAAAGCACCAAATCAGCAGCCAGGCCCTCACGAATCACACCCCGGTCCGTGAGGCCCAGTCGGCTGGCGGAAAGGGAGGTGACCTTGCGAATCGCTTCTTCCAGGCGCAACAGCCCGCGTTCGCGGACGTGGTGACGGATCAGATACGGAACCCAGCTGTAGACATGATGGTATCCCCTCCGGGAAAGAGGCCCGTAAGGCGCCAGGGTTCGTCCGTCGCAGCAGACGCTGGCCAGGGGATGCTGCAAAACCATATCCCGGTCCTCGGGGTGATAGATTTCCCCTTCCCACATCACATCGAAAAATTGCGTGCCTTCGGCCAGGAGGATGTCGAACAAGGCATCATAGGGGTCTTTCTGCTGCAAGTCGGCGATTTCTGCAAAGGTTTTTCCCACCAGGTGCCGATTCTTCCCGGCCGCCGCCAAGCGCACCTTGTCCCACAATCCCAGTTTGATGATGCGCCAGATGGGATATTCATATTGCTTCATTTTTTCCCGGGTTTCAGGGTCGGCCAGCCGGGCGAGCGTTTTTTCCGGACCGCCGTCAAAGGCCCAAGGCGGCAGGGACGCGAGCGGCGTAGTCTGGCCGCCCAGATAAGCGCCGACATCAAAAGCCGCGTCAATACCGCTCTGCCGGGCCTGCTCTATCTTTTCAAGCACCTGCGCCATAACGCCTTCAGGGGCGCCGATTTTGGCCACGTTATGGGATATCTGAACAGCGGCGCCAGTTTGGCGCCCGATAGCAAGCGCTTCCGCGACGGCATCCAGATAGTGCAGATCACGGTTTCGAATGTGGGTTGCATATACGCCTCGATATTCAGACAGCGGTTGGCACAGGGTCGTCAATTCCGCTGTATCCGATGCACTGCCCGGTGGATATTCCAGACCGGTGGATACGCCCAACGCACCCTCGGACATGGCTTGCTCCAGCAGGAGCGTCATCTCCCGAAGCTCTTTTCCAGAAGCAGGGCCCATGTCGGAACCCTTGACCGCCGCCCGCAGTGTGTTGTGCCCGATGAGCGGCACCACGTTCACGGCCACGCCGGTGGTGGCATAGTGGGCCTTGAGACCTTTTAGATCCTGCCAGAAAACATCATATTCCGGAACAAAGGATGTGAACTGATTGCGCACCATGTCCATGTTAAGGGGTCTGACCGGGAACAAGCTGTGGCCGCAATTGCCGGTGCACTCCGTTGTCACCCCCTGATGGATGGAACTTTCGGCCCTGGGATTGATCAGCAGGGTGGCGTCCGAATGACCGTGGATTTCAATGAACCCCGGGCAAAGCACCCTGTCCTCGGCATCAAACGTTACCTGCGCCTCTTTGGCGGACAGATCCCCCACAGCTGTTATGTTTCCTCCGCTTACACAGACATCTCCCCGGTGCCAGGGCGCACCGGTACCATCGACGATGCGCGCATTTCTAATAATAAAATCACTCATTGGTAAAGCCTTTACGCTTATTGTCGGCATTCTTGACAAGATGACATTGGACCATGCGTTGATCCACGATCATCGGTTCGGGTATCTTCTTACGGCAAATTTCCATCACCTGGGGGCAGCGGGGATGAAAGCGGCATCCAGGCGGCACATTGGAGGGGTGCGGGATCTCACCGGAAAGCACCGCTTTTTCCTCCCAGGCTTTGTCGACCGTCGGCACCACTTTGATCAGAGATTGCGTGTAGGGATGATAGGGACGTGCCAACACATCCCGGGTGGGGCCGATTTCCAGCAGTTTACCGAGGTACATGATGGCGATGCGATCCGCCACATAACGGGTCAATGCCAGATCATGCGTGATCATCAATTGGGTGAAATTGCGCTTTTTCTGCAGCTTCATCAACAAATTCAGTATCTCCACTTTCAAAGAAGCGTCCAGCATGGATACCGGTTCATCGGCAATGACCAGATCCGGCTCCAGAACCAGCGCCCCGGCGATGAGCACCCGCTGGCGCTGTCCCCCGGACAATTCGTGTGGAAAGCGGCCCAGAAAATCTTCAGGGGGTGTCATGCCGACATCCGCCAACGCCCGGCAAACCCGCTTGCGCTGCGCTGCAGGCGTCAGGTTTCTGCAGTGAATGGCCAGCGGTTCGGAAACAATCTTGAAAATCGTCTCCCGTGGATTCATCGCATCGAATGGGTCCTGAAAGATCATCTGCATTTTGGTGCGCAGACGAAGCCGATTTTCGCGATCGGCGGCCAGCACGTTCAGGTCTTTATACCAGATCTCACCCGCCGCCTCCCGCAGCAGCCCCATAACAGCCCGGCCCACCGTGGTTTTACCGGACCCGCTTTCGCCGACAAGCGCCAGGGTTTCCCCGCTGAACATCTCAAAATCGATTCCATCCACCGCGCGGACGGCATTATTTTTTCCCCGTCTGACAATGCCCGTCCGCGCCTGGAACCAGACAGACATATTCCGAATGTTGACCAGAGATGCTTTCATCGGCTACCCTCATGCACATCCTTGTTTTTGAAGCAAGCGGCATAATGGCCGGGATGAACTGGCAGCATCGGCGGCACCTGGTTTGCACAGGCATCGTCCCCATCGATGCACCGCGGCAAAAAGGGACAACCGCGCGGCGTCTCCTGCAATCGCGGCGGCGATCCGGGGATGGATTTCAGACGATCCACCGGTCCCTCCATCAGAGGCAAGGCCTGCACCAGCTGGCGCACATAAGGATGGGCCGGCCTTGCGAACACATCGCCAACCGATCCCATTTCAACGATGCGCCCTGCATACATGATCGCCACCCGATGACAGATTTCCGCCACCAGCGCCAAATCATGATTGATAAATATCATGGACAGACCCAGGGTTTGATTCAAGTGCTTCAGCAAATTGACGATCTGCGCCTGAATCATCACATCCAGAGCGGTCGTGCACTCGTCGGCGATGACCAGGCCGGGGTCAAGGCAGACGGCCATGGCGATCATCACCCGTTGACGCATGCCCCCGGAAAACTCGTGGGGATAATCACGGCTTCGATCCGGTCGAATACCGATGAGCGAAAACAGTTCGTTCACCTTTTCTCGGGCTTGGGGTTTGCTCAGCCCCCCTTTCAGAACCAGCACTTCGGCAATCTGACTTCCCACCCTGCGAACCGGATTGAGGGAATTCAGGCTGCCCTGAAAAATCATCGCAATTTTTCCCCACCATATTCTGCGGAGCTCTTTTTCCGACAGAGTGAGCAAATTGTGCCCTTCAAACATCGCCCGACCCGCCTTGATCCGTCCGTTTTCCGGCAGCATATTCATCACGGCGGTGGCAGTGGTCGATTTACCACAACCGGATTCGCCGGCCAGGCCGAAAATCTCACCCTGACGGATATCAAAAGAAAGATCGTGCAGCGCCGGATAATAGATTTCCCCAAGTCGGAATTCCGCCGTCAAGTTGTCAACCGTCAGTATGGATGGCTGCGTATTCATTTCCGCCGCCTCAATCTTGGATTCAGCACCTCATCCAACGCATAGCCGCACATGGTAAAGGACAGCACCGTCAACACGATCATCACGCCCGGCGGAATCACATACCAGTAGGCGCCGTAGGTCAGGGCGACGCTGACAAAAGCGTAGTGCAGAATCATGCCCCAACTGATATGGGTCGGATCCCCTAATCCGAGAAAACTCACCGTGGATTCCAGGTAAATGGAAGTGGCGATGACCAGGACCGTATTGGCAAACACCAGGGGCATGACATTGGGCAATATATGACGGCGGATGATATGCAGATGCCCGGCGCCGAGAGAACGCGCCCGTTCGACAAACAAACGCTTTTTAATGCTCATGGTCTGCACCCGGATGATGCGCGCCGTACCCGCCCAAATAAGCATACCGATAACAAAAATCGTGTTCACCAGGCTCGGCCCCAAAACCGCCACGGTAATCAGGACAAGCGGCAAACGGGGAATCACCACAAACAAATCCGTCAGCCGCATGAGCAGATCATCAACCCGCCCGCCGAAATATCCGGCCGCAAGACCGATCACCGACCCGATGAAAATAGAGATGGCCGCGCAGCTGAACCCCACCAGCAGGGAAATGCGCGTGCCATATAACACAAGGGTTAAAATGTCCCGCCCGACTTCGTCGGTGCCCAGCCAATGATCCCACCCGGGCGGCAGCATGATTTCCTCGACGCCGGCCATTTTATGGGGGTCGCCGGGCGCGATGACCGGCGCCAGCACCGCCAGGGTCACGAGCACCGCCAGAATGATCATTCCAGCCATCCCCTTTTTATTGATCTGTTTGAGGATGGGAAGGACTTGTAAACGCAACATGCCGGTCATGAACCTTCAGTACTCGATTCTCGGATCAATGAGCTTATAAAACAGATCCGCCAGTAAATTCGCCAAAAGCGCACAGCTCGATATGACCAGAAAGGCGCCCTGCAAAACCGGATAGTCCCGTCGCAGCAAAGCGTCGAAAACCAGGCGCCCGACGCCGGGCCAGGTAAAAACGGTTTCCGTTTGAATGGCACCGCCGATGAGCAGGCCGAGATTGAGCGCAGCCAGGGTCATCACCGGAAGAATTGCATTGGGCAATGCGTGGGAAAACAACTGGCGCACACGCGAAAGCCCCTTGGCTCTGGCGATGACCATATAATCCTCCGTCAGCACATCAATAAGGGAATTACGCATGACAATGGCATATTGCCCCAGCATGACCAGGCTGAGGGTACACATGGGCATGGCCATATGCTTCATTAAATCCACACCCTTGGCCCATATTGAATCAAACGTCATGCCGGCCGAGATCATGCCGGACAGAGGCAAAAAGCCGCTGGACAGCATCATGAAGATCAACCCCAGCCAGAAGGCCGGCGTCGCCCACAACAGCTGAGACAGAGACAGGCATATGAAATCAGATGCCCGTCCCCTTTTGATGGCGGCCACGATCCCCAGCAGACAGCCAAGAAGAATGGAAAGCAGCGTGGCGGGCAACAGCAGGATCACCGTGTTGATCAGCCGTTCCACCAAAATTTCGGAAACCGGCATATTGTACACGAAACTCATGCCCAGCTCCCCTTGCAGGGTGTTGAGCAAATATTTCCCGTATTGATAAAGCAGAGAACCGTCCAGGCCGTACTGGACCCGCATTTTTTCCAGAACTTCCAGCGGTACCCGGGGATCCGTGAACAGCAGTCGCAGCGGATCCCCCGGCAGCATGCGGAACAGGAAAAAATTAAGCGTCAAGATCAGCCACAATGTCAGAATCGAATGGCCGATGCGCTTGAGGACGTAATTTTTTTTATTCATCTGCGCTTTTCAAGACTTATTTGAAGCGCAGGCGGGTAAAATTGTCGCGATTGAGAAAGGAGATCAGACCGCCGGGCGTATTTTCATAAAACCCTTCCAGATCATCGCTGCGATAAGCCCCCACCGACTTCATATAATAAAGCACGATCGATGGGCAATCCCGGTAATGAATCTTCTGCATCTGATAGATTAGCTGCTGCCGCTCGGCTGGATCCACCGCTTTCAGCTGCGCGGCGAACAACGCATCATAGGCAGGGTTTTGATAACCGGCGCCGTTCCATTTTTTTAACTGCGACGAGAGGTAGATCAAAAGGGAAAAATTCGGATCGGGGTGTCCCGAAAATCCCCACAAGTACATGTCATGTTTGTAATCCGGAAAAAGTTCCGCCAAAATGGTCCCGCCATCAGCGGACTGGAGGGTGAGCTCCACCCCGATTTCCTTCCACCACTGGCGGATCATCTCCGCGGCCCGCATTTCTTCCGGCCATCGAGAAATAACGAGCAGCTTAAGATGCAATGCGTTCCCATCCTTTTCACGGACACCGTCTTTGCCGATTCGCCAGCCGGCTTCATCCAGCAGAGCGGCCGCTCTGACCGCATCCTGGGCATAGGGCACGATATCGTCGTTGAAATAAAAGGGCAGCGCGTCCATTACCAGAGATACACCGGGGGTGGCAAACCCGCCATGAATCATTTTGACCAAGTATTCTTTGTCCACCATCATGGTCAGGGCGCGGCGAACGCTGGCATCACGCAGCGCCGGATGCCCCTGCCCGAAATCCGAACAATTGATGCAGATATGCCGGTAGTATAGGTTAGGGGTCTTGACCACTTTGATTTTTGAATCACGGGACAGGGCACGGGCGGCGACCGGTGTCAGCTCCGATCCGATCACATCGATGTCGCCTTGCTTGAGGGACATGATCATGGGGTCGGGAGATGAAAAAAAGACAAACACCACCTGTTTGATAGACGGTGAGAGTCGCCAGTAGTCTGTATTCACCTTAAACGTCATATGATCATTTTTCTTCCAGGTCTCCAGCATGAAAGGCCCTGAACCCAGGGGAGACGCATTTTCATACTTCACCGCACCGTCACCGGCGATGTTCTCCCATTTGTGCTTGGCGACAATAAAAATATTGCTTAAATCCGACAGGGTGGAGGCAATGGGCGACGCGTAGGTCAGCACCAGCGTTGCCGGATCCGGTGCCGCCACGTTTTCCACTCCCTTCAAATAGTTGATAAAATTTGGAATTTTATTGTCAAGAATGTACTGATAGGTAAAAGCGATATCCGTACTGGTAAGCGCCCGTCCGTCATGCCATTTGGCCCGGGTCACGATGTCAAACGTCCATACCAGCCCATCATCACTGACTTTCCAGCTTTTCGCCAGCATGGGGGCCGGCTCCAGGGTTTCAT
>Ga0272444_10004125_pt1 | contig 12893 bp, 9 predicted proteins | sample SSMForm13_FD_201033 | JGI IMG/M metagenome (GOLD analysis project Ga0272444, IMG submission 201033) | Marine sediment archaeal communities from Little Sippewissett salt marsh, Falmouth, MA, United States - SSM-Form-13 | ecosystem: Environmental > Aquatic > Marine > Wetlands > Sediment ...
TACTAGATTGGCTTCATCTATGGGCTTTGTGGGACGAGAAAAAAAATGTGCTTTAGAAGAAAAAACAAAAATGTATTTTTTGAACAAAAACTCAAAAGTAAGCGGTGTGAGAAAACAGATCTTATCAGCAGATCAGGTCATCGATAACGGAACCTTAAGCAAGAATGCCGGTTTTGTTGTAAACCGGCGCGTCATTTTTTTCAATATCAGTTGACTTTCGATGATCGGTTGGCAAGCCGCGCCTTGAGACGCGGAAATTGGTCCAGATCCGTGTGGGGCAGGAACAGCGCGGCGATGTAGTTGTCCATATACGATGGTGTCTCGGAGAGCTCGAAGCTGGTCATGCTGCGGGTCACTTCTCCGACATCGCGTCGGATACGGTTGGTCAGGCTGCTCATTTTGGCCCCCATCAGGGAACTGTTGCCGATAAAGGTCACCTTCTCCGGATCGATTTCAGGCAAGAGACCAATGGTCATGGCTTTTTCCAGATCCACGTAGCTGCCGAACCCGCCGGCCAGGATGATACGTTCGATATCCTGCATGCCCATGCCCACCTCGGCCAAAAGGGTCATGCAGCCGCTGTAGATGGCACCTTTGGCACGGATCAGGTTCTCGATGTCGATCTCGGTGATGGTGATGTCCCGGTCGATCTGCGTCTCACCGGCCCAGGCCAGCACGTATTCCCATACGCCATTGTCTTCTCGCAGGCGATCGGTGGCCAGGTCACGGTTGAATTTGCCAAGGTTGTTAATCAAGCCCAGTTCGAACATCACGGCGGTCATGATGATCAGGCCGCTGCCGCAGATTCCCTTAGGGCGTACATTGCCGATGGTCATGAGCATCGGTTCCCAGGTCACCGGGTCCAGTGAAAAATCCTCGATGGCACCCTTGGCCGCCCGCATGCCGAATTTGATGCCACCGCCTTCAAAGGCCGGTCCCGCACTGCAGGCTGCACAGGCCAACCAGTCACGGTTACCGATGACAATCTCGGCATTGGTGCCGATGTCCATAAACAGGGTCAGTGGCTCGTCGAGATATAGCCCCGAGCCCATGACGCCGGCCACGATATCGCCACCCACGTAGCTCGATACGGCTGGATAGACCAAGGCGGTGACATGATCTTCCACGTCCAGACCCAGATCCTTGGCCCGGATGGGCGGGTAGAGGGTCGATGCCGGCACATACGGGGCGCGCCGGATATAGCGCGGATTGACCTTCAGAAACAGCTGAGTCATGGTGGTGTTGCCAGCCAGGGTGATGGCGGAGATGTTGTCCGGATCGACCTTGGCCCGTTTTACGATCTTATTGATGATGGTATTGATAGTGTCGGCCACGACCCGTTGCAGCCGGTCCAGGCCATCGCCTTTTTCGGCAAACACGATGCGGCTGATCACATCCTCCCCATAGCTGATCTGGCCGTTGAACTCACCGTGATCGGACAGCACCTCGCCGGTTTTCAAGTCGATCAGCTGACCATAAATGGTCGTCGTGCCGATGTCCATAGCGATGCCGTAGTTGTGGTCGGTGGTGTCGCCGGGCTGGACGTTGATGATTTCGGTCTTGCCAGTTTCTATGATCGGCCTGGCCAGGGTTGCGGTTACCCGGAATTCAGCTTCACGTAACACATCAGGAATTTTGCGGATGACCGGCAGGCTGACCGTCATGCGGTGCTCATCGTGATGAAGTTTCAGGTGGCTGACCAGCCGGGTCACGTCGGGCAGATGGTCCTGGTTGTCCGGTTTGGGCAGTTCAATATAAATTTTTTCCACCGGAGGCAGGAACAGACCCGCTTCTTTGAGATCGTTCAGATCCTTTTGCTGGATACGCGCCGTGCGCCGCGGGACATAGCTTTGGCGGAGCACACTGGCGTCGATGGTCGACTCCACCGGCACGCGGACCGTCACATCCCCGGTGACCGTCGACCGGCAGGCCAGGCGAACCCCTTTGTCACGGTCCTCAGGGCTGACCTGTTCACTCAGCCCGCCTTCCACCGTGCCGGCTTCGATGATAACCCGGCACTTGCCGCAGACCCCTTCACCACCGCAGGACGCATTGATATGCACGCCGGCATCCATGGCCGCGCGAATCAGCTTCTCACCGTCGTTTACCTGTATCTCCCGGTTATGGGGGAGAAATGTAATCGTATGGACCATCAGTCGATTCCCTCCATTTCTTGCTTCATGGACAGTGTTTTCCACAGTCGCCAGGGCAGCGGCGGCCATACAATTGACGTATCGGGTGCAGACCGGTTAAATTCGCGAATCAAGCTTTCTATTATCATTTAATGGCGAGGAATTACACATTGAAATTTGTCCTTAATTTCAGTAAAAGAAAAAAATAATGGTTTTTCTCCATGTTGATGCTCCGCGACACGCTGTTTTCTGCTTCCCCTCTGTTTTTCGGTGCATTCCCGATTTTCAATAACATATTACCATTATTATAACAAGAGGGTTAGAAAATGATCGGCGCGATCGCAGGCGACATGATCGGCTCTCCTTACGAGCACGACCCCATCAAGACCGTTGCCTTTCCCATGGTGGTGGCGGATTTTACCGACGACACGGTGCTGTCCGTTGCCGTGGCCGACGCCATTCTGCATGGCCAGGACTATGGCCAATCAATCCAGGCCTTCGCCCGGCAATATCCCAATTTGCCATACGGGGGATCGTTTTGGCACTGGATTTGGGATCCCAACTGCCTGCCTTACTATAGCTACGGCAACGGCTCGGCCATGCGCGTGTCCCCGGTGGGGTTTGCCTTTGAATCCATTGACATGGTGATGGACCAGGCGTTGCGAACCGCTGCGGTAAGCCATAACCATCCTGAAGGCATCAAGGGCGCCCAGGCAACGGCGCTGGCCGTCTTTCTGGCGCGCAAAGGGGAGGATAAAGCCTGTATCCGCAGGCAGATCGAAAAATGGTTTGCCTATGACCTGGGCCGTTGCCTGGAGGAGATCAGACCTGTCTATGCCTTTGATGTGACCAGCCAGGGATCGGTCCCCGAGTCGATCATTGCCTTCCTGGACAGCAAGGATTTCGAGTCCGCCATTAAAAATGCCATCTCCCTGGGCGGTGATGCGGATACCATGGCCTGTATTGCCGGTGCCATCGCCCAAGCCTACTACAAAACCATTCCATATGATATCATCACCCAGATCCGTGAGAAACTGCCCCCGTTACTGCTGGCGGTGGTGGACCGGTTTGCCGAGCAATTCAATTGTGCATATTGACATCTCAGCTGGCCGGCCGGGCCTTTTCGTCCAACAGGCGCCGGACCGCCTCGGCCAGATCGTTCATGACCACCGGCTTCATGATAAATTCACGGATGCCCTTGGCCCGGGCTTTCTGATCGTTGATGGTCTCGCTGAAACCGGAGCAGATGACAATGGGCAGATCCGGCCTGACGCCAATGATTTTCTCCGCCAGTTCGGCTCCGGTCATCTTGGGCATGGTCATGTCAGTCACCACCAGATCAACCTCGTTCGTGGAGGACTGGAACGCCTCCCACAGGCTCTGACTGTCCGTAAAGACACGCACCGGGTACCCGAAATGGGCCAACATGCTTTTTTCCATGTGGGCGATCATGGCGTCATCGTCGAGGACCCAGATGGTTTCATGGCCGCCGCGGATCTGTTTGACCATACCCGTTTCGACAGGGGCGTCAGACCGGGCGATCCGGGGAAAAAAGAGATGAAAGGTGGTTCCTTTTTCCGGCTCGCTTTCAAAGGTCAGATGCCCTTTGTGGCTTTTAACGATGCCGTGTACAACGGAAAGACCCAGTCCTGTGCCCTCTTCGGCAGGCTTGGTGGTGAAATAGGGCTCCAGTATGCGATCTTTGATGGACGGATCGATACCGTGGCCCGTATCGCTGATGGTAAGGCGTACAAATCCATCTTCGATCAACGCCGGGGGAATTGTGTCATCGACTGGGGTTGGCAGGGTATGGCTGACGGTGACCCCGAGCACGCCGCCTTGCATGCGCATGGCATGGTAGGCGTTGGTGCACAGATTCATCACCACCTGGTGAATTTGGGTCGGGCAGCCCAGGATGCAGCCGTCCGAAGAATCAATGGTTTCGCGGATTTCAATGGTTGAGGGAAGCGACGAGCGGAGCAGTTTGACGGTTTCCTTGACCAGCGGATTGATTTCGATGGGCCGTTTCTCATTCTCATCTTGCCTGCTGAAGGTGAGAATTTGTTTGACCAGGTCCTTGGCACGGTGGCTGGCGCGAATCACCTGCTGAAGATAATCGCGGTCCTTGGAACCGGTGTCCAAATTGCTGAGGGTCAATTCCGTATATCCCATGATGGGCATCAGGATATTGTTGAAGTCGTGGGCGATTCCGCCGGCCATAGTGCCGATGGCCTCCATTTTTTGGGACTGCATCAGTTGTTTGGATAGATTCTCTTTTTCGATCTCCATTTGTTTGCGGTCGTTGATTTCCTGCTGCAGGGTACGGTTGGCCATGGCCAGATCGGCGGTCCGTTCCTCGATACGACACTCCAGCTCGTTATGGGTCTGCTGCAAGGCCTCTTCCGTTTTTTTGCGTTGCAATGCGTTGCAGAAAATCTGTCCGACCGCTTCCAACAGTGCAATTTCATCGTCACTCCACACCCTGCGCGCCTGAGTGGAAGCGATACCCAGAAAGCCGATGGTGCTGCCACCCATTTTCATGGGGATGCTTACAATGGCTTTGATACCCAGCGACAACAAAAAGTGTTTTTCATTGGCGGCGGTTGGCGGAAGATTATCAACAGCAGGCACAGAAAGCACTTCTCCTTTTTTGAGTAAATCGGTGAGAAAATGCATCTGGGTCACATCCATTTCCTGAAACGCGTGCAAACTGGTTTTGGTCGTGCCGGAAAACCAGCCGTGGGTGTTGGATATACAGCTTCCGTCATCCGAGAGGCGAAATACAAAACCGGAATCCGCGGCGATGAATTCGGCGATGTGTTTCAGGGCAATGTTCAGTTCATTGCTGATCTGTTCGGTTTTCAGGCTGATGAACAGCGATGACATCTCCAGCAGCAGGGTTTCGAATTCAAGGCGGTAGGTCAGATCTTGCTCGACTTTTTTGCGTTTGACGATTTCTTTTTTGAGCTGGTAGTTCCAGGCCAGGATAGCGATCAGAATAAAAAGCGCACCGCCAAGCCCTTTTAGCATGTATTTCCAGATATCACCGGGATTGAGCCCGGGTTTGTACTCCACATCGATCCATTTTTTTCTGATTTTGTTTTCTTTGGCCAAACTGATCGAGGACAGCCCCTTATCGATGATCCCCACCAGGGTGGGCCAGTCCTTGCGTACTGCGAAGTGCAGTTTCTGGACCTCATAGGAAACCGGTGCGGCGACTTTCAGATTGGTCAGATTCTGCTTGCGAATCCAATAGGTGGCCGAGGCAATATTGCCGACAAAGGCATCGGCCGAGCCTTCGGAAACCGCTCTTAGCGCTTCTTGAAGGGTATCAAAACGGATGGGCGTGATATCCGTGTGATCCTTGAGGTAGCCGGCATGGGATGAGTTGGCCTGCACGGCCACACGGCGGTCCCGGATATCCTCCAGGGAAGAAAGGAAAGGCGTATCCGTCGGCGTGATGATCACCCGGTGAAACTTGGCGTAGGGAATCGAAAAGCGGTGATATTTTTCTCTTTCACGGGTCCGGGCCACACAGGGCAGTACATCGATTTCACGATTTTCGGCCTGGGTTGTGACTTCCCTCCAGGAAAGACCCGTTGCCACCTCAAAGTTGAGCCCCAGCCGGCTGCTTAAAATGTTGATGTAGTCGGAGGCGATGCCGGCCATGCTGCCGTCCTTGGCAACATATTCGAATGGCAAAAACTCCGGATCAATTCCACAGCGAATGACCGGATGGTCTTTGATCCAGGCCGTCTCCTCGGCCGTCAGGGCATATTGGTGCTGCAGCGCCGCGGGGCCGTCAAGGTGGGCCCCCATGGGAATCCATGCGTTGAACATCGCGATTTTCTTTTTTTCCGGAATGCACGTAAGGGCTTTGTTCAGAATCGCTATCAACTCGGGCCAATCGCTGCGGAGGCCAAAGCTCTGGCCGCCAAAGCGCATATCGTAGCGGGCCGCCACCTTGAGATTGGAAATGCCGTGTTGGTGCATCAGATAATCGTTGATGCCCAGTACCCCTACATAATAATCCGCTTCCCCCACGCAAACCTTGGTCAGGCCTTCGATGGGGGTGGGGACCATCACCGGATTCACCGTGGGGTGCGCTTTCATCACCTGCTCGGCGGATGCATAGCGGTTGACCAGGGCGACCGTCTGGCCGTCCAGGTCTTCCGGACCATCCATTTTGTCATCGTTTTCCCGGGCCATGATGACCAGGGGGGTCGGGATATAGATATCGCTGAAGGCGAGATAATCTTTTCTGTCCTCGCGGTTGGTGGCGGTCAGCACCAAGTCCAGCGAGCGGTTCCTGGCGCCGTCCAGTATCCGGGGCCAGTCCAACCCATCGACCACCTCGATATTCAGTCCCAGGTGGTCACCGATCAGACGGATGAAATCCATGGCGACGCCCTGGTAGTGGCCATCCGGATCGATAAAACTGTACGGTGGATAGTTTGGATCGACGCCGATACGCAGCGTTGGATGCTGTCTGAGCCAGATCTTTTCGGTCTTGGTCAGCACCACCGTTCGCATCTCGCCTTTAAAGCGCCGGTCAAATTCAACCCCGGCCAGATAGGAATTGATGATTTCGTGGAAAACAGAATCAGAATCTTTTTTCAGTTCGCCGACCACCTGGTCGATATCCCGGCGCAGATTGACCGCCCGGGGATTGGTTCGGGAAAAGGCAAATTTAAGCTGTACCGGATTGAAGATCAGGGGCGAGCGGGTAATGTCGTACTTTTTTTCGGAAACGGAACCATATAGCCGGTTGACGATTCCGGCTTCCACGTCGCCGCGATCGAGCGCTTCAAAAACCTGGCGATAGCTGTCCACATGCACGTAGGAGAGATTCAGCTCAAATTTTTTGTCCAATTGCTCAATGCCGTTATCGCCGACGGTGTGAATATCGGCGTTGACCACGGCAATGGTTTTTCCTTTCAGGTCCAGCAGACTCTCGGCGATGGTGTCGTTTTGGGTGTAAACGGCCGCCCAGTTCAAAAAGACGGATTCATCCGAGAAAAGAAATTTTTTCCCCCGTGCTCTGGAAAAGGCGATATCGACCATGATGTCGATTTTATTTTCTTCCAGTCGCTGAAGGCACTGCTCCCAGGTCCCGAATATATAATCGATGTGCCATCCTTTTTCGTGGGCAATGGTATCAAGGATATCAGGGAAAATACCGGCCACGATGCCGTCCTGATTGGTATACACCTTGGGTGGGTTTTCGTAGATTCCGACACGGACGGTTGTGGGGGGTGGCGCTGCGGCCCGGGCCCATGGGATGGGCGAAACGATCACCCAGGCCATCACTGCCCATAAAGCAGCGGTCCGAACGCTGAGAACCCGCTTGAGCATATGGTCACCTTGAAATCTTTTGATCTGAAGTTGAGCCATTGCCGCCAAGAGAAAAATCACTTCAGCTTCCGTAGCAGTTGGGGTGCACAAATGGGTACTCAGCCAAGTGAATTGACGGATAGGAAGTTTATATCTCTAATTTTATTCAATATCAAGGCTTATCTCGAGTGGTCGAACGAATCGGAAGGGAAGGGAAAGCGGTCAGAGGAGTTGATTCTGACCGCCATTTGATGAAACGGTCACGGTTAGTTGGGTTATTTTACACGCCTGATTCGATAACTCTCATGCAATTCCTGCCAGATTTTACGTAAAACAGCTTTGCTGGTTTCATCATCTTCACGGGTCAGCTCTTCGAACACCGTGTCAAGCTGCGGGTCCGAGGCCGGGCCGGTATTGGCGATGGCCGCTTTATCTTTCAGAGACATATCGGTCAGGATTTCCTGTACAATCATATCAACATTGATGGGTTGCATGGGGCTCGTTATCCTTTCCTTTCTTTACACTTGAGGTGGGGGTAAAAGCCTCCTGGTGCAAAACCAGAGACGGTTAATTCGAGAAAACACCTTACCGCCCAAAGCTTGCACTAATGTGACAGCAGGATTATCAAATGGTAATATTCGATGCCGCGGATAGCGGATACGAAAAACAAAATATTGCCGGGGCCTTTATCATCAAGGCGCACAAGTGCTATGGGAGTCTTGATGGAACATACCCTATTCAGCGCATTCACAAACATGGCGCCCACATTCAAAAAATGGAAAAGAGGATGAGTTATGATTGCATCAGCGGCTAAAAAATATGATTTTGAGACAGGGATTTATCGGCCCCCCAGCGAAGGCGGCAGCAACTCCTTGCTGGTTCGGCTGACGCGCAACTGCCCTTGGAATCGGTGTACGTTTTGCGGGATGTACAAAACCGAGAAATTCCAGTTGCGGTCGGTCGACGAAATCAAACAGGATATCGATGCCATGGCGGCCGTGCGCGATGATCTGGCGGCGCTTTCACGGCAATTGGGTCACGGCGGTGAAATCACCCACCAGGCCGCTATTGCCCTGATCGAAAAAAATCCTCATCTCAATACCCACCAGGGCTTTGCCATGCTCTACCACTGGCTGGTGTCCGGTGCCAAAACCGTGTTTTTGCAGGACGCCAACAGCCTGATCATGAAAACCGATCAACTGCTTGAGGTGCTCGAATACCTGCGCCGGACATTTCCTTCGATTGTTCGCGTGACCACCTATGCCCGGTCAAAGACCATCGTACAAAAATCGATAGATGACCTGAAGGCCATTCGTCAGGCCGGCCTGGATCGGTTGCACGTGGGGCTCGAGAGCGGAGATGATACAGTCCTTGCGAACATTAAAAAAGGCGCCACCGCCGAGATCCATATCAAAGGCGGGCAAAAGGCCCTTGCCGCCGGGTTTCAGCTTTCGGAGTACTGGATGCCCGGGCTGGGGGGCAACGTCTTGTGGCAGGACCATGCCCGCAATACGGCTCGGGTGCTCAGTGCCATTGATCCGCACTATATCCGATCACGTCCCTTAAGGCCATGGAACGGCACCCCCCTGGCCGAGGCGGTGGCCGAACAACGGTTTGAAATGTTGACGTCACGGCAGCAGCTGGAGGAATTGCGCCTGACCATGCAGGAACTGTCGGTCACCGGACGCGTGTGTTTCGACCATGCCGGCAATCACTGGCGCAACCGGCAGGGCCGACTTTTATTTTCCCAAAGCTACGAAGGATACAAATTTCCCGAGGAAAAACAGCGGGTGCTGGATTTGATCGACGAAGGATTGATGCGGTGAACATGCGTCGGTGTTATCCCTCGCTTGGCATTTGCACCTCGTAAACCTGCAGTGGAGTTTGTCTTCCTCTGAGGGTGTGGCGGCCGTGATCGTGAATCCGGTAGCCGTCCTTGTTTTCCAAAGGCGGCGTTTGGTTCCTTCTCCCATTGGATTGACTCGACAATTCATCAATGACGTCTATATTAGTTGCGATAAACAGTATGTTAATACTTTTTGTGAGTCTTATCCATTAAAAGTGGGGGCCAATACGATGATCGATATATTAAAACGGCTTTTGGGTAACAACGACAATGGTCACAAAGCCGGTGGCCTGAACAATGAACATGATCTAACGGTGGCGATTTGCGCCTTGTTTGTTGAAATGGGACGTATCGATGAAACCTTCACCGAAAAGGAAATGGTGGCGGTGATTGATATTCTGACCGAAAAATACGGTCTCGCCCGGGAAGAAATCGATGCCTTGATGGCAGAAGCGGACCGTGAATTGAAGGAAAGTGTCGACCTATGGCAGTTCGCCCGGGTGATCAATGATAATTTCAGCAATGGCCGCAAGGAAAAATTGATTGAGCGCCTGTGGCGGATTGTTTATGTCGACGGGAAAATGGACGCGCACGAGCATTATTTGATGAATAAACTCTCCAATCTGCTGCGCCTTTCCCACAAACAGATGATCGATGCCAAGCTGAAAGTTCTGCACGGAGATGAATCCGCAAACCGATAACCTATCCTTGCCTGATGACTGCCATTGACGATACAGCCGGTCATACGTTAATTAGTGCCCATCTATCAATGGCCAAGCCAATTCTAGCGTTGGCCCATATCGGCATTGCACAAAATTTCCACTCAAGGAGACGATAACGATGACCAGCCAGACCATTTGCGGAATGGATTTTGAACAATTTGTTTATGATATGGAGGATTTTCATGGTGCCCGGGCACCGGGTATCATTGTTGGTGCCCTGATGCTGGACACGGTGCTTGAAAAGGTCCCGGAGTCCCCTGATCTTGTGATCACCGTTGAAACCGTTACCTGCCTGCCGGATGCGGCCCAGGTGCTGACATCCTGCACAACCGGCAACGGCCGCCTGAAGGTCTATGACTGGGGCAAGTTTGCCCTGACCGCTTCCAACCGGGAAACCATGCAAGGCGTCCGCACGTGGGTGATTGCCGATGCCGTGACCCGGTGGCCGCTGATCAATGACTGGTTCAATCCTGCCCAGAGAATCGGGGATTCACCGAAGTTTGATGACCTGGTACCTGTTTTTTTTGAGGCCCGCAATGATCTGATCGGGGTGCGCGACGTTCGCATCGTTGGGGAGGATCATGTATTCAAAAAGAAAAAGACCGGCATCTGCGAAAAATGCGGTGAATCGTACAATCTCAGATGCGGTTCCGTGTGCAGCGCATGCCAGGGAATGGCCTATTACCAGTAAATCTTATCGCTTTAAGCCGTCGAGGCCATTCCCAGCGTACCTGAAACATGACCCGCCCTGATGATTGCGGCCAGGCGAGAAGTCGTCGTCGGGGTTTTCTCAAATGCATGTGTCAATGGTTCCAGATATTTATACTGTGCCCAGCCTGGAACCATTGACGCGGTTTTTATCCAGTCGCTGATTTGCCGAGTGCGGTGCCGACCCGCATCGATTGATCAGGGACTTTCGTTTGACACGGGCCGTCCGCTTTTCCACCACCAGCCATAGAAGCTGTTGTCGTAGTTGCGCATCTTTTCAAATCCCATCAAATACGCCTGGAAAAAGCCGATGCTGGACCGCCACCCGGTTCCGCAGTAAAAAATGGGTTCATGATTAAGTGTGACGCCCAGTTTCTCCCACTTGCCTTTGACCTCCTCGTAGTTGCGCAAGGTATCATCGTGCATGTCCACCAGGGTGATCCATTCATCCTGCCACACGGCCTTGGGGATGTGGCCCGATTTCTTGAAGAAAATGTACTTGTCGATGTAGGTGCCTTTGTATTCCTTGAGCTCCCGTACATCCACAAGGATGCTGCGGGTATTTTCCCCGGCCGCGACCGCTTCGACGTATTCATTGGATGCCAGGTAACGGCCAGCACAGCGTCCGGACGTGTTGAAGCGGGGAACCGGTGAGGGCGCACTCGGTGTGTCGATGGCATTCCCGCCGTGGGATATCCATGCGGTGTAGCCCCCATTGAGCAGCCTCGCATCCTTGACGCCGGCATACATCAGAGCCCAGATTACCCGGCAGGAGGTCATGGGGATAATCCGTCCCTTGCCATAGACCACTACCAGGGTATCTTCATTGATGCCCAGGTTGGCGATGGCCTTGTGCAGCCGTGCATCCGGCAATAGATTCCCGTCGTCGGGGCTATCATAATGCGGATAATATTTTGATGTGTCGTTTTCCGATTCAAAATAGCAGGGATTGACGCTTACGGCGCCGGGAATGGATCCGGGTGACGGTGAATCGCCATAAGACACTTCAAGGATCACAAATCGCTGGCCCTGATAGGTAGCGGGGTGTTTCCCGGCAATCAACTGCTCCACCCAGGCGGCATCGACCAGTTTTTCGAAATTTTTCATTTTTTGCATCGGACGCCGGCTGTCAGAAGACCATGCCGCTAAAGACCCATCATAATGGGAGACAGATGGATAGCCCAGTGATTTCAAGGCAACGTAAAGGTATCCGCTTTCAAGGCCCATGGATGAATAGACGATGGTTTGCCGGCCGGGGGCGATGCCCTTTTCAGCAAGTCGCGTTTTCAGTGTTTTGCCGTCCAAGCGTGTGCCGTCGGCATTGAACAGCCAGGTGTGGGGGAACTGGATGGCCCCGGGAATGTGCCCGCCGCGTGCCAATCCGTCAACTGTCCAGCCATTGAACGCCGCGTCATCACGGCAATCGATAAGGGTGTGTTTAGGGTCGTCTAAAGTGGCGGCCACATCGTCCGAGCCCATGCGAACGGCCGGATTGGGCCGGGCGTTGAACTGGCTGGTCGATAAACGCCCGGATGCCGAGTCAACCGATTGTTCGGATGCCACCCAGTGCCGCCATCCACCATCGAGCAGGTGCACATGACTGCAGCCCAGATAGTCGAGCAGCCAGACAACGAACCCGCCGGCACCCGGCGTGGTTGGCGCCGTATCATAGACCACGAAAACCTGATTGCGATTCAATCCCTTCTCACCCAGCTGGCGTTCAATGTCCTTTAGCGGACGGAGCCCTCTTGATGGCATGGCCAGGTCCGTCCAGCGCAGGGGGACAGCGCCGGGAATATGGCTGGTTTCATACCCGGATGTGCGCACATCCAGGACCACCAGATCCGGTGATGCAAGCGCCTTTGCGAGCGTCTTGGGTGAAACCAGAATCGTATCGAATGGGTCTACCGGATCGGCGGCAGCATAGCCAATGGCAGCGATCCATATGACAGACGACACCCACAGGGTGCACAGCACCGGCAAGAACTTTCCTTTTGACATAACGGTCCACTCCTTTAATTTACCATTTGATGAGGGGGGGGGAAGCCGTGGACATAGCGATGATATCCATGCCGTGTCAAATCGAAAAACAGAATATCCTTTTGGTATTAAAAAGGAATAATCTATTCTGAAGGGGAATGCCAGTTTGGC
>Ga0272444_10004126_pt1 | contig 12890 bp, 14 predicted proteins | sample SSMForm13_FD_201033 | JGI IMG/M metagenome (GOLD analysis project Ga0272444, IMG submission 201033) | Marine sediment archaeal communities from Little Sippewissett salt marsh, Falmouth, MA, United States - SSM-Form-13 | ecosystem: Environmental > Aquatic > Marine > Wetlands > Sediment ...
ACAGAAAATATTTCAATTAGACTTATTTTAACGAACAATATACGATGTCCGCCATGCACGCTGAATCGGAACGGGTGGACGATCAGAGGAGACGGTATGTGCGGAATCGCCGGATGCATTGGCGTTAATGACAGGAACACGATCAACCGAATGCTGGATGCCATGCCCCATCGCGGCCCCAACGACCGGGGAGTGCATTCCATCGGGAACTGTGTATTGGGGCACACCCGGCTGTCCATCGTCGACGTCCGGAAAGGACATCAGCCCATTGTGACGGAAGACGGCCGCACCGCCATTATCTGCAACGGTGAAATTTACAACTATCGCCGCTTGAAAAACAACCAACTCCCGGACTGCCGCTTCAAGACCGATTCCGACACCGAAGTGATTCTGAGGCTGTACCGTCGGCAGGGCACGGATTGCGTGACGGCGCTGGACGGTATGTTCGCCTTTGCCATTGCGGACCGCGACAACTTCATGCTGGCGCGGGACCCCATCGGCATCAAGCCTCTTTATTACGGCTATCGTCATGGCCATATGTACTTCAGTTCGGAGCTGGGCGCCATGAGCCTGGCCGGCGTGGAAGAGGTGCATGAATTCCCCACCGGTTCCTATTTTACGCCCCGAGACGGATTTGTACGCTACTACGACATTCCACCGGTGCAGGATCAGTCGCCGCCGGATGTGGAAACCGCCTGTGAGCGTATTCGCGACACCTTTCGCGCGGCGGTCGAAAAGCGGCTGCTCGCTGATCCGGAAGTGCCGGTGGGATCTTTTCTCAGCGGCGGCCTGGACAGCAGCCTCGTCGCTGCGATTGCGGCCCAAAAAATTCCGCACCTGCACACCTTTGCGGTGGGCATGCGGGATGCTGACGGCGAGATCAGCGACGACCTGCAGGCGGCAAGGCTGGCCGCCGACCACATCGGATCGACGCACCATGAACTCATCTTTACCGAGGATGAATATTATGAGGCCCTGCCGGTGGTTATCAGCAAATTGGAGACCTATGATCCATCACTGGTACGTTGTGCGGTTCCCTGCTATTTTACCTGTAAACTGGCCGCGCAATACGTGACCGTTGTGCTCACCGGCGAAGGGGCGGATGAACTCTTTGCCGGCTACCACTATCTGAAGCATTTTCCAGAAGAAAAGATAAACCCTGAAACCCGTCGTCTGATCGGGAGCGTGCATAACATCAACCTGCAGCGGGCCGATCGCATGGGAATGCTGTTCAGTCTGGAACTGCGCGTGCCGTTTTTTGACACCGCCATGATTGATCTGGCCATGCAACTGCCGGCATTTTTTAAGATAAGGGCTGAAAACAACGCGCTGATCGAAAAGTGGATTTTACGCAAAGCCTTTGACGGGACCGGCTGCCTGCCGCCCGAAATATTATGGCGTTACAAATTGCAGTATACACAGGGGGCCGGCTGTGAAAGCCTCGGCGAACGGATTGCTGAAAAAAGCATCAGCGACGCAGCGTTTCAACGCATTCAAACGGAAAATCCCAATGCCGTCATCAACAGTAAAGAGGCCGCTTACTATTTCCGCATTTTTCGACGGCACCATCCCCAGGATTCAATTTTGTCTTCCATCGGCATATGGAGCGGTTTTGATTTCGCCGAAGAACGACAAAAAGTCAGCGGGACGATGGGCGGCGGCCGGGGGGTGCAGCCTATTTAGCAGTGCGTAAAAGGATTCAAGAATTCAAAGGGAGTGAAAGTGCCATCTCTTTTGGTTTGTCCCTTTGAACCCTCGGCCCTTGAACCCTGGATGCCCGGCTTCATTATGCAACCGGATTGCGCATAGCGTGTCTTGCAACGGTCCACCCGGTATGGACCTAAAGAAATGAGGAGCCCCGACATTATGGAATATCGACTGCCCTGTCTGACCAAAGCCGACATCAACCGCATCCATGATGCGTCCATGGATCTTTTGCAAAACACCGGTGTCGCCTTTCACAGCGAAAAAGCACGCAACGTGTTTAAAAAGCATGGTTTCGACGTTGACGGCAAGGTTGTACACTTCAAGGAGGCGGCCGTTTACAAAGCCCTTGAAAGCGCCCCCTCACAGTTTGTGCTGCAGGCCCGCAATGCGAAGCGCAGTGTGAAAATCGGCGGAGATTCCCTGGCGCTGGCTCCCGGATACGGGGCGCCCTATGTGATCACCGCCGATGGCGAACGCCGCAAAAGTACGCTGGAGGATTACCGCAATTTTTGCCGCCTGGTGCAAAGCTCCACGCAAATCGACGTCAACGGCTACATGATGGTCGAACCGGCGGACATCCCCGCACATACGGCTTACCTGGACATGGTGCTGGCCAATGCATTGCTGTGCGACAAGCCTTTTCTCAGCAGCGCCGCGTCCGGGCAGGCCGCGCAGGATTGCATCGATCTGATTGTACGCCTTTTCGGCAGTGCAGACAAGGTCGCCGGACAACCGCATACCATGGCACTGATCAACATAAATTCACCGTTGCAGTTCGGCAGCGAAATGGCGGAAGCGCTGATGGTCTATGCCCATAACGGCCAGGTGAGCGTTGTCGCCTCAGCCGTTATGGCCGCTTCATCCGGCCCCGTGAATCTCGCGGGTGTGCTGGCGCTGCAAAATGCCGAGGTGCTGGCGGGCATCACCCTGAGCCAGTTGGTGAAACCCGGCGCACCGGCGATTTACGGTGCGACGTCGATGCCCATGGACATGCGCACCGGTGGGGTTGCCATCGGCGCGCCGGAAATGTCTCAGATCCTTGCCGCTACGGCACAGATGGCACGCTTCTACCGGCTTCCCAGCCGCTCCGGCGGTTCTCTGACCGACGCCCATTTTCCTGACGCCCAGGCCGCCGTAGAGTCGACCTTGACCCTGCACGCGGCGGTTCTCCAGGGCATCAATTTCATCCTGCACGCCGGCGGCATTCTCAGCTCTTTCATGGCCATGAGTTTTGAAAAATTTCTGATCGACGAAGAAGTCGCGGCAATGGTGAAAAAAGCCGTGTCGCCGTTGACGGTGACCGAGGACAGCATTGATGTTGATACCATCAAAAAAGTGGGCATCGGGGGCCAGTTTTTAACCCAGCCCAAAACGCGTGAATGCTGCTGGACGGAATTTTTCATGCCCGATCTGATGCGGCGCTCAAACTATCCCAAGTGGCAAAAAAACGGTAAAAACCGCATTGACCAGGTGGCGGCCCAAGCCCTTGAAAAACGGCTGGCATCCGTGCCGGAGCCGTCTCTGGACGCGGCGCTAACGTCTGATCTGACGCAACACGTCGCGGCTTTGAAACAAACACGCTGAAAGAACGCACGAGAAGGGGATGTTATGGAAATCTATCAATCTATCGCGAAGAGCCTGGCCGACGGCGATGCGGAAACGGTTCTTCAACTGGTAAAAACCGCCGTGGACGAGGGTGCCCATGCGAAAACCATTCTGGACCAGGGTCTCATGGGGGGCATGGAAATCATCGGCGGCATGATGGAACGGGAAGAAATTTTAATCCCCGAAGTTCTGGGAGCCGCTGAAATTATGGAAAATGCCATCGAAACCATTTTAAAGCCCCACCTGGTCGGCGAAGACATGAAGCCTTTCGGCAAAGTGGTTTTTGCCACCGTAAAAGGGGACATCCATGATATCGGCAAAAACCTGGTGATCATGATGCTGGAAAGCGCGGGATTCGACGTCGTGGACATGGGGGTGGATGTCGCTCCGGAAGCAATCGTCGCCGAAATCAAGAACCAGGCGCCGCGGCTGCTGTGCCTGTCGGCGCTGTTGACCACCACCATGCCCATGGTCAAAACCACCATCGATGCCGTCAAGGAAAGCGGCTTGCGGGAACAGGTAAAAGTTCTGATCGGCGGGGCGCCCCTGGATGAAGCATTTGCCGAGGAAGCCGGTGCAGACGGATATGCCCTCGATGCCAGCACCGCAACCAAAGAAGCCAAGCGCCTGGTTGAAGCCGGCGCCTGATGCCAAAGGAGTTCAGCATGACAGCACACGGTCTGATGGGCGGCCAGTATCGCCCCCTGAGCCCGGAACAGATCAGCATCATCCACGACGCGGCACTGACCCTTCTGGAAAAAACAGGCTTTACGTATGAGTCGGGTCTCGACGCTGTATTGGATATGCTGGCAAGCGCCGGCATGACAGTGGACCGCGGCGCCGGCCGCATTTATTTTCCCCGGGACATCGTCACCGCACTGGTCGAAAAAAGTCCGACCAGGGTGATTCTTTACGGCCGCAGCCGCGAAAACGATCTGGTGCTGGAGGAAGACCGGGTCTATTTGGGAACCGGCGGTGCCGCCATCAAGGTCCTCGATCTCGACAGCGGTGAACTGCGCAGCAGCACCCTGAAAGATCTTTACGAGATGGGCCGTCTGGTGGACCGGCTGCAAAATGTCCACTTTTATCTGCGTCCGTGCATTCCCAAGGACATCCCCAAGGAAATTTACGACGAAAATGTTTTTTACGCCTGTTTCAAGGCCACCGGCAAACACATCATGGCCGGTGTCAATGACGAGGCCGGATTTGAAACGATGCTGGACATGGGGGCAACCGTGGCGGGCGGCCGGAATGCCTTTTTGGAACGTCCCTTTGCATCCATCATCACCTCTTTTGCCATCAGTCCCCTGAAACTGTGCACCCAGTCCACCAACATCATGATGGCCGCCGTGCGCCAAAGCATACCCGTGGCGCTGTCGTGCGCCCCCATGGCCGGATCCACTTCCCCCATCACCCTGGCCGGCACGCTGGTGCAAACCCATGCCGAACAACTGGCCGGCATCGCCCTTTCCCAGATTGCCAACCCGGGTGCCCCTGTGCTGTACGGCGGCATTCCCGGCATGGCCAACCTGATGAATCTGGGCTATCTCGGCGGTGCGGTGGAATGCGGTATGATGAACGCCGCAGTGCATCAGCTTTCCCGGCACATCGCGGTTCCCAACTACAACTCATCCGGGCTGTCCGAGTCCAAAATACCCGACGCCCAGGCCGGGTGGGAAAAAGGCATGTCCACCCTGCTGGTGGCCATGGGCGGGTCCAATTACGTTCACCACGCCGCCGGCATGCTGGATTCCATGCTTGCGGTGTCCTACGAGCAGCTGGTCATCGACGACGAAATCATCGGCATGAGCAACCGCGTTCTCCACGGCATCGACGTGTCCGCCGCGCATCTGGCCGTCGATATCATCAACGACGTCGGCCCGGGCGGTACTTTCATCAAATCGCCCCACACACGGCAGCACATGCGCACGGAGTTCTATCGCACCAACGGCGTCACCGACCGCAAGAAATATCAGCGCTGGGTCGGTGCCGGCGCACCGGACGCCTGGGCCCGCGCCCGCACAATCGCCCGCTCTATTCTGGAGCAGGATGAAGCGCCCTATCTCTCGGAAACAGTTGACGCAGCCCTGCGCAAGGCGTATGATATCCGTCTCTGAAAACGGCGGACAAATCGCGGCGCATCTGAAAACCGTTTTCCTGCGGGTTTGACATCGGCAATCACCGCATCCGGATACCGCCGAAAGCCGCATCACCGCTGCGCCAACGGGTTCGGCAATGTCCGCAAACCGTGAGGAGCCGTCATGAAGGACCATATCAAGGCCGCGGTGCTGGCATCATTCGCCGGTGACGCCCTGGCGCTCGGCGTGCACTGGATTTACAACACCCGCGTAATCGACCGCAAGTACGGCCGGGTGGAAAACATGATCGCGCCGACGTTGGCGACATTTCACAAAGGCCGAACCAAAGGCGCTTTCACCCACTACGGTGATCAGGCCCTGACGCTGCTGCAAAGCGTTGCCCGCGAAGGCGCTTTCGACCCGCACCGCTTCAGCCTTGCCTGGCAGAACCTGTTTGCAGCCTATGACGGCTATTTCGACACCGCCACCAAAGAAACGCTGGCCGGGCTGAAAATGGAAAAAGACCCGATGGACGCCGGCGCCGCATCAAGCGATCTCGGCGGAGCAGCCCGTATCGCCCCGCTTCTCTTGTGTTGCGGCGAGTCCCTGGAGGCATTGATCCATGCGGCACGGGTGCAAACATCGCTGACCCACAACAACCCCGACGTGATCGCCGCGGCGGAATTTTTCGCGCGCAGCGCCCACCGCGTTCTCCAGGGAGAACGGCCGACAGCGGCGTTGAAAGCGGCGGCGCGGGACACGAACAAGGCTTTCATTGGCGACGCTCTGGCAACGGCCATGGACAGCCGGGATTTTGATACGCGCCCGGCGATTCTTGATTTCGGGCAGATGTGTGCGGTTGAAGCGGCGCTTCCCGCCACCCTGCACCTGGTCGTCAAATATGAAGATGACCTCAAAACAGGTCTGGTTGAAAATATTATGGCCGGTGGGGACTCCGCCGCCAGAGGGCTGCTTGCCGGCATGCTCCTGGGCGCCTTTCACGGCGTGAAGGCCATTCCACGGCAATGGCTGCAGGACATGCAGCGCTACCAGATGGTTGTCGACCTGATTCAGCAGGCGCTGCGCTGATGCATACGCCCTAACCCACATCGCAACAAGAAGCGAATGGCTGCCAAGAACATCCGTTTTGAAAACGCCGCCGGCCAGCGACTGTCCGCCAGCATCGACCTCCCGGATGATCGGCCCCCCGTTGCCTATACCCTGTTTGCCCACTGTTTTACCTGCTCCAAAAACCTTAAACCGGTGCGCCACATCAGCCGGGCGCTGAACCGGTCCGGCATCGGCGTCCTCCGGTTCGACTTCACCGGTCTGGGCGAGAGTGAAGGTCGATTCCCGGATACCAATTTTACGTCCAACGTCGCGGATCTGTTGTCGGCGGCGGCCTTTCTCGAAGCGCAATACGCATCGCCGGCGATGTTGATCGGCCACTCGCTGGGAGGTGCGGCCGCCCTGCAGGCGGCCGCGGCACTGCCGGCATGTCGTGCCGTTGTCACCATCGCCGCTCCCGCCGATCCAACACACGTCCGGCACCTGCTCAAGGACCACCAGGACGTCATCGCCGCCAAAGGCGAGGCGGCCGTTGTGCTGGCGGGACGGACCTTTCATATCAAAAAACAGTTTTTAGATGACCTTGAGGCCACCCGCATGGGGGATGTCATCCGCGATTTGAACCGTGCGCTGCTGATTCTTCACTCGCCGGTCGACGACATCGTGGAAATCGAAAACGCCGCCCGGATTTTCAAGCTGGCCCGTCATCCCAAGAGCTTCATATCCCTGGACCGGGCCGATCACCTGCTGCTCGCTCCGGCGGATGCCGCTTATGTCGGGCGCGTCATCGCCGCCTGGGCCGGCCGCTACCTGGAACCGCAGCGCTGAAGACGAAAATGAAAGATGCCATGAACCCGTATATGAGTCCTTTTCTTAAGCACCTGAAGCCCTATGTGCCCGGCGAACAGCCGCAGGGAGAGGATGTCATCAAGCTGAACACCAATGAAAACCCATACCCGCCGACGCCGGCGGTAATGGAAGCCATACGATCCATTTCCGATCATGCCGTCCGCAAATATCCCGACCCCGACTGCCGTGATCTGCGCGCAGCCCTGGCCGATCTTTACGGTCTTGCACCGGCGAATGTGTTTGTCGGAAACGGATCCGATGAAGTGCTGGCGCTTTCCTTTCTGGCCTTTTTCAAACAGGGGCAGCCGATACTCTTTTCAGACATCTGCTACAGCTTTTACGAAGTCTATTGCGGCCTTTTTCAAATTGCGGCCCGGCGGATCCCCCTGACAAAGGATTTTGACATCGACCTGAAACAATATGACGGCCGCTGCGGCGGGGTCATCTTCGCCAACCCCAACGCGGTAACCGGCAAAATCGTGTCTTTGTCCGATCTCGTCGCTCTGTTGCGCCGCATCGGCGACCGTGTCGTCATCGTGGATGAAGCCTACATCGATTTCGGCGGCGACTCCGCCGTGGATCTGATATCTGATTTTCCAAACCTGCTGGTGGTTCAAACCGGCTCCAAATCGCGTTCCCTGGCGGGCCTGCGCGTCGGCATGGCAATGGGTTCCGAAACACTGATCAGCGGATTGCTCGGCGTCAAAGACTCCTTTAATTCCTATCCGCTGGACAGCGTCGCCCAGGCCGCCGCCGCCGCCGCTTTTCGGGACCGCCCTTATTTCGAAGAAGCGCGACAACGGGTCATCCGCACCCGGGAACGCGTGGCACAGCGCCTGACGGGCATGGGATTTACGGTCATTCCCTCCCGGGCCAACTTCCTTTTGGTAAAACCGCCGGCCGGCAATGCACGAACGCTTTTCAATGATTTGAAAAAGAAAAACATCTTTGTTCGCTACTTTGACAAACCCCGTCTGAGGTCCTTTTTGCGGGTGACGATCGGCACCGACCCCCAGATGGACGCTTTCCTCGAGGCGCTTTAAAAAAAACGCTTGACAGATAAGGTCATATGCGCGCAGATGGCAGCAGAATGCGGCAGGCACCGACAAAACGACTGTTTGAGAGGATCTACCGGATCGTGCGCTTGATCCCCCGGGGCACGGTGGCCACTTACGGCCAGATCGCCCTGCATCTCGGTCGCTGCACACCGCGGCTGGTCGGTTACGCATTGTCCGCCCTGCCTTTTGACGGCGATATCCCATGGCATCGCGTGATCAATTGCAAGGGAATGATCAGCCTGCCCCGCGAAAGCCAAAGCGCCATCGCGCAACGGCTCCTCCTGGAGGATGAGGGGATCCTGTTTGACCATCAGGAACGCGTCGATCTGAGCCGCCACGGCTGGGCGGGGCCGTCCCCTGCGAATGGAAACAATGGAGAAACGTCTGACAAGGGACCGCACAAATCCTGATGTTCTGTCCTAAATGTAGAGCGGAATACCGCGCGGGTTTTGTCATCTGCGCCCATTGCCGCAAAAAGCTGGTACGCCGGCTGCCGCCCCTTGAAACAGAGCCGGCACCTGAATATGTGGCGTTTTACCCCCTTTTGGCGACCTACAATCCCGGCGACATCGCGCTGATTAAAAGCCTGCTGGACGGCGAGGGTATTGTGTATTTTTTTCAGGGGGAGCATTTCACCTACATGCGCCCCCTGGCGGATCCCGCCCGTCTGATGGTACGCACCGATCAGCTGCCGGCGGCGGCGGATATTCTGAAGGACTTGGATTTGTCCTATGTCGCCATCAATCTGGAAAAGCACCCACCCCAACCAGTGGACAAACGGAGCAAAAAAAGAAAGGACAGGCCGAAATGACGGAAAAAAAGTACATCGTTGTCGTTCAGTGCGACATCGTAATGGAACGTTGTTCAGGATATCTTTGCGAAAAGGCGTTTCAGGACCGCAACGGCGGTTTTGCCGCCTACCCGACGGATCGTTCCTACCGCACCCTCTATGTGACCTGCGGCGGATGCTGCGGCCGGGCCGTGATGCGCAAACTGAACGACCTGACCCGCATGATCAGCAAAGAAGAAGGCATTGAAAAGCGCGATATCGTGGTGCACCTGGCGTCGTGCATCACCCGCGACAATTACCACGCCCCCCCCTGCCCGCATCTTGACTACCTCAAAACGCTGATCCGCGACAAAATGGCCCTGGACCTTGTGGAAGACACCTATATCAGCCAAACGAGTGAAAAACGCAGAGCCGGCGGACGGTATCAGACGACATAGTGCCGCGTCTCAAAAGTTGTGTTCTAAAAAATGGCAATACGGTTTTTTACGAAAACGCCCTCTATCTGACCCATCACAACCAAAAAACGCGGAAATTCCAAATTTCAAGCACCAAATAACAAACAACTGCTCTGCGTTCCGTTTGCGATTTTGAACATTGGTATTTGGATATAGTTTGTGATTTGGGATTTGAATAGTGTGATTTGACTTGAGCAGCCATTGGCGACACTGTTAAATTGTCAAAATCAGGGACAACATTTTTGAGACGCTGTACTAGTATCCAAAACGCCGCAGGGCCCGGCTGTCGCGGGTCCAGTTTTTCTGCACGCGGACAAAGAGTTTCAGAAAAACCCGTGTGCCGGTCATGCGTTCGATCTCCCGGCGGGCGGCTTCGCCGATCTGACGGAGTTTGGCGCCTTTTTTCCCGATAATGATGCCTTTCTGGCTTTCCCGCTCCACGTGAATGACGGCCTGGATGCGGGCCAACGCGCCTTCTTTTTCGATTTTGAAGCTTTCCACGGTGACGGCCACGGCATATGGAATTTCCTGTCCTGTCAGGCGAAAGGTCTTTTCGCGGATCATTTCCGCGGCGATAAACCGCTCGGAGAGGTCGGTGATCATGTCCGGCGGAAACAGCGGCGGCCCGACGGGCAGGCGCGTTTCCACGGCCGTGACAAGCTGCGGAAGCTGTGTTCCCCGCTTGGCGGAGACGGGAATGATGTCGGCGAAATCAAAGCGCTTTGACCACCTGTCGATCAGAAAAAGCAGCTTCGGCTTTTCCAGACGGTCGATTTTGTTGATGGCCAGCAGAACCGGACGCGTCTGTTTACGTAAAGCACCCAACAGCAGTGCTTCCGCGTCTGGATCCGGCTGGGCTGCATCCACCATGAAAATGACCAGATCCACGTCGGCCAGCACCGACAACGCCAGCTGTACGATGCGCCGGTTCAGCGGCGCACTGGCGTGGTGAATGCCGGGTGTGTCCAACAGAATCATTTGGGCCGCCGGGCGATGTACCACCCCCAGGACCCGGTTGCGGGTGGTCTGGGGTCGTCTGGACGTGATGGCGATCTTCTGCCCCAGCAGCCGGTTGGTCAGGGTTGATTTGCCGGCGTTGGGTGCACCGACGATGGCGACGTAGCCGGATTTAAAAGGGATCGGGGACGATTGTTCAGTCATGCGGCACCGCTTCGGGAGGCCCTTTTTGACAAATGACCGCGTCGATGGCGTGCCAAAGGTCCGCATACCCCCGGCGGGTCTTGGCTGAAAACAGAATGAGGTCCGCGGGCGCCACACCCAGTTTGCGGGCGGCGGCCGCCTGCTGGACCGTCTGCCGGTTGGACGACAGTTTGTCGGCCTTCGTCAACACGTGAATCGGCGGTACGCCCCGCTGGGCCAGCCAGCTTAAGAAGCGCAACTCTTCGTCACCCGGCATGCGGCGGATATCCATGATCAGAACGACACCGCAGAGCGTGGAACGCCGGATTAAATAGGTTTCGACCATAGGCCCCCAGGCCCGTTTGACGGACAGCGGCACCCGCGCATAGCCATAGCCCGGCAAGTCAACCAAAGACAGTCTTTCATCGACGAGAAAAAAATTGAGCGTCTGGGTCCGGCCGGGGGTTTTGCTGGTTTTAACCAGCCGTCTGCGGCGGACAAGCGTATTGATCAACGATGATTTCCCGACATTGGAACGCCCGGCAAAGGCGATTTCCGGGAGCGTCGAAAGCGGGTACTGATCGGGCGTGACGGCGCTTTTGACGAATGTGGTGGATATGGCGATCACACGACCTTGTTCAGCGGATATTCGATAATGCCTTCGGCACCGGCAGCCAGAAGCCTGGGAATGAGCTCCCGCACAACGTCCGAGCCGACCACCGACTCGATGGAAAACCAGTCCGTCTGGTACAAGGAAGCGATCGTAGGGGCGTTGAGGCTCGGCAACAGGGATATGATGCTTTCCAGCTGGGACTGGGGAACGTTCATCTTGAGTCCGACCATTTTTTCACCCAGCAGCGCTCCCTTGAGCAGCAGGGCGATCTGCTCGATTTTGTTTCTTTTGGCCTCGCGCCGCCAGGCGTTGTGATTGGCGATCAACTGGGTGTTGGTCTGCATGAGTTCATGGATGATGCGCAGCCCGTGCGCCTTGATGGTGCTGCCGGTCTCGGTCACTTCCACCACCGCATCCGCCAGGCCGGAAACGACTTTGGCTTCGGTGGCGCCCCATGAAAACTCCACGGCGACGTCAATTTTTTTTTCAGCGAAATAGCGTTTGGTGTAATTGACGAGTTCGGTGGCGATTTTCCTGCCCTTCAAATCCGTCAACTTTTCAATGCCCGATCCATAGGGAACGGCAACGACCCAGCGTGCCGGCCGGGCACTGACTTTGGAATACACCAGATCGGCGACGACATGAATATCCGAAGCGTTTTCGGCAATCCAGTCTCTGCCCGTCAACCCGGCGTCGATGGTACCGCTCTCCACATAGCGGGACATCTCCTGGGCCCGGCAGATAGCGCATTCGATGGTATCATCGTTGATTTCCGGGAAATAGCTCCGGCCGTTCACATTGATTTTCCAGCCGGAACGTTTAAACAGCGCGATGGTGGCACTTTGCAGGCTGCCCTTGGGAATGCCCAGTTTCAATGCTTCCGTCATTTTCCATAAACCTTTCGGGGGTCGAATACCGGCGCACCGATGGTGATGATCCGGCCGTCTTTGACCATCCTGTAAAAACAGCTATGGTATCCGGTGTGACATGCGGCGCCCCCCATCTGCGAAACTTTGAGCAGAACCGTATCGTCATCGCAGTCGATGCGGATTTCCCTGACGATCTGGACATGGCCGGAAGATTCGCCCTTGACCCACAATTTCCCCCGGCTCCGGCTGTAGAACGTCGCCTTGCCGGTGTCGATGGTGGCCTGCCAGGCCGCCCGGTTCATGTAGGCCAGCATCAACACTTCGCCGGATGTCTCATCCTGGACGATCGCCGGCACCAGACCTCCCGATTTTTCAAAATTCAGCTCAATCATGGCCACTCACTTGAACCCGCCCAGCGGCCGTCATCACCGCACTGCACCAAGGGCAGCGGATGAAAAGACCAGCGTAAAGTGAAAAATATATCGGCGCGGCCTTGTAAAGTCAAATCCTTTTTCTTATTGTCTAAAGACCACTGCTGTTGTAAAAAAGAGATTGAAGCATGCGCCCGCAAGAGCGTTTTTGGTCAATGAAACACCCCCCTCTGATGGGGGCATCCAGGGATATTTTCCCACGATATCGGAACAACCGTGGCAAAAAA
>Ga0272444_10004127_pt1 | contig 12888 bp, 5 predicted proteins | sample SSMForm13_FD_201033 | JGI IMG/M metagenome (GOLD analysis project Ga0272444, IMG submission 201033) | Marine sediment archaeal communities from Little Sippewissett salt marsh, Falmouth, MA, United States - SSM-Form-13 | ecosystem: Environmental > Aquatic > Marine > Wetlands > Sediment ...
CTCAGTGGATTAGAGCGTCGCACTGCGGCTGCGAAGGTCAGAGGTTCGAGTCCTCTCGGGCGTACCAGGCGAACTCAGGTGAGGTCCGTGTGATCTCGCCTGAGTTCGTTTCCGTTTCTCTCCGAGAGGACTCGAACCTCTGCACCGTCCCGGCGATCCATCCACGAGTTCGCAACCACACAACGCAGCGAACTCGCAAGCAACTGGGACCATCCGACCGGGCGATTCGCCCACGAGTTTGCCATCACACAACGGGCAAACTCGCAAGCAACTGGGATCCACCAGCCGCCCAGTTGCCAGCGTACCAGGCAAACTCAGGCCGGGCCTGTTGGCTTGGCCTTCTTTGTTGGTGCTTCCTTGAGAGCGGTGATCCGCGACAAGGGGTATCCCGAAACCCCTGGCAACGGTCTTCTAGGTAGTTCCTCTGCGCTCCCTGCGTCTCTGCGGGAGGCGGGGTTGCAGTCCAGAAACCCTACTCCCGCAGAGACGCAGAGCGCGCCAAGTAACCCATCACAGCCATGCAAAGGGGTTACCCCCAAAACCCCTTGCAGTGGACTTCTAGGTGTTCTCAGCGATCCCTGCGTCTTGGCGGGAGGCGGGGTTGATTGTCGTGCAGAAAGCATCTCCGCAGAGACGGCCGTTCGCTTCGCTCACTCACTGAGAAGCGCAAGGGAAGAGATGAGCGCTTCTCTACTCAGAGATCGATCCGACCCCCATGAATAGGGGTACCCCCAACCCTCTGTTGGCAGTTGGGTTTCCTCTGCGCGGCAGTAGCGCGAGAAGCGCGCAGCGGTTCTCGGTACGCAAGGCCGGAGGGCTTGCGACGCTCTGCGGGAGGCGGGGTTGGGTTCTCGAATTGCCAATGGGAAGGAGCAGGGCCGCGTCGGCGGCCCTGCTCCTCTTGGATCGATCTCCGTCGCGCGAGTCGCGACGCTAGTTCACGTTGAACACGCTTTGGAGCGCGTTGTTCAACTCGTTCGTTTCGATGACGAGATTGTTGCAGTCGGCTTCCACCCGGACGACGTACCGCCCCGGCGCAAGACCCGACGTGTCGAACTCGACCAACGGGCACGCCGTCTCGCCGGGTTCGAGCGGCTCGATGGCCTTCGACTGCGTCAACAGCACCTCACCGGTCCGCTCGTTCAGCACGTCGAACCACACGTAGAACGGGCCGGATGCCACCGCGCCGTCGTTGGCAATCGTCGCCCACGCCCTCGTCGTTCCGGGCGAGCTGTGAAGCGCCAACGCGTACAGCGAAACGGGCCGCAGGTCGGCGCAGCATCCGTCGACCGGCGTTCCTCCGCCGTTGACCGGATCCCCGGTGATCAGAACCGGGATCTCCCAATCGTTGTTCTGCTCGTTGTGCTCGATCACCGTGTTGTTCGCATCCGCATAGACATAGACGTAGTACTGGCCGGGCTCGATGCCGGCTGTGTCCAGCGTACACGCCATCGGAATGCTGCCTTGTCCTGCAATCCCCGGGACACTGATCGTCTTGATCGCCATCCCCGGCTCACACGACAGTCCGTCTTCGTCGTCGCAACTGAGGGCGTCGGGCTCCACGCCGGCCGGCACGAGTTGGAACGTGACGTCAAACAACCCGGCGGGGGTCAATCCGTCGTTGAACACGGTCGCCGACACGTCGATGATCTGCCCCGGCGCGACGACGGGGAGGATGAGGCCCGCATCGGTCTCCTCAACGGACACGCCCGGCAGCGTCGCCTCGACTCGCAGATCGGGTCCGGTGACAAGGAGAACGAAGTCAACCGTGTTGTTGGTTGTCTCGTTCCGTTCCGTCACCTCATTGCTCGAATCGATGGCGATTCGGATCACGTGCGTCCCCGGCTGGAACTGCGTCAACCGGCCGGTGTCGAGATACATGGACACCTCTCTCGATTCTCCCACCGCCAATCCGTTCACGGCCACTTCGCCGAGCGGGGCGAAGCTCGCGGCGGCTGCGGGGTCGATTCCTTCGATGTACTTCGAGAACTGCACGGCAAACGGGCCGGCGGCGACATCGCCGATGTTCACGATCTGCGCCGTAACGAGTACGGTCTGTCCGGCCTCGGGCGCGTACGGTGTCGTGATCGGCGTCGTGTTCCCCACAAACGCCAGGTCCGGCTGCCGCGACGCGACCACCGTGAGTGTCGTGACCAGCTCGTTGTTCGTTTCATCCAGCTCGTCGATCGCGTCGTCGGTGTCGACGCGCACGCGAACCTCGTAGATCCCGGGACTCAGCTGGGCCGTGCCCACGCCGAACGATCCGACGAGTCGTGTCTGCGCGCCGGCGTCCAACGTGACGTCCTGACAGCTCGCTCCGTCCGTGCACGGGAACGCCGTCCAGCGAACGCCGCCCTTGATGCGGTAGTCGAAGCTCACGGAAAACCCGTCCGCCGCCTCGCGACCGGTGTTTCGTATGGCGGACGAGACGGTCACGTTGACGATCCCGGCGTGCTGTTCGACCGGCGAGGCCGGCGACAACTCGATGCTCTCCGGATGGAGCTCCGGCTGGCTCACTTGGGGAGGTTGAATCGTGAGTGTCCGGGAGAGCGTGTTGTTCGCCTCATCGGTTTCGGTTAGGAGATCGTTGGGGTCGACGACGACGCGGAACTCGTACACGCCGGCTTCGGTCAACCCTTTCTTCTGAGGGGTGAGGGTCGCCGTGACAGTTGCGGTCATCCCGCGCCCGAGGATGCTGATCGACTCGGTGGCGAACTTGACGTGACCTGCGTAGAAGGCGACTTCCACGTTCTTGGCCACTCCTTCGCCGGTGTTGGTGACGTGCGCCGAGACTTCGACTTCCTCGTCCAAGTAGACGATCGAGCGGTCGAAGCTGAGGCTGAGCGGCGCCAGTTCCATCTGCTGGAGGGTCAGCGATCCCGCGATCGTGTTGTTCGCCTCGTCCTGTTCGAAGTTGGCGTCGTCCGGATCGACGAAGATGACGATCTCGTGGGTTCCCGCTTGCAGACCCAGTTCCTGCGGATCCAGCTCGGCGGTGACCTCGGTGGCCCCGCCCGCCGGCAGCACGAAGCGTACCTGCTGACTGAACAGCTCATCGTCCACGTAGAACGACACCGTGAACTGCCCGGCTTGCACCTGCCCGCCGTTCTCGATCGTCGTCTTGACGTTCCACGGATCCATGTCGTCGCTCGAGCTGGGATTCGTCGGGGCATACGTCAGCGTCGTCGGCTGAAGGTCGGGGAGTCCAAGGCTTGACTCAACCAGGCTCAGCGTTGTCAGGAGTTCGTTGTTCAGCTCATCGGTTTCCGAGATCTGCGTGCCCGAATCGGCGACGATCCGAAGGTCGTAGGTCCCGAGATCAAGGTCCATCGTATCCAGCGTGAACGTCACGGTGTAGCAGGGCTGCTGACTCGGCGCCAGGGTGAGATCCTCCACCGTGTCGTGCAGAACCCAGCTTCCCGCATCGGTCTGTGGGCGGTAGAACAGACTCACGCTGAATCCGTCGGCGCTACGCGAACCGGTGTTCATCACGCACGCCGTGATTTCCACCGTGACGCCTCGTTGAATCGTTGAGGGAGGATCCAAGACGATCTGGGTCACGGACAGCTCCGCCAGATTGCCCACCCCCTGTCCCGCAAACGGAACCAACCCTACAGCCAACGCTGCCAACGTCAGCAGGTAGACGGCTCTCCTCTTCATGTCTTCCTTGCCTCCTCCCCGTTCATCGCGTAGCACCTTCCTAGCGCTGCAATAGGATCTTGTACACCTCTCCGTCCACCGTTCCGTAGTAGATGGACCGAACGAACCGCGTTCCGCTGTCGGTTCGCTCGCGCATCTCGACAATCACAACGTTCGACTCGATTCGGTCGGCCGCGTAGGCACAGCTTCGATCGATGGCAATCTCTTCCCCGTCCAAGGTCAGCGCGTACGGCGTCCCGCCGTCGTCGCCGAATACCACGCGGCCCGATCGCTCATCCGCAAGCGGTATGGACTTGATCCCCGTCGACGCTTCGTACCGCCACGTCTGCTCTCCGTCGAAGTCGAGGGAGTCAAGCCATCCGCCGTCGGTCGCCACGTAGATCGGATCGATGTCGCGCGGATCGATGACGATCGACGCGATCGCACCGTTCAACGTGCCCGATCGCGGGTACCGCCACGCCTCCAGCATCAGGGTAGCGCTCGTGTACGTCGTGCAATGACTCAATGCGTAGACCACACCCGCGGACGTTCCGACATACACGCCGCTTCCGCCCAGCGCGAACGCCGTCGGCGTGCCGAGCACGCCGCTCGCGCCATACGAACACATCGGTGTCAGAGCCGCATCGAACGCGAGTACGCCGGTCGTCGTGGCCACGTACAGCGTGGCCCGATCCCCATCATACGCGATGTCGACGACGGGTCCGGTCACGTCCGCCGTTGCACTGCTCGTCAGCGCGCCGGCGGCCAGGCGATAGACCCGGTCGGCGGTGGCCGCGTAGAGGGTGTTCCCGCTTCCCAACACAATCGCCGTGACAGCGCCCCCGGCGGAGAACGATGCCGGCTCCCCGGCCGATGCCAGGTCGACGGCCAGCAAAGCACCGTCGTCTGTTCCCAGATACGCCATCTTGGTCGTCGTCGTAAGATTCCATGCGGCGGCGGTCACCGTGTGATCGATCGCGCGGACGAGATCGACCGTATCAGCGCCATCCACGCTTCGGATCGACCGAATCTCGCCACCGGACCACACGCCGTATACCGTGTTGGAGGTCGAATCGACGGCGAACCAGCCCGCGTTCCCGGTTCCGCCGGTCACTCGCTCGGGGCACGGCGGTTCGTACGCCGTCACGGTGTAGCTCGTGGCGGCCAGCTCGTTGTTCGTCTCGTTCGACTCGGGAATCAGGTTGTCGGGATCGACGCGGATGACAAGGTCGAAGGTTCCGGCCGACGACGTGATCATCGGATACGAGACCTCCGCTTGGTCCTGCGGCCCGATGCTGGTCCACATTTCGGTTCCTGTCCCCGCGGCTGTTTGGAACTGGACCGCAAACGATCCGGACGGCACGGTGCCGTCGTTGCGCACCGTGACGTACGCGTAGAGCGTCTGGTCCTGCTCGACGCTGTTTCCTTCGCCCACGGCGCCCGACGGCGACGCAAAGCGCACGGACGCCGGGACGAGATCGACGTCTCCGACGGTCTGTCCGTTGATCTGGATCGTCGTCATGCACTCATTGTCCGCTTCGTTGGATTCATCGACGTCGCCGTCACAGTCCACGCGTACGAGCACCGAGTGAAGCCCGGCGACGAACTGCGCCGTGTCCACCGTCGCAGACAACACGGGCTCGGACTGGCCTGGGCTCAACCCGCTGAACGCCTGCCTGTCGAATACGTACGATCCGCCCCACGCGTCGTACCACACCCACTCGATAGCGAACGGACCGGCCGCCTGTTGGCCGGTGTTGGTCACGAAGCCGGCAATCGTTACGCTCGTACCCGCGTCAACGATGTCCGTGGGCGATGCGGCAAGCCCCCCGCACGTCAGGTTGGTCTGGTCGTCAACGACGGTCAAGCCGGCCCACTGGATGACCAGCGCATTGTTCGTGTCGTCGGTCTCGTCGATCTCGTCGTACACATCGACGACCACCGCGATCGCACTCGATCCTCTCGAGTCGACAGACAGAAGCCAGGACGCCACCGCTCGCTCCCCCGGCTCGAGACGATCGATCCACACCGGCTCGATGCTTGTCGGGGACATCCATCCGCTGGCACCCGCCCCGAGAGCCGCGAACACGCCCTGCGTGGCCTCTCCGATCAGAATGTCCGCGCGGATCCGCTCGGCGGTGATCGTCCCTTGATTCGCGATCGTCGCGCGAACCAGCGTCGAGCCGACGAGGAGTCCTACGTCGTCGGTTCCCACGAGGATCTCTTCCACGCGCAGTTCCGCCTTGCGCCGCGTGTGGGCTCCAATGGCGAACCGCGTCGAGATCTCGTTGTTGGATTCGTCAACCTCTGCGATCTGGTCGTCCGCGTCGATCACGACACGGAGCACGTGCTCGCCGACGGCCAAGTCCGTGGTGTCGATGTACCCCCGCGCCGTCGTCGTGTCACCGGTGACAAATCGCTGATACAGCGTGCTCGCGAAGTAGAACGTATCGAGTCGGATCCCGTCAACGAAGTACCCCACGGTGAACGAGTCGACGGCGCGTTCACCTGTATTCGTCACGTCGACGGCGACCGTCACGCTGTCACCCTGCCGAATGTCGTTGGATGACACATCGAGACCGGTCGGATGCAACTCCGCTCCCTCGATGGTGAACCCGATCGTCAGCGAGTTGTTCGTTTCGTTCTGCTCGGTGACCGCCTCTTCGGCGTCAACGACGACTTTCAACTCGTATTCGCCGGGGATTGCAGGGAAGTCGCTATCACTGTCGTAGACGATCAGGAGCTCACGCGTCTCCTGGTTATCGTCGGCGGCGCTGGTCTCGATCCCGATCCGGTTGATCACGATCGGCGTCGACGGCTCCAGCAGATGCCACTGGCTGGTACCCTGTGGGCGGTAGTAGAACCGAATCAGGTTCTGTTTTGCCTCCCCGGTTTCGGTGATCGCGCCCTCATCGGGTACGGCCGGCGTGCCGCCGACATTCACAACCTCGACGATGGCCCGAAACGATGCCCCCCACGCGAGTGGGGATGCCGGGTCGATCGTCAGAGACACCGGTTTGATGTCTGCGTAGCTACGCGGATTCGCCTCGAGGAAGAAACTCGTCGTCGCCGCATTGTCTGCTACAGTCTCCTCCTGAGGCTGTATCTGCGCCACTTCGCCGGCAATCGCCACCGCCTCCAGACTGACGGCGGCCTGGACCACGTACGCTGTGTCCGGCTCGAACGAAAACGCGTCGAGCGATGCCGATGTCGAGAAGCTGATGCTGATCCGCTCGTCGGCATCCCGCGACAACCCCTCACTTCGGGCCACGCCGAGGGGGATCCCCTGTTCTGTCTGCACGCCGTCGGCCGGCACCACGGTCAGCGTAAGCTCATACGGCCCGGCGTCCGCCTGGCCGCGATTCACCACGTCGACCGTCGCCGTGATGACCTGTCCCTGCTCGACGGGAGACGGCGGCGACAGGGCCAGACCCGTTACATGAAGGTTGGGAAGCGATGCAGCAATCGTGCTGCATGCGGACTGCCGGTTATTGGACTCGTCCGATTCCGAGATCGCGTTCTCCGGATCGACCCACACGCTGAACACGTAACATCCTGCAGCAAGATCGATCGTGTCGATCGTTACCTGGTCGGAGGCCGTCTCGCCCGGCTGAAGGTCTGACAGCGTTCGGAGGACAATGCCGCACTCCGTGCCCGCGTCGTATCGCCGCCACGACACACGAACCACTGGAGCGATGGCCGGCTGGTCGCCCCGGTTCGCCACGTGGAAGGACACCGTTGCGGTTTCCCCGCGGGCAAACGTGGGTCCGCCGGACGTGCCGCCGTCGGCAGCGCACACATCACAATAGGGCACATCCGGACCGTCAGCCGACACGGCCCAAGATGTCGAACCGTCGACAATCTCCATTATGACGCCGAGATCCGGCGCACCGAAGATCGCAATGGACGCGCACAACATGATGGCTCCGCACGCAATCGCTGCAACACCGGCTCGCTTCATGCTCACACCTTGCTCCTTCGACCTTCGTGCCCGCCGAGTCCGTCCGACTCGCACCGTTCGCCTACCCTCCTTGTGCCTCCGCCGCGTAAGACGCATCGCGACTAGTTGTCATCGTCGCTCCCGAGTGAGGCCGTCGGGGTGTCGCCGGCCGCACCGGATCCGCCGAACGAGACCGACAGATCGAACGAGTACACTCGCCCTTCTCCGTCTTCCGACGCGCCGACAAGCATGCGATAGCCGTTGTAGGTTCGGGCGGCAGTGACCGGCTGAGTGAATGCCTCCCCTGCGAAAAGGAACTCCGCCGTCTTTGGCTCCGTCCCCGACGGAGACGGGATCGCGGAGAACGGATCCGCCCAGAGCTCGACGCGGATCGGTGACAACTCGACCTCCGACGCCGATTGGTCCTCTCGCGACGGCACGACGAACCCGGCAACTTGGGTCTGATCGCTGCCACTCTGCGAATACGTGGCGAAGAGGAGCGTGGTCTCATCGTCCATCGTGAGGATCTCAATCGGGTGAATCATCGACAGCGTCGCAGATGGCGACGGCTGCAGCGTGCGCCGGAGCGGAGCGATGCTCGGCAATCCGGAACTGGTAACCCCCGTGACCAGCAGTTCGTAGATCCACTGGCGGTCATTGACGTACAGCGTGCACTGGTCCGTACCCGAACCGACCACCGTGACGCCGGCAATCGGCTCGTTGGACAGATCGAGCGTCTGGTTCGACGGGAACGTCCGGGCTGTGTCGTTCGCATCCACGATTACGAGGTCTCCCGTCGCCGTACCGAAGAGCGCAAACCGCGCACTCTGCGACCCGGTAACGAATTCTCCATAGGCCAATTCGGTACTGACCGCCGCCGGCGACGAGTACATCACCTTGCTCGCGAGCCCTCCGCTGTCCGCGTGGGTGTTGTTGGACGCAATGAGCCCGGTACCGGAAGCAATCGTCCCGTAGCAGAATGCGTACGCCATGTCGTCGCTCCCCAGCGTCGTCACGATCAGGCCTTTGTCGACGTCCACCACAACGTTCTCTTCATGGTGCGTTTCGATCCCTTCGGTGGAGTACCAGTGGATCCCGTCTTCGGCGCCGACACAGATCTGATCGATAATCTGGTCCTCGGAATCGCTGTACACGAAGGCCGGCTTGGTGAGCGCCGACGACGAGACGGCGATCGACCCCGTGCCCCAGTCGTCCTCGGTGTAGAGGGCGAACGACTCGCTCTTGAAGCCGAGTTGCTGAGACGCCAGTGTGATGAACGAAAGCTCGTCCGCAACCACCGTGAGCGATCCATCCTCACTAACGAGGAAGATGAGCGCCGTGTCGGTCCCGGTTCCCCGCTCCAAGTACCCCCAAACGGGAGGAGCTGTGATCGTCGCTCCGACATCCACGCTGCTGGATTCGCCTGCGTACTCCCCGATCCGGTTCAGCGCGTAGAGAGAGCTGCCGGATGCGATGTACGTCCGGCCATACTGGCCGCCCGCCGGTGCGACGGTGATCGCGGCAATCGACGTGCTGGCAGCGGCCGTTGCGCTGCTCGAGGATCCTGCGGCGAACGAGCAGGTGCTTCGCTCGGGGAAGACGAACTCCTCGACGTCCGGCGACAGGTGAATCGACAGGCCCGTATCGAGCGCCGGGTAGTAGACAATCGCTTCCTCCGCAGTCGGGGTGAACTCGAACACCAGGTGCACGGAGACGGTCTCTCCGAGCACGATCACCTCGTCATCCAGTTCGTCGTAGGCCTTGGCCGCAAGAAGACCGAGATCGACGAAGAACTCCAGGTTCCGCTTGGCACCGGACGCGACGGTTTGTGAGAACGCGTTCTCTTCCAGATAGATCGGGTCGGCGTTGAGGTCGCTCGCGAAGAGGAAGCTGGTGCGGACGGTCCCGGTCTCGATCGTCTCGCTACCGAGGTTGGTGAAGGTGAACTGGGCCGGGGTCACGCGGTGTGCGCCTGCACCCGAGTATTCCGGTTCGGTGGACCACTCGGTCGAGCATAGAAGAATCGGTCCCGTGAGGGTCTTGCTGTAGTCCTTCAGCGCTCCGTCCACTTCCGGCCAGATCACCGGGCTGCCGTCCCGAATGATCATCACGAAGTCTGTTGCGTCGGTCGGATCGATCGCCGTGCTATTGACGGTAACCGGAATTGGATCGCCGAGGACCGCGGCCACAATATGGTAGATTCCCTGTGTGAGGTTCACCGTGTCCCAATACACGGTCGGCCGTAGCTTCGTTCCAGGCTCCATCCGGTCGATCGTCGTCTTCCCGATCAGGCCGTGCCGATACGTTCGTGCTTCAGTGTAGAAGAACCCGATCTCCAGATTCGGTGACTGCTCGGCCCCGCTGTTCTCTACAAGAACACTGACTTCAATCACGTTGCCGGCCACCGCTTGATTGGCGCTGAGATCAAGATCCTTGAACGCGATGGTTGTAGCTCCCCAGCCCGAGACGCTGAACAGCCCGAGGAGAACGAGACTCAGTCCGACCCGCCTGGCGGATTCCCGCCCTGTCACATGCCACATAGTCCGTTTCCCTCCTTGCATCCGCCCTTTCCATGCATCAACGAACGATGAGTCTAGTCGAATCTCTACCCCTCAGCCAAAAAACAACACGTCCTCCCTTGCGAGCCTCGACACTGCCTTGCCTTCGATACGGAGGAGAGCCTGCATCTGCAGACTCTCCTCGGCCACCACTCTATTCCACCGGCGGATTGAGAAGGAGCAGAACGGCGTACGAATTCTCTTCGATCGCCTCGCCCGGCCCCCGCAGCGATCCGACCCAAAGTTTCACGGGCGTCGGGTCATCGCTGACCCAGGGAGGAATCACCATCCACGGAGCCGACTCGACATCCTCTCTCTGAAGGGTGGTGTCGAACAGCTCGTAGTTGTAGTCCTCGAGATTGCGCAGACTGACCGCGCTTCCGAGCAACTGCCACTCCAGCGCGTTTTCCGCGATGACCTGCAGGGGATCATCGACCGCCGCCTCGCGTGCACCGCGGTCCAGCTCGGCAATCGCATTGACAATGTGCGAGAACAACGCAAGCTCGGCCACGCTTAGCTGACCGAGAACGACGTCCAGTTGCTCAGTCAACGTGAGATCCGAGGCGTAGTACGAGCCTTCATCGTTCTTGAGGCGCTCGATGATCAGCGTGACCGTCCCGTCCTGCGACGTGACGGCAAGAATCCCCTCCAGGTAGTTCTTGATACTTGCCGTCGCCAGGGTACTGGCCCCAAGGGCACTCGCTCCTCCCATCAAGCCGGCGAACAGCATCGCATCGGTATCGTAGTAGGAGACCGTCAGGACATCCTGATCGAGATCGAGCCCGTTGTCCAACAGGAATCCGATCGGATCGGACGTGAATGCGAATCCGCCGCGTGCGAGATCCGCTGTCGCAGCTGATAGCGCATCGAGTCCCACAACGCGATCGATCCCTTCGCCGAACGCGTCACGAACCCAGAGGTACGGATCGAGTTCGGGCGGAAGAACGGCACCGATGACGGGTACTGCCCCCAGCAGGCTGGATACTACCAAGCAGAGAACGACTGCCCTGCCGGTCCTTGCGATCTGGTTCTTTGCGGTCATGGCATCCACCTCGCAGTCTTTCGCAGAGCCGGCGGAACGCCGGGCCCGGCGTTGCTATTCAATGTACAGCCACACACTCTCGAAGTTTCGGTCACGCATGAGGCGCTGCTGTGCGGGGCCACAACCATCACGCTTAGGGGTGGATGTCGCACACGGCTGCCTTGAGAAGGTTATACTCCGGTGCGTAGCCGCAAGGCAAGCAGTAGTAGCCGTCATTGCGTCCATCCCATCCGTACTTGATGGAGAAGAACAAGTACTCGTCGTCGACTACGCTGCGGAACCCATCGCAGACGACCAAGTGGAGGTCCTCATCCGTCTTCCACGCCACGTCGGCCCAACACCGAGGAACAGCCAGGATCGCCGGGTACACGGCCTTCTGTTGGATCCCTGCATCCGAAGCGGCCTCGGCCACACTCATCACTACATGGAACAACAGGTCTCCGGATACGCCGTTTCTGCGGGGAACGGCCGACGAGTACCCCCAGACAGTCCGGAAGGCCGTCGCAATCGCCCCGATCGGCCCGTAATCGCTGCGGCTGATGTTCCCGCTGATCACCGACAGGGGCTCCGAGTACTTCATCTCGACCGACACCCCCGCGGCATACGAGAGCGGTGCTTGACAAGCCGCCTCGTTTCCGTATGGGATGCTCGAAAGCGATGCATCGGACTTGACCAACGCCCCTTGTCGAAACTGCCCGCCGACAACGAAGAACCAGCTATACGACTGCGCAGGCAGCGTCACCGAAGCCGGCTGCCGCCAATAGTAGAGGATCTGCGCCATCGCTGTCGCCGCGCACCCCGTGCGCGACTGCCCCCCGGTAATCGAGTCAAGTGGACACAGGTCGTTGCACGCGCCCTGTTGCCCCCATGAGGTTTTGAGTGCCGGACCGTGCGTTCTCGACGTCTCCATCCAGCAGGTTGCCGCCGTTGCAGCCGAAGCGGCGTTCGAAGCCTGCAGGAATCGAACGGAACTGCTTTGTCCCCAGAAGTCGAAGTCCACCTCGAACTCAACGTCTGCGCCCCCCAGCTCATCCCAAAACAAGGGATTCCGCTCCAACTCGCGGTCGGGGGTCGCACAGCACTCTTCGAGGGCTTCAAGGCGTCTCGACAGATCGTATCGCAGCATGTCGAGGAGGGCGTTGTGGCCGTCGTCGTCCCAGTAGAAACCGGACGTTGTCGAGTACGCAATCACCGGGGGAAAGTCCGTGTCCCGCGTCGTCACGATGTACCCTGCGGGGGCCGATTCGTACACGACGGCGATCGGTTCGTACCCATCCTGGGCGTACAGCAGCGTTCCTTCATCCCACATCCGCCCGTCGAACTCGGGGACCAAAGCGGCGAAGTTCTCGACGACAGAGCCCGACAACTGAAACGTGAAGACCTGTGCGAAGCCATGGCCGCTGCCGACGCCCCCACCAAGTAGTGCCACCACAATGCAGATCAGTACATGACGTCTTCCGAACACCGGCGACCTCCTTCACCCCTCACCAGACCGGAACCGCCTGCGCAGTCCCACATCCGAGTACGATCCACTGTAGTGATCTGCATCACAAAACACAACCTGCGCGCCAGTGAATGTTCTCCTGCATCCTGTAGCTATCTTGTCCTCTCTGTTCTTCTACCCCACGCGGCGGCGAGGGGCCGTGCAAAAGAGACGGGACAGGCGACGAATCGCCTGCCCCACGAGATCATGTTTCGTATCGGATCGT
>Ga0272444_10004128_pt1 | contig 12887 bp, 7 predicted proteins | sample SSMForm13_FD_201033 | JGI IMG/M metagenome (GOLD analysis project Ga0272444, IMG submission 201033) | Marine sediment archaeal communities from Little Sippewissett salt marsh, Falmouth, MA, United States - SSM-Form-13 | ecosystem: Environmental > Aquatic > Marine > Wetlands > Sediment ...
ACACAATCCTTGACAAATGCATCGGTTTTGATGAGCCCCCGGTCTATGGTTAAGCTCCCCATCTCGATTTTGGACATATTCAATAGGTTTTCAATCAGGCGGGCCAAACGATCGGTCTCTTGGTTAATGGTGTTATAGAATTCCTTTTGGGTCTCAAGGTCACGGATTTCGCCGTCCATGAGCATCTCATTGTAAGACTTAATCGTGGTTAAAGGCGCCCGCAATTCATGGGCGACGTGGGCCACAAATTCGTGTTTCGCCCTATCAACAGACTTCTGAGTCGTGACGTTCTTCACAGAAATCACCTTGCCGGTGATGGACCCGTCCTTATCAGACAAATAGGACAAGGCCACTTGAAATGTTTCTCCAGGAGCCACAGCAGGGAAGGTGGTTTCAATATGGCGCTGCGTGGCTGCTTGATTCACCCCTTCTTGCTGGGCCACAAAGGTAAGGATGGCTTCGTGGTCCAAAACCTCGCTTAATGGTCGGTTGACTACGTCGCCCAGTTCCTTGTTTACCAGGTTCAGCATGTGGGCATTCATATGCGTGACGTTTTCCTGGGTGTCCGTGATGGTGATGCCGTATTGCACGGCATCCAAGATTTGGGTGATCTGCTTTTTCTCGTAGCAGACAACACCTTTCTTGGCCTCCAATGCGATATTGGCTGTTTCAAGCTCCTTGTACTTTTTTCTGAGGAGACCCAATGAGCGGTCAAGGCTGATAATCAGATCATCGACAGCCGGTGCCTTTTTCTTGCCTTCTTTAGCAGAGGCGGGTTTTCCTGCCATGTTTTCAATCTTCAAACCTAGTTTTTTGAGGGGTCGGAGCGCAAGCTTGACGCCGAAGAAAACAAAAGGCACCATTGCAAAGATGAAGAAAGCGATGGTGGCCAGCAATCCGATGCGCTCCATAGAAAACAGCGATACGGGAAGGAGTCTGAGCCCCAACCTGATGATGCCGGCCTGCTGGCCATCTTCAAATACGGACTTGGCAAACTCGTAGATCGTTCCTTCCGGGTGGTTGGTGTGAAAGGTTTGATGGGTCAATCCCGTCATATGAAGGGATCTGAGCTGGACATCTTGTGGTATGTCTGAAACCAGCCCGTAGGGGTCTAACGATACGAACAGCTCGCCCGCGTGGTCATGCATGAGGCAGTAAGCCAGGCCTTCCGAAGAAATATAGTCGTGGAGTGTTCTCAGGAAGAAGGAGCGCTTTTCACCTTGGAAATCCTTGATGGAATGAAGGGCGATGAGGCTGACCAAGTAGCGCCCCTTGTCCACCATGTCCCGTGCCCTTTTTCTCTCCTCGTATCGGATCAGGGTGGTCGAGACAATACTAATGCTAATCAGGCATAAGACAATCAGCAAAACGCCAATGCGTTGGACTTTCATGGGCTCTACCTATGCTTACGTGTCTGGAGGAAACGATGCTCTCCCGCTTATGACGGCATGCCGGGAACATATTTCACCCGTGATAAAGGAACACATAAAACACATCGGCTTTCATGGTGAAATTCTTTAGAAAAGATAATGCTTTCACCCGTCAACACCTTCCCGCTTTGCTACCCCAATAAACGGCCCTGCCGGTCTTCTCGTGAAGTTACCGGAGGTCAATACTTTGACATATCGCAGGAAGCCGAACCTGGAAGTACAGATGTCAAGGGAAGAACCTTTTGGCGGCGGCGGGCTAATTGTCTGGAATAATGTATAAAATGGTGATTCCACAGTTACGGTATGATTTCTGCATAAGATTTTTCCCGGTTAGCATTTCCGCGGACAAACGGTCCAACCCGCTTTTGAGACATGACTAGGGCTGAACCCGGTTATCAAGAAATGGAAGAAAGCATTCAGGCACTGGAGAAAGAGGTTCTGAAACGCAAGCCGACCGAGGCAGAACTGCGGGAACAGCTATCAGACCTCAAAGCACAAAATGCGAGCCTGGTCAAACAAACGGCTGAGTTTGCTCATGTGCGGGAAGAGCTGGAAGAGAAGCGTGACGAACTCGAGCTTTTTCGGACAGACCTGGAAAGAGCCATGGATGCCCTGGTGGAAAGCCAGAAAGCATTGAAAAAGGCCAAGGAGGCGGCCGACGCAGCCAACCGATCCAAAGGCGAATTCTTGGCCAAGATGAGCCACGAGATCCGCATGCCCATGAACGGTGTGCTGGGCATGGCAGAGTTGCTGTCAAAGACCGAGTTGAACGACAGACAACGCCGTTTCCTTCAAGTCGTGCAAAGCTCCGGTGTATCGCTGGTCAATATCATTAACGAGATTCTGGATTTTTCCAAGATAGAGGCAGGTAAGTTGAAACTTGAGTGTATCGATCTCGACGTGGTCAAGGTGGTGGAGGATGCGGTGGAGTGCCTGGCCGCCTTGGCTCACAGCAAGGGGTTGGCGCTGACCTCTTTTGTCGATCATGATGTCCCGACCCGCCTGAGTGGCGATCCTGGGCGTCTGCGTCAGGTTTTGACGAACCTCACGGGAAACGCCATCAAGTTCACGAAAAAGGGCGAGGTGGCGGTACGGGTCTCAAAGGTCGAGGAGGCCCAAGACAGGGCACTGCTTCGCTTTGAGGTAAAAGACACTGGGATAGGCATTGCCCCGGAGGCCCAAAGCCAAATCTTTGACGACTTCGTGCAAGCAGATGGTTCCACCACCCGCAAGTACGGGGGCACGGGGCTGGGGCTAAACATCGCCAGGCAGCTTACAGAAATGATGGGCGGAGAGATCGGTGTGGACAGTACACCCAGTCAGGGCAGCACCTTTTGGTTCACCGTCCCTTTTCAGAAGGACCCTGCCACAGTCATTCGAGGGGGTGATCAGGACACCTCCTCTGAATTGGCATCAAGCCAGATGCCGGCAGAGGTTCAACAGCGGTTTGACGGTCACGTCCTCGTTGCCGAAGACACCCTGGTTAATCAGGAGGTGGCCGTGGGCATGCTGGAGAGCGTCGGTTGCCGCGTTGACGTTGTCGAAAATGGGCGGGAGGCGGTGAAGGCGGTTTCTACCATGTCCTACGATCTGATTTTCATGGACTGTCAAATGCCCGACATGGATGGCTATGAGGCCACCAGGATCATCAGAAGGAAAGAGGAAGAAGCGTTTAAAGCGCAAAGCTCAAAGGAAGAAGGGGCTTCCCCGACGGGTAGTTCCAAGCCAACATCCACTATCCAGTATCGAGCATCTAGGAAGAGGATTCCCATTATTGCCCTTACAGCACACGCCATGGAGGGCGACCGAGAGCAGTGCTTGACTGCTGGCATGGATGACTATCTAAGCAAGCCGTTTGATGTGAGCAAACTAAGTGCGATCCTGGAGCGGTGGTTGCCAGCGGCACGGGTTGTGCATAAAACTTTGGCAGGAAGTCATGACCATGGATTGGCTCTCCCTGATTCCCCGCGGGTTAAGGCGGCCTCATAGAGCGCAGGTGAATCAAGCCTGTAGTCGATTCATATTGAGAACCGCTGGCCGGTCCTGCAAAGAGAAGATGATATATGGCACGAATCCTTGTCATTGACGATGATGCGCCGACCCGCAAGACCTTGAGGCGGGTATTGGAGGGCGCAGGGCATGAAGTCGTTGAGGCCATCAACGGCAAGGTGGCCATGAGTCGTTATAGAGAAGCGCCGGTCCATCTGGTCATTACAGACATGATCATGCCAGAAGCAGGGGGGGCAGAAACCATCGCAAGCCTCCGAAAAGATGATCCTGATGTGAAGGTCATCGCCATGTCAGGGGGTGGTCACATCGGACCGGATGCCTACCTCCGTGTCGCCCAGAAGCTCGGTGCCTCACATACTTTGACCAAGCCCTTTGGCAAGAGGGAATTGCTACAGGCCGTCCAAGCTGTTCTCGGCTGACCTCTGTATCCCCCTCCGACACACCGCAAATTATTGCTATTCCAGGTATGGATTGAAGCTGCGAAGGCCTCTATGCCATCTCAATTTGCTCCGTCACACGTGATGGAGAATTCCGGTGCTTTTTCTCGCACCATGTAGGAATACCGTGATGGTGCAACTTTGCACGAATCTTGCAGCCCTTTCAGACTGAAGAGATAGAAGTTGCTAGAGAGGAGATGTACCGTGGTGATGGCCAACAAACGCTCTGGTGTTGACCGACGCTCTGGTTCTGATCGCCGTCAGGTCTATGATCTGGATTACTTCTCAAAGGGAGGACTCGAGCGGAGGAGCAACAAAGAACGAAGGAGTCGGATCGAACGGAGAGCCGGTTGGATCAGGTTAACCGAGTGGAGCAGCGTGTTTGTGGCCAGCCTGTACGGACTCGCGTAAGTCAAGCCTATCTGTCCGCCCTTTCCATGCCTACCTTCATTTCACTGTGAGAGTCCATCTCCTGTTGGGCTAGTCATGTGGCGGTGGTTATGTCTCGAACAGAGACGGTGGGCGACAGAAATTCGAAATTCTAAATCCGAAACAAATCCTAAGCTCGAATATCCCAATGACAGAAACACATCCTCTATCTAACAGACTCTAAACTGAGCGTCCCACAGCGGAGTTTTTGTCATTTGATATTGTTTCGTGCTTCGAGCTTTTCCGCTCTATAGACTCGAGACCCGCCCATCCCATCGCAAGAAGTCGTCAGGTTTTCTTTAGTTGCAGAGAGTCAACAATTTGACACCTTGCCGCCCTGCTAACCGTATATATGCCCTTTGCCACCCCCTGACACTCCGACGGAGAAGATATTATTATTAACAATCAAAAGGCGTTATCTTCGTTCCTCATGACGGCATGATTCCTGCTAAAAGGGAGACATCGGAGCCGTTTAGATGTGTTGCTGTTCTTATTAGTGCGGGCACAGGCCGAAAAAAGAGGGATCCTTCTATGGGCGAAAAAGTGAGCTGTAAGGCACTGGAGCCAAAATCTGAGCCATCAGGCGAAGACGACGCCAAGGCGAAGGAGGCAGAAAAGGCGTCTGCGGGATCGGACCCACTCCTCTGCGACCTGTTGGATATCTCCCTTGTTGGCATATATAGGACCAATCTGCAAGGTGATGTTCTCTACGTCAATGACGCCTTAACCAGAATGCTCGAATTTAGCGCCCCTGAAGAGATGCTGGCTGAAAGCATTTCCTTTAGATACAAGAACCTTAAGGATAAGGAGATCATCACTGAAAGGCTGAAGAAGGCAGGCAGGGTGAGTAATTTATTAGTCGAATTGTCTACCAAGACGGGTCAAACAAGAAAAGGTCTCTTAAGCGCAGCCCTCAATGGAGATACCATCTCTGGAATGATCATGGATATTACCGGGATCAGTGAGGCGAAGGAACAACTCGTCTATGAGGCATGTCATGACAAGCTGACAGACCTTCCGAATCGGACCCTTTTCATAGATCGACTGGAACAGACGATCCAACATTCAAGACGGCGGAAGGACGCCCTGTTTGCTGTGGTTCTGCTGGATCTGGATCGCTTCCGGGCGGTCAATGTAGGCCTCGGACACGGAGCTGGGGATCAACTGATTATCGAGATGGCCAGAAGACTTGAGGCGAGCTTGCGCGGTGGGGACACGGTGGCGCGTATTGGTGGAGATGAATTTGTGATCCTGTTCCAAGACATCGAGGACGTGAGTGACATGGTTCGCGTTGCGGAGAGAATAAAAAAAGCGTTGGCAGCGCCCATCAATTTGAATGGACAACAGGTGTGCACCAGCGCCAGCATGGGAATCGTTCTTAGCGCGCCAACCTATGACCAGGCGGAAGAAATGTTGCGCGATGCTGACATTGCGCTCCACCGGGCCCAATGTTGCGGAACCGGATGCCACGAGATCTTTGACAAACTCATGCATGAGCGTGCCGTGGCCCGGCTTCAGTTGGAGAATGACCTCCGACAGGCTGTGGCTCGTGAGGAGTTTCGCGTTCACTACCAACCCATTGTCTCTTTGGCCACGGGCAGAATTATCGGTTTGGAGGCACTGGTGCGGTGGCAGCATCCAAAGCAGGGTCTGGTGCCGCCCATGGAATTCATTCCGGTGGCTGAAGAAACGGGCCTCATCATTCCTATGGGCTTTTGGGTGCTCCGAGAGGCATGCGTGCAGATGTGCGATGGGCTATCGAATTTCTCCGCGGCCCCGCCTCTATTTATGAGCGTCAATCTTTCTGCCAGACAATTCTCTCAACCCGACCTTGTTGATCAGATTGAACGCATCTTGCGGGATAGCGGGCTTGATGGACGGCGTTTAATGTTGGAGATCACGGAAAGTGTTGTCATGGAACACGCAGAGTCTGCTGCCGCTGCCCTGAACCAACTGAAGACATTGGGCGTTCAATTAAGCATTGATGACTTTGGCACCGGGTATTCGTCATTGAGTTGTTTACATAGTTATCCCATCGACTCGTTGAAGATCGACCGCTCTTTCATCGGAGAGATGGGAGCAGACCGCAGAAATTTGGAGATCGTTCGCACAATCATAGCCCTTGCGGGCAACCTGGGCATGCATGTCACCGCCGAAGGCATCGAGACTGCCGAGCAGTTGGCCCAGCTCAGGGCCTTACGATGCGAATACGGACAAGGCTATCTATTTTCCAAACCTCTAGATGGCGAAGCGATCAAGCATCTGCTTTCGTCTCAACCAAAATGGTGAAGGCCGTGCAGAAACTGGATGATGAATTAGCAACAACCACAGCCATCGCAAAAAGGGTGATTCCTAAGATGGCGCAGTGGAAAGTGCCCATGACCCCGGAGAATTATCACCTGTGGTTTGAGTATTCCATCGGCGGCAACGAGGGCCTAACGGACGATATCAACAAGATCATCGCATCAGGCAAACCTTTTAGCGGAGTAGTCAATAAGCAACTCTATGACCAGTATCTCGGTGACGAACACAATAAGCGATTAGTCGAACAGGTCCAGAAGGAAACGCAAAAGATATTTAAGCGTATTGTTGACGATATTCTCGTCACCAATGAGTCCACGTCAGACTATGGACAGAAGTTAAAGGCGTATGCCAAGCAATTGGATGAGGCCAAGGAGTTATCAGATGTTCAATATATCGTCAAAGATATCATGTCAGATACCCATCAGATGGCAGCGGCAACGCGCAATTTGCAAGACAGGCTTGAAGTAGCCACAACGCAGGCAGAAGGCTTGAGACAACAACTTGTCAAGACAGAAAGAGAGGCACTGATAGATGCCCTGACCGGGTTACACAATCGCAAGGCCTTTGATAGGAAGTTAAAGACGCTATACGAAGTTTTTCAGAAAGAAGGGACCTGCTTCTCTGTCATCATGGTAGATATCGATTTTTTCAAAAGCTTCAATGACAAGTATGGTCACCAGACCGGTGACGAGGTGCTTCGCATTGTGGGATCCATGCTGCATGACACCTTGAAAGGCAAAGATTTCCCTGCACGGTATGGCGGCGAGGAATTTGTGGTTCTCCTTCCTGGGACCACCCTGAAGAATGGCTGCACGGTTGCCGAGCAAATAAGAAAGACCATATCCGAAAAACATCTCAAAGTAGTAAAGACAGGTGAGAGCCTCGGTAACATTACAGTCAGCCTCGGCGTGGCACAGACCAATGCAGAAGATACCATGGATTCTGTCATAGAAAGGGCGGACAAGGCGCTCTATCTGGCAAAGGATGCCGGCAGGAATAATGTCAAATCTGAAGAGTACCTTAAACCTTAAGGTTTTTATGTCTGATTCAATGTCTGAAAGGAGCGGAAAGATGATTCATCCCAGTCACATCAGGTCTAATCAACAAAGCTCGTTCAAGGGGCAAAGCGTTGGGTTTGTCGCCATGGGGATTTTGCTGTTGCTGACAGTGGTCAACCCCTCTTGGAGTAAGGCCTCTCAGGACGACCCAGGGCTTTCAGAGGACTTCATGGAGATGAGCATTGAGGATCTCCTGAGCGTCAAGATCACTTCTGTAGCGAAGAAGACGCAAGCGTTATCAGAAGCTGCAGCTGCGATCTTCGTCATCACCCAGGATGACATTCGTCGCTCCGGCGTCACGAGTATTGCTGAGGCGTTACGCATGGTGCCGGGGTTACAAGTGGCACGGATCGATGCCAACAAATGGACGATCACCTCCCGTGGATTTAGCGGGCGTTTCTCTAATAAGCTCTTAGTCCTGATAGACGGCCGCAGTGTCTACACCCCGATTTTTTCCGGCGTTTTTTGGGATGCACAAGACACCCTGCTGGAAGATATTGAACGGATAGAGGTCATTCGAGGGCCTGGAGCGACGCTTTGGGGCGCCAATGCGGTCAATGGGGTGATTAACATCATAACCAAGACCGCCAAGGATACCCAGGGCGGCCTCATGTATGGAGGTGCTGGGACCGAAGAGCGAGGCTTTGGCGGTGTACGCTATGGAACAAAGTCAGGAGAGAACACCTACTGGCGAATCTATACGAAGTACTTCAATAGAGATGATGCTGTTTACGCTTCGGGTGACGATGCAGCCGACGGGTGGGATGTTCTTCGCGGCGGATTTCGGATGGACTGGCAGGGCTCTGGGGGGGACACGCTAACCCTCAGCGGAGACATTTACGACGGCGAACTCGGCGAAAGGATAACGACGCCGTCCTTGATATTTCCCTATTCGTCCACCACTGATGAGGAATACGATCAGGGTGGAGGCAACCTGTTGGGGCGCTGGGAGCGTAAGATATCCGAGACATCCGATATGGCGCTCCAGCTTTACTATGATCGCTACGACATAGATCCCAGCATCGTCTCCCTCACTGTGGATACCATTGATATGGACTTCCAGCACCGTTTTTCTCTAGGGGATCGGCAAGAAATTATATGGGGATTGGGCTACCGATACATGAGCGACGACATCGACAATAGCGCCACGGTATCATTCATGCCGGACAGCCGCGATTACGATATCTTCAGCGCCTTTGTCCAGGACGAGATTATGGTTATTGAAGACCTGTTAAAACTGATCTTGGGCTCCAAGTTCGAAGACAATGATTACACCGGATTCGAGGTCCAGCCCAACGCGAGGCTGGTGTGGATGCCGCATGAACAGCATTCCGTTTGGGCGGCGGTTTCGCGGGCTGTGAGGACACCCTCCAGGGCTGAAGATGACGTTCAGATCGATCTTGCCGTGATTCCTCCTGGGATCCCTCAGAACCCCGGTCCCCTTCCCGTAATGTTGACCGCTCTTGGGAACAGAGATTTTGACTCCGAGGAACTTCTGGCCTACGAAATTGGTTACCGCGTCCGCCCTATGGATGAACTGTCTTTAGACGTTACAGCCTTTTTTAACGACTATGACAGCTTGCGCACAGGCAAATTTGGCATGCCCTTTCCCGACCCTCCTCTTTCACCAACACTTATGGTCCTTCCTTTTACACAAGACAATGAGGACGAGGGGGAGACTTATGGCGTGGAATTGGCTGCCGATTGGCGACCATGCGATTGGTGGCGCTTCCAGGCTGCATATAGCTATTTGAATGTCGTGCTTCAGCAGGCTGACGAAGCGGTGGAGCTCTCATCAACAAGCCGCAAATCCGCAAGCCCGCACCACCAGGTCTCTCTCCGATCAGCCATGGACTTGCCGGGTGCTCTGGAGCTTGATCTCTGGTTCCGCTATGTGGACGACCTTCCCAGCATAGATATAGACGATTATGTGACGCTCGACACGCGGCTGGGTTGGCGTCCTTTAAAGGACCTGGAGATATCTGTCGTGGGACAAAATCTGCTAGACAGCCAGCATCCTGAATACCAGCCAGAGTTTCTTGACACAGCACCGACGGAGGTGGAGCACAGCGTTTATGCAAAGATTACTTGGCGATTCTAGGCTACAAAACACGGTCGTTTGAAAGCCTCCAGGACTTGGATTTTGACTACGGTTTACTGATTCGGTGAGGAGCGATGCTACGTGACTTTGAAGCCTAATAAGCTGGTATTGATCATATTGGTCTGGACCATCATATGCGTTGGCCCAATGGCTCGTGGGGAACCTCCAGTTTCCCGGGAGTATGCCCTTAAGGCGGCCTTCTTATTTAATTTTGCCAAGTTCGTGGAGTGGCCCAAGAAGGCATTCCTGGATGAATCAACGCCCATTGTTTTTTGCGTTTTGGGTGAAGACCCCTTTGGCACGGCTCTGGATCCCGTGAAAGGCCGGACTGTCCGTGGAAGAAAAACAGTGATCAGGCGCAGCGTGAAGCCAGACGAGCTGACCACATGTCATATTTGCTTTGTGAGCAAGTCAGAGGAAGAGCATCTGCCTGGGATCCTGGAAGAGGTCAGAGATTGGCATGCATTGACTGTCAGCGATGTGGAAGGCTTTGCTGAGCTGGGGGGAGTCATTGGCTTGGTCACAGTAGAAGATGGGATTGATCTTGAAATCAACCTAGAAGCTGCGGATCGAGCTGGGCTGACCGTCAGTTCGAGGCTGCTGAAGTTGGCAAAAATTATCAGAGGCGACACCGGCAGGAAGGAAAATTGATGCCTATCTTACGCGACATGCACCTCAAACCAAAGCTGACAGCAATCACTATGGTGATAACTGGCATCGCCTTGCTCCTGGCTTCCGGGGCCTTTATCCTCAGCGAAGTCATCTCTTTTCGCCGCGGGATGGTGGAAAATCTTTCCACCTTGGCAGAGGTCATCGGCACCAACAGCACCGCAGCCCTTACGTTCAAGGACAAGAAAGCGGCCCAGGAGACCCTTTCGGCCTTGAAGGCCGAACCGAACGTGATGAGGGGCTACATTTTCACCAAGGGCGGGGAAGTATTCGCCAGATACGTTGCCAAAGACCTGCATGCATCTCATGGATCGCACGAATTTGAGAAAACAGATGACCAGCGGTGGGCCTTTGATGTGGAAACACCCCTGCTCGTCACCGCAGGCCATGATTTTGTAAACAGCCGTCTGGATTTGACAAGAAACATCGTCCTTGATGGTGAGCGAATCGGCACCGTTTATCTCAGGTCTGATTTGCAGGAACTGTATTCTCGCCTTAAGTGGTATGCTGGTATTGTTGCCATCATCATGGTGGCCTCCTCGCTGGTGGCCTATCTGTTGTCCAAAGGCCTTCAGCAGATTGTCTCCAAACCGATCCTGGGTTTGGCAGAAATGATGAAAAGAGTGTCTGGTGAAAAAAACTACACCATTAGGATGGAGAAGACAGCCAATGACGAGATAGGTACTTTGATTAGCGGCTTTAATGAGATGCTCGGGCAAATCCAAACCCGGGATGAAGAGCTTAGACGCCACGGCCAGCGGCTTGAAGCAGAAGTGAAAGCCCGCACCGCCGAGCTCGTGGAGACGATTGAAGTATTGCGAGAGTCGGAGCAGCGCTTCCAGGATATTGCTGAGAACGTGGGTGACTGGATTTGGGAAGTCGACGAAAAAGGCGTATACACTTACTGTTCTGACAAAGTTGAAGACATTCTGGGATATTCTCCCAATGAAATCGTAGGGAAGACTCCCTTCGACCTCATGAAACAGGATGAAGTCAAGAGGACAAGGGAGATATTTTCGAGAATTGCCCAGAAGAAAGAAGCTATTAAAGACCTGGAGAACTGGAATATCGCCAAGAACGGGGAGGAAGTCTGCTTGCTTACCAACGGCTTTCCCTTGTTTGATGAGAAAGGTAAACTTAAAGGCTACCGAGGGGCAGATCAGGATATCACTGATCGGAAGCGAACTGAGGAAGTGCTGCTCAAAGCCAAAGCTGATGTTGAAGCTGCAAACCGAAAACTGACCCGAGCCAACGAAGATCTTGAACGGACTGTAGCAGAGCTCAAAGAGGCCAAGGAGGCGGCTGAGGCTTCCAGTCGCGCCAAGAGTCAATTCTTGGCCAACATGAGTCATGAGATTCGCACGCCTATGAACGGTGTGCTGGGTATGACGGATCTGTTGCTCAATACCGAGCTAAAAGACAAACAGCGACGGTTTGTGGAGACGGTCAAGGCTTCTGGTGAATCGTTGCTCAGTATCATCAACGACATTCTGGATTTTTCCAAGATTGAGGCCGGCAAGCTAAAGCTTGAATTAATCGATTTTGATCTCCATCAGACTGTAGAAGACATGGTGGACTGCCTTGCGGAGCAGGCTCACAGGAAAGGCTTGGAGCTGGCCTGTCTCATCAAACATGATGTCCCCGCCGCCCTCCGAGGCGACCCTACCCGTTTGCGTCAGGTGCTCACGAACCTCATGGGAAACGCTGTCAAGTTTACGGAAGAGGGAGAGGTGGTCGTGCGTATTTCAAAGTTGGAAGAAGCCGAAGACAAAGTGAAGCTCCGCTTTGAGGTAAAAGACACGGGCATTGGCATTAGCCCGAAGGCCAAGACACGCATCTTTGAAGACTTTGTTCAAGCAGACGGTTCTATGACCCGCAAATTTGGCGGTACAGGTCTGGGTCTAAATATTGCCAAACAGCTTGTGGAGATTATGGGCGGGCAGATAGGTGTTGATAGCACACTGGGTGAAGGCTCGACCTTCTGGTTTACGGTGAGCCTGGAAAAGACACAAGACATGGTTCAGCAAGCCCCCGCGCCTCGCTATGATCTGCGAGGAGTGCGAGTGCTGGTGGTTGATGACAATGATACCAACCGCAGTATCCTACAGGAGCAATTGACCGGCTGGGGTACAAACTACGCCGATGCTGCCAGTGGCCCTGAGGCCCTAGAGATGCTTCGAGGTGCTGCTTCACGGAGTGACGCCTATGAGGTGGTCGTCCTGGACATGATGATGCCTGGTATGGACGGGATGGCGCTGGCCCGTGCGATCAAGGTTGATCCTGCCATTGCAGACGTTCGACTCATCATGGTGGCCTCTGTGGGTCTTCGGGGTGATGCTGAAGAGGCCCGTCAGGCTGGTATCTCGGCGTATTTGAGCAAGCCTGTGCGCCAGTCGGAGCTTTACAACTGTCTTGCTGCTGTGATGGGCAAGACTGCCGACACAGCCTC
>Ga0272444_10004130_pt1 | contig 12886 bp, 8 predicted proteins | sample SSMForm13_FD_201033 | JGI IMG/M metagenome (GOLD analysis project Ga0272444, IMG submission 201033) | Marine sediment archaeal communities from Little Sippewissett salt marsh, Falmouth, MA, United States - SSM-Form-13 | ecosystem: Environmental > Aquatic > Marine > Wetlands > Sediment ...
AAAATTTTCTCGCTGTCAACGAGGTTCTTGGGACATCCCAGCGAAATCAGGCAAACGGTCGGTTTGTTATCGGTGTTGCTCACTGTGTTATGTTTGCTTGGCGGGAAGGCCCGCAAGGTCAGTTATGTTATACTCGGACCGTGGCGACGGAGTTGAGACCATTTTCCATTGGCCCGATCAGCATTGATCCTCCGGTGGTGCTTGCAGGTTTGGCAGGCTACAGCGACCTGGCATACCGGATGGTCTGTCGCAGGCTTGGCGCACCTTACTGCACGACCGAGATGATGCTTGACAAGTCGCTCCTGGCGGGGCGGAAGCTTCGCAACCGCCTGGCCGCAATCAGTGATGAGGACCACCCGGTTGCCGCCCAGTTGATAGGAAACGACCCGGTCGTAATGTCGGAGGCGGCGAGTCTCGTTTACGGGCTCGGATTCGACGTGGTGGACCTGAACTTCGCCTGCCCTGTAAAGAAGGCCCTGAGACGCGGAAGAGGCGGGCACTTCATGGCCCATCCCCGCGAGGCGCTGGAGATAACTCGCGCTGTTCTGTCCGCAGTCGATATTCCGGTGACGCTGAAGCTAAGGCGCAGCTTCGCCCAGGTCGATGGGGACGAAGATTGCCTTCGGATAGCGGAAGGGGCGTTCCAAGCCGGCGCTGCGGCAATCACGGTTCACGCCAGGAGCGTTGAGGCCAAGTATATGGGACCTGCGGACTGGGGCTTCCTCGCCCGGGTCAAGCGGGAGTTCCCGAACCAAACCGTTATCGGATCGGGCGACATGCTTACCCCGAGTGCGGCCATTCGGGCGATTGAGCAAACCGGCGCCGATGCCGTTGCCGTTGCCAGGGGCGCGCTGGGTAACCCGTGGTTTTTCAGGCAGGTCACCGACGTGCTTGCCGGTCGTGAGCCTTACAGGCCTTCTCTTGCCGAACAGAGAGAGTTGCTGGCTGGGCATTTCGATCATGCCTGCAGGCTTTACGGATCCGTGCGCGGCCCCAAGATCATGAGGAAATTCGGCATCAAGTACGCCAGGCTGCATCATCGACCCAGGGATGTGCGCATGGCGTTTGCCGCCGTTAAACGCCCCCGCGATTGGCACGAGACGGTCGAGAAGATGTACGTCGTATAAGGCCGGGAACCAAGGGGATCCTGCCTCTGCGATCGCCTCACCGCCTGCTTCTGCTGCGTCCGCCGGATCGCCCGGTTGCTCTTGTGCGAACTTGTCTGGCCAGACCAGGCCTACCCGATCGACGGCTGGGCGAGCTTCTGTTTGGGCGTTTGCGGGCGCTTCTGCTGGCGGGTAGGTCGGCTCGCGTGGAGTTGCGTTATTGCCTGGATTGGGGCGGGCGGCGCACGCTCACATCAGACCGGCGAACTGGCCTTCGCGATGACGCTTCACAACGCCGGAGCGGTGGTGTCCGTGCCGCCGTCGAATCCGGAAAGGCTGACGATGGCGACGAACCCAGAGATAGCCGGGCCAGAAGAGCCGATGACGATGGTAGTGGCGACCGTAACCGCTGTAGAAAAGGATCCTCGGCCAGTAGGAATAGAGACCGTACCGCGCGGGCGAAGCATATACGTAGGTTGATCTGTTCACCAATTCGACGGACTTATGATCGACGGCTTCGTCGCCTTCCTCTTCCCGCAAGTCCAGGTCTTCGATTGCGTCGGCTACTCCGCGAACAAACAGCTCCCGCTCGCCGAGAGCGGTCCGAAGGCTATTGGCTTGATCTTCAAACTCATCCACGTCTGCTTCATTGGATCGCTGCCAGTCGTACCAGCCCACAAGCTGACCGGCCGTGTATTGGACGAACGGGTCGTCAGGAAGACGATCAATGCTTGGGAGATCCGCTCGAACGCTTTGTCCATCCGGCCGCGCCCGGCGTCTATCAGGACCAGCACAGCCTGGGCGACGGGGTTGTCGCTGTCCATCTCAAGAAGCGCCCGTGCCTGAGCTTCCGCGAGATCGGCTTGTCCGAACTGCATCATTCGTTGCAGATATGCCTGACGCAACTTGACGGTTCCATTGTGGGCGGAAAGCCCGGAGGCGTATGCCTCAATGGCCCCCGAGTCCTGACACAATTTTACGCCGGATGGAGAACACCGGATCACCCGAAAACTCGTCAGCACGCGGCAGCAGGTCAGACGATCGGACCGGTCGATTGCTGGTCCAATTCACCAAATGCGTTGACATCCGCGTGCTCCGTTTCCAGAATCACGGAACCAGCCGATATTCTTGATATGAAGGGAAGATATATGTCTGCCGGTGCGCAGAAGACCAACGTGGATCTCCAGGCCGTTACGACCATCAATCTAGGCTCGCCGGTGGGGCAGTTGCGTGCGATCGAGGCGAACCTTGCCGACGGAGGCAAGGGCATCCTGCTGGCACACTCTGCCGACAGCGTGGTGGACCCGTGGGTGGAGATGTTCTTCTTTCCGACCGACACGCTGAAATTAACGCTCTATACCCTTGAAGGGGAGTTGATATGGCGGAAGGACCTGGGTCCGGGCGTGATACCCGGAGGGCACTTTGCGCCGGTGCACGCGTTCGATCTCGATGGCGACAGTGTGGACGAAATCTGGTACGTGGATAACGTGGATGCCGAACACCCGTTAAGTTTGAAGGGCAGGCGACTGAGAAGGCTTGATGCGCTTACGGGTGAGTCCACTGGCGAGTGGGAATGGCTATGGCACACACGTGGCGCCAGGCCCAGCCACCAGTTCAGGCACTTCATACTGGGCGGATGGGCCAAGGGAGAGCCTGTGCTGGTGACGGCGACCGGCACCTATACAGACATGCGTCTTGTTGGATGGACGACGGGTATGGAGCGACGGTGGGACGTGAGAATAGCCGATTCCGATCCCGGCGCTCGCGGCAGCCACATGTCTCCCATATGCGATATCAACGCGGATGGAGTCGATGAACTTCTCTGGGGGGAAAGGTGCATCGAACTGGATACCGGCAAAGAGCTATTCTGCGCAGACCGCGACAGTTACCGCGGGCACTCTGATGTGATCCAGCCCACCTTCGACCGCGATAGCGGGAAGTGGTTCATATACACTTGCCGGGAAAGCGACCCGGATGCCAGCCCGCGCGTGGCGACTTTCGACGATCACGGAAACCGTCTCTGGGGTTCCGTGGAGCAAGGACACATGGATATGGGATGGGTCGCCCGCATCGGAGACAACATGCGTCATGTGGCGATGGCGATAAGGATCGGCAGGAAGTGGGCGGGAAAAGATGGTTTCTTCCGCGATGGCACGGACCAGTTTGCCTGGGACGCACTCACCGGAGAGCCGGTCGAACTGCCTTTCAACGCTTACCTGACCAGACCGGTTGACATCAACGGTGACGGATGGCACGAACTGTACCGAGGATATGAGGGTAAGGCGCTGAAGGAAACCGAGATCCTTGATCGCCAGGGACGCGCCTTGGGGCACGTTTCGGGAAAGGTCGTCCTGGCCAGGAAGCTGCTGGACCTGCCAGGCGAGCAGTTGGTCTCATACAGGCCGGACGGAACAGTTCAGATATGGGCGGACGTCAATGCTGTTGACAGCTCTTCCGCCCTTGAGCGATACGCCAACGGCTTCTACAGGCCTGGCGAGCCCGTGCAAGGCATCTAGGCAAACTCAAGGGTTCCAGATGTCCGCCCAGACACTTCTGACAAGTGAACTGAAGTTGCCCCGAGGCCTGTGATTCCGCCTGCCGATGTAGGCGACTCGCCCATCGCAATCAAACATCACGGTCAGCGGCCACATGCTTTCTACGCTCTCTACGGGCCAGCCATAGCGCATATCGTGGAACGTGACAATGTGGTTTCCATCGGTGGCGGAATTCTCGGCCCGAAGCCTACCGCCGGCGAACCAATCGAATGTCTCGACCTGTCCAAGCTGCATTGCCTTCGCTACCCAAGGTCCGTCGTCCCTAGCAATGCTGCTTGTCCGCCAGGTCGATGCGGGCTCGCGCGAGAAATGGTGTATTCGCGTTACGATCCATTCTCGATCTGTCTCGACGACGGTCCGCCACAAGAATATGGTTCCCAACGCGGGGTAGGCATCTACCTGGACAACGCGAGCGCCCTGGTGCTGCGCGCAAGTAGCGGCCTTGCGCACCGCCCAGTTGTGCATTGCGCGTCCGCCGGCCAGGTAGCCAACGCTTGCGAGAAAGCCCGCCCATCCAATTACCATCGTTACGCGGCGAGCCCGGTGATCGCGTTGGAGCTTCCTCACGATGTAACAGGTCGCCAGCGTAAGTATCAGCAGGGGCGTATATAGGATATCCACGATGGGAACGGCGTCGATTGCATATCGAGTTCGGGTCAGCGGGGCCAGCAGTTGCGTACCGTAACTCGTGCACCAATCCAGAAGACTGTGCGTTGCCACGGCAACAAGCACACAGGCGTAGAGCAACGCGAATGGCGGAGACCGCTCGGCCCGGCCGTCGGGAAACCGCCTGGTTCGCTGTGCCTTGCGTCTCAACCACCACCATGCCGCTGCAATCGGCAGTGATAGCAAAGGCGCTACAAGCAGCGAATGGCTCAATCCCCGGTGAATTGCCATGGGCGTCAGTCCGTCGATTTCCGAGCCGGTAAGCGCAAGGAAAGGCATGACAAATATATCGAGGTCGGGAACGATGGCCGCCCCGGCCGAAACCCATGTCGCGTCCCTGCCGATACGTTGGCGGAAGCCAAGCTGGGCAGTGGTCGCCCCGAGAAGTCCCTGGGTAATGCTGTCCATACCGATACATTATAAGGGATTTCGGTGGGACACGGCTTGCCGCCTGCGCAAGGTAAAGCCCACGATTGCTCGTGGGCTTGGTGGTAAAGATAAACTTCGCGGGTATTCCTATAGGGCCGCGAGGCCCTCTACTCGGATTGTTCCTCAAGGAGACCTCCGGTCGCGACCATGTTCATCTTGTCTGCGATCCAGTCTTCCATGACGGCGAACAGGGCGAATTGTTCCGGGCCTGGAGTCACCAATTGCAGCTTCTTAGGTCCGGCTGCGGCGTCATAGATGCCCTGGCTGTGGTCGCTCGGAACTGATAGATCGATCATTCCGTGAACAAGAAACATTGGGGCAGTCACTTTGCGTGCGGCCTCGATCACCGATGCTTCCTCCGGGTCGAAGTCGGCCAGTCTGCCTGACGCGACAAACGCCTTCTCGAAATCTTGCTCGCTAAGCATCAGAAGCTCTCTCCTTGCCCAGGAGCGGAAGTCCTTGTAGGGAGTCATCGCCAAGACGCCTTTGCACCGAGGGTCGATGGCGGCGTACTGAATCGCTGTTGCGGCGCCTAGTGTCACTCCGAAGGCGTAGATCGGTTCATGGATTTCGCCTTCGGCAAGGAGAGCGTCGATGAGCGCCTTTACGTCGTATTTCTCTTTGGCGCCGTAGGTGACATACTCTCCACCGCTTCGACCATGCGCTCGCAGGTCGGGCAACACTACGTCATAGCCCATCTTCGCGAGCCTTTGGCCCGTGCCCAGGAAGGGCCAGCTTGCCTTGGATTCTTCGAGCCTGTGCAGTCCCATAACCGTTCCCAAGGGCTTCTCGGCGGGATTACTGCCGGTCGGGTCCTTCGCTCTGATAACCCATGCGTCAATCACCACACCGTCGGGCGTCCTGCAGGAACGGTGAAGGTCTATCTTGCCCTGCTTGACAAGCTGGTCCCCCGTGCCCTCCAGATCTTGCCTGAGCTTTCCGGGCGTGGTGTTTCGTTTCACCAACAGCTTGGCGTTTTGTTCAGCGCCGCAGCCGCATATCAGGACCGTTGCCGCTAATGCGAGAAGGTGTGTCGATCTCATTGTCTTTCTCCCGGATTTTCGCAGCCGCCAATCGAGCGGACCGGACACTGAAGAGTCTATGCGCAAGAGTCGTGATTGGCAATGCCCAGTATGTCGGCAAAAAGATCTTGATCCGATTACACGGTGAGAGGATGTTGATCCATTGGCCGGACTTGCCCCGCGCGGTATCCTTCCTGCCTAGGTACGCCCCCTGCGGAATCATGGCGAGGTGCAGCATGGAAGATTCGATTCTGTTAAGACGCTATAACGGTCAGCGCGATAAAGAAGCCGTTCTGCGGACCTGGCGGGAGGTCGGCTGGGTTGACAAGGACAGGCTTGCCCCGGTCGAGGCCCTCTTGGAAACCTCCTCCTCTTGGGTTGCCGAGGTGAATGGACAGGCGGAGACGCATGTTACAACCGTGCCAGGATCTGTCCGGTATCTGGGCGAAGAGCTTCCCTTCTCTTGTGTCGCCAGCGTGATGACCAGCCGTATTGCCCGCAAGCAGGGGCTGGCGTCGCGATTGACTGCCAAGGCAGTTGCTGCCGAAGCTGCGGAAGGAGCCATGGTTGCCGGGCTGGGGATGTTCGAGCAGGGATTCTACAACCAGATCGGGTTCGGCACCGGTTGCGAGGAAGTGTGGATCACCTTTGACCCCGCCCAGTTGCGCGTGGATGCTCCTGCCCGATCCCCGCGCAGGATCACGCCCGACGACTGGAATGCGGTGCACCAGTCGAGACTTTCCAGGAAGCCCTGCCACGGAATGTGCAACCTTACCCCGCCGGGGGTCACGCGTTCGGAGATGCTCTGCCCGAAGGATGGGTTCGGGTTGGGCTACTACGACGGCCCCGGAGGTGAGCTTACTCATCATTTGTGGTGTCAGCCTCCCGAGAGGGCAGACCCGTTCACGGTCAACTGGATGGCCTGGCGGACCGGAGAGCAGTTCTTGGAACTGATGGGCGTTATCAAGAGCCTTGGCGACCAGGTCCGGGCCGTCGAGATGCGCCAGCCTCCGGGAATGCAGATGCAGGACCTCCTCTCTCAGCCTTTCAGATTCCGTCAACTGACCGCCAAGTCCAAGTACGAGGCCAAGGCCAGTGCGTCGGCCTACTGGCAGATGCGGATCTGCGACCTGTCCGGATGCCTGGCAGCGACTCACCTGAGTGCGGGTCCTGTGCGGTTCAACCTTGCGCTGACCGATCCGATCGAGCGCCTCCTGGAGCCGGACATCTCTTGGAGGGGCATATCCGGCGAGTACGCAGTCTGTCTTGGCGGCGAATCGGCCTGTTCGCTTGGTCGGGATAGGTCGCTGCCGACCGTGACCGCCTCGGTGGGCGCTTTCACACGCCTGTGGATGGGCGTTCTCCCGGCAAGTGCCCTGGCGGTTACGGATGATCTGTCAGGCCCGCCCGAATTGCTGGGCATGTTGGACAGCCTGCTGGTCATCCCCAGGCCACATCCAGATTGGGACTTCTAGAAGCGTTGGGACGAAAGCTCCCGCTTGTTGCGTGGGATGGTCGTCAAGTCCTCTTGAACTGCTTGGCGAGGTCTTTCATTGTCAGCTTGACGGTGGTGGGGCGTCCGTGGGGGCAGGCGGAGGATTTTTCTGCCTCGGCGCGGCGGGCCAGGAGCGAGTCGATCTCGGCTGGGGACAGTGCGTCGCCCGCCTTGACTGCCGCCTTGCATGCCATGATCTCCAGCAGGTCCTCCAGAAGGCGCTCGCCATCGGCTGACTCGTCTTCGGCAAGTATGTCCAGGGCGTCGCGAATGAATTCGCTTGCGACGACGCCTTTCTCGGCAAGCAGGGACGGGAACTGCTGAACCGCAACTGCCGACGGGCCGAACGGGACGACCTCCACTCCCAGTGTGGAAAGAAGCGAGGAATGGTCCTCCAAGGAAGCGGCTTCGGACTTGGTTACCGAAAGTGTCTCGGGTATCAGCATCCGCTGGCTGGTCAGGCCGGACGAATCGGCCTCGGTCAGGCGACGCTTCAGGTCGTTGTATATCAGCCGCTCGTGAAGCGCGTGTTGGTCGATGATCTCCATGCCGTCTTCGGATGCGGCGACTATGTATGAGTTGTGAATCTGGATGGCGGGGCAGGCGAGCAGTTGTCCGGTCTGGTCGGGTGCCACCGAGGGCAGGTCGCCCCGGGGGCTGTATCCTGCCGGTGGAGCGGGCGGAGTCAACTCGAAGTCGGCCCGTTGGAGGTTCTTCCCGGCACGGTCGGATCTCGCATGGTCCGGGAAGGCAAGCTTAGGTTGGGCGGGAGGCGCCGACTTGAAGAAATCCGCCAGAGCCTGACGGAGCGACTGGCGATGCTCATCGGCAAATTCATTCGCTTGGGCGCCATCGTCTCGGTCGGCGATGGAGGCGCTCGGGGCGAGAGACGCCTTGTTAAGCGTTTCCTTCAGCGCCGCCAGGAGCGATCCGTGAACGGCTTGGCTGTCACGAAAGCGCACCTCGATCTTGGTCGGGTGGACGTTGACGTCCACTTCCGCCGGATCTACGCGCAGGAATACCAACGCCACGGGGAAGCGGCTTGGTTCGACCAACCCGCGGTATGCCTCCCTGAGTGCATGGCTGAGGACGCGGTCTCTTATATAGCGTCCGTTAAGGAAGAAATACTGCCACTTGCCCGTCGCCCTGGCTGCCGAAGGAACGCCGATAAGCCCGTTCACTCCGACCGGCCCGGACCTGCATACCAGCGGGATAAGCGACTCGGCGAGGTCCTTTCCGAAGATGTCTGCGGAACGTTGGATCGTTGTCTCGGCTGCGGGCAGGTCCTGAAGAGTTCTGCCGTTGTGAGAAAGTGCGAAGGCGATGTGAGGATGCGGAAGAGCCAAACGCGTCAACTGCTCGCTGATGTGACCGAGTTCGGTGTTTGTGGTGCGTAGGAACTTTTGTCTGGCGGGCGTGTTGTAGAACAGGTCGCGTATGACAACAGTCGTGCCGGGTCCGGTGGCGCAAGGCCTGGGCGGGTCGATTTTCCCTCCGGCGGAGGCAATTTCGTGTCCGTTCTGGTCTTCGCGCCTGCGTGTGCGTATTTGAGCGTGGGAAATCGACGCTATCGACGCAAGGGCCTCTCCGCGAAACCCCATTGTGTCGATGGACGTGAGATCCTCGTCGCCTTCAAGCTTGCTGGTGGCATGTGGTGCAAAGGCCAGCGTGAGGTCCTCAATGGTCATCCCGCTTCCATTGTCGGTTACGGAGATGAGCTTCTTTCCCCCGTTTTCTACGGCAGCCTCGATACGGGTAGCTCCGGCGTCGATGGCGTTCTCGACCAGCTCCTTGACGACGCTGGCAGGCCTCTCGACCACTTCCCCGGCGGCGATTTTGTTGACAAGTTGTGTTGGAAGGATGCGAATCTGGCCCATCGAGAACTTCTCCATCGAGCGCTGCCGCTACGACTGAGCGATTCTATGGCTCGCGCGCCAGGATGCAAAGAGATTCGCAGGTCGCTCTGGAGTCGATGCCGTTCAGGGCATGATGTCCCTGTAATCGCCCTTACGGTTGAGACCAAGCCAGCCTAATCTCTTCATTTGCTTGATCAGGTCCGCAAGCTTGGTGAGAGGCTTGTGCTCTTCGGGCAACCGTTCTGGGGCTTCTTCGACAAGGCTGCTTCCTGTGAGCCCAGCAAGTGCGTTGCCGACCTTCCTTGCGACAAAGGCCATCTCGTCGCCGGTTCCGAAGACGTGTATATCCTGGCTTTGCCCGTCACTGGTCCGCACCGAAAGCAGCGGTCGCGTGAGAGGGACGTCGTTGACCATCATTCCGTTCGGGTCTGCTATTGTGCGAACAGCCCAGCTATCAATTTGGTCGAACGGCAGAGACACGTCCCGCCGGGGACTGGTCAGGGTGAGCCTGGCCAAGGTGGTATCAATGGTAAGCACTGCCTTCTTCGCCGGGCGAATCAGCGTCACCAGCATGGCCGCCACCCCGATTGCCATCGCGATATAGAAGGCGTTGAATACCGCCGTGTTGCTGCCTTCTGCCAAGTCCCTCAGCAGGAAGGCGATCACGAAGATGGACAAGAAGCATGTCACGCCGTATCCGGCAACAAAGGCGTACAGAACGCTCAGTGGATTTCTCCCCGACTCGATCTTCAGTCCTCGCACGTCCTGACCGGCCGAGCCCCATCCGGGAATGTCTCCGAGGAGCCCTTCAGGCTGATCGATAAACCTCTGTGCCCGCGCGTGGGCGATAGGAATCCAGACCGTATAGGCGATCAGGCCTAGACCGATGACGATGAACGGCTGCATGAACAGCAGCATGAAGTAGTTGAGGATGGGGGTTCGAAGTTGGAGCACGGATTCGCCCGGATCTTGCGGATCGTACCAGAGGTCGATTGTCTTTCCGGGCGGATAGTCGGCGACGATGCGTTCGGCCTGGCTGGGATCGCTGCTGCTTGGCATTGCGTAGGCATAGCGTCTGGAGGTGTATTGGTGACCTCGGACCTCATAGCTGTATTTCACCTTCGCCTCATAGGTCGGTCCGGAGTCGCCGTCGCCTGGGTGGGTCTTCACTCTGCTTGCGATGACCACTCCCCTTGTCGCAACGAACCTCTTCGCCGCATCGCGCTGCTGAACCAGCGATCCGACAGCGAAGAAGACGAACACAGCCGTTATCCCGCACCAGAACAGGCTGAACAGGGCCATCTTCGCCAGCTTCCCGGCCATACCCGGAATGGTGGCGGACAGGCCCGGCCGGTCCTGCGCGCTTCCGCTTTCGTTGGCGGATTCCACAGACACCCCTTGGGCAGCTACTGATTCAGCCCGTATTCCTTGATCTTTCTGTAGAGCGTTCTTTCGCCTATGCCGAGGATGCCGGCGGCTTGCTCGCGGTTTCCGCTGACCATTTTGAGCGTGTTGGCTATCAGTTGTTTCTCGGCTTGTTCGATGCTGATTCCCGCCAAGTCTCCCATCTGCTTGCCTGCGATCTCGTCGGGTCGGCGGTGGATTTCTGCCGGCAAGTCATCAACGGTCAGCTTCTGCCCCTCTGCGAGGATAACCATGTTCTCGATCACGTTGCGAAGCTGGCGGACGTTGCCCGGCCAGGGGTATGCCATGAGAACTCGACCGGCGTCCTTGGCGATGCCCTTTACCTTGGTCTTTCGCTTAGTGTTGGCCTGCTCGATGAATTGCTTTATCAGCAGGGGGATGTCTTCACGCCTGTGGCGGAGAGGTGGAATCTCGACGGTCGCGCCTTTAATCCGGAAATAGAGGTCCTCGCGAAAGTCCCTTGCCTCGACCCGCTTGGCCAGATCGGTATTGGTGGCGCTAATGACCCGGACATTGACAGTTCTAGGCTCGTTTGATCCCACGCGGACGACCTCGCCGTTCTCCAGCGCCCGAAGCAGCTTGGCCTGCATGGCGGGGGGCATGTCTCCGATCTCGTCGAGAAACAGGGTCCCACCGTCGGCATGTTCAAAACGCCCGACGCGTTCTGCGGTCGCCCCGGTAAAGGCGCCCTTGACGTGTCCGAACAGTTCGTCTTCCAGGAGAGACTCGCTGAGCCCTGCGCAGTTTATGGCTACGAAATTCCTGTCGCCGCGAGCTGAGTTCTGGTGTATTGCGTTGGCAAGCAGTTCTTTCCCGGTTCCGGATTCGCCCAGGATGAGCACGGGAAGGTCCGACTGCGCCAGTCTCTGAACGGTCTGAAGAATCCGCAGCATCTCACTGCTTTGGCCGATGATGTTGTCGAAACCGTACTTGGCGTCCAGACGCTCCTTTAGCTGGCGGATCATTCGCCGCTGCGCGGTGTCTTCGGCTGCCCGTGTGACCACCGTGCGAAGCTCGTCGATGTCCAAGGGCTTCTCGATGTAGTCGAATGCGCCTTGCTGAAGTGCCGTGCGGCAAGTTTCGACGGATGAGTGGGCGGTTATCAGGATCACCTTTGTGCCCGGCGAATGCTCAACGGACGCACTGAGCACCGCCAGACCATCCTCGTCACCGCCAAGGAACAGGTCGGTTACGATTATGTCGAAGCTCTTGCTCTTGAGCCTGGATATCCCCTCCGCTCCGTTGCCGGCAGTTTCGCAACGATGCCCAAGTCTGGCTAGGCCCTCTTCGACGGCTTCGGCGTGGGCGGGCTCGTCTTCGACAATCAGTATGTTCGCGACGGCTTGTTCCTTCGGTTCCATGGTGGTATTAGCCTAGTACCCGCTTCAGGTGGTGTCAATCGCGACGGAATTGCCTCAGACTCGGTCTGCAACAACGCTATACAAGGCAAGCCGGGCAAGGATTTCGCTGTCGTTACCGGCTGGTTGTCCGGTCACTTGGGCACGGTTTCGGCAAGCTTCTTGCCCATCGAGAGAATCTCTTCGGCACCGCCGGTGACTGCGTATAGGTAAGACCTATGCTTGCCGACCATCCACCGCTCGAAACCGCCAAGGCGACCCCAGGCGACAAGCTTGATCCATCTCACCACATTGGCGGGCAAGATCATCCCCACGCCCAGGCCTGTCTGGCTGTCGTAGAATCCCATGATCATCCACCCCTTGTAGCCGAGGATCGATGGACCTCCCCATTCGGCCCGGTAGTAGCTTCCGGTAGGGTCGTATTCATCGCGAAGCGTGGGATGCTTCTTATCCCAGCCGCGACTGGCCTGCCAGGCTTGCTCGCCGAAGAAGACGTAGGTGTCGCCGGTAATACGGTAGTCCAGGTTGTGGCCTCCCTGTTCGTATTTGATCTCGATCACGGGCATGTCCTTGAGGATCGAGACATGCTCGACTCGCTTGTCGAAGACCAGGCGCACCGTCTTGCGATCGGCAGTCTCGCCCGTAACAGAGGCGTCCGACATGCGGAAGAACGCCTGGTCTTTGTCTCCGTGCCTTCCGTCGAGGGCAGTGGCGATTATCCGTTTGGGGTTTTTCAGACGGAACTCCGTGATCCTGTCTTTGGTCAGGCCGTTCGTCCGCGCGGGGGAATATTGTACGAACAGCTGGTTGTTCTCGAGAGTGACTTGCCAGTCCTGTCCGTTACGGGTGACGCTTGCCCGTCCCCAGTTGTCATTGGAGGCGCACCCCGAAGACGCGAACAGCAAGCACGCCATCAACAGGACGAGTGATAGGGCGGTGGAATACATCCTGCAGTCTCCTTCATTTGGAGATGG
>Ga0272444_10004131_pt1 | contig 12886 bp, 11 predicted proteins | sample SSMForm13_FD_201033 | JGI IMG/M metagenome (GOLD analysis project Ga0272444, IMG submission 201033) | Marine sediment archaeal communities from Little Sippewissett salt marsh, Falmouth, MA, United States - SSM-Form-13 | ecosystem: Environmental > Aquatic > Marine > Wetlands > Sediment ...
TTCGATACGACTCCTCCCGCATTCCCTCGGCATTCGCCTCCAGGAACTGCGCGCGCAGATCATAGGCCGGCGAAAAAGCGGAGGCATGTACGTCGGCATGCAGGTCGTGCGTATACCCCAGGCGGTTCAGTTCATGGAGCGATTCGATCGCCGGGGGGTCGGTGCTGCCGGCCCAGACGTCTCCGAAGATCCCGCTCAGGAGGGGATTGCCCCCATCAACCCGGGAGAGGATCTGCCGGTAAAACTCGAAGTGATACATCCCGTGCGCATGGGTGGAGATACCGAAGTGTCTGTCCCAGTCGTCAAGGTACCGGTGGAAGTCGCCCAGGGGGATCTCCTCCCAGCGGACCCCCAGGATTCGGGAAAGCCGGCGGGCATACACCACTTCGTCGGACCTGGACTGGTTGTCCGATATGCCGTACGAAAAAGAACGGACCCTCAATTTATCCTCTATGCACCAGTTGAGGATGCGGGAGTCGTAACCGGCGCTGGTGGGGATAACGATCTCCCCCTCGACGGAGGCTTCCCATTGCCGAACCCGCTCTCTGATCAGATCGAAGATGTCCTCCTCGGACAAGCGAAAGTCCGTCCATCGTTCGACCGGGTCATCGAGATATTCGACGCTCAACCCGCCATCTTCCTCCTCCCAGAGCCGGGAGGAATGGCGCAGAAACCTGACGTCCCTGACCGGCGTCTGTTCGAGGATGGAGTACCCGAAATCCAGATAGTTGTTGAGTCCCTCCGGGTGCAGTTCCAGACGGGTCCAGTCGATCACGTCGTTGATATTGCGGCTCGCCCGCCCCGTCTTCTCGTTATAGAAAACGGGGTCCGATGCCAGCCAGTCGGTTTCGAAGAGGACCCGTCTCGTCACGGCGCAACACCCCGCGACCACGGCATCATCTCATCCGCCAGCCGCCGCGTCACCTCGCCGCGCAGATCCTGTATCTCGTCCGACAGCACACCCAGTGCGGTAGTCAGCATCCGGCGGTGGCTCTCGCAGGCGACCATATGGTACCGGAGCAGATGATCGTATCGGTCGGGGTTCCTGTTCAGCAGGGCTCCCTTGAGCTGCGACAGGGCCGCCTTTACCCGGACGTCCCGCTGTAAAGACGGGAAGCCCATGTATCGGGCACCGTGGTGGTAGTAAGACCGCAGGGCCACCTCCTGCCAGAGCCCGTCGAACAGCTCCGGGTCGGCAAAGGGACGATTGCATTTCTCCAGGTATTCCGTATGCCGTTCCCGCTCTTTTTCACTGCTTTTATCGATCACTATCGTCTCCGAACCGGGTTCATGGCGGACCTCAAAAGTCAGAGGGCACCACTCCACGGGCGTCAAGCGGAAGTCTATCTCGGCGGCCAGCGACCACATGCCATTGGGAGAATCAGCCCACATACCCGGATCGACGGCGAAGTTCCCCATGCCGTAAAAAATCAGCCCGCCGCCGTACGTCTCGTACCCCTGCGGAAGATGCGGATGGTGTCCATGAACAACGGCGGCGCCGGCATCGATGAACGACCGGTACAGTTCGCGGATAGAGGGAGACGGCCAGGGCGAATCCTCGACTCCGGCGTGGACGGAAACGGTCACGGCATCCGTCTTTGCGCGCAGGTCCCGGATGGCGCCGCAGACCCACGGGCCGAATTCGGCGACACCCGGCGTGTCCCTTCCCGCCACCCCAAACTGAGCCTCACAGCAGGCGATAACACCCACTGTAATGTCTCCGTCCTCAAAGATGATGGGCCGCTTCGCCTCGCATACGTCTCTCCCGGCACCACAGGACGCGAACCGCCGCTCTTCAAGCAATTCCCGTGTCGCCTCCAGGCCGGGGAGGCCGTAGTCCATGATGTGATTGTTCGCCAAGGAAAAGATGAACCGGCTGTTTCCTCCCGGCAATACGGAAGAAGAGATGTGCGGACCCGCCTTGGGCCTCGCAGGGCATGTATGACCGGAGGGCAGAATGGGACCCTCCAGGTTGGCAACCACCACGGGTGCATCCGGCGACAGGATGACTCTCCTGTCGCCCGGGGCCCAGTCACCGGCAAGGAGAATCATCTGCGTATCGCCTCCGATCGCTGTTTCAAAAGCGCCGCCCTCTTCCGGCTCAGGGACGCGTTTCTGCCCGCGTCATGGGCTACCGCTTCAAGGTCCATGTTAAGCTCCCGTGCCCATGAATCCATGAGGAGTGACGTTACGATGCAGGCAACCTCCACGACACCGGCGGCGTCCGGGATAACGCGGTATCTGAACAGCGCCTCGCGGCAGTCCAGTTCGGGAATCAGGAGATCCTGAATCACGTTCCCCCAGCGCTCCTGCGGCATCAGTTCAAGCGTCGCCCCCGCGTGAGCGCTCGGCAGGAGCATGTTCGAACCGTGCATGCCGACCACGATATGACTGGCGGCGTATCGTTCGCACCAGCCCTTTTCCACGGAGGCGTCGATCGCCTCGGTCCGCGCGTCCTCGATCCAGCCGGGCAGGCCGCCCGGCCTCCCCGGCCCCGCGACGGCGAAATCGAGTCTCGGAAAGGCCCGGCGCAGGCGGGTCGCCAGACGGATTACCCGCCGTGTCTGTTCGCGGCGCGGCAGCGACACGCCCCGGAAACCGCACCGGGCGGCAATCCTGCCGGCCAGATTCCGCAGGCGGCCCAGCCGTCCCTCCCCGCCCCAGAAGCGGTCCTCGCGCCAGATGAAGGTGACCCGCGGCGTTGCGAGCTGGTCGCACCACTCGCCGACGGGGAAGGGGCGCACACGGGTGAAGCGCTCTATGGCATACTGCCGGGGATGGGGATGCGAATAGGCCACACTGAGCCATACCTGATCATATCGCTCCAGCCGAGTTTTCACCTCCGCCGCCAGCCGGTCGTTCCAGATCGTGCCCCGTTTCAGGGACAGATCGACCGTCCAGACCCCCGCGACCCCGTCCGGGACCATCCAGCGCAGGAAGCGCGGGATCAGGACTATGAGATCATATCCGGGGGTATGATCGATATAATACTGGGCGTTGAGCAGCTTCAGGAGGGAATGGCCGTACAGCGTATCGAGGCAGTTCAGGAGCAATGGGGTTTTAAGAGGGCGAAACTCCTCCGCCTCAAATCCCGGGAATTCGTCGCTCCGATCCGCATACGAACGGCGCAGCCAGTCGGCGAACCACTCGACATCGTGCGGATCGTACACCTCTCCGGTCTTCTTCTCCAGCAGCAGCGGTGTATAGAGGGCCTGTCCCGCCCGTAGATCTCCGTAAAACTCCCGGCCGCACGCCGGGCACCGCAGATCGGCCAGATTGCGCATGCCGGGGATATGCCAGCCGACCGCCTCCAGCCCGGCATTGTCAAAGGGGCAGTGATGCACAACATCCGGTATCGGGTGCAGTCTGATCAAGGAGTCCTCCGTCCGGGAAGGGCTCGCCTGAGCATATGCCATACGTCCCGTGCAAGCAGCCAGGCGCCCTGCCCAATCAGTTCCCACCCGGTCGGAATGTGATATTCCTGCCATGCCCTGGTATTCTCCGCCTGGCAGTGCTCGGCAACCAGGGCCCGTGCCTCTTCCGGGACGGCGATAATGACGTCTTCGAACACGACGATATAGTACGATTCATTCCGGCGTGTAATGTGGCTCAGTATTTCGTCGACCGTCGGCCACTCCTCTATCCTGTTGGGGAGAGGCGGCGGCGACAGGAACAGACGGGCGTCGTCGATAAAGATGCAGTGATCGATCCCCGTGGAAAGGATGAGATCGACCTCTTCGACAATCGGGCACTGGTCATTGCTGCCGTAGGAGTCCAGGCCGCACCAGTGGGCGTCCAGCCAGAATACGGCCGGTTCGCGGATGGTGGGCAGGATGTTCTTCAGCACTTCCCGGGAGTCACCGAAAATGAATTCCGTGTTTTGAAGATGCGCGTAGCGGCCTTTTGCCTCATCAAAATATACCTTTGAATTTTCAATGGTGATGACTCTTTTGAAGTGACCGGAAGCCCATGACGCCGTTCCGCCTTTGAATGTTCCGGTCTCGACAAATGTGATGGCATTCAGCGCCTCTTTGAGAGACAGGATCAGTTCCTGTGGAGGCCCCATCCGCACAATACCCATACTTTACTCCTGTCCTCTTTGCAGATAATAGCAGGTTATCCCGCAACCGGGTTCGGGTTGGCCGACAAGGCCTTTCCGCTCAATTTTTCAAACCCCGTGGCGGAAATCTTTTCAGCGCCACAAAAACCATAACTGCGGCCCAGAAAATAATGGTGAAGATCAGAACGATATCATACCGGTTTGAGCAAAAATCCAATACGATTATATTTTCCGATTGTGGGATGATCGTAAGGGAACCATCCGCTGAAGCAGACAGCACCGCATTGCCCGAAGTCACGGCAAGAAACTTGGCGTCCGAGAACAAAATGCCGGGGAGCGTGTATTCAGGGGAAGGGGGGATGCCCGGGCATATGGTCAGTGTCTTGGGAGTGACTGCCATACCCGGTTCTGGGAAGCCCGCCTGCGTAATGACTTGGGGGGGAACAATATCCTGTGTCTGGTAGCTTCCGAATGGAGTAGATGTCGCCAGCAAAAGCCACATGACAACACTGAAAAGCAACGGAACGGCTAACACGCATTCGTATTTGACGTAGGGAGACCCCTTGAAAAATACAGATAATTTTGCCCTGTTTTGTATCAACAGGTACGCAAGAAGCAGAAAAAAAACGATGACAGCCAGCCCGATTTGAATGTGCTCATATTTATCATGCGCCATATACAGATAATGCTCCAGCGGGTTTTGGCTTTTGCCTTCCATGAACCGCGCAAGCCACTGGTTCCCCGTACCGTGGTAAGCTTGTCTGATAATTTCACTGAAAAACCCCAGGATTGTTTTGGAGAAAAGTATGCTTCCTGCAAGGAATAGAGAGCCGGCGGCAAAGAATATCAACGCACCGTACCGAACGGCATTGATCAATTTCTCCATGGAATGGATGGAAACTTTCCTTACCATCCACTCCTGCGCGTCCTGGAAAATGTCCCGGGAGAAATGGGCCATAGCAACGGAATATCCGAGAAATGCCGGTATTGCGAAATGAAACGGATATTTCTCAACACCCTCCAGGAAGGGAATATAGTAGATGCCGTTAATTCCTTTCACGATGCTCTCTAATGAAGAGAAGAAAGAGAAAAAGAAGAGTACGGAAGAGGTTATGAGCAGGGATGTAAAATTCAGTGCAACGGCGGTATCACGGCGACTGCCCTTGTCCTTATATTTCCTGTATCGCATCAATAATATTACAAGCATGGGGAGAGCTGCCCCCCAGAACAGACCGGCGTCCCAGGACGGTGCGCCGAGCCAGACCATCTTCATGAAAAAAGCGTCAAACGGCGGTATCAGCACCGGGGGGATAAGCGCCCAGAACAAAAAATTGAGTGGATTGTATCCTGCCTGAAAGTGCTGATGGAAATCCCCGTAAGCCTGTGCCGTCGAATATATGCGGATTAAAGACAGAAAAAACGCAACGCCCAGGATACAGAATAATTGAAACAGACAGCGCCAATCACGCTGAAGAAAAGCATTCAGCACAAAATACAAAAGAACGAAAGAGGCGAACCAGACAAAGGGATGAGTACCGCCCTGCAACAAGACCAGCGCAAGCACTATCGAAGTGCCAAGCACTCTCAGAATCGCATCTCTATGCGCAATGAAGTAGATGATCCACGGGAAAAAGAAGAGATTCAGCCAGGGGGTGTAGCCTACGGATAAACGCTGAATTATCAAAGGCGAAAAGAAAAATAGTATCGAATATATTCTGAACTGCAAATCATTCCAGCGTAGTTGTTGACGAAGAACCAGTACACCTGCCATGCCTATCAGAAAATGAATGAATATAAGAAATTTGATGAAGGCTATCTCATGCAAAAGCATGAGCACCGGGGTAAACGGCGAGAATAACCACGTCTCCGCGTTACCAATGAAGTTTGAGGTGTGAGCGATTGCCGGGTACGATGCTATCGCATCCAGTGTGTTCCACCAGAAGTAAGGAATGGTATGGAAAGACAGGAGCGATTCACGAATATACTGAAAATAGGCGATCTCTTTTTGCCAGTCATAGATTCCAAATCCTTCACTCAGGGTATAGGCAAGATAGACAATAGCCGCAATGCAGAGATACAGGTACCCCTTCTCCCAGAAGTGATAGATGTGTTTGTTCTCGATAATTTTCAAAATTTTTCCAATGTATTAGTCAATCAGGGTCATTTCGATCGATTGAAGATTGCTGATGGATCCTTTTCCTTTATGAAGCGATTGCTTTTTTGATTTTCCGGATTGCTGTCAGGTTTTTTTTGTCGAGATCAGGTGCAGTCCGAACTGAATCGCCTGTTTGAGCACCTTTCCATTAAATGATGAATTCGAGAATATATACCGTATCGGTATTTCAGCCACGAGCATCCCCTTTCGAACACAGATCGAAAGGGCCTCCATATGAAAATCAAATGACTCTGATATCAGGCGCGCGGAGGCGATCAATTGTGCGGCGCGGAGGCTGTATCGCCGGTATCCGCTCGTGCAGTCGTGGATACCAGGCCCGGCGAGATCAAAATACGAAGGAGAGAGAGAGTAATTGACTACCAGCGCGCCCATGCGGCTGATCGCCCTGCGATACAGCGGGACGTTCTGTGCGTTCTCCCTGCTCCCGATAACGACATCGATACCGGCATCATAACCAAAAAATTCAGGGAGGGCATCCGGGTCGTGCGAAAGACCCGCATCCATGGTGACAATAAAGTCATAGTTGTTGGATACGCCATACCGCATGCCATCCTGTATTGCCCGGGGAATATGTGTCGCCTTTGGATGTGTTATGATATTGATTGAATGCGGATGCCTGCTGCTGGCGCATTCTTTCCGGATATTTTTTAAAATCTGCCCGGTCGCGTCACGACTGCCATCATCGGTAACGGAGACATCCGCATATCGCAGCGCCCTTGTGACTACCTCATGGATGGTTTCTTCTTCATCGTGCGCAGGGATTACGACCAGGTATTTTCTTTCCGATTTCGTTTTCATCCTTATTTAAAAAAACTTTCAGCCATTTCAATATCTTTCTGAGTGTTGATGTTTGTGTATCTATCACAGATATGGAACGATTTTACCTTCATGCCGTCATCGATCGCGCATTGGATAAGATCAGGCAATTCCTTTTCATTCCGCTCATGGTGTATCGGGGTGTATTCGATATAATCGAATATCTTGTTGTCAAAGATGCAGTCCCCGGTACCCATGTAAGCATTCAGGGGATTCCGGGGTTTTTCTATCAACCGATATATTTCATTGTTCGGACCCTGAATGAGAGTATATGTCTTTCTTATGAGGCTTGTATCCTCTACCGGGAGAATGCCGCACATCGCAAAAACATCGTCCTTTCTGAATGCATCGATCATTTGCTGATGACGCGGCCTCAGCATTATCTCGTCCGAAAGCATCAGCATAAATTCATCGCCGCCGATCGCCTTGCGCGAGCACTCAATCGCATTCACGAGACCCTTCTGTTCAGGCTGAATGACATATTTTACGGGCTTCCCCTTATATCGGTTGCCGAGCAGATTGATGATATCTTCCGCTCGATACCCGACAACGATGACGATTTCGTCCACATCCGTACCGACAGCGCAATCGAGGTTATATTCGATCGCATGTCTGCCGTTGACGATGATCATGCATTTATTGATCTCGGCTGATAGTTCGTCTATCCGCTTTCCTCTGCCACCTGCCAATATCAGTGCTTTCATTTGTTATTCTTTCCTCTCCTTGATGAATGCAGCTTTATTGTCCTTGATCCAGGAGATCAGCCTTTCGATTCCCTCTTCGGGCATTACTTTCGGCTCCCATCTGAGTTCTCTCTTTGCCTTGCCGATGTCACAAACAAAATAGCGCAGGTCGGCATACCGGTCCGGCTCGAATTTTACTTCAGGTGTCTTCCCGTTGATCTTTCCTATAATATCGATACATTCGAGAAGCGATATCGCAGTCTTTGTTCCCCCTCCTATGTTATATATGCCGGGCTTTCTCGTTTTATAGAACGCGTCAAAGGCATTGCAGATATCGGTAGCGTAGATGATATCCCTCACCTGTTTGCCTGTGCCAAATATCGTAAGGGGCCAGTCAAGGACACTTCGGATCGAGAAATTCGCCACCCAGCCATGATCCTCTCCACCGAACTGCCGGGTCCCATAAATGCCGGTGAGACGGAAACTGACGGCTTCCAGTTTGTATGTATCAATAAATACCTTCACATAGATATCCGCCGCCGCTTTCGACCCATGCAGCGGAGAGAGGCTCCCTTCCAGCGTGGGATGCTTCTCGTCGATCCCTTCCGGCTTTCGTTCATACCGTTTTACCCCTTCGGTAAGGGTATCGTTTATTTTATTTCCGTATACGTGCACGGTCGCGCAGCTTGCGAAAGGGATCTTATGCCTGCGGGCCGCTTCGAGTGCATTGAAAGTGCCGAGTACGTTTGTACTGATGTCAAGCCGGGGATCTTCCCAGCTTATGGTCATTGCCGGTTGCGCAGCCGTATGAATAATATAATCGCACCCGCTCGAATAATCCAGGAGTCCCTTATCATCCCGCACATCCGCCTTTACCAACTCTACTCCCAGCTTTTTCAAATAATTCCAGTTATGCGTCCTTGCCTCTTCCTGAGCAAAGCCGGTCCGCTTGAGCTCGTGCTTCGTCATGTTATCGTAAGAAATTACCTGGGCTCCTTTCTTTGTGTAAAACTCACATACGTGAGAGCCCAGAAAACCGCACCCGCCTGTTACAAGCACCTTCATATCAACTCCTTTTGTGACGACACTGCGTGTAGTTATGAGCAGTCAGGGACTACTCTGAATGATACCGTTTATTACAAATTCGAGAGCCGTGCCTACCGGGGGACCGCAACGTGTATGGAAAACCTCGCGGACATCGAACTGTCACGGCCGGGGAAACGTCGATCCCCGGGGACAAGGTTCCGTATCCAATACCCTGCCTGTGCCAGATACTGCTCGATCATCTCCGGCGTATTCCCCATATCAAAGGTTGTCTGCCCAAACTCAAAGACGCAGCACCCGATTCGCTTTTCTTCCAACATGCGCCTGGCGCCAAGGAGAACCTGGTATTCCGCCCCTTCCACGTCGATCTTCAGTACGTCGATATGCGCAATGTCCCGCTCCCGGCAGAAGATGTCTATCGTGGTAGAACGAACCCGTTCAAGACTAACCGGTTTGACATCGATCCCGTATGTCTCCAATGGTCGATCGGCCAGGGTGTTCCACCCGGAGTATTCCTCCGGATACACATGGAGATCGAGCGTTCCCTCTCTGTCCGACAGGGCCACGTGATGCACCTCCACGTTATCCCGCCTGGACAGATCGCATATGGAAGAAAGCCTGCCGAAGGTAGCGGCGCTCGCCTCGAAGGAGAACACCTTTCCCCCCGGTTGAACGAAACGCGAGAAAAGGAGGGTCAGCTCGCCGATGTGGGCACCGACATCGAACACGACCATCCCGGGGCGCAGATAATCGATATAGAAGGTCTGCTCGGCCCGCTCCACTTCGGCCGGAGGAGCAGAGGCTGTTCCCCTCAAAAATCGGTAGAGCCTCTTCAGTCTCCCCGGTACCTTGCTTTTGACTCGTTGAGAAAGACTCTCCTGCAACCTGCTCATGATTCCAGACTCCAAGAACCGTCCACCAGGCAGAAGCCGTGGCTGCTCGGGGGGACTTCACCCGAGGAAAAGAAATCACCGGCCAGAACGGTCAGTTCGGCCGCGTCCGGCATGCTGTCGATACAATCGTATCCGAGCATGATGCTGTAACCGATCCGGTACGTCGAGGGAGTCAGGGGGAGTCTGCGTATGCGGCAGACGAACGCCCCCTGTTCGGGCAATTCGGGAAACGACATCCCGGTCATCCGGTTGTGATGGAGAAAGACGGGGACGTCCCACTGGGTCTTTACCACGAAGCTTGCAACGACCTGATTGCTGCGGAAGCCGGCCGATCGCTCAAAATGGAAAACGATATCGAAGTCCTGCCCGCAGGCCACGCTGTCAATGGTCTGCCCCTCAATATCGCGGACGGTAATACCGAGGACCCTCACCTCGCCCGACCCCTTGCGGTCCACACGGTCCTGGAGCGGGACGATGCTTCCTTCGAGACTCCGCTGATACTCGGCAATCGCCTCGGTCTGCGTCCCGGCGAATCTGACCAGACCCCGGTCCAGAACCAGAGCGCGGGAGCACAGATTCTCGATCGCCGCCATGTTGTGGCTCACGAACAGCACCGTCCGCCCCTCCTTCGCCACATCCCCCATCTTCCCCAGACACTTTTTCTGGAACTGCGCGTCACCGACCGCCAGCACCTCGTCCACGACCAGGATCTCCGGTTCCAGGTGGGCGGCGACGGAAAAGGCGAGCCGCACATACATCCCGCTGGAGTACCGCTTGACGGGGGTGTCCAGGTACTGTTCAACCTCGGCAAAGGCCACGATTTCGTCAAACTTCCGCTTTATCTCGGCCCGCGTCATCCCCAGGATGGTGCCGTTCAGGTAGATATTCTCCCGCCCGGTCAGTTCCGGGTGGAAACCGGTCCCCACCTCCAGCAGGCTGGCGACGCGGCCCTTGATGGTGGCCCGCCCCGTCGTCGGCTCGGTGATACGGGAGAGGAGCTTGAGGAGGGTGGATTTCCCGGCGCCGTTCCGGCCGATAATCCCGACGGCCTCGCCGCGGTGGACCTCGAAACTAACATCCCGGAGGGCCCATACCTCTTCCATCGTGTCGCCCGCGATGATGGGCTTCCCCTTCGCCAGGTCTTTGGTCTTGTTCCAGACGGTCCGCGCCGTCTGTATCAGGACATCCCGCAGGGCCAGATAGCGCCCGTTCGCCTGGTGGCCGATCACATATTTCTTGCCGAGATTCTCGGTTTTGATGACGATGTCAGACATAGTCACGTGAGGGGTGAGGGGTTAAGGGTGAGGGATAACATATTACGCATCCTTTGTATTCCGGCGTTCTCTGAGGCTTCGCACTAATCCGCCGATCAACGAAAAAAGCTTGTCAATTCTTTTTTGAATATCTGTCACATTCTGTAGATAACCAAGTTCATGCGAAATAATCACCTGTGTTTCAAGTTCGCTCAGCGATCCCCTCGCAATCATCAGGAACTGTATGAACTCCCGATCTCCGCCTCTTGCGGCGCCTTCACTTATGTTACTGGGGATAGACACTGCGGCACGCCGCATCTGGCCGATAAGGCCGTATGTCTCTTCCCTTGGATAATCCCGGGTCACCCGGTAAATTTCCTTCACCAGCGCCATCGCTTCCTGCCACGCTTTCAACTCGTGATGCTTTCTCACTCCTCACCCCTTACGCCTCACTCCTCATCTAAATCAGATCCGCGAAGGTTTTTTCCATCTTCCGGAAGCGGGATATCCCCAGGTAGAGGAAGAAGGCGGTGATGGCCAGACTGCACAGGAAGCCGGGCCAGTAGATGGGGCTGTTTCCTCCGAGGATGCACCAGCGGAAGCCGTCGATGACCCCCACCATCGGATTGAGGCTGTACAGGAGGCGCCACTGCTCCGGGATCACGCTGCTGCTGAAGCCGACCGGAGAGATGTAGAGGCCGAATTGCACGACGAACGGAATCACATAGCGGAAATCCCGGTACTTGACATTGAGGGCGGTGATCCAGAGACCGGGCCCCAGACTAGTCAGCAGGGCCAGAACGATAAAACACGGCAGGAGCAGCATCTGCCAGCCGGGTACGAATTGATAATAGGCCATGACCCCGAGCAGGATGACGAAGCTGATGAGGAAATCCGTGAAGGCGGTGACTATCGTCGCCGTGGGGATGATCAGCCGGGGGAAATAGACCTTGCTGATGAGCCGCTCGTTGCCGATGAGGCTGCTGGACGATTCCGTGAGGGCGTTCGCGAAAAGCGACCAGGGAAGCATGGCGGCGAAAACCATCAGGGCGTACGGGGCGTTTCCGTCGCTGGGGAGCTTGGCGATACGGCCGAAAATGACCGTAAAGACGACCATGGTGAGAAAAGGCCTCAGGACCGCCCAGAGAACCCCGATAATGGTCTGTTTGTAGCGGACGGAGATATCACGCCACGCCAGGATAAGGAAAAGCTCCCGGTAGCGCCAGAGATCCCTCCAGTAGTTCTGCTCCACGCGGCCCGGCTCGATGATGAGCACCGGCTCCGCATTCTGTGACGAGACTGAATTATGCATGATCAAGACGTCGTAAGATTATCCTGTATTATTAATTGTTTTCTTTCCGTCCCCGTCCCCCGGCCGGCGGTCATTTCTCATTGTCGACGGGGAGCGGCGCCGCCACAAGGGCGGCAAGGACGGTGAACAGCAACGCGTTAGCCGGGATATGGAGGTTGAAGTCGCCGCCGCTGTGCACGAGAATCGCCGTGATCCCGGACATGGCGCCGACGGTGATCCCTCGGACCAGACGGCTGGGGTTCTGCATCTTTCTGAATCCTTTCCGGTAGAGGGCGACAATCATCCAGATTATGACGGCGATCAACGGAAGCCCGATTTCCGCGATGAAGTGGAGATAATCGTTGTGAGCTTCCGTATAACGATGTAACAGACCGGGTGGCTGGTACTGGGTAAATACCGTGGAAAAGTTGCCCGGTCCCGCTCCCATCAGGGGATAATCCTCTATCATTGCAACCACGCCGCCCCATACCGTCATGCGGGCCTTCAGGGTCGGCACCGTTGTCTTCTGGTCAAGGGAATGGATCCTTTCCACCACGGGGGTACTGGCCAGGACCACCAGCACAACTGCCACGAATCCACCCGCCAGGGCGGCGATCAGTTTCCTCCCCGCAAAGTAACGGTTCGTCAGGAGGACAATCGCCATGAAGGT